>Ga0247820_10001322_pt1 | contig 13985 bp, 8 predicted proteins | sample 13C_Glucose_Day1_2_FD_192480 | JGI IMG/M metagenome (GOLD analysis project Ga0247820, IMG submission 192480) | Soil microbial communities from agricultural site in Penn Yan, New York, United States - 13C_Glucose_Day14 | ecosystem: Environmental > Terrestrial > Soil > Agricultural land | place...
AATACGCCAAGTGGAAGTCGTTCCGCGCCTCGGAGGACTCACGCTATGTCGGCCTGACCCTGCCGCACGTGCTAGGCCGCCTGCCATATGGCCCTGATACCACCCCGGTGGAAGAATTCAACTTCGTCGAAAGCGTCGACGGCCGTGACCACAACAAGTACCTGTGGATGAACGCCGCCTACGCCCTGGGTACCCGTGTCACCGATGCCTTCTCGCGTTACGGCTGGTGCGTGGCCATCCGCGGTGTCGAAGGTGGCGGCCTGGTAGAAGGCCTGCCAACCCACACCTTCAAGACCGATGACGGCGAAATTGCCCTCAAATGCCCAACTGAGATCGCCATTACCGACCGCCGTGAAAAAGAGCTGTCGGACCTTGGCTTCATCCCGCTGGTGCATTGCAAAGGCACCGACTACGCCGCGTTCTTCGGCACCCAGTCGGCGCAGAAGCAGAAGCAGTACAACACCGACATCGCCAATGCCAACGCACGCCTGTCGGCGCAGCTGCAGTACATCTTCGCCACCTCACGCATTGCCCACTACATGAAGGCGATCATGCGCGACAAGATTGGCAGCTTCGCCTCGCGCATGGACGTCGAGCGTTTCCTCAACCAGTGGCTGGCCAGCTATGTACTGCTTGACGACACTGCCAGCCAGGAAGCCAAAGCCAAGTTCCCGCTGCGCGAAGCCCGTGCCGAAGTGTTCGAGGTACCAGGCAAGCCAGGTGTGTACAAGGCCGTGACCTACCTGCGGCCGCACTACCAGCTCGACGAACTGACCGCTTCGCTGCGCCTGGTCGCAGAGCTGCCGCAAGGCGCTCGCGGCTGACCGGCCTGCGTGTTCAAGGATGACACATGAGTAATCAGGCCCGCCTGCTGCCCTCGCTGCTCGACCGGCTGCTGGACGACCGTCCGTTTCAGTCGGCCGAGCCGGCTGTGCAGCGCACCTGCTCGCTGGCCGAATACAAGGCCAGCATCGTGCGCGACCTGGAGGTGCTGGTGAATACCCGCCAGTCCCTGGTCGCCGAGCAGATCGAAGGTTTCAGCCAGCTCGGTGGCTCCATCCTTGAATACGGCATGCCCGACTTCATCAGCCGCAGCGTGCTCGACCCGCACGACCGGCGGCTGATCCAGCAACAGCTGGAGCGCGCGATCAGTACCGGCGACCGGCGTTTTCGCCGGGTGCGCGTACAGCTGCTGGCCCAGCAGAACGGCCATCGCATGTTGACCTTCCGCGTGGACGCCGTGTTGCGTCTGCAGGACATCAGCCGCCAGGTGTCGTTTGACGCTGTGCTGCAGGTCAACACCCAGGAATACAAAGTGCAGAACCTCAACTGATGCTCGACGAACTGCTGCCCTACTACGAAAAGGAACTGTCGCACCTGCGCTTCCTCGGCCAGGAGTTTGCTGCGCAGTACCCGAAAATCGCCTCGCGGCTGCTGATCGAGGGCGACAACTGTGAGGACCCGCATACCGAGCGCCTGATCGAGGCGTTCTCGTTCCTCTCGGCGCGGGTGCACAAAAAGCTCGATGACGAGTTCCCGGAGATTGTCGAGTCGTTCCTTGAGGTGCTGTACCCGCACTACCTGCGCCCTACCCCGTCGATGTCGATCGCCGAGCTTAGCCTTGGCAAGCAGGAGAAGGTCACCGAAGCCTACCGCGTGGCGCGGCACACCGAGATGCATGCCAATGCCGTTGAAGGCGTGGTTTGCAAGTTCCGCACCTGCTACCCGGTGGAGCTGTGGCCGGTTGCCGTGCAGCAGGCCTCGTTCACCGAGATGGAACGCTCGGCCTTCAACGGCCACAGCGCCGATCTGGTGGCGCGCTTGCGCATCCGCCTGCAAGCCACCGGCGACGTCTTGTTCGGCCAGATGGAGCTTGACCGCCTGCGCTTCTTCCTCGACGGCGAAGCAACGCTGATGCACCAGCTCTACGAGCTGCTGTTCAACAACCTCGCCAAGGCCACACTCAGCTTCCAGGACGAAGGCCGCAGCCGTGAAGTCGCACTGCCCGCCGACGCCCTGAAAGCTGTGGGTTATGCCCGCGACGAAGGCCTGGTGGATTACTCCGAGCGCTCGTTCCTCGGTTACCGCCTGCTGCACGAGTACTTCACGTTCCCCGACAAATTCATGTTCTTCGACCTCTCAGGTTTTGCCCGCATCCTGCAGGGCAAGGCCATCGAGCAGGTCGAGATCAACTTCTACTTCAACGATTACGACCTCAGCGAGCGCCTGGCGCGGCTGGCCCAGAACATCGGGCGCAACAATTTCAAGCTCAACTGCACGCCGATCATCAACCTGTTCCGCCAGCAGGCCGAGCCGATCAAGCTGACCCACACCCAGCACGAATACCCGGTCACCCCGGACATTCGCCTGCACAACGCGGCGGAAGTGGTGTCGATCGACCGGGTGCGGCGCGTACGCAAGCTCGGTGGCATCGACCACGTCGGCACCTGCCAGCCGTTCTTCGAGCCGCGTGGCGAGCAAGACCCGCACAACAGCTTCTGGATTGCCCGCCGACGCAACCAGGGCGATGCCACGGCGATGAGCATCCGCGTGGTCGACCGCGACCTGGAGCTGATCGACGGCACCAGCGACACCCTGAGCATCAGCCTGACCTGCAGCAACCGTGATGTACCCCTGCTGCTGCCGTTCGGTGGCGAGCGCGGTGATTTCAACATCCCGGCCAACTCGGTGATCAAAGACATCCGCTGCCTGCGCAAGCCCACCGCCACGGTGCGCGTCCCGCTGGGCAAAGGCCTGATCTGGCGGCTGATCGCGCACCTGTCGCTCAACCACCTGTCGCTGGTGAGCCAGGGCCGCGAAGTGCTGCTCGAGCTGCTGTCGCTTTACAACTACCGCAACGTCTCGGCCATCCGCAAACAGATCAATGGCATCAAGGCAATCAGCAGCGAGCCGGTGGTAGCGCGCATCGGCCACCCGCGGCCGAATTTCGTGCGCGGCGTAGGCATCACCCTGACCTTCGACGAAAGCCAGTTCACCGGTAGCGGCGTGTTCCTGTTCGGCATGGTGCTGGACCACTTCTTTGGCCAGTACTGCTCGATGAACAGCTTCACCCAACTGGCCCTGCGTACCCAACAACGAGAAAAGAGAGTCGTCCAATGGCCAGCACGTACTGGCGATCAGCCCCTGGTCTGATCGATCAAGCCAGAGCCGAGCCGCACCGATTCGAATTCTTTCAATTGGTGCGCCTGCTTCGCCTGCACTACAGCCGCACCGGGCGCATGGACCTGGCAACCCGGCCGCACGAAGACCCGCTGCGTTTCCGCACTCAGCTGTCGCTGGCGTTTCCGGCCAGCGAGGTCAGCGACCTGCAGTTCGAGCGTGAGGGCAAGGTGTCGACGACCGGCCTGCCGCTGTCGGAAGTCCAGGTCACTTTCATGGGCCTGGTAGGCCCGTCGGGCGTATTGCCTCGCCCGTACACCGAGCTGCTGCTCGAGCGCCACGTGCAGTACCGCGACGATGCCGCCCATGCGTTTCTCGACATCTTCTCGCACCGCATGACCACGCTGTTCTACGAAGCCTGGCAAAAGTACAAATTCCATATCGAGCACGAGCGCAACGGCACCTCGGGCTTCGATGGCTACCTGCTCAACCTGGTCGGCCTGGGCCCGCGCGCCCAGCAGCTGAAGTTCGAACGCCAGCAACCGGTGCTGCGCCGCGAACTGTTCAGCTACTTTGCCGGGCTGCTCAGCCAGAAGCCACGCAACGCGCTGAACCTGGAGCGGATGCTCGGCTTCTATTTCTCCCTGCCGATCAAGGTCAGGCAGTTCGCCGGCCGTTGGTTGAACCTGCAGCCCGAACAGTGCACCCAGCTTGGCCGCAAGAACGCCCAGCTCGGCATCAGCGCCGTGGCCGGCAACCGCGTGTGGGACTACCAGTCGTGCATCCGTATCGAGCTCGGCCCCTTGGCGTTGGCCGATTACCGGCGGTTCCAGCCTGGCACCGACGACTACCGCAAGCTGGTCGAGCTGGTGCGCTTCTATGTAGGCGCCGAGCTTGATTTCGAAATCGCCCCGCTGCTCAAACGCGAGGCCGTGCCCCGTGCCCAACTGGGCCGCAGCGGCAATGTCGCGCTGGGCTGGCTGGGCTGGCTCAAACGCCCTGGCCGTGACGCGGAGCCTTCGCGTTGCGCCGTCTTCCACATTCCTTACGATGGGGTCGCCTTGTGAACCTGAAGTCTCTGTTCGCCAAGCTTAACGAAACCAGCCGCACGGCCACTGAAAGCGCGGCGGCCCTGTGCCTGTCGCAGCACCACTACGACGTCGAGGTGGAACACCTACTGCTGCAGTTGCTGGACAACAGCGACAGTGACCTGCCGCTGATCCTGCGCCACTACGACGTGGTCGCCGAGCGCCTGCAGGCGCAACTGGTGACCGCCCTGGGTACCTTCAAGAAGGGCAACACCCGCACCCCGGCGCTGTCCCCGCACATCACCCGCATGATCGAGCAGGCCTGGGTACTGGCCTCGATCGAGTATGGTGTGGGCCAGGTGCGCAGTGCGCACCTGTTGCAAGCATTGCTCGACGACGCCGAACTGCGCCGGGTGGTCATCGCCTCCGCACCGGAGCTTGAGAAGATCAACGCCGACGACCTGCGCCTGAACCTCAGCGCACTGGTCGAAGGCAGTGCCGAATCTCGGCTCGCCAGCCCTCTGGCCAGCCCCTCGGCGCCAGTGGCAGGCGCCGGCAAGGTTGGCGGCAAGACCCCGGCCCTGGACCAGTACACCGTCAACCTCACACAAAGCGCCCGTGACGGCCGGATCGACCCGGTGCTTGGCCGCGAGTTCGAAGTGCGGCAGATGGTCGACATCCTCACCCGTCGCCGCCAGAACAACCCGATCCTCACCGGCGAAGCCGGCGTCGGCAAGACCGCAGTGGTCGAAGGCCTGGCCTTGCGCATCGCCCAGGGCGATGTGCCGGCCCCCCTCAAGGACGTCGCCGTGCATACCCTCGACCTGGGCCTGCTGCAGGCGGGTGCCGGGGTCAAGGGCGAGTTCGAAAACCGCCTCAAAGCGGTGATCGAAGAGGTCAAGCGCAGCCTGCACCCGATCATCCTGTTCATCGACGAAGCCCACACCCTGATCGGCTCCGGTGGCCAGGCCGGGCAGAACGATGCCGCCAACCTGCTCAAGCCAGCTCTGGCCCGTGGCGAGCTGCGCACCATCGCTGCCACCACCTGGGCCGAATACAAGAAGTACTTCGAAAAAGACGCCGCCCTCGCCCGTCGCTTCCAGGTAGTCAAGGTCGAGGAGCCTGACGAAGACAAGGCCATCCACATGCTGCGCGGCCTGCTCGGCAAGATGCGCGAGCACCACAAGGTGGCGGTGATGGACGAAGCACTGGTACAGGCCGTGCGCCTGTCCAACCGCTACATCACCGGCCGCCAGCTGCCCGACAAGGCGGTCAGCGTGCTCGATACCGCCTGCGCACGCATCGCCTTGGCGCAGTCGTCGCAACCCGGCGCGCTGGAAGACTGCCGCCGCCATATCGACAACCTGCAGGCCGAAATCGCCGTGCTCGACCACGAAGCCGGCAAGGGCCACGACCATGCCCGGCGCCTGGCCGAGCTGCAGGCCGCCCTGCAGGCCGAGCAGGAGCACGAACAGCGCCTGAGCGCCCAGTGGCAGCAGGAGCTGGGCCTGGTCGAGCAACTCAAAGCCCTGGACAGCGCCAAGGACACCGACGCCGCCCAGCTCAACGCCCTGCGCGCCGAGCTGAGCGCCGTCCAGGGCGACCAGCCCCTGGTCCACGCCTTGGTCGATGCCGGCGCCATCGCCCAGGTGATCAGCGGCTGGACCGGTATCCCGCTGGGCAAGATGCTGCGTGACGAGATCGACACCGTGCAGCGCCTGCCTGCGCTGCTCGGTGAACGCGTGCTGGGCCAGGACCACGCGCTGCACGAAATCGGCAAGCGCATCAAGATTTCCCGCGCCCGCATGGAAGACCCAAACAAACCGATCGGCGTGTTCCTGCTGCTGGGCCCCAGCGGCGTCGGCAAGACCGAAACCGCGCTGGCATTGGCCGACACCCTGTACGGCGGTGAGCGCAACCTGATCACCATCAACATGTCCGAGTACCAGGAGGCCCACACCGTATCGAGCCTCAAAGGCTCGCCACCCGGCTACGTCGGTTACGGCGAAGGCGGCGTGCTGACCGAGGCCGTGCGCCGCAAGCCCTACAGCGTGGTGCTGCTCGACGAGGTGGAGAAGGCCCACCCCGACGTGCTCGAGCTGTTCTTCCAGGTGTTCGACAAAGGCGTGCTGGACGACGGCGAAGGCCGCGAGATCAACTTCCGCAACACGGTGATCATCCTCACGTCCAACACCGGCACCGAGCGCATCATGCAGACCTGCCTGAATGCCCAGACGCTGCCTACCCCCGAGGCCATCGTCGAAGGCCTGCGCGACGAGCTGAACCACGTCTTCAAACCGGCCTTCCTCGGCCGCCTGAGCATCGTGCCGTTCTACCCGGTGCAGGACCAGATCCTCGAGCGCATCGTTGCCCTCAAGCTCGAGCGTATCGCCAAACGTTTCGCCCGCAACCACCAGGCTGAGCTGAGCTACGACGACTCCCTGGTCAAGGCCATCGCGGCACGTTGCACCGAGGTCGACAGCGGCGCACGCAACATCGACAACATCCTGTCCCGCACCCTGATGCCCGAGCTTGCCCAGCACGTTCTCGAGCGCATGGCCCAGGACGCGCCGATCGAGCGCTTGACGATCGAGCTGGGCAGCGATGGCGATTTCGCCTATCGCCTGGCCTGAACGAGTACCCGGAGGTTTAGCCGTCATGTACCACACACACACCGCCCTGAAGCGCCTGACCGTCGCAGCCCTGCTGCTGGCAGTGGCCGGTTGCGGCGTCACCGACCGTATCGGCAAGCGCATGGAAGACAGCTGGGCGGCCGACATGCTGGCCGACAGCGAGAAGGTCATCCTGACCTCCGACGGTGGTAACCAGCTCAACCCCGACGCCGAGGGCAAGCCGTTGTCGGTGGTGATGCGCGTGTACCAGCTGACCGACCTCGAGCGCTTTGCAGCCACCGACGCCGAGACACTTTGGGACACACCGGAAAAAGCCCTGGGCAACACGCTGGTCGAAGCCCGCGAGCTCACCCTGCTGCCGGGTATCGGCCAGACCGACCAGTGGCCGCTGGCCAAGACCGCCCGCTATGTCGGCGTGGCAGCGTTCTTCCGCAATGAGCAGGATGCCCGCTGGAAGGTCGCATTCGATGCCGAGTCGCTGCGCAAGGACGGTATCTGGTTCTCGTCCGATGGCCTGCGGGTACTGGTGGACAACACCGAAATCAGCGCCCTGCGTGGCGTCGATGTGCTGAACAAGCCGCCCACCGCCGACCAGTTGGCTGCTGCGCAAAAGGCCGACGATACGCCGCCTGCCCTCACCGACAAAGTGCAGGACGCCGTGATCGAAAAGGCCACCGACGCTGCCGGTAAATCGGCCAGCAACGCCATGGATTCAACCTTCAACTCTTTAGTGGATAGCGTCAAATGAGCAAGCAGAGCCGGGTGATGTGGTCGGAAGGCATGTTCCTGCTGCCCCAGCACTTCCAATACCAGGATGAGTTCCACCAGCACCAGCTGGCCGAGGCCACCCTGCGCGGCACCCCGTTCCATTGGGGCGTGCAGGCGCTGCAGGTGGACGAAGATGCCCTGGCCAATGGTTCGCTGCAGCTCAAGCGCCTGAAACTGGTGTTTCCGGACGGCAGCCTGTACGACGCGCCGCAGCACGACCCGCTGCCGGCCGCGCGCGACCTCAAGGACCTGCTCAAGGCCAACGACCTGAAGGTTTACGCCGCACTCAAGCTGCCCGAGCCCTTCGGCCTGAACTATGTCGAAGATGGCCAGGAGCACAAGGCGGCGCGGCGCTTTCGCAAGCAGTTCGACACCCTGCCGGACCTTAACGAAGGTGAACTGGAAAACGAAATCACCAGCCTGCGCCTGAATGTGGTGCTGCTGGTCGATGGCGACAGCCTCGATGGCTACAGCCATTGCCCGTTGGCCAAACTCACCCGCAACAGCATGGGCGGCTTCAACCTGGACCCGCACTTCGTCCACCCCACCCTGCACCTGGGCAGCCACGAGACCCTGGCCGGCATCGGCAAGCGCCTGCTCGGTGCCCTGCAGGCCAAGAGCAAGGCGTTGTCGGGCCGGCGCCGTGAGCGCGCCGACCAGATCGCCGAATTCGGCTCCAGCGACGTCACACTGTTCTGGTTGCTGAACACGGTTAACCGTGCGCACCCGCAACTGGCCCACCTGCTGGCCCACCCGCGGCTGCACCCCGAGCGCCTGTACCTGTTCCTGGCCGACCTTGCCGGCGGGCTGTTGACGTTCACCCTCGACACCCAGCTTAGTGATGTCCCCGAATACGATCACCACGACCCGGCGGCATCACTGGTCAAACTGGACGAGATGATCCGGGTGATGCTCGACAATGTCGTGCCCAACCAGTGCATCGTCATCAACCTCACCCAGACCAAGCCGTCGTACTGGCAGGGGCAACTGCGCGACCCGCGCCTGGTCGAGGCCGACTTCTATATCTCGGTACACGCCGACATGCCCGGTGCCAGCCTGCTGGAGCTGGTGCCACGTGCGTTCAAGGTGGGCTCGCCGGAAGACATCGAAGTGGTGGTCAACAGCGCCATGCCCGGCGTCACCCTCAACCATGCTGCGCGGTTGCCCAACGCCATTCCGGTACGCCTGGACAACCAGTACTTCGCCATCGAGCCGCATGGCCATGTCTACGAGCGAATGATGAACGCCCAGACCATCTGCTTCTATGCGCCCAGCGCCTTTACCAACCTCAAGCTTGAACTGATGGCGGTGCTCAAATGACCGAAGCCGTATTGCAACAGGGCGCCGTTGCGCCCGCCAGCGACAAACCGACCCTCAAGGGTCTGGTACAAGACTTCATCAGCATGGCGCTGATTGTCCGCCGTGGCCGCCAGGTCACGTCGGTACAAGCCTTCGAAGCCAGCGTCGACCGCTTCTTCGCCAACCTGGAGCGCGATGCCCGCGCCGCCAACTACAGCGTCGAGCAGGTCAAGGACACCCAATACGCCCTGTGCGCGTTCCTCGACGAAAGCGTGCTGCGCTCCGGCGACAACGAACTGCGCGGGCACTTCGAGCTGCAACCGCTGCAGTTCCGCTACTTTGGCGTGCACCTGGCCGGTGAAGGCTTCTTCGAGAAGGTCGAAGCGTTGCGCGCCGACGTCAAACAGAACCTCGATGTGCTGGAGGTCTACCACCTGTGCCTGGCGCTGGGTTTCGAGGGCAAGTTCAGCCTCGGCCAGAAAGACCAGCTGCGCTACCTGGCCAACGCCCTGGGCCAGGACATCGCGCGCTACCGCAAACCACCCAAAACCCTCTCGCCGGACTGGGCCCTGCCCGACCAGGTGTCGCAGATGCTGCGCCACGAAGTACCGCTGTGGGTGTACCTGGTGTTGATTGCGCTGGTCTGTGTCGCGGTGTACCTGACGCTCGACTGGTTGCTGGACAAGGATGTCGCCGCCCTTTCCGAACAAATCCGCCAGCTGTTCAGTGCCTGAGCACACCTCAGGTAGCCGAGTCAGGAAGACATGAAAACATTACTGCGTCTGTTGAAGAGTTTCTGGATTCTCCTGCCACTGCTGTGGTTGGTGACCCTGTTGATCTGCTGGCTGGTGGCACCGATGGTGCCCTGGCTGCGCCACCATGTGCCCGAAGCGCTGGCCATCATCAGCGCCTGCTTCCTGCTGGTGATCGTGCTGCGCCAGTACCAGCGCATCCGCGCCGAGCATAACCTGGAGAACCTGCTGCAGATCGAGGTCGATCGCTCGTGGAACGCCACCGGTGAATTCCGCGACCAGCAAGTGCTGCGCGAGCGCCTCAAGCATGCCATCGCCATGCTGCGCACCGACCGCTCCGCCGGTGGCGGTGGCAAGGCGGCCCTGTCCGACCTGCCCTGGTACCTGGTGATCGGCATGTCGGCTGCAGGCAAAACCTCGCTGTTGACCCACTCGGGCCTCTCGGCCAGCATCGCCACCGCCAATGACAGCGAAAGTGGCACCCAGCACTGTGACTGGTATTTCAGCCCCGACGCAGTGATGATCGACACCGCAGGCCGTTACCTGCGCGACGATCAGTCTGCCAGCGAGTTTTCAGCCTTCCTGCGCATGCTGCGCAAGCAACGCGGCAAGGCAGCGATCAACGGCCTGGTGCTGGTGGTCAGCCTGCCTGAACTGTTGGCGGCCAACAGCGACGGCCGTAACGCGCTTGCCGCGCAGTTGGTGGCGCGCGTGGAGGAATACGCCGAGTGCCTGGGCACCAACCCGCCTGTGTACCTGATGCTGAGCAAGACCGACCAGTTGCCCGGCTTCAACCAGGCCTTCGAAGGCCTGGACCTGCACCAGCGCCAGCAGCCGCTGGGCATGACCTTTGGCCTGTCGGAAATCCGCAACAACGGTTTGCAGGCAGTGCTCAACACTCGCCTGAAAAACCTGCAAAGCCACATCCGCCGCCACGTCGATGCGCAGATGATCAGCCTCGGCGCAGATGCCGACAGCACACTGCTCAACTTCCCCCAGTACTTCGCAGAACTCAATGGCGTGCTGGAGCAGTTCCTTGAGCACTTCACCCGCGGCCAGGGTGGCGGTGCCCCGCTGCTGTTGCGCGGCTTGTACTTCACCAGTGCGCTGCAGACCGAGCAGCAACTGGGCCAGGTGTACGAAGACGTCATCGCCGACAACTTTGCCCTGCAAGCGGCCCACGACGAAGGCGCCCAGCCGGCCAGCAACACGCAGGGCAACCGCAGCTACTTCATCACCGACGCATTCCGCCAGGTGATTTTCCCCGACCGCGACCTGACCCTGTACCAGTCGCGCCTGGGCCGCAAGGCAGGCTTCAGCCCCCTGTTGCTGGGCCTGGCCGCTGCCGCCGGGGTGGCCTTTATCGGCTGGCAGGCGCTATCGTTCGCCAACAACCGCCAGTGGCTGGACAGCCTGCGTGGCCAACTGGCCGAGATCGAACGCGCCGATGACCGCGCGCAGCTGCTGGCTGCCGGTAAAGGCCTGGAAGTGCTGCGCGGGCAGATGGCGACGGTCGAGGCGCATCGCCAGCAGGGTGTACCGCTGCAGTTGAGCGCCGGCCTGTACCACGGCGAGGCGATTCACCAGGTGGCCCGCAACGCCTACCTGGCGCAACTGCGCAGCCAGGCACTGGAGCCGATTGCCCGCAGCCTGCAGGTGCAGATGCGTGCGTTCAACACCTTTGCCAGCGGCATCAACCAGGAGCTGGAGTTCACCCCGGCGCCGAAAAGCCGCAATGGCAAACCGTTGACGCCTCGCCTGGCGGCCAAGGCCCAAGCGGCCCTGACCAAAACCCGTGCCGGCGCCTACGCCGCCAAGGTCAACCTGGCCACGGCCAGCGACGCGGCCGAGTTGTCCGCCACCACCGGCGGCCTGTCACTGTCCGAAGAGATGCTCGGACGCCTGGACGAACAGCAGGTGGCGTCGATCATCGAGGCTTACAATACCCTCAAGCTGTACCTCCTGTTGACCGAGCCACAAGCCCACCCGGACCCAGCCTTCGTCGCCGCCAGCCTGCCGCAGGCCTGGACAGGCGCCGCAGCCCAAGGTTCCCCTACCGACGCAGCGGTCATCAGCGAAAACGCCCCTCTGTACGTTCAATTGCTGGAGCAAGGCCAGGCGCCGTCGCTGCCGCGTAACCAACAGCTGATCGACGAAACCCGGCAGAACCTCAAGGCATTCATGATTTCCAGCTCGCTGGTGGATCGCGAATACCTGCGCCTGCAACTGGAGTCCAGCCGCCAGTTCCCGGCGCTGAGCCTCAACGACCTGGTGCCAACGCCTGGCCGTAACCTGTTGTACAGCTCTGCCGGCGTGCCGGCGATCTATACCCGCCAGGGCTGGGACACCTTCGTCAAGCCCGAGCTGATCAAGCTGGTTTCGGGCAACCTGCGCAACGAGTCGGACTGGGTGCTCGACGGCGAAGGCGGCGATGCCATCGTGCAGAAAGCCAACTTCGTGCGCGAGTTCATGGCCCGCTACAAACGCGATTACACCCAGGCCTGGTACAAGATGGTCAGCAGCGTGGGCGTGCGCCACTTCGCCGACCTGGCCTCGGCCACAGAACACCTTGGGCTGCTCAGCGATGTGCAGAACTCGCCGGTGAAGAACCTGCTGGCAGCGGTCAATGACAACACTCAGTGGGACTTGCCGGTCAAGCGCGACGCCACGCCTACGGGCAATGCCCGCGCGGACGGCTTCTGGAGCAAGGTAACCGGCCTGATCGACGAAGCCAAAGACGTGGCGCCTGAAGCCCTGGCCCCTAGCCTGCCGGCCGTGGACGACGGCAGCCTGGCCAAGCGTTTCGAGCCGGTCGCCCGGGTGTTCGCAGCCAACAACGCCGAAGGCGCCGACAGCACCATCATGGACCGCTACCTGGCCGCGCTGCGCAAGCTCAAGGTGCGCATGAACAACATCCAGCGCTCGCAGGATGTCGGTAAAAGCAGCAAGCAGCTGATCAGCGAAACTCTGGAAGGCCAGCCGAGCGAGGTGACCACCGTGCGCAACTACGTGGAAACCAGCGTCGACACCAGCCAGGACGGCCTGTCGCGTTCGCTGCAGGGCCTGTTCAGCCTGCCGATCCAGTACGCCTGGGAAACCCTGCGCGACCCGGCCGGCCAACAGATCGCCAAAGCCTGGAAGCAGCAGATCGCCAAGCCCTGGGAGCAGGTCATGGCGCACCGTTACCCGATCGCCACCGGCAGCCGCAACGAAGCTTCGGTCAAGGACCTGCAGCGTTTCGTCGACCCCGAAAGCGGCCTGCTGCCGACCTTCAAGCGCAACGAGATCGGCAACCTGTCCGGCGGTGAAGGGCTGGGCCTGAGCAACGGCAAGGCGCCGGCGCTGGTCAACCCGGGGATGCTCAACAGCATCGACAAGGCCAGCAACGTGGGTCAGGTGATCGCCAGCCTGTCGGACCGCGACAACGGCTTCGAGATCATGCTTGAGCCGTCGGCCAACTTTACCGACATTGTGTTCACCCTTGATGGCCAGGAGCAGCACTACCGCAACGGCCGCAGCAGCTGGAGCCGCTTTGCCTGGCCAGGCACCAACAACACGCCGGGCGCACGCCTGGACGTGGTCACCCTCAGCGGTGCTCGCATCACCGTGTTCGACTTCCCGGGGCGCTGGGGCCTGCTGCGCATGAACGAAAGCGCCCGGGTCGACGACCTGGACGGCATCCAGCAGCGCTTCAGCTGGAACACGGCCAATGGCCGGGTCAGCCTGGTGGTGCGCAACTTCGGCGGGGTCAAACTCACCGACCTGGGCGACGTCAAGGCGCTGAGCGCCCTCAACGACGCTGGCAGGGGCGCACAATGATCGGCTGCTTCGGCAAGCTGCCGTCGAGCGCAGACTTCGTCAGCCTGCATGGCGCGGCGGAGGAAGTCTGCGAGTTCGACGCCTGGCTACAGGCCTCGTTGGCGGCAATGCGCCACCGCGAGGACTGGCAGGCGTTGTTCGATGCTCTGCCGATGTGCTTCTTCTGCTACCGCGCGCGCAATGGCAACTGGCTGCTGGGCGGCCTGCTCAGCTCCCGCGATGCCAGTGCCCGACGCTACCCGTTCTTCATCTTCCAGCTGCTCAAGGGCCAAGAAGGTGAAACGCTGCTCAACCCGTTCACCCTCGGCGAGCTGTTCAGTGCGCAAATCAAACCGTTGCTGCATCAGGCAGTGCAAGGCGCCGAGCGCGCCAGCCTGTTCGAACGCATCAAGGCCCTGCGCCCGCTGCAGGCCCAGGACCTGGACCTGTTCCGGCGTGTGCACGGCAAGTTCCTGCATGATTTCAGCTTCAGCGACATCGCCCGTGCGCTGAAGGGCTCCTGGCCGGCCTTCGACGGTGCTACCGCGCTGGCACGCTTGCGGGCTACGCAATTGGCGCTGCACGGC
>Ga0247820_10001323_pt1 | contig 13962 bp, 11 predicted proteins | sample 13C_Glucose_Day1_2_FD_192480 | JGI IMG/M metagenome (GOLD analysis project Ga0247820, IMG submission 192480) | Soil microbial communities from agricultural site in Penn Yan, New York, United States - 13C_Glucose_Day14 | ecosystem: Environmental > Terrestrial > Soil > Agricultural land | place...
AACGGCCGGTTCGTCGCGAATCCGGCACCCCGACAGACCTTGGTCGGTGGCCGTTCTCATCGGGTACGAGGGCAAGGTGCCAGCTACGTCATGATCTTGGCCCTGCAGAGACAGACTCGTTGCCACGCCCGGGAACTGCTACTCGATCGAGGCTTGATCGGCGATGAATCCCCAGTACGGGTTGAACTGGTAGTTCCGGAGCCGGTCGGAGACGAGCTCGATCCCGCCCTCATTGATCATGGGCAGCCAGCCCGCCCGCTCAGTGACGTGGCGGTCCAGGGCGGCCCACATCTGTTGTGCTTCGCGCGGATCGGTGGCTCCGACCGCTTGGGCCCGGAGGAGCTCGGCGTCGACCTGTGGGTCGCAGAAGTACCCGTGGCTCCTCGCGCCGCCACAGGAGAACCAGGTCGTCAGGGTTCCGTGGGCGGTGTCCCGTCCCCAGGCGCCGGAGATGATCTGGATCCGAGTCAGCGGTAAATCGGAGTCCTGCGACTCCAGTCGCACTGTGGCGTCGTATCCCAGGCTGCGGAGCACCGAGGCCACGTAACGCACCACTTCGGGTCGGATCGTCGGGTCGTCGGTGAAACCCCACACGGTGACCTTTGCCCCGCGGGTGCCCGACGCGGCCACCAGCTGCCGTGCTCGCCGGGTATCAGGCTCGCGCCAGACGCCCGATCTCGTCGGGACCTTCGTGAAGGGACAGTACGGACGGTAGGCGGGGATGCCGGGTGGAAGGATCTGACAGGTAGGTGTGGCCAGGTCGGGCCCGCCGTAGAGCTCGACGATGTGGTCTCGATCCACGGCCAGATTCAGAGCCTGCCGGACCCTGATGTCGTCGAAGGGTGGCAGCCGGAGGTTGAACTGGAAGAAGTCGGTGGTCGGAATCGACGCGGGGTGCAGCCGGTCAGGGATCTTGACGCGGAGTTCGGCCAGCTGCTCCATGGCGATGTAGGCCGCCCAGTCGGCGCGACCATTCACGACGGCAGCCGTCTGCTTGGCCCGGGACTCTTCGATGTCGAGTCTGATCTCGTCGGCGAGACCGTCGGGCTGGGCAGAGTGAGATCGCTCCGTGAAGCGGGGGTTTCGCACATACCGCACCTGGTCGGCGCTGGCACTCGCGACGACGTACGGTCCGGTGCCCGGAATCGCTTCCAGGGCCATGTCACGGTACGGGGTCGCCGGGGGAACCGGTGCCGCCGCGAACTCGGTGAGGCGTGCAACGAAATCTGGATCTGGTCTCGTGAGATGGAAGACGACGGCTCCGGTGGTGTCGTCGGTGTCGATGCCAGTCGTGAGGTCGCACGACTCATCCCCCGCTCGAGCGCAGGCCTCGGCACCCTCGATGTTCATGAAGTTCGCGCTGTTCCCCGTCTGCAGGGCGACGACGCGCGCCAATCCGCGGCGGAAGTCGCTCGCCACCAACCGTCTGCCATCGGAGTAGACGATTCCGGGCCTGAGTCTGAAGGCGAAGGCCGTCGCATTCCCCGATGGCGTCGGCACGGCCACCGCCAAGTCGGGCACCACCTGGGTGCCCGCCGGGCCACCGACGTGTCGGTACGCGACCAGGGTGCTGCGCAGCAGGCGATCAGACATCAGCGGAAGAAGGTCTGTCTGGAAGGCGGGATCGAGTGTGATGGGTCTGCTGTGAAGCAGGCGCAAGGTGCCGCCCCGGTTCCCCGGTGCCGGGGTGATCGCCACCCACGGTGTGGCGCCGTCCATGGTCAGCGCGGATGGTTCGCCCTCGGTGGCCGAGGTGGTGAGGACAGTGTTGGTGGCGGGGTCGAGTCGAGTCAACGAGGCCGAGTACTGGTTGGCCACCCACACGTCGCCGTCCTTGACCGCGATCCCGACGGGGCCGCTGCCCACAGGGATGGTGGCCACGACGGCCGATACCTCGGGGTTCACCCGCGATACCGTCGAGTCCAGGGAGTTCACCACCCACAGAGCATCGGCCGCGAACGCGAGCGCACTCGGTCCACCGCCGACATGGAGCCTGGCGACGATCTGTCCGGAGGCCGGATCGACCTGGGCGACTTCGGCGTTGGCGTAGTCGGCGACCCACAGCGCCCCCCGGTTGACGATCAGCGAGGTGGGCTTGAGCGCCAACGGCACGCGCCGCTTCACCAGGCCGGAGAGCGGGTCGACTTCGATGACGGCATCGTTCACCGCGTCGGCCACCCAGAGGGCATCACCTCCGAAAGCCAGCGCAGACACGCGAGCGGTTCCGAGGCCGATCGTCCGTACCACGATGCCGGTAGCAGGGTCGATCTGGTCGATGGTGTCGCCGGGAACGCCGGCCGACCAGACCGCCCGACCTCCCGCCGCGACGACACCCGCAGCTCCAACGGGAACGTGATCACTGACCTGACCGGTGCCGACATCGACCCTCACCACCTCGCTGCCGGCGGGCATCGCGAACCACAGCGCCCCGAATCCTGCAGTGACACCGCTGGGGACCTGATCGAGCGTGACACTGCGAAAGGAAGGTTGGAGTGCGGGCGACCTGTCACCGTCAGACGGGACCGTGATCGCGATGACCCCGACCAGGGTGGTGACGACAGCGGCGACGAGCGCCGCTGCTCGCGTCCTCCCCCGCGAGCGGTTCGTGCGCGACGGTGGTGCCGGCGGTGATGCCGGGCGGACAACCGACTCGGTGCCGCAACCGTCCGGCTGGAGGCCCGGATCCCGGGCAAGGACTGCGCGGTGGAGGCGTTGCAGGTCCTCACCCGGCTCGATGCCGAGTTCCTCAGCGAACAGGCGTCGGCCGTCGGCGTAGACGGCCAAGGCTCGTTCCTGTCGCCCGGACAGGTAGAGGCCGCGAATCAGCTGCCCCCGCAGACGCTCACGGAACGGATGGAGAACCACCAGCGGCTCGACCAGCTCGACCGCCTCGCCGGTTCGTCCGAGATCCAGCATGACGGCGACGTACTCCTCGACCGCCAGGAGGCGGCGATCCTCGAGTCGACCGGCTACCTCGGCGGCGAACGGCTGGTCGCCCAGGTCGGCTAGCGCAGGACCGCGCCAGAGGGCCAACGCGGCGCTCAGCCTCTCGGCGGCCGCCGCCGGGTCACCATCGGCGAGCCGCATTCCCTCCGACAGGCCGGATTCGAACCGGTCGAGGTCCAGCTCGCCGGAGTCGACGCGCAGCGAGTAGCCACCCGGCCGGCGGAGGATGCGGTCGGTACCGAGGAGCTTGCGCACTCGGGACAGGTAGTTGTCGAGCGTGTGCTCCGCAGACGGCGGCGGATGCTCGCCCCAGATGCCGGCGATCAGCCGATCCCGAGAGACGTCCCTGTTGGCGTTCAGCAGGAGCAGGGCGACCAGCGATCGCTGCTTCGGCCCACCCAGGAGGACATCGTGCGGCGTGCCGGTGACCACGAGAGGCCCCAATACACCGAACTCCATTTCCTCATCAAACCGCACACCGTCGCGCTGCGGGGTCTTTGCGACGTGGCTGCGATGTCGCATCAGCACGCTGGCCACACACATTCTCGCTGGTGAAAGGAAGTCCCCGATGGCACCTCGATCGTTCGTCGGCTCGAGGGCGGTTCAGAGGGCGCGGCGTGCGTCCCGGGCCCGCTTACGCGTAGCTGCAGTGCTGGTTGCCCTCTGCGCAGCGTCGGTGTCGATGACGGTGCCTGCGGCGGCCACGCCTCCGGGCGACAACGGAAGGATCGCCTACAAGGTCTATCTCGACGCCGACCTGTCGACGAGCGCCATCTTCACGATGCGGAGCGACGGATCCCGCCCGCGCCAGATCACCTTTCCCGACGCGGGTACGCAGGACGACCAACCCGACTGGTCACCGGATGGATCGCTGATCGCCTTCCAACGCTGCGCACCCGACACGTCCTGTGCCATCTACACGGTGCGGCCCGACGGCACCCGGCTACACCGGTTGAGCGCGCCGTGCGACTCGAACGAGCCCGGCCAGTGCGAGGACGAGTCCACGGTCGCCTTCCTCCCCGACGGCCATCGGGTCGTGTTCACGCGCGCAACCGGCTCGGTACGCGAGTTCCCCGACACAGCCTTCATCGAGCACTCCGACATCGTCATCCGCGATCTCTCCGGACGCCACGCCCGTGTGGTGCTGCGTGGACGCCCGTTCGCCGGTGACAACGAGCAGATGGTCGTCTCGCCCGACGGGCGGCACATCGCCTTCCAACGGCACAACTCGCCGCTCGCCGATCCTGCCGGCGGGATCGCGATCTTCGTGATGCGCAGTGACGGCACCCACCTGCAACGCCTCACCCCCTGGTCGCTGCGAGCCGGCATCTCTCCCGACTGGTCACCCGACGGACGCTGGATCCTGTTCCGCTCCAACGCGGACGGTGGCGGCATCGACTCCCAGTTCTACGTCATTCGCCCCGATGGTCGCGGCCTCCGGGCTGTCACCGCTGTCGGCGCCGATACGAAGCTGTACTCGGCCTCCTTCTCCCCCGACGGCCGACAGATCGTGTACGGCAGAGGCGGTGTGAACGACCTACCCGACCTCTACACGGTGCGGACCGACGGCAGCCGCTCCGTCCCGGTGTCCGTCACGCCCGGATGGGAGAGCTCGCCCGACTGGGGACCCCGATGATGCTGGTTCGCGTGGATGCGGCGGGTCGGACCGCGAGCATCCTCGTCGCGCTGCTTGCCGTCACCGTTCTCCTCGGCTGCGGCGGACAGGATCCCGCAGGCGCGCCCGCGACCAGCGCAACGCCGGATGGGCAGCAACCGGCCGGCGTGGTGGCCATCGGGCATTCAGGACTCACCGGCGAGAGCTCCGACCCCGACCGACCCTACGAAAAGGCCCTGGAGAACTCCTGGGCCACCGGGACGAATCCAAAGGTCAAGAGCATCTACCTCCGACTGAGCGCGGTGCGGCCGGAAACGAAAGGGAAAGTGTCGAACTGGGCCATGGGCGGCGCCTTGGCTGAAGACCTGCCGGATCAGGCGCGGGCAGCCCTGGCAGACGTCCCGGCACCTGCCCTGGTCATCGTCCAGACGATCGACAACGACATCATGTGCGACGGTGGTGATGCCGCGCACGTCCCCGAGTTCGGCGAGGCAGTCGCCGAGACGCTGACGATCATCAACGAAGCCTCGCCGACATCGAAGATCCTCATCGTCGGCCAACCCGGACGGCCGACCGTCGCCGGCATCGAGGCCGAAGCGAAGAGAGATCCGGCGACGAAGACCGAGACGACGGGTACAGGCCCATGTGACTTTTTCGACCCCAGCGGCACGATCAACTCGGCCCACGTCGCGGACCTGAGGAACATCATCGAAGGGTACGAGTCGGAGCAGGCCCGAGTCTGCGCTGCCGCACAGAACTGCAGCACCGACGAAGGGATCTCTGCGGCGTTCGTCGAGGGACCCGACGATCGGATCCTCGGGCACTGGAACGTGGCCGGACAGGGCAAGGTCGCGGCTCTGTTCTGGCCTGCGGTGGCGCCGCTGTTCCCGGTGTAGAAGCAATCGCGCTTCCTCGGCTCCGAGGATCGCCGCCAGACGGCATCGCAACAGGGCTTCGAATCGGGCAGTTGGCCGGAGCGCGCGTCGGCCCACCAGGTGGATCCGGCGACGGCGACTCCGCGGGACCGACCGGCCTTCGCCGGGCCAGTGGCCGAGCCCGGATCGTGGGCGGCTGCCACCCCAACCGGCGGACCTCGACTCAGTCATCACACCCACCGTGCAGGTTCTGGGGCCCGCACGCACCCGATCCTGTCGTGCCGGCGCACTGCACCGGATGGCGAGCCAGGCACGAACTGGCCGACCACCTGCCAGCCGCGTTCGTGGCGACCACCGTCGACACGCGCCTGGGGCTCACAGAGGTCTGACACCAATCGGGGTTGACGTGCGGTCCGAGGAGGTCAGGCGGCGGGCTGTCGGCCGAATCGGACCGCCGTCCGAAGGGCGGGTGGCACCATCGCGGCGAGCTCGATGTCCGGGGCTGCGCCGAGGGAGTCGTTCACCGTCGAGAACGCGACCCGGAGTGCGACGAACTGGGTGACCGCGAAGATCTGGCCCTCGTCGTAGCCGACAGCCCGCAGCTCCTCGACGTGCTCGGCCGTGGTGCCGCTCGGATCCCGTACCACCCGGCGGGCCCACGCTGCAAGGGCTCGATCGCCGGCGCCGAGGTCGTCGTCCTCGCCGGCCACGACCCGGGCGGCATGATCGTCGCCGGACGTGGCCGCGAGCTTGCGGCCCCAGGCGAGTGAGCAGTATGAGTCGCCGAGCGTGGACGCGGCGGCCGACACCAGCAGGGCCCGCTGGCCCTGGTCGATACCGGCCACCTCGGTGGCGCGTTTGAGGACGTACGAGAGCAGTGCCCAGCGCCTCCGGCGAGTGCGCCCAGACTCGGGTCAGGTTGGCGACGTAGCCCTGCTGCTCACATCGACGCCATCCACTCGGCAGGCCGGGCGATGAGCCGAGTGGTCGGCGTCGATCACTGCGTCCCCGGCCCGGGGCGAGGCGTCGAGGCGCCCGCACTGCCTGCGGCTGGGTTCCTGGCCGACCCCGAGATCGACGACCAGGTTCAGCGGACGCCCTGGGTGTCTGCCTGACCGCGGGTCTGGGCCCGCGGCCATGGGTTCCGGACACCCATTCGGTGACGGTACGGAAGCGGAACCGCGCGGCCTTCGGGCTGCTGCCGGACGGCGTCGATGGTGGCGAACAGCATCGCGGTGTCGACGCTGTTGCGGATGGGGCGGGTGGTGACGGACATGAGAGTTCCTCTCGTTGGGCGGGTTGGCACGGCCGGCCCTCGATGCGTTCGCGTTCGCCGGCGGGCCGCGGGCGATCACCCCGCCGACCCGGCCGTTCGCGTCCCGTACGACGTCGGAGACGGTGGTCCGGTCGAGCAGCGTGGCTCCGGCGCGAATCGCAGCCTCGACGAGAATCTCGTCGAGGACGTACCGCCGGGGCGCGAGCACATGGTCTACGCCGGCTCGCGGCTTGACCGACAGCGTGACGGGGCCGTCAGCCGCTGCGTCGTAGCGGTGGAACGACACCGAGCGGATCGGCGGGGCGCCGCTGGCGAGCACGTCGTCCAGCAGTCCTCAACGGGCGAGCTGCACGACACCGCCGCGGACCAGCGAGTGGGTGGAGGTGGTGTCGCTCGGGAACACGGCGCGGTCCACCAGGACGACGTCGCGCCCGGCGCGGTCCAGCAGCAGGGCGGTCGCAGCGCCGGCGCCCCGCGCGCCGACGATGATGACGTCGTGCCGATGATCGCAGCTCGGCCCGGTCCGAGACGCTCCTCGGGTCAGCGGTTGAAGCATGACCCGAACGCTAAGTTCGAGGCTGCTCCGCTCGCGTCGTGAGCGACTGCCTATCTTCCGATCGGACGAATGCCTACGGAGACGCCTCTCTGCCCGGTCCACTCCCGACGTCGAACATCCAGCACGCCGCGGTGCCTTCGATCGCGACCACACCGCCATCGCGGACCACTCGCGTCGACAGGGTGGTGATCGGCTTGTCCTCCCGGACCGACGTCACCTCGACCTCGCCGGTGATGGTGTCCCGATCCGCACGGTTTCGTCAGCCGGGGCATCCGGGCCCCGCCGCGACCGGGCCCGGACGTGTGGTCGATTCCGACCGGTGAGCTCATCAGACGAATGCGTGCGCCGTCTGGGGACCGAACTCGTTCGCGACCACCGTGACGAGGTCGGCGGGGAAGCCGCCCCGCCGGGCGTGCTCCAGGATGGTCTCGGAGCCGGCGGGCGTCGGCTCGGCGTTCCGCCACAGCAGTCAGAAGGGCATGCCGGCAAGCCGCCTGACGGCTGAGAGCGAGACCGTTGGTGTCGTTCGGGGTGATGAACATGGGCTTCTCCTCGATTCACAATCGGTGGGCTGGCTGCCCACGTCCTCAGTGAATCGACGGCGGCACGGACCGACATCGGGACCAATCACCCAGGTTGGTTCTGCGCCCGCCTACCTATCCGCTGTTGCGTTGCCAGGTACCGGGGCGACGCCGGTGGTGCCGAACGAGCCGAACGAACCAGCCGACTGTCTTCGTGCATGACCCGTGCGGTGGGCAACGGTCGGCGCGAAAGACCCAGGAGTTCCTGGACCTGTCGACCCCCGTCGCTGCCGACCGCGGCGAATTCCTCAGCGTCGTTCGCGGACATCGCATGATTGATCGGGCTCGTTCGAGCGCTGTGCCCGCCCGCTCGCCGGAATGCCCTCGATGACGGCCTGGGCTCAGTCGGCTATCGCCTGGTAGACCACGGATCGGAACACTCGGTCGGGCGCTTCGGGTCCGGTCATGTACTGCGCCATGAACAGGCCGACGAGATCCTCTGCCGGGTCGACCCAGTAGTAGGTCTTTGCCGCGCCGGCCCATCCGAACTCGCCGATCGACCCGGCACCCTGGCTGGCGGCGACGTCGAGCAGCACCCGTGAACCGAGGCCGAACCCGAACCCGGGGGTCGGCTCGCCCATGATCTCCCAGGGCAGCATGGTCGGCGGTAGTCGGTTGGCGTGCATCAGCTCGAGCGTCTTGCGGCCGACCACTCGGCTGCCGTCGAGCTCTCCGCCGTTGGCGAGCGTCTGAGCGAAGCGGAAGTAGTCGTCCATCGTCGAGAACAGGCCGGTCCCGCCTCGGACGAACACCTCCGGCGTCGACGTCGGATAGGTGGTCGACACATCGATGCGCTCGTTGAAACCGGCCAGATCCGACCTCACAAGGTCGTCGGCGTCGTAGTTCTCGCCCATCAGGTCCGGCAGCCCGTACATCGCCGCGAGTCGGTCCAGCTGGTCATCGGGCACTCCGAAACCCGTGTCGGTCATGCCGATGGGTCGGAACAGGCGTTCGGCGAGGAAGTCGCCGAGCGTCTGGTCGGCAATCACCTCGATCAGTCGAGCCGCGACGTCGATCCCGACCGAGTAGTGGAACCGCTCCCCCGGCTGGAATCCGAGGGGCAGCGACGCGATCACATCGACGCACTCTTCGAGCGTGCGGCTCGCGTCGTGCATGACTCGATGGTCGCGGTAGAGCTGGGCAGCGGGATTGTCGACCATGAAGTCGTACGTCAGCCCGCTGGTGTGGCCGAGCAGGTCGCCGATGGTGATCGGGGCTGCCGCGTCGACGACCGTGCCGTCAGCGTCCATCACCTTTGGCGCGGCGAACGCCGGCAGGAAGGCACCGACCGGCTGGTCGAGCTGGAACCGGCCCTCCTCATGGAGCATCATCAAACCCGTCGACACGATCGGTTTCGTCATCGAGTAGATCCGGAAGATCGTGTCATCGGTCAGCTCCGCGGCTCTCTCCGCGTCGCGATTCCCATACAAACCGCGGTGTACCACCTGTCCTCGACGGGCCAGGAGCGTGCTGATTCCCCGCACGGCACCTCGATCGACGAAGGCCTGCATCGCCGGAGCGATGCGCTCGAGTCGCTCCGCGCTCATCCCGACCGATTCCGGCTCCGTCACTTCAAGCACGGCCATGACGCCTCCAGCTCCCCTCGTGGTGTCCTGGTCACAGTGTCGCCCACCGAGGTGCGGCCCGGCGACCCTGTCTGAGATCCCAGGGTGCGCTCGTCGAGACGGGACGCTCACGATGATCATCTCGGTGGTGAAGATCGGGTACGACCGGTTCCGCCCCGAGGTCGTCAGGCGTTCCCGATACCCGCGTCTCTGGCCTTGACGATTGCCGCCGGACGGTCGGAGACCTGCAGCTTGGTGAAGACGTTGGAGACGTGGTTGCGCACGGTCTTGAGGCTGATCATGAGCTCGTGGGCAATGGTCGCATTGCCTTTGCCGGCGGCGACCAGCTCGAGCACATCGCGCTCGCGGTCTGTCAGGGATGGGAACGCCGCCGCTGTCGACCCCGCTCCGCTCGCGAAGTGGGCGATCACGCGCTGGGCGATCTCGGGCCCGAAGATGGCCTCCCCCGCCGCGGCTGCGCGGATCGCGCGGACGATCTCTTCCTGCTCGGCACCTTTGAGCAGATAGCCGCGTGCACCCGCCCGCATCGCCGCGAACACCGAGTCGTCGTCCTCGAACATCGTGAGGACGACGATCCCGGGGCTCGCCATCCCCCGAGTGATCCGGCGGGTCGCCTCGATGCCGTCGAGGTCGGGCATCCGAAGGTCCATCAAGATCACATCGGGCGACAGCTCCCCCGCGAGCTCGACGGCCCGCAGCCCGGTCTCGGCTTCGCCCGCGATCTCGATGTCGTCGACGCCCGCCAGCATCAGCTCGAGCCCCCGCCGGAACGCGGGATGGTCATCGACGACGAGCAGCCGGATCACGCGTACACCTGCACGTCGCCACCCTAGGACCGCGGGCCGCCGAGCGGAACCACGGCGCGCACCACGATGCCACCCTCGGATCGGGTGGTGATCGTGCAGCTGCCGCCGAGCTCGGCAGCCCGCTCTTGCATCGATGTGAAGCCGGCTCCGCGCCCGGTCGCTCGGCTCGGACAATCGGCACCGACGCCGTTGTCGGCGACGGTGAGCTCGAACCGGCCACCAACGACCAGGTCGACCCGGCACCGGGTGGCTCTCGCGTGGCGTGCCACGTTGGTCATGGCCTCGGACGCGATTCTGAATGCCGCGACCTCGACCGCTGCAGGTAGAGCCGGCATCGGGTCCGGCCCGACAACCTCGATGGTGAGGTCGCCGGACAGGGCGGCAGCACGCTGGCGGATGGCACCGATCAGTCCCACCTCGTCGATCGAGGGCGGCCGCAGGTCGTCGACGAGCCGGCGCACCTCGGCGACGGCCTCTCGCACTTCCTGCCGAGCTTCGGCCACCAACGCGGACCGCTCGGTGAGCTCGGTCCTCGACTCCGCGGCATTGAGCTTGAGCACGATCGCCGCGAGGGACGGGCCGACCCCATCGTGCAGGTCTCGCCGGATGCGGCGGCGCTCCTCCTCGCGCCCGGCCACGATCTGCGACCGTGACTCCCGGAGCTGGTCGCGTTGTTGTTCCGAGCGGACGAGAACCGCCGCATAGCGAGCCAGGTCGCGGAGCAGAGCGATGTCGGCAGAGGACAACCGCCGATCCGCGGGCACCTCGACAGCCAGACTGCCGAGGACCTCGCCACGAATCACGAGTGGAGTCCGGGCCACCCGTTCGTCGCCCGCAGCGCCGCCGGTGTCGACCCAGGCCCGCTCGACCCGCAGGGCCTCAGCCACGGCCTCGGTGACGGCCGCGACCAGCGCATCGGGCTCAGCCGCATCGGCCCGGTCCGCGAGCAGCCGGAGCGCCTCCTGGGGCTGTGAGCGGTAGCCATAAACCCACCGTTCGATCCGTCGTCGCAGCCAGGAGTGAGCCGGCTGCACCCCAACAGCGACAACCGCCACCGTCAGCAAGCCCCCAGCACTGCCGTCGCCGCCGAGCCGCTCCGCGGCCAGCACGATCAGCGCGTACGCAGCGACCACCCCCACCAGAAGGGCCCCGTACGTCACGGTTCGGCTCAGCACGAGCCGTATGTCGAACAGGCGGTGTCGCAGGATCGCCACAGCGATGGCGGTCGGCAACGCCACGCTGACCGCAGTCAACGTGGCGATGGTGAGCCACTCGCGGCCACCCAGGACGAAGTAGTTCACCCACATCACGACCAAGCCGAGCGGTACGGCGAGCGCCCCCCAGACCAGCCACAGAAGTGGCAGCCGCGCCTCACCGACCGAGTGCCTCAGTCGGCTGCGGACCGCGGCGACAGAGCCGAAGAACAAGAGCACCACGAGGAGCAGGCCGAGGAACCCGAACAGGTCCGCCAGCTGCTCGGGAACCCAGAACAGTGGCGGCTCCTGCCCACCGTGCTCTTCCCGGAAGGCGCTGTCATCTCCAGCCGCCCCGATGAGAAACAACACCACGCCGGCCAGCCCGACACGGATCCAGAGCCGCCAACGCCGCGAGAGGGCCTGCCCGTCCGGCACCAGGTAGGCGATCAGCACCAGCCACAGAAACAGGAAGATCCAGCTGCCCTGGGCCAGCTGATCGATCACAAGGGATCCGGCGTCGGCGGTCCGTGAACTACCGAGGAGCAGCCCGATCGTGAGACCCTGGGCCACCAGCAGCCAGCCGATCCGGCGCTGGTCACTCCTCCGCACCACCAGGAGGCCGAGCACGACCGGGATCGCCGTCGCGACCGCGACGGCTGCGTAGAACATGTGCTCAGTGTTGCGCTCCTCGCGGGCGGCGTCAGCAGTCCCGGGAACACTTCCCGGTCGAACCGGGACAGCTGCTCCGTGCGGCCGGGTCGGCCCGCCGGGGACGGTTGCGGTACCGGCGAACGCCGCCGGCCATCCTGCAGAGGAACCACACCATGACGAGCAACAGCTTCGAGAGGTTTCTGCCCTGGACCGGAGCAATCGCCGGTCTGGCCTGGATCGGTCAAGCGGCCCTGTTCAGGGTCGACGACGCCGACCACCCGGGTACGGCGACCACCGCGACCATCCATGGACACCTTGCCCAGAACTACGGCGGGGTCGCCTGTCTGGTCATCATGGGCATCGCTCTGGTGTTCTTCGCGACCGCGCTTCGCCGTCAGCTGCGCTCGGGCGAGGCACGCGAGGCGACGTACTCCGACATCGCCTACGGCGGTCTGCTCCTGATGGCCGCGGGCCTCTCCCAGATGGTCATGTGGAACTGGGCCCTGATCAACGGCGCCGCCGACGCCCAGGACGACGCTGCGCTGCACATCCTCAGCTTCGTGGGCTTCTTCGGGTTCGCCGGAATGGGGATCGGCATCGCGACGACGTTCCTCGCCACCGGTCTCGCCGGGGTGCGGAACGCGGTGCTGCCCCGATGGTTCGCCATCGTCACGATCGTGCTGGGGATCCTCAGCGGACTGGGTGACGCGGGCATCCCACCGGGCGGACTCGTGAACTACCTGCTGCTTCCCTTCTGGCTGATCGCTTCAGCAGTCCTCGTGGCCAGGAGGCAACGGGGCGCCGCCGAAACATCCCTCGTCGCGACACACTCGGCGCACTGACCGCCAGGAATCAGGCACGGAACCGCCCGTCGTCGCCCAGGCACCACTCACGTCGAGTCGCCGCCCCACGGGACCGGCACCCCCAGCTCGGTCGCCGCCCGCTCGAGCAGCTGCAGGTGATCTTGGCCGACCGGGATCCCGTTGGCCCGGTAGTCCGCCTCGGCCGCCGCCTCGGGCCCGCCCGGCAGATAGCTTTTCGTGGCACCGGGGATCGGCGTCAGCGTACGGACGGCACGGGCATAGGCATCCATCTCCTTCTTGAACTGCCCCGGGTCGGCGAAGAGGTCGATGCGCATCGCGATCACCATGGACCCCTGGTTCGCCCCCGACCAGCGACGCCGAGCCTCATCGGGATCGAGCGGCACGCCGGCCAGCAGGCCGCCCCAGCTCTGGCAGACCATGCCCAGACCGATGCTGCGATGGACCAGCCCGGGCGCGATCTCGGCCAGCAGATCACGCGGGGACTCCTCGTACAGGTCGTGCATCGCGCCGAAGTCCAGGACCAGCGGCGGCTCCTCGGCGGTGGGTGCGCTGAACGACATCGGAGAGCCGCCGGCGGCCGCGTACACCGGGTCGCCCGGGCGCAGCTCGAGCTGATGACCCGAGGTGACGAAGCTCAGCAGGTCGTGCCCGAGGGTGAGGCGCGAGTACAGACCGGCCGCGCCGAAGTGTCCATGGTTGCGCGTGACCAGGACGGCGATCCCGGCGGCCTCGGCCTTCGTGATCAACGCCCGGGTGCCTTCGTGGGCGGGAAAGTAGCCCAGGCCACCGTCGCCGTCCACCAGCAGGCTGGTCGGAGTCTCCCGGACCACCTCCAGCCCGGGGTCGGGGTTGAGGGTGCCGTCGCGCAGCAGCCGTACGTACGTCGCGAGCTGGCCGGTCCCGTGACTGACCACGCCCCGCAGGTCGTTGGCGGTCAGCAGGTCTGCCAGCAGGTCGGCGCGCGCGGGCGGCAGCCCGGCCGCCAGCCCGAGCTGCCGCGCCAGCTCACGCAAGGCGTCGGCCGGCACCAGCAGGAACGACTCCGGTGGG
>Ga0247820_10001324_pt1 | contig 13957 bp, 11 predicted proteins | sample 13C_Glucose_Day1_2_FD_192480 | JGI IMG/M metagenome (GOLD analysis project Ga0247820, IMG submission 192480) | Soil microbial communities from agricultural site in Penn Yan, New York, United States - 13C_Glucose_Day14 | ecosystem: Environmental > Terrestrial > Soil > Agricultural land | place...
TGCTCGCAGACGTAGCTCGCGCCGTGCTCGAAGACGCGGCCCTTGCACTTCGGGCACGGGCCCAGGCTCTGCTGCGCGGAGAAGTCGACCGGCTCGCCCGATTCGGCCTCCTTCTTGGCATCCTCGCCGAAGTCGAACTCGAGCTTCCAGTTGCCGATCTCCTCGTCGCGCACGAGGCGCAGCTCCGCGGTGAACGGCCAGCCCGCCTTGGACCGGAACCCTTCGAGCGGGCCGATCTTCTTGGCGCGCAGGAAGGCCTCGACCTCGTGCAGCTCGAAGCTGCGGCCGCCGGGGATCTTGCTGATGGAGAAGTCGCATTTCTCGCACGCGAAGCGGCGGTAGTTCTCCTTCACCACGCCGCCGCAATTGGGGCAGGCGGTCTTCAGCGTCGCATAGTCGCCGGGAATCGTGTCGCGGTCGTACTCCTTGGCCTTCTTCACGATGCGCTCGGCCATCTTCGCGATCTCGGCCATGAATTGCTCGCGCTTCAGGCGCCCGTGCTCCATCTGCGCGAGCTGGTACTCCCAGTTGCCGGTGAGCTCCGGCCGCGTGAGGTCCTCGATGTCGAGCCCGCGCAGCAGCGTCATGAGCTGGAAGGCCTTGGCCGTGGGAATCAGCTCGCGGCCCTCGCGCACCATGTATTTCTCGAGGATCAGGCCCTCGATGATGGCCGCGCGCGTGGCCGGCGTGCCGAGGCCCTTCTCCTGCATCGCCTCGCGCAGCTCGTCGTCGTCGATCAGCTTCCCGGCGCCTTCCATCGCGGACAGCAAGGTCGCCTCGGTGTAGCGCGGCGGCGGCTTGGTGCGCAGCGCGGCCAGCTTCACGTCCTCCGTGCTCACCCGCTCGTCGGGCGTCACGGGAACGAGCATGGCGTCCTCGTCCTGCGCCTCCTTGCCGTAGACGGCCAGCCAGCCCGGGTTCACCAGCACCTTGCCGTTGGTCTGGAACACGTGGCCGGCGACCTTGGTGATGCGCGTGGTCACCATGTACTCGGCCGGCGGATAGAACACCGCCAGGAAGCGCTTGACGACCAGGTCGTAGAGCTTGGCCTCGGCCTCGCTGAGGCTGCGCGGCGGCTGCAGCGTGGGGATGATCGCGAAGTGGTCCGACACCTTGGCGTTGTCGAACACGCGCTTCGTGGGCTTCACGTAGCCCTCGTCGAGGGCCTTGCGCGCGTGCTGCGCGAGCGCGCGCAGCGGGCCGGGCAGGTCTTCGGCGGCGATCACCTTCATCGTGTCCTTCACGACGGCCACGTAGTCTTCCGGCAGCGCGCGCGAATCCGTGCGGGGATAGGTGAGCACCTTGTGCTTCTCGTACAGCGCCTGCGCGAGCGACAGGGTGGTCTTCGCGGAGAACCCAAAGCGGCCGTTGGCGTCACGCTGCAGGCTGGTCAGGTCGTACAGCAGCGGGCTGGACTGGCTGCTCGGCTTGGCCTCCTCGGTGACGTTGCCCGGCTGGCCTCGCACAGCATCGGCGATGGCCTTCGCCTCGGCTTCGGTCCAGAGGCGGTCGGCGCGCCGCTCGGCATCGGTTTCGTCCTTCTTGAACTTCGGGTCGAACCACTTGCCGTCGTACGCGCCGGCGGCGGCGCCGAATGTCGCCTTCACTTCCCAGTAGTCGCGCGCCACGTGCTTGCGGATCTTCTCCTCGCGCTCGACGACGATGGACAGCGTGGGCGTCTGCACCCGGCCCACCGTGGTGAGGAAGAAGCCGCCGTCGCGCGAGTTGAACGCGGTCATGGCGCGCGTGCCGTTGATGCCGACGAGCCAGTCGGCCTCGCTGCGGCTGCGCGCGGCGTCGGACAGGCCCGCCATCTGGGCGTCGGTGCGCAGCTTGTCGAAGCCGTCGCGGATCGCCTGCGGCGTCATGCTCTGCAGCCACAGGCGGCGGATCGGCTTGTCGACCTTCTTGCCGCCGCCGGCGTACTGCACGATGAGCCGGAAGATCAGCTCGCCCTCGCGCCCGGCATCGCAGGCGTTGACGAGTTGGCCGACATCCTTGCGCTTGACGAGCCGCACCACGGCGTTCAGGCGCGTCTTGGCCTTGTCGATCGGCGCCAGGTCGAAGTGCGGCGGGATCACCGGCAGGTTGGCGAAACTCCACTTGCCGCGCTTGACGTCGAACTCCTCGGGCGCCTTGATCTCCACCAGGTGGCCGACGGCGGACGTGACGACGTAGGTGTCGTTCTCGAAATGCTCGGCGTGCTTTTCGAACTTGCCGCTGTCGGACGTGAGAGCGCGCACGATGTCCTGCGCGACGCTCGGCTTCTCTGCGATGACCAGTGTCTTGCTCATGTTCCCTACAATCCCAAGTTCTCGCGCGCACGCACACACGCGCGCGCACCCATGAATTCAATGTACCGAATGACATCGAGCGCGCAACCCACGGGGGCATCGACAGGCGGCGGCCGCCGCATCCAGGTCCGCAGGAGCGGCGTCCATGGCAAGGGCGTGTTCGCACTCCGGCCGATCCGCCGCGGCGAGCGGATCATCGAATACACCGGCGAGATCATCACGTGGAAGCAGGCCCTGCGCCGCCATCCCCACGACCCGGACGATCCCAATCACACGTTCTACTTCCACATCGACGAAGGCCGGGTGATCGATGCCGCCCACGGCGGCAACGCGGCGCGCTGGATCAACCACGCCTGCCAGCCCAACTGCGAGGCCGACGAAGTCGAGGGCCGCGTGTTCATCAAGGCGCTGCGCGACCTGGAGCCCGGCGAAGAGCTGTTCTACGACTACGGGCTCATCTTCGACGGCCGCCACACCGCCGAGCTGAAGAAGCAGTTCGCCTGCCGCTGCGGGGCGCGGCGCTGCCGAGGCACGATGCTCGCGCCCAAGCGCTGAGCCGCCAGCCATGATCACCGAGCCGGGCCATCTGAACTGGGGCGGCGAAGGCCTGTGGCAGGCGCTGGAGCCGCTGCTGCCCGGGCTCTCCGTGGAGATCGTCGCCCGCACCGACTCGACCAACACGCAGCTGCTGGAGCGCGCGCGCCTGTCCGGCGGGCGGCGCGACCAGCCCATCAGCTCGCCGATGCCGCTGGAGCCCGTCGGGCCCTCTTCACTCACGGCCGAGGAGCCCACGCCGTTCGGCCGCCGCGCCGGCGACACCCAGCCCTGCCTGCTGGTGGCCGAGCACCAGACCCGCGGCCGCGGGCGCCACGGCCGGTTGTGGCAGGGCAGCGCCGGGGCTTCGCTCACGTTCTCGCTCGCGCTCGCGCTGGACCCGCCCGACTGGTCGGGGTTGTCGCTGGCGGTGGGCGTGGCGCTGGCCGAGGCCCTCGAGCCGTTGCCGCCGGGCGGGCCGCGGATCGGCCTCAAGTGGCCGAACGACCTGTGGCTGCTCGACGCGCCCGGCGAGGGACGCAAGATGGGCGGCGTGCTGATCGAGACGGTGGCCGTCGGCAACCGCCGCATGGCGGTGGTCGGCGTGGGGCTGAACGTGCTGCCACAGCCGGTGCGCGACCTGGTCTCGGGCTATGCCTGCCTGGAGGAGCTGCGGCCGGCGATCGACGCGCCGCAGGCGCTGCACCTCGTCGCCGCTCCGCTCGTCCGGGCGCTGCTGCGCTTCGAGCGCACCGGGTTTCCCGGCTTCGTCGACGGCTACGCGCGCCGCGACCTGCTGCGCGGGCGTGAAGTCACGACGACGTCGCCATCGGCACCGGCTGGCACTGCCCAGGGGGTGGCCCAGGACGGCGCGCTGCGCGTGCGGGTGGGCGATGAACTGCACCTGTTGGCCAGCGCCGAGGTGAGCGTGCGGCCGAGCACGGCCCGCTGATGCTGCGCTGGGCGGTGCTGCTGCTGGTGGTCGCCAACGGCGTTTTCTTCGCCTGGTCGCGCGGCTGGCTGGGCGAAGTGCCCGGAGAGAATGCACGGGAGCCCGACCGGCTCACTCGCCAGGTTCGCCCGGACGCCGTGCGCCTGCTCACCGCGCCCGCCGCCTCCGCCGCGCTGGCCGCCACGCCGACGTGCGTCGAGGCCGGTCCGTTCCGCGCCGGCGAAGTCTTGGCCGCCGAGCAGACCCTGGCGGCAATGATGCCGCCCGGCAGCTGGAACCGCGTACCGGTCGAGCGGCCCGGCCGCTGGATCGTCTACATGGGGCGCTTTCCGAATCGCGAGGCGCTCGACGCCCGCCGCATCGAGCTCTCGGCCCAGCGCGTCGACGCCGAGGCGCTGCAGGGCCAGCCGGAGCACGAGCCCGGGCTCCTGCTCTCCGCTCACGAGAGCGGCGCGTCTGCCGAGTCGGCCCTGGAGCGGCTGGTGCAGCGCGGCGTGCGCGGCGCGCGCGTGCTGATGCTCGCACCGCCGGCCAGCGAGGTGCTGCTGCGCGTGGATCGCGGCAGCCCCGAGCTGCGCGCCCAGCTGCTGGCCGCCCGCGCGCCCGCGCTGGGCACCGGCTTCAGCGCCTGCGCCGGACGCTGAGCGCCGCAGCGGCCGCCAGCAGCCCGAGCAGCCAGAACGGGCCGGCGGCACCGCCACCATCCGACGACCCGTTGCCGCCGCTGGCCTGCAGCCGGTCCGGAGTGAAGTCGACGGTCGGGTTCGTGGCGGGCGGGGTGAACGTGCCTTCGGTCACCAGCGCCCAGGCCACCGCCTGGCGGGCATCGAGCACGCCGGCGCCGCAGGTGCCCGTGGTGCAGTTGCAGTGCCCGGAATCGATGGGCGAGCAGCTGCCCAGGCCGCCGATCTGCACGTGGGGCCGCGTGGTGGCGCGGATGCCCTCGATGATCTGATCGACCGACAGGTCGGGGTTCACGGCGAGCATGAGCGCCGCCGTGCCGCTCACGATCGGCGTGGCGAAGCTGGTGCCGACGTAGTAGCCGTACCCCTCGGCCGCGGGCGCGCTCGTGCCGGTGTTGGTCGTGGAGTAGATGCCGCTGCCGGCCGGGCTCGTCACGCCGCCGACGGTGGCGACATCCACCTCGCTGCCGAAGTTCGCGTAGTCGGCCTTCGCGCCGTCGCGGTCGAGCGCCGTCACGGCCAGGGCTCCGGCGCAACTGGCCGGGCGGACGACGGTGTCGCCATCGTTGCCGGCCGCGGCCACCAGCACGGCGCCCTTGACGCGCAGCGCCTCGATGGCATCGGTGTACAGCCGCGCGGTGCCGGCGACGAGCGGGTCGCCGCTGTTCACGTTGCACGGGCGGCTGCCGCCGAAGCTGAGATTGACGATGCGCGCCGGATTGGGGTTCGCCGCGGGCGAGCCGGTGTAGGGGATGCCCGCGGCCCAGAGCATCCCTTCGACGATGTCGCTCACCGCCGCGCCGCACTTGCCGGCCACGCGCACCGGCAGCAGCTTGCCGCTCCAGGTCATGCCGGAGATGCCGTAGTTGTCGTTCGTGGGCGCGACCAGCTGTCCCGCGATCACGGTGCCGTGCCAGGTGCTGTCGGCGACGTCGCAGCCGCCGTAGATCGACGGGTGCCGCGTCTGGTCTTCCTGGCTCACCCAGTCGCCGGGGTCGGTGGCGTCGGAGTCGAGCCCGTCCCCGTCGTTCGCGTACTCGACCTCGGAGACGAAGTCGTAGCCGCTCAGCAGCCGCGACGAGCCCACCGTGAACTCGGGGTGGAAGCGCCGGATGCCGCTGTCGAGCACCGCCACGACCACGCTGCTGCTGCCGGTGTTGATGTCCCAGGCGGCAGGGAAGTTGGGCACCGCGGCGCTCGCGTCCGGCCCTTGCAGCCACCATTGCAGGACGTAGGCCGGGTCGTTCGGCGTCGCCTGGCGGCGCTCGAGGGTGTTGGCGGCAACGTACTCGACGTCCGGATCCGCCAGCAGACGCCGGGCCTGGGCCTGCGCCTCTTCGCGGCTGAGCAGGCGACCCGCGGAGAGCACGTGCGCGCCGAGCGCCGTCTGGCGGAGCTGGTGGTAGCCCACGCCGCGGCGCTGCGCGATCTGCGCCACGCGGTTCAGCGCCGCCTGCGGCGCTTCGAGCGCGGCCGGCTTCGTCTTGACGATGAGGCCGATCACCGGGCCGTCGTCCGACGCGAGCACCGGCGCCGCGAGCGCGGCCAGCAGCGGCAGGATCGTCCAGGAGACGGTTCGTCGGTTCATCGGCGCGTGCTCGGAGGGTGGCAGGTGGCGGATTGTCGCCGCTGGCCGCGACGCCGGCCGAAAGCCCCGATCGCGACTGCCAGCGACACCAGCCAGCCCGGCCCGAGCGCACCGCCGCCTCCGCCCCCGCCGCCGCTCGAGGAACCGGGCTGCGGCGCCGGCGGCGGAGGCTCGACCGGGCCGGGATCGGGCGTGGGCGACGGCACGGCACTGGCCGCTGCGGCGACGGCGGCCGCGGCGTCGAGCATGCCGGCGCCGCACGTGGAGGCGGTGCAGTGGCACTCGAGCTGGTCGACGTTGCCCGGGGCGTGGCAAGCCGGCACGGAGGGATCCGTGGAAGCAACGGGGAAGGGGCGCGCACTCGCGCGCAGCACCGTCCGCACGTCGGCCGGGCGCAGCTCGGGGCGCACGGAGAGCACCAGCGCGGCCGTGCCGGCCACCAGCGGCGCGGCGAAGCTGGTGCCGACGCTGATGTCGAAGCTGTCGGTGTAGGCCGCGCCGCCGGCCACGGGTGCCGTCTGCCCGGGATTGGTGGTGGTGAGCAGCGGATAGAGGCAGGCGCCGTCCAGGTTGACGCAGTTGCCGCCGGGCGCGCCGAGCGCGATCTCCGGGCCGAGGTCGGAAAACCCCACCTTGGTGCCGGTGTGGCGCAAGCCGGCCACGCCGACGGCGCCCGGGCAGTTGGCCGGCATGCTCACGGCGCGCCCGGTGGTGTTGCCCGCCGCCGCGACGACCACCGCGCCCGCGGCGGCGAGCTCGGCCACGGCCGTGCGGTAGGCGGCGCTGCATGCGCCGGCGCCGCCGAGGCTCATGTTGAGCACCCGCGCGGGCGTCGGGTTGGCCGGAACGCCCGGCACGGGCAGGCCGGCCGCCCAGCGCATGCCGGCGAGGATGTCGCTGTCGAACCCGTGGCACTTGCCGAGAACGCGCACCGGCAGGAGTCGAACGTTCCACGCCACGCCGGCCATGCCGAGCTCGTTGTCGCTCGCCGCGCCGATCAGGCCGGCCAGCTGGGTGCCGTGCCAGGAGCTGGCCTCCGGCGTGCAGCCGGAGAAGCCAGGCTGGCTCGCGTCGGCCGAGGTGATCCAGTCGCCGGGGTCGGAGGCATCGGCGTCGCGGCCGGGGTCGGCATCGTTCGCGACCGCGTCGTCGCTCACCATGTCGTATCCCGGCAGCAGGCGGCCGGCCAGGTCGGGGTGATCGAAGCGCACGCCGGTGTCGATGATGGCCACGACGATGTCCGCGCTGCCGGTGGTGCGGTCCCAGGCCAAGGGGGCGTCGATGCCGGAGCGCACCTGCGCATCGGGCGCACGCAGGTACCACTGGCCGGAGGCCGGGCCGGTGGCGCCGCCCGTGGCGTACAGCGGATCGTTCGGGACGGCGAAGCGGCGGCGAGGCTCGTCGGGCACCGCGAACTCGACGTCAGGATCCGCCGCGAGCGCCGCCGCGAGCGCGGCGCTGGTGCTGCCGCTGGCCGACACGGCCTGGGTGCGGTCGTCGACCGGCGGCCCGGCGGCGAGCGTCATGCCGCGTCGCGAGCCGAGTGCGGCAGCGCGGCCTTGCAGCGCGCGCCGGGTCTCGACCGCACCGGCTCGGGCCGACAGCGCGCTCTCGCGCAGCAACGCCGCCTCGGGCTTGAAGCGCACGATGACGCGTGCAATGCCCGCCTCGCCGGCCGGCGTCGGGCGCGGCAGCGGGGCGTGTTCGGCCTCCATCGAGACGGCCGCCATCGAGACGGCCGCGGCCAGCCCGAGCGCGAGCGCAGCCGCCGCGCGCATCATCTTGCGACGACGCGGACCATTTCGAGGATCTTGTTCGAGTAGCCCCACTCGTTGTCGTACCAGGCGACCAGCTTGACGAACGTGCTGTCGAGTGCGATGCCGGCATCGGCATCGAAGACCGACGTGCAGGACTCGCCGCGGAAGTCGGTGGCGACGACCTTGTCCTCGGTGTAGGCAAGCACGCCCTTCAGCGCGCCGGCCGCCTGCGCCTTCATCTCGGCGCAGATCTCGGCGTAGGTGGCCGGGCTGGACAGCTCGACGGTGAGGTCGACCACCGACACGTCGGAGGTCGGCACGCGGAACGCCATGCCGGTGAGCTTCTTGTTGAGCTCGGGGATCACGACGCCCACCGCCTTGGCCGCGCCGGTGCTCGACGGAATGATGTTCTCGAGGATGCCGCGGCCGCCGCGCCAGTCCTTGTTGCTCGGGCCGTCGACCGTCTTCTGCGTGGCCGTGGCGGCGTGCACGGTGGTCATGAGGCCGCGCTTGATGCCCCACTTGTCGTTCACGACCTTGGCCAGCGGCGCGAGGCAGTTGGTGGTGCACGACGCGTTGCTCACGATCTGCTGGCCGGCGTAGGTCTTGTCGTTGACGCCGTAGACGAACATGGGCGTGTCGTCCTTCGACGGCGCCGAGAGGATGACCTTCTTCGCGCCGGCGGCCAGGTGCTTGCCGCCTGTTTCGGTGGTGAGGAACAGGCCGGTCGACTCGACGACGATGTCGGCCCCGACCTCGTTCCACTTGAGCTCGGCCGGATCCTTCACCGCGGTGAGGCGGATGCGCTTGCCGTTGACGATGAGCGTGGACCCGTCGACCGCCACGTCGCCCTTGAAGCGGCCGTGCACGGAGTCGTACGTCAGCATGTAGGCGAGGTAGTCGGGCTCGAGCAGGTCATTGATGCCGACCACCTCGATGTCCTTGAAGTTCTGGACGGCGGCGCGGAACACCGTGCGACCGATGCGCCCGAATCCGTTGATGCCGATCTTGATGCTCATGTGGAAGTCCCTTCAGCGAAAGACGAAAGTGTGCCCGGCCCAGGTTACACCGCGAGAACTTTGCGTACGGTGTCGGCGACGTTCTGCGGCGTGAAGCCGAAATGCTTGAAGAGCACGCCGCCGGGCGCGCTCTCCCCGTAACGGTCGATGCCGACCACCGCGTCGCAGCCGTACTTCCACCAGAAGTCGGTGACGCCGGCCTCGACGGCGATGCGGGGCAGCCGGTCCGGCAGCACGGCGCGCTTGTACGACTCCGGCTGGCGATCGAACACGGTGGTGCTCGGCATCGAGACGACCCGTACGGCGATGCCCTGCACCGCGAGCTGCTGCTGCGCGTGCAGCGCGTGCTGCACCTCGGATCCGGTGGCCAGGATCACCGCCTGCGCCTTCTTCAGGCCCACCTCGCCCGGCTCGGCCAGCACGTAGGCGCCGCGCGCGATGTCGTCGAGGCCGCTCTTCGGGCAGTAGGGCAGGTTCTGGCGCGACAGGAGCAGCGCGCTCGGCCGGTCGCGCGTCTCGATGGCCCTGGCCCAGGCGATGGCGGTCTCGGCGGTGTCCGCCGGGCGCCAGACGTCGAGGTTGGGAATGAGGCGCAGCGCGGCGGCGTGCTCGACGCTCTGGTGGGTGGGCCCATCCTCGCCCAGCCCGATGCTGTCGTGCGTGAAGACGTGCACCACGCGCTGGCGCATCAGCGCGGCCATGCGGATGGCATTGCGGCTGTAGTCGCTAAAGGTCAGGAACGTGCCGCCATACGGCAGGAAGCCGCCGTGCAGGGCCAGGCCGTTCATCACGGCGGCCATGCCGAACTCGCGCACGCCGTAGTTGATGTGGCGCCCGCCGTTGGGCGTGCCCTCGGCGTCGAAGCGCAGCGGCGGCGTGGAGCTGGTGTTCGTGAGGTTGGAGCCGGTGAGGTCGGCCGAGCCGCCGATCATCTCGGGCAGCGCCTTCGTGAAGGCTTCGAGCGCGATCTGGCTGGCCTTGCGCGTGGCCACGGTGTCGGCCTTCGCGTGGGCCGCGACGGCGGCGTCGACCGCGGTCTGCGCGAAGTGCTTCGGCAGCTCGCCGGCCATGCGGCGCTCGAACTCCTCGGCGAGCGCCGGGTGCTCCTGCCGATAGGCGGCGAAGCGCGCCTTCCACTCGTCTTCGGCCACCGCGCCTGCGCCGCGCGCGTCCCAGAACTCGTAGGCCGCCTCCGGCAGCACGAACGGCTCGTGGGACCACGACAGACGCTCCCGCGTGAGCTTCACCTCGTCGGCGCCGAGCGCCTCGCCATGCGCCTTGGCAGTGCCGGCGCGGTTCGGCGAACCGTGGCCGATGTTGGTCTTGCAGATCACGAAATGCGGCCTGGCGCCGCCTTGGCGGGCCTTTCCGATCGCGGCGTCGACCGCGTCGATGTCGTGGCCGTCGACCGGACCGATCACGTTCCAGCCGTACGACTCGAAGCGCTTGCCGGCGTCGTCCACGTACCAGGGATCGACCTCGCCATCGATGCTGATGCCGTTGTCGTCGTAGAGCACGACGAGCTTGCCCAGGCGCCATGCGCCGGCCAGCGCGCAGGCCTCGTGGCTCACGCCTTCCATCAGGTCGCCGTCGCCTACCGTCACGTAGGTGCGGTGGTCGACGATGGTGTGGCCCGGCCGGTTGAACTCGTGCGCGAGCAGCTTCTCGGCCAGCGCCATGCCGACAGCGTTCGCCACGCCCTGCCCGAGCGGGCCGGTGGTGGTCTCGACGCCCGGCGTCATGCCCACCTCGGGATGCCCCGGCGTCTTGCTGTGCAGCTGCCGGAAGCTGCGCAACTCGCTCATCGGCAGCTCGTAGCCGGTCAGGTGCAGCAGGGCGTAGATGAGCATCGAGCCGTGGCCGTTGGACAGCACGAAGCGGTCGCGGTCGGGCCACTGCGGATGCGCGGGGTTGTGGCGCAGGTGCCGCCCCCACAAGGCCACGGCCATGTCGGCCATGCCCATCGGGGCCCCGGGGTGGCCCGAATTGGCCTGCTGCACGGCGTCCATCGCCAGGGCTCGGATGGCATTGGCCATCAACGCGGTGTCTTGCGGGAGGGAGGCACTCATGCTGTGGGGGTGAGGCAGGCGGGGAACCCTGGATTTTACGGGGCCTCCGGGCCGGCGCCGATCAGGCTCGGTCCCGCCAACTAACGCACTGATTCAGCTCCTTCGATGGCGTCGAGGGGCTGGTGCCACCCCTAAACTCGCGGGCGCATGACCCCCAAGGCCCTCATCCTCGCGGCCGGGCGCGGCGAGCGCATGCGGCCGCTGACCGACCACACGCCCAAGCCGCTGCTGCCCGTCCACGGCCGGCCGCTGATCGCCTGGCACCTGGAGGCGCTGGCGCACGCGGGGGTGCGGGAGGTGGTGATCAACACGGCCTGGCTCGAAGATCAGTTTCCGGCGGCGCTCGGCAACGGCGAGCGCTTCGGCGTCTCGATCGCGTATTCGATGGAGGGCCGCGACCATGGCGGCGCGCTCGAGACGGCCGGGGGAATCGCGAAGGCGCTGCCGCTGCTGGGCGAGCGCTTCTGGGTCGTCTCGGCGGATATTTACGCCCCCGCCTTCCGGTTCGACGCCGACGCGGTGCGCGCATTCGACGCCGGCGACGACGACGCGCTGCTGTGGGTGGTGGCGAATCCCTCGTTCAAGCGCGACGGCGACTTCACGCTCGACAGCCGCGGACGCCTGCTGCGGCTCGCTGCCGGGCAGGAGCGCGACGTGACCTACGCGAACATCGCCCTGATGCGTTCGCGCCTCGTGCACGGCGTGACGCCGGGCACGCGCGCGCCGCTCGGGCCCCTGCTGTTCGACAGCGCGCGCGCCGGCCGCCTCGCGGGCAGGCGGCTCGACGAGCCGTGGGAGAACGTCGGCACGCCCGGGCAGCTCGCCGCCCTGAACGAAGGCTCTCGCTAGACTGCCGCATGGTCGACCCCACGATCAACCGTCGAAGCGCCGTGCGCATGCCGTTGCGCGTGCCCGCGAGCGTCGAGCTGCCGGGCGGCGCGCTGCGAGACGCCCACACGCTGGACATCGGCCCGGCAGGCCTGAGCCTCGTGTGCGCTCGGCCCATCTCTCCGGGGACGCGGTGCACCGTGCGCCTGGAGCTGCCACTGCCCGGCGGCACGCAGCTCGTGGCGCTGGCGGCGCGCTCGGTGCACAGCTCCTACACCGGGCCCGCCGCGTTCAAGATCGGGCTGGGCTTCGGCCCGCTCGATGCCGAGCAGGAGCAGGCGATCCAGGCCTTCATGGCCTCCTGATCACGGCTTGGGGATGCGCAGCGTCTTGCTGATCATCAGCGAGCCCGACAGCACGAACATCAGCGCCAGCGGGTGCAGTGCCCAGGGTCCGAGCTGCCAGACGCCTCCCCACAGCTCGTCGCCCAAGCGACCCTGCCAGGCCACCGCCGCCAGCACGGCCGTGAGCAGCACCGACGTGGGAATCGGCGTGCCCTCGAAGTAGGCCACCTTGTCCGCCCCTTCGGAGAGCGCCTCGGCGGTCACGTTGTAGCGCGCGAGGCGGCTCACGCCGCAGCAGACGAAGTAGGCCAGCACGACCCCATCCCAGCCGCCGCGCATCCCGGCGGCGTATGCGAGCGCGGCCGGCGCAACGCCGAACGAGACGACGTCGGCGAGCGAGTCGAGCTCGCGCCCGAGGGACGAGTGCGTCTGCCGCCAGCGCGCCACCCGGCCGTCCAGCGCATCGAAGAGGAAGGCCGCCGGCGCCATGGCTGCCGACAGCAGGAAGAGTCGAAGGTCCCCGCCGGCGACATAGGCCATGGCCAGCAGCACGCCGGCCGTGCCGCTGGCGGCGTTGGCGAGGGTGAGGAAGTCCGCGGCGTGGAAGCCGCGGATCATCGAGAAGTGACGCGTCACGCGCAGCCCGCTTCAGCGGCCGTCGCCATCGGCATCGCCGGGCAGCGCGTGCTCGATGCGCTCGCCCACGCGTTCCCAGGAGTCGCGCGCGGCGTGGCGCGCACGGTCCCAGTCGAGCCGGGACTCGCCGCGGGCGTTGTCCCAGTCGGTGCGGAGATCGGACTCGACCTCGTTGAAGCTGCGGCCGGCGTGGCGAGGATAGGTCTCCCAACCGTAGCGGTACGCCGGCGCGTAGTCCTGGTCGTAGGTGTAGCCGCCGTCGATATACGTGCGGCTGGCCCAGTTGGCGCGCCAGTAGTCGTCTTCCATCGTCGGATCGACCATGTCGGCGATGCCCTTGCCGGCCAGGCCCCCCGCGACGGCGCCGATCGCCCCGCCCACCACCGCGCCGATCGGCCCGGCAGCCGCCCCCGCCGCCGCGCCGGCCGCCAGGCCGCCCGCCACGGCGCCGATGCCGGTGCCCACCGGATGCTGCCCCATCGGGCCGCGGCTGTCCTCGCGTTCGAGGTTGCGCTTCATGTCTTCCTTCGCCAGGGGTCTGTCCTCGTTCATCACGATCTCCATGTTGGGATCCCATTGAAGGCGCATGCCTGCGGCCTGGGCATCGGCACCGGCCGCGACCGCGAGTAGGACGGTCCCTACAGCCGCGGCCGGCCCGCACGATTGGCGCAGAATGGCCGCTCCATGACGCTGCCCATCGCGTTTTCGCCGCGCATCGCCGTGATCGGCGCCGGGCCCGTCGGTCTGTCGCTGGCGCTGCATGCCGCCCGCCTGATGCCCGCGGCGGCCGTCACCGTGTTCGATGCGCGGCCGATCGATCGCGACCTGGGCGCGGACCCGCGCACGCTGGCCCTGTCGCTCGGCAGCGTGCAGTTCCTGAAGCGGCTGCGTGCGTGGCCGGCCGCGGCCGCCCAGCCGATCACGGAAGTGCACGTCTCGCAGCAGCCGCCCACCTTTCCCTGGGGCACGCCCCAAGTGCTGCTGAACGCACTCGACGAGGGCGTGCCGATGCTCGGCGCGGTCATGCGATACGGGGCGCTGCTGGCACCGCTCCAGGCGGCCTGGCTCCGGCTGGCCGAGCGCGAACCGGCACGGCTGCAATCCCGCTTCGGCACGCCGGTGTCGGCGCTCAAGCGGGTCACCGGCGGCGTCGAGGTCGATGCCGGCATCGCCGAGCCGTTCGACGTGGCGGTCGTCGCGGAAGGCGGCGTCTTCTCGGAGCAGGCGCGCAAGGCGGTGCGGCGTGATTACGG
>Ga0247820_10001325_pt1 | contig 13954 bp, 13 predicted proteins | sample 13C_Glucose_Day1_2_FD_192480 | JGI IMG/M metagenome (GOLD analysis project Ga0247820, IMG submission 192480) | Soil microbial communities from agricultural site in Penn Yan, New York, United States - 13C_Glucose_Day14 | ecosystem: Environmental > Terrestrial > Soil > Agricultural land | place...
GGGGCGACCGACCGGACGGAGGCGGCGGGGACGAATCGCAAGGCCGACCCGTTGCTGGCGCTCCGGTTGCACAAGGTGCTGTTGGGCGAGCGGGGTACCGGCCGGGTCGCCCGGGCGCTGCGCTTTCTGTTCGCCCCGGTGGCCGTCGCACTGCTGCTCGGTGCGCTGCTCGTCGTCGACGGACTGCTGGTCACCGGTGGGGCGACCCAGGTCGACCTGCTGCCGGTGATCACCGAGCCGGTGCTGATGCTGGCCGTGCTCGGCATGCTGTTGTGCGGCACCCTCTTCCACGAATTCGGCCACGCGGCCGGATGTCGTTACGGTGGCGGCAATCCCGGGGCGATCGGGGTCGGCGTGTATGTCATCCTGCCCGCGTTCTACACGAACGTGACCGACGCCTACCGGCTCGATCGGGCCGGCCGGCTGCGGACCGATCTGGGCGGGATCTACTTCAATGCGATCGCCGCGCTGGGGTTCGGTGCGGGATTCCTGGCCACCGGCTGGGTTCCGTTCCTGCTCGCCGCCTTCATGATGCATCTGGAGGCGTTGCAGCAATGCCTGCCGTTGATCCGGTCGGACGGTTACTTCATCCTCGCCGACCTGGTCGGCGTGCCCGACCTGTTCGGCCGGATCCGGCCGGTCCTGGCCAGTCTGCTGCCCTGGCGAACGGCCGGGCCCCGGGTGCGCGAGCTGCGCCCGCGGGTCCGGGTGGTGATCAGCGCCTGGGTGCTGGTGGTGGTGCCCGTGCTGGGCGCGGCGATGGTCTATCTCATACTGCAGACCCCCACCATCGTCAGTTCCGGCGTGGCCTCGGTGTTCTCGCAATGGGGGGTGCTGACCGAGTCGGTCGGGGCCGGATCGTGGGCCGCCGCGGCGCTGGCCGGGTTCGCCATCGCGCTACTGGTCCTGCCCATGGCCGGCCTCGCCGTGTTTCTGGTCCGCCTGGTCGGACAGCTCACCCTGTTGCTGGTCAGGTCGGCCCGGGCGTGGCGGGCCCGGGCGGCCCGGTACGGGCGACACCACGCCCCGGACCGCGCAAACATCTGATGCATTTCTAACAGCCGCCCGGTTGACTGAAAGGGCAAAGAATTCCGGAGAACATTCCGGAATAGGCCAAGAATTCGCGAAGTGGTGCCGGGCAGGGATTTCCACCCGGCCGACCCGAACCGCGAACCCGATCCATCGGAGGGAGGTGAATCATATGTCGCAGGAATTCACCATGACCGAGCTGGACGCCGTCGAGGTCGAGCTGCTGCCGGCCCGCGAGGCGCTGGGGGTGCTCAACTTCGCCGCGATCTGGGCGAGCAACTCCTCCGTGGCCGCCAACGTGCTGTCCGTGGGCTCGCTGGCCGCTTCGTCGGCCAACCAGGTGATCATCGTCAGCCAGTGACGATCACCCGACCGCAGGACTTCCGGACCGTGCCGATCCACCCAAGGGGGTGACAACAATGGAGTTCACATACTTCGAGCTGCAGGCTCAGGACGTCGAGCTGCTGCCGGCCCGCGAGGCGTTGGGGGTGCTCAACTTCGCCGCGGTGGCGGCGCAGAACACGTCCACCTCGCTCAACCTGCTGACCGCCTTCTCGGCCGCGTACTCGCAGGCCAACCAGGCGATCGTGGTGATGCAGTAATCACCGACGACCCATCACGCCGCATGCCCCGGACCCGACCACCAGTGGGGGCGATCGGTCCGGGGCATTCCGGTACCGATCACTCCCGCCGGCACCCGGGCCGGGGCCCGCGCCGTCGCGCGGCGGCCCCAGACCTGAGAGAGGAGGTACCCGATGACCACCTTCGAGCTGGCGGAACTGGCCGGTGAGCAGCTGGAACTGCTTCCCGCCCGGCAGACCATGGCGCTGATCAACATCAGCCCCACGATCAACGTCAACCCGGTGATCGGCGTCAACATGGCCTTCGCCATCAACGCCGCCACCATCAACTCGTCCGCGAACGCAATGGCCTACCAAGTCCTGGCGTCCGTCGGCGGCTGATATCCGTGCGGGTGGGACGTTCCCGCCCGCGATCCGACCGGCGATCGGGTGTCGACCGGGCCCGCGGGGCCACCGGTTCCGGCATTCCTCCCCGGCACGGCCGAACCCGGTCGGGTCCACCCGACCCGTCCGGGCGCTCGGGAAGCGGGCCGCCGCGTCGGGTGGTCCCGGGCCGGCCCGGTGTGCAAACCCGGTCCTGGTTGCTTCCTAGAATGACCCGGTGGATCCTGTGCAGTTGGCCGAAGCCGTCCGCCGTGCTCTGGCATCGGCCGTGGCCGCCGGTCACATCGATGTCGAGGTACCGGCCGATATTCCGCTCGATCGTCCGAAGTCCCGCGAGCACGGTGACTACGCCACCCCGGTGGCGATGAAGCTGGCCAAGGCGGCCCGCCGGCCGCCCCGGGAGATCGCCGAGGTCATCGCCACCCATCTGCGGGCGAGCGCCGGCATCGCCGCCGTGGAGATCGCCGGGCCGGGCTTTCTGAACATCTCGGTCGAAGCGGCTGCTGCTGCTTCAGTGGTCGGCCGGATCGTTGCCGACGGCGCCGGCTACGGGGCCGGGGACGCGCTGGCCGGCCGCCAGGTCAACCTGGAGTTCGTCTCGGCCAACCCGACCGGCCCCATCCACATCGGCGGGGCCCGATGGGCCGCCGTGGGCGACGCGCTCGGCCGCATCCTGGCCACCCAGGGCGCCAAGGTCGTCCGCGAGTACTACTTCAACGACGCCGGTGCGCAGATCGACCGGTTCGCCCGGTCGCTGCTCGCCGCCGCCCGGAACCGACCGGCCCCCGAGGACGGCTACGGCGGTGACTACATCGGCGAGATCGCCGCCCGGGTCACCGCCGAGCACCCGCAGGCTCCGGACCTGCCCGACGAGCAGGCCGCCGAGATCTACCGGCACGCGGGCGTCGAGCTGATGTTCGACGAGATCAAGGCCACCCTGCACACCTTCCGCACCGACTTCGACGTGTACTTCCACGAGAACTCGCTGCACGAGAGCGGGGCGGTGAACGCCGCCGTCCAGCGGCTCAAGGACTCCGGCCATCTCAGCTACGCCGACGGTGCCTGGTGGTTGAACTCCAAGGCCTACGGCGACGACAAGGACCGGGTGGTCATCAAGTCCGACGGGCAGCCGGCGTACATCGCCGGCGACCTGGCCTACTTCCTGGACAAGCGCTCGCGCGGCTTCGACCTGTGCATCTACATGCTGGGCGCCGACCACCACGGGTACATCGCCCGGCTCAAGGCCGCCGCGGCCGCGTTCGGTGACGACCCGGACGTGGTCGAGGTGCTGATCGGTCAGATGGTCAACCTGGTCCGGGACGGCGAGCCGGTCCGGATGAGCAAGCGGGCGGGCACCGTCATCACCCTGGACGACCTGATCGACGCGCTCGGCGTGGACGCCGCCCGGTACGCGCTGATCCGGTACTCGGTGGACACCACCCTGGATCTCGACCTGGATCTGTGGACCCGGCAGACCAGCGACAACCCCGTCTTCTACGTGCAGTACGCGCACGCCCGGCTGGCCTCGCTCGCCCGCAACGCGGCCGACCTGGGCATCGACCTCGGGGACGAGTACGACCCGGCATTGCTGGACACGCCGCGGGAGTCCGAGCTGATCGCGCTGCTGGCCGCCTACCCCGGCGTGCTGGCCACCGCCGCCGAGCTGCGCGAACCGCACCGGGTGGCCCGCTATCTGGAGGAACTGGCGTCGGGGTACCACAAGTTCTACGACTCGGTCCGGGTCCTGCCCATGGGGTCGGACGAGCCCGGACCGGCGACCGTTTCCCGGCTGTGGCTGTGCGCGGCCACCCGTCAGGTGCTGGCCAACGGGTTGGCCGTGCTCGGCGTCGACGCGCCGGAGCGGATGTGAGAACTCACCCCGCGGGACCTCGTTCGGGTGAACTGCACCCGGACCGGCCCGGACACGGCGCGCCCACCGACCTGAACCGGCTCGATCCGCTGGTGTGGCCACGCGGTGCGACCCGCACCGACGCGGGCACGCTGAGCCTGGCCGGGGCCGACGTCCGCGACCTGGCGCAGACCCACGGCACGCCGCTGATGGTCATCGACGAGGCCGATTTCCGCAGCCGCTGCCAGGATTTCGCGCACGCGTTCGGCGGTGCCGGCAGCGTGCACTACGCCGGGAAGGCGTTCCTGTGCAGCGAGATCGTGCGCTGGCTGGCCGACGAGGGCCTGGCGTTGGACGTCTGCACCTCCGGTGAGCTGCGGCTGGCGCTGCGGGCCGGCTTCCCGCCGGGCCGCATCGCGTTGCACGGCTCCAACAAGTCCGACGCCGAGCTCGCGCTCGCCGTCGACAACCGGATCGGCGCCGTCGTCATCGACTCGTTCCATGAGATCGCCCGGCTCGCCGGGCTTGTCGAGCACCGGGCGAACGATCCGGTGCCGGTGATGATCCGGGTCACCGTCGGCGTCGAGGCGCACACCCACGAGTTCATCGCCACCGCGCACGAGGACCAGAAGTTCGGCTTCTCGCTGACCGGCGGGGACGCGGCCGAGGCGGTGCGTCGGGTGGTCGCCCTGAATGGGCTCGCCCTGGTGGGCCTGCACTCGCACATCGGCTCGCAGATCTTCGACCCGTCCGGCTTCGAGGTCGCCGCCCATCGGGTGGTCGGGCTGCTCAAGACCATCGTCGAGGAGTTTCCGCAGCTCACTGGCACCCTGACCACGCTGGATCTGGGTGGCGGGCTGGGCATCGCCTACACCTCCGACGACGATCCGCCGGCCCCGGACGTGATGGCCAAGTCGCTGCTGGACATCGTGAGCCGGGAATGCCAGCTGGCCGGGTTGACCGTGCCCGCGGTCATGGTCGAGCCGGGCCGGGCCATCGCCGGGCCGGGCACGGTGACCCTCTACGAGGTCGGCACGATCAAGGACGTCACGCTGGACGGCGGGCTGACCCGGCGCTACGTGTCGGTGGACGGCGGGATGAGCGACAATATCCGGACGGCCCTGTACGACGCCGAGTACACGGTCGTGCTGGCCTCCCGCTCGTCCGACGCCGTGCCGGTACTGTCCCGGGTGGTCGGCAAGCACTGCGAGAGCGGCGACATCGTCGTCCGGGACTGTTACCTGCCGGGGGACCTGGCCGTCGGTGACCTGCTCGCGGTCGCCGCGACCGGCGCCTACTGCTACGCCATGGCCAGCAACTACAACCGGGTGCCCCGCCCGGCGGTGGTGGCGGTGACGCAAGGCGGATCCTCCGGGGCCGCCGGCGGCGTGTCCCGTGTCGTCCTGCGCCGCGAGACCGACGACGACCTGATGCTCCTGGAGACCCGGTGACCAGTCCGAACGATCCCGTGCCCGAGAAGGACGCCGCCGATCCGGCGGTCAAGCCGCCCTCGCTGGTCCCCGGCGTCGTGCTGCTGGTGCTGGCCGGGGCGTTGATCGTCATCACCCTGGTGAAGCCCGACCTGCCGCACTGGCTGACGATCACCATCGCGGTCGCGGCGATCGTGGTGGTCATCCTGCTGCTGATCTACGCGTTCCGGGTCTTCCGGGACGTCACCAGGCCGGGAGGGTCGCGATGACCGGGTCGTCCGAGCTGGAGACCGCGGTGGACTCCGCCCGTCCGGTGGTCCGGGTGGGCGTGCTCGGCGCGGGCGTCGTGGGTTCCCAGGTGGTCCGGCTGCTGGTCGAGCAGGCCGACGAGCTCACCGCCCGGGTCGGGGCGAAGCTGGAGCTGGCCGCCGTCGCCGTGCGCCGCCCGGAGCGGCACACCGACATCCCGTCCGGGTTGCTGACCACGGACGCGGCCGCCGTGGTCGCCGATGCCGACATCGACGTCGTCGTCGAGGTGATCGGCGGTATCGAACCGACCAAGAACCTGCTGCTGACGGCCCTGGGGCGGGGCGCGGGGGTGGTCACCGCGAACAAGGCGCTGCTGGCCGAGCACGGCCCCGAGCTGTACCGGGCGGCCGACGCCGCCGGGGCCGACCTGTACTTCGAGGCCGCCGTCGCCGGGGCGATCCCGCTGATCCGGCCGCTGCGGGAATCCCTGGCCGGCGACCGGATCGTGCGCATCATGGGCATCGTCAACGGCACCACCAACTTCATCCTGTCGAACATGGTCGACACCGGGATGGGGTACCACGAGGCGCTGGCCGAGGCGACCCGCCTGGGCTACGCGGAGGCCGACCCGACCGCCGACGTCGACGGGTTCGACGCCGCGGCCAAGGCCGCGATCATGGCCTCGATCGGCTTCCACACCCGGGTCGGCGCGGCGGATGTGTACCGCGAGGGCATCGCGAACGTGTCCGCCGCCGACATCGCCGCGGCCCGGGAGATCGGCTGCACGGTCAAGCTGCTGGCGATCTGCGAGCGGGTGCCCGGCTCCGGTGGCGCGGCCGGCGCGTCCGAGGCCGTTTCGGCCCGGGTGCACCCGGTGATGCTGCCCACCTCGCACCCGCTGGCCACGGTGGACGGCGCCTACAACGCGGTGTACGTGGAGGCCGAGGCGGCCGGCCGGCTGATGTTCTACGGGCCGGGTGCGGGCGGTGCCCCGACCGCGTCGGCGGTGCTGGGGGACCTGGTTGCGGTGGCCCGGAACAAGGTCGCCGGCGGCCTCGGGCCGCGCGAGTCGTCCTATGCGGCGCTGCCGATCCTGCCGATGGGCGATGTGCTGGCCAAGTACCACATCAGCCTCGACGTGGACGACAAGGCGGGTGTGCTGGCCGCGGTGGCCACCGCGTTCGCGGACGCCGAGGTGTCGATCTCGACGGTCCGGCAGGAGGGGCGGGGCGACGACGCCCGGCTGGTCGTCGTCACCCACAGCGCGCCGGACGCCGCCCTGTCGGCCACCGTCCGGCGGCTGGCCGATCTCGATTCGGTACGGGCGGTCACGTCCGTCATGCGGGTGACGGGGGACATGCGATGAGTGCGATCGGCGGGTCGACCGCAGTGGCCGGCACCAACCTCGGCTGGCCGGGTCTGATCGCCGCCTACGCCGACCGGGTCCCGGTCCCGCCGGGCGCCCGGGTGGTCACCCTGCTCGAGGGGGGCACCCCGCTGGTGCCCGCGCAGACGCTGTCGGACCGGCTCGGCGTGCAGGTCTATCTGAAGGTCGAGGGCGCCAACCCCACGGGTTCGTTCAAGGACCGTGGGATGACCGTCGCGGTCACCCACGCGCTGGCCCGGGGCGCCCGCGCGGTGATCTGCGCGTCCACCGGCAACACGTCCGCGTCGGCGGCGGCCTATGCCGCCCGGGCCGGTCTGACCAGCGCGGTGTTGATCCCGCAGGGCAAGATCGCCGCCGGCAAGCTGGCCCAGGCCGTCGCCTACGGTGCGCGGATCCTGCAGATCGAGGGGAACTTCGACGACTGCCTGGAGCTGGCCCGCAAGACGGCCGCTACCAGCGAGGAGATCGAGTTGGTCAACTCGGTCAACCCGGTCCGGATCGAGGGACAGAAGACTGCGTCGTTCGAGATCTGCGACGTGCTCGGCCGCGCTCCCGACGTGCACTTCCTGCCGGTCGGCAACGCCGGCAACATCACGGCGTACTGGAAGGGCTACCGCGAGTACCACGCCGACGGGGTCATCGATGCGCTCCCGCGGATGTTCGGCTTCCAGGCCGCCGGGGCGGCGCCCCTGGTGCTGGGTCACCCGGTGTCCGACCCGGACACCATCGCCACCGCCATCCGGATCGGCGCGCCGGCGTCCTGGAACGGCGCCATCAACGCGCGTGACGAATCTCACGGTCTGATCGACATGGTCACCGATGAACAGATCCTCGACGCCTACCGGTTGCTCGCCTCCACCGAGGGCGTGTTCGTGGAACCCGCCTCGGCCGCGTCGGTGGCCGGGCTGATCGCCACCGTCGCTGATGGACGATTGTCGGACGACAGCTTGGTGGTGTGCACGGTGACCGGCAACGGGTTGAAGGACCCGGACACCGCGATGGGGTTCATGACCGAACCGGTGGTGCTGCCGGTCGCCGCCGAGGCGGTCACCGACGCGCTCGGCCTGACCGGATGACGTCCACACCCTCGGGGGGTCCATTGCCGGGGCCGTCGGATGGTTGGCCGGATGGTTCGCCGGAGGGACCGGCCTTCACCGTCCGGGTGCCGGCCACCTCGGCCAACCTGGGTCCCGGCTTCGACAGCTTCGGACTGGCGCTGGCCCGGTACGACGAGGTCACGGTGTGCCGCACGGGCGGGCCGCTCGAGGTGATCGTGTCCGGGTTCGGAGCCGGTGAAGTGCCGTTGGACGAACGCCACCTGGTGGTCCGGGCCATCGCCGAGGCCTGCCACGCGGCCGGCGTCCCAGTACCCGGACTGCGGCTGACCTGCGTGAACCGCATCCCGCACGGCGGCGGGCTCGGCTCGTCCGCGTCGGCCATCGTCGCCGGGTTGCTCCTGGGCCGGGAGCTGGCCGCCGCCGACGGCGGTCCTCGGCTCATCGACGAAACGGTGCTGGCCCTGGGTACCGCCATGGAGGGACACCCCGACAACGTTGCCCCCGCGCTGCTCGGTGGGTTCACCCTGGCCTTCACCGACGACGGCGGCCAGCCCGTGGCGATCCGCCGCGAGGTGCACCCGGACATCCAGGTGGTCGCGTTCGCCGCCGAGGAGTCCAGTTCGACCCATCACACCCGCGGCCTGCTGCCGGCCACCGTCCCGCATGCCGATGCCAGTGCCAACGCGGCCGCCGCCGGGCTGCTCGTGCATGCGCTGACCTGCGATCCGGCCCGGCTGCTCGCCGCCACCCGGGACCGGTTGCACCAGCACTACCGCGCGCCCTCCATGCCCCGATCGGCTCAGCTGATGGCGGATCTGCGCGCCGCGGGTGTCGCCGCCGTGATCTCCGGTGCCGGTCCGTCGGTGATCGCACTGGTGACCGGCGACTTCGACGTGAACCGATGGCGGCGACCGGGTTTCGACGTCGACTTCGTGCCCGTCTGCACGTCGGGCGCGCAGTTGGTCGATTGAGGTTCGATCGACGCTGTATCGACGCGGGATAGATCCAGGGCGACACGCTCACCCACAGTTGCCGTTGCGCGTCCGATGCGGTTACTGTTGATGGCGATCACCGGCTGTACCGCCGCGGCGTTGGACACTACATTCCCGCCGCTCCCATCCTGACGAAGCTGCCGACCGCACTCGCTGACGGCAGCGGATCCGACAGGTCCGGTTTCGAGCCGAGGCGTCAATGGCGGTGATCGGTATATCTGGCCGTGTCCGTGCAGGGCACGTCATGGCAGCCGCCCGCTGGGCGGCGCTCCAATCCCGGTCGAACCGAATCGGCCGGACAGGAAGGATCTTCGTGACGGAAACCACGGAGTCGCTCGAAGCCCCCACCGCCCCGGACGGCGCCGATGCGCCGCGTGCGGGCCGCGGACGCGCCCGCAAGGGCGAGGGACTGTCGGGCATGGTGCTGACCGACCTCAAGGCTCTGGCCTCCCAGCTGGGCATTCGTGGCACGTCGGGCATGCGCAAGGGCGACCTCGTCGCCGCGATCACCGCGAAGCAGGGCGAGGGCGCGGGGTCGAAGGGATCGGCAGCCGCCAAGGACCGGCCGGCGACCAACGGCCACAACCGCGAGCCGGAACTGCCGCTCGGCGAGTTGGCGACGGCGCCCGCCGCCGACGCCGCTGCGGGCAATCAAGGGTCGTCGGCAACATCGTCCGAGGCGCCGGCCGCCGAGAACGCCGGCGCGAGCACCTCGTCGGGGCGCAGCGACGGCAACTCCGAGAGCGCCACCGAGGGTGCGGCCGACCGGGATGGCGACTCCGATCAGGAGTCCGGCTCCGCGGGCGGTGAGGACGGTCAGCGCGGCCGCCGCAACCGGCGCGGCCGGCGGGACGGTCGCGATCGGGCCGAAGGCGTCGAGGCGTCCACCAACGGTGCCGCCACCGCGTCCGTCGCCACCGAACGGCCGCAGCAGGGCCGTGACCAGCAGCGGGAGCAGGGGCGCGAGCAGGGCCGGGACCAGGGTCGGGATCAGAACGGCGGCCGGGACGGCCAGCAGAACCGTGATCAGAACCGGGCGGGCGGCTCCCAGACGCGCCCGGACAACCGCGGTGACAACCGGGCAGACACTCGACGCGACGAGAGCCGGCCGGACAACCGGCGGGACGACAACCGCCGGGACGACGACGACGAGGGCGACGGCCGCGGCCGGCGCGGCCGTCGGTACCGCGACCGCAACCGGCGCGGCACCCGGGACCGCTTCGCCGAGGGTCCGAGCGAGCCGGAGCTTCGGGAGGACGACGTTCTGGTGCCGGTCGCCGGCATCCTCGACGTGCTGGACTCCTATGCCTTCATCCGCACCTCGGGGTACCTGACCGGCCCGAACGACGTGTACGTGTCACTGTCCCAGGTGCGCAAGAACGGCCTGCGCCGCGGTGACGCCGTCACCGGCGCGGTCCGCGCGCAGCGCGACGGGGAGCAGCAGCGGCAGAAGTTCAACGCGCTGGTCCGGCTCGATTCGGTGAACGGCCTGGACCCCGAGCAGGCCCGGAACCGGCCCGAATTCACCAAGCTGACCCCGCTGTACCCGAACGATCGGCTGCGCCTGGAGACCGAGGCGCATCTGCTCACGACGCGCGTCATCGATCTGGTCATGCCGGTCGGCAAGGGCCAGCGGGCGCTGATCGTGTCGCCGCCCAAGGCCGGCAAGACGATGGTGATGCAGGCCATCGCCAACGCGATCACCACGAACAATCCGGAATGTCACCTGATGGTGGTGCTGGTCGACGAGCGGCCGGAAGAGGTCACCGACATGCAGCGGTCGGTCAAGGGTGAGGTCATCGCCTCCACCTTCGACCGCCCGCCGGCCGACCACACCCTGGTGGCGGAGCTGTCCATCGAGCGGGCCAAGCGCCTCGTCGAGATGGGCCGGGACGTGGTCGTGCTCCTGGACTCGATCACCCGGCTGGGTCGGGCCTACAACCTGGCCGCCCCCGCCTCCGGCCGGATCCTGTCCGGTGGTGTCGATTCGACCGCGCTGTTCCCGCCGAAGCGGTTCCTCGGCGCGGCCCGGAACATCGAGAACGGCGGCTCGCTGACCATTTTCGCCTCGGCTCTGGTCGAGACCGGGTCGGCCGGCGACACCGTGATCTTCGAGGAGTTCAAGGGCACCGGCAACGCCGAGCTCAAGCTGGACCGGCGGCTGGCCGACAAGCGGATCTTCCCGGCGATCGACGTCGATCAGTCGTCGACCCGCAAGGAGGACCTGCTCATGTCGCCCGACGAGCTGGCCGTGGTGGTCAAGTTGCGCCGGGTGCTGTCGGCGCTGGACACCCAGCAGGCCATCGAGCTGGTGCTCGACCGGCTGCGCAAGACGCGCAGCAACGTCGAGTTCCTCATGCAGGTCGCCAAGACCACGCCCGGTGGGAACAACGATTGAGCCGACCGGCCCGGCCGGATCCGGCTGACGTACTGAGCCGGGCGGACTACATGCTGCTCACCAGTTTTCGTCGGGACGGCACGCCCGTCCCGACGCCGGTGTGGGTGATGCCCGCGGACCCGGACTGGCCCGGGACCGCCGGCGATCAGCTGTGGGTCTGGGTGAATCCGACGTCCGGCAAGGTCAAGCGGCTGCGCCGGGACGGGGCCTGCACGGTGGCGCCGAGCAGCGTCCGGGGCGAGCCCCTGGGCCGCGCGGTGCCGGCGGTCGGTCGGGTCCTGCCGGCGTCGTCGGTGGACCGCGTGTTGACCGCGCTGGTGCGCAAGTATGGCCTGCGCGGCCGGTTCTCCACGCTGGGGCCGCGGCTGGGGTTCGCCCCGGCCGGGGCGTTGGGCATCCGTTTGGTGCCCGCGTCGGCGGACGCGGAGGCGGCTCCGGACGGCGGGGAATAGGCGCGGGCGGGCCCGCGTTTGGCATATCGACCGGCTGATCTGGAATACTGGTCGGTCGAGCCCGGCTCCGGTTCACGTCTGCGCGCAACGACGCGGGCGACCCGGCGGCCCGTCCGAAAGGCTCTCCCGGAAAGAGGAACAAGCGATGAAGACCGGCATTCACCCTGCGTATGTCACCACCGAGGTCCACTGCGGTTGTGGGAACACCTTCACCACCCGCAGCACCGAGACCAGCGGATCGATCCACGTCGAGGTCTGCTCCAACTGCCACCCGTTCTACACGGGCAAGCAGAAGATCCTGGACACCGGCGGCCGGGTCGCCCGCTTCGAGGCGCGGTACGGCAAGCGCAGCCGTTAGCACGACCACGGCGCCCGCCGGCTCCTCACGAGGGAGCCGGCGGGCGCCGTTTCACGTTCCGGGCCGGCCGGCCCAGCCTGGTTCGCTGATCAAACCCGCGCCGGATGCGACATTTCGGGCACCGATCCGCGGCTTTCATCAGCGAAGCCGGAAGAATCCAGACAGGCGGAGGTGGCTGGCAGGTGAGCACGGGCAGCGCGTCGGCGGTGGATTCGCTCGTCGCCGAATACGAGGACCTGCAGGTCAAGCTGGCCGATCCGGCGGTGCACGCCGATCAGAGCGCGAGCCGCCGGCTGGGCCGCCGGTACGCCGAACTGACCCCGATCGTCGCCACCGCCCGGGATCTCGAGTCGACCCGGGGCGACCTGGAGGCCGCCCGGGAGCTGTCCGATGAGGACCCGACCTTCGCCGACGAGGCGCGGGTGCTGGCCACCCGGGTCGACGAACTCGAAGCCAAGCTCGCCGAACTGCTGGTGCCCCGTGATCCGGACGACGCCAAGGACGTGCTGGTCGAGGTCAAGGCCGGGGAGGGCGGCGAGGAGTCGGCGCTGTTCGCCGGCGACCTGCTCCGCATGTACCTGCGGTACGCGGAGCGGCGCGGCTGGAAGACCGAGGTCCTCGCGGCCACCGAGTCCGACCTCGGCGGGTACAAGGACGCGACGGTCGCGGTGAAGGCACCGGGGGCGACGGTGGACGGCGTCTGGGCCCGGCTGAAGTACGAGGGCGGCGTGCATCGGGTGCAGCGGGTGCCGGTCACCGAGTCCCAGGGCCGCGTGCACACGTCGGCCGCCGGGGTGTTCGTGGCGCCCGAGGTCGAAGACGTCGGCGAGGTCGAGATCAACGACAACGATCTGCGCATCGACGTGTTCCGGTCGTCCGGCCCGGGTGGGCAGTCGGTCAACACCACCGACTCGGCCGTGCGGATCACCCACCTGCCCACCGGGATCGTGGTGTCCTGCCAGAACGAGAAGTCGCAGCTGCAGAACAAGGAGCAGGGGATGCGGATCCTGCGCGCCCGGCTGCTGGCCGCGGCCCGGGCCACCGCGGACGCGGCCGCCGCCGACGCGCGACGCTCCCAGGTGCGCACGGTCGACCGGTCCGAACGCGTCCGGACGTACAACTTCCCGGAGAACCGCATCGCCGACCACCGGGTCGGCTACAAGGCCTACAACCTGGACGCCGTCCTCGACGGGGATCTGGACGCCGTCCTCGACGCGCTGTCCGCCGCCGATCGGGCGGAACGGCTGGCCGGCGCGGGCTCACCATGAGCAAGGCCGGTCCAGGAAAAGTCGGTCGGATGGGGGCGGCGGGATGACCCGGCATTCACTGCGCGCCGCGATCCTGGAATCGTCCCGGACGTTGGCGGCGGCCGGGGTGGCCAGCCCGGACATCGACGCCCAGGAGTTGGCCGCGCACCTGCTGGGGGTAGAGCGAACCCGGCTGGGACTCACCCCACTGGTCGAGGACGACTTCCTGACCGACTACCGCGTCCTGATCGATCAACGGGCCCGGCGCATCCCCCTGCAGCATCTGCTCGGCTCCGCGCAGTTCGGCCGGGCCCGGCTGGCGGTCGGCCCCGGAGTGTTCATCCCCCGGCCGGAGACCGAGTCCCTGCTGGCCTGGGTGGTCCATGCGCTGGCCACGGTCGAGCGGCCGGTGGTGGTGGACCTGTGCACCGGCAGCGGGGCGCTGGCCCTGGCGATCGCCGCGGAGCGGCCGGATGCGCGGGTGATCGGTGTGGAACGCTCACCGACCGCGCTCGCCTGGGCTCGCCGCAACGCCGTCGC
>Ga0247820_10001327_pt1 | contig 13937 bp, 11 predicted proteins | sample 13C_Glucose_Day1_2_FD_192480 | JGI IMG/M metagenome (GOLD analysis project Ga0247820, IMG submission 192480) | Soil microbial communities from agricultural site in Penn Yan, New York, United States - 13C_Glucose_Day14 | ecosystem: Environmental > Terrestrial > Soil > Agricultural land | place...
CCTGGAAACCGGAGCTGGGCTGGTATGCCGAAACCGGCCTGACCCTGGTCGGCGACCGCTACGCCGACAACCAGAACACCGTGATCCTGCCGGGCTATGGCCGCTGGGACGCGCTGGCGGGCTACCGCACCCATGACTGGGATGTACGCGCGGCGCTGAGCAACATCACCGACAAGACCTACTACAGTTCGGCCACCAGCGCGGCGCAGATCCAGGTGGGCGATCCGCGCAGCCTGGTGGTGACTGGGACTTACAGCTTCTGATCGTCAAAGGCCATACGCCGTCCGTGTAGGAGCGGCCTTGCCGAGGCGTCGGACCGGTCGGAAAGGGCTGCGTAGCGGCCCCAGGATTTCAGCGTTCATGCAAGATCGCCGGGGCCGCCTTGCGGCCCTTTCGCGGCACAAGGCCGCTCCTACACACAGGGGATGCGTACTTCTGCTGCACGCCTCACAAACGAAAACGCCACCGCAGATGCGGTGGCGTTTTTTTCTGCGACGGGTTCCTTCCCGATCAATGCCAGACAGCCAGCAGAGCTTCGAGCTCTTCCTCGCTGATCAGGCCTTGAGGGTATCGCCCATCCAGCAGGCGGCGTGGGTCGGTCGTCCTGACCCGATTGTCTCCGTGACGTTTCAACCACTGAGCCAGGATTCTGAGCGATCGGTGGCTGGCTGCCGCTGGGGGCAAAGCCGACTCACTTGCTGCGTTCATTTCCTCACGTACTCCCCGGGCCTAGTGAGCGGCTAAGGTACTTCAGGCGCGTTACAGAATGGCGTAGGTCCATTCCCCTGAAGCACGAGGAAAAATCAATACAATTGCTGTGCCATGCCGCCCGACCGACTATCGCGAGCATAAAAAAACCCGTCATCCGACGGGTTTTTCACTCATTGGCCGATCAACGTTTTACCGGTGCCGGCTGCTGCTGGGTCAGGCAGTGGATGTTGCCACCGCCCAGCAGCAGCTCGCGCCCCGGGATCATCACCACTTCGTGATCCGGGAAGACCTTGGCCAGGATCGCCCGGGCCTGGGCATCGGCCGGGTCGTCGAAGCTCGGGGCGATGATGCCGCCGTTGACGATCAGGAAGTTCACGTAGGAACCGGCCAGACGCACCGACGGGTCACGCTCCTGGCTGCCCACCACATGATCGACGCCGTCGCATTCTGCCTGGGTGGCATACAGCGGCCCCGGGATCGGCATCTTGTGCACCACGAACTCGCGCCCTTTGGCGTCACGGGTGTTTTTCAGCACCTCGTAGGCGGCATGGCAGCGTGCATAGTTGGGGTCATTGGAATCATCGGTCCAGGCCAGTAACACTTCGCCGGGGCTGACGTAACAGCAGAAGTTGTCGACGTGGCCATCGGTCTCGTCGTTGTACAGGCCGTCCGGCAGCCAGACGATGGTCTCGACCGCCAGGTGTTCGCGCAGGATGTCCTCGATCTGCTCGCGGTTCAGGTGCGGGTTGCGGTTGCGGTTGAGCAGGCACTCCTCGGTGGTGATCAGGGTGCCTTCGCCGTCGACGTGGATCGAACCGCCCTCGAGCACGAAACCTTCGGTGTGGTAGCGCTGCACGCGCTCCATCTCCATGACCTTGGCGGCCAGCTCCTCGTCGCGGTTCCACGGTGCGTACAAGCCACCGTCGAAGCCACCCCAGGCGTTGAAGCCCCAGTCCACGCCACGCACTTCGCCATGGTCGTTGATGACGAAGGTCGGCCCGGTGTCGCGCACCCAGGCGTCGTCGTTGCTGATCTCGACCACGCGGATGTTGGGCAGGTCGAGCTGGCGACGGGCGTTCGCGTACTGGCCGGCGGACACCGCCACGGTGACCGGCTCAAAACGGGCGATGGCCTTGGCCAGGGTCACGTGGGCGGCCTGCGCCGGCTTGCCACCCAGGCGCCAGTTGTCCGGGCGCTCCGGCCAGACCATCCACACCTGGGTCTGCGGGGCCCACTCGGCGGGCATGTGGAAACCGTCGGCGCGGGGAGTCGAGTTGAGCGTTTTCATCGATGGCCTCTGATGGCAACTGTCGGTGGTCCAGGGCCCGCTGCGCGCGCCTTTCGCGGCACAAGGCCGCTCCTACAAAGAAAATGTGTGGGACCTGTAGGAGCGGCCTTGTGCCGCGAAAGGACCGCATCGCGGTCCCGGCTACGGTAAAGCGGACATTTATAAACGATAAATATCGACTTTAGAAGTTATCGGCAAGACCGTTTTCGTATAAACGACGCACAAAATCCGATAAAAATCGATATCACAAACCTTCACCCAGGATCCGCTCCACGCTGTCGATAAAGTAGTCCACGCTGGCCCGCGTGGTGCACATCGGCGGTTTGATCTTGAGGATGTTCAGGTAGTCGCCGGTCGGCTGCATGAAGATCCCCAGGTCGCGCAGGCGATCGCACAGGATCATGGTCTCCTCGGTCGCCGGCTCCAGGGTCTGGCGGTCGCGCACCAGTTCCAGCCCCAGGTAGAACCCGGAACCGTGGGCGGCGCCGGCCAGCGGATATTTATCGACCAATGCCTGCAGGCGTGCCTTGAAGTGGCGGCCGACGTCACGGGCGTTGTCCCACAGCCCCTCGTCGCGCATCACATCCAGCACCGCCATGCCGATGCGGCAACTGACCGGGCTGCCTCCGGCCGAGGAGAAGAAATAGCCCTCGGCCTCCAGTGCCTCGGCGATCTCGCGCCGGGTGATCACCGCGCCCAACGGCTGGCCGTTGCCCATGCCCTTGGCCATGGTGATGATGTCCGGTACCACGCCCTGCTCCTCGAAGCCCCAGAAATACTCGCCCAAGCGCCCATAGCCGACCTGCACCTCGTCGGCGATGCACACCCCGCCGCGCTGGCGCACCTTGGCATAAGCCTCGCGCAGATAGCCCGGCGGCAACGAGATGCCCCCGGCGTTGCCGTACACCGGCTCGCAGATCATCCCTGCCAGCTGACGGCCACGGGCGTCGAGGTCGGCCAGCTTGGCATCGACGTCGCGCAGATAGTCGGCGGCGCTGTTGGTGCCCCGGTAGCGCCCGCGGAAGGTGTTCGGTGCCTCCACCGGGTGTACCCAGTCCGGACGGGTCTCCAGAGCCTGGGGGTTGTCGGCGATGGAGGTGGAGATCGCGTCGGTGGCCACCGACCAGCCGTGGTAGGCCTCCAGCACGCTGAGCAGGTCGCGCCCGCCGCTGTAGGCCCAGGCCAGGCGGATCGCCAGGTCGTTGGCCTCGGTGCCGCTGTTGACCAGAAACACCCGGTCGAAGCCTTCCGGGGCCACTTCCAGCAGGCGCTCGGAGAACTCGGCGATGGCCGCGTAGTGGAAGCGCGAGTTGGTGTTGAGCAGCGACCACTGGCGCGCCGACTCGGCGACCATGCGCGGATGGCCATGGCCAAGCACCGCGACGTTGTTGAGCATGTCGAGGTACGAGCGGCCCTGCATGTCGATCAGGTAGTTGCGCCAGCCGCGCTCGATATGTGGCGGCTGGGCGTAGTAATGCTTCTGCGAGCGGGCGAAGCTGGCATCGCGACGGGCCAGCAGCGCCTGCGGGTCGGCCAGCGGCTCGGCGTCGCAGTCAAAGCCCAGCAGGGAGCGCGGTGACGGGCACAGGGCCAGCCAGGCGGCGGCATGGGACGGGGTGGCGAAGAACGGTGGGCGGGTATCGGCATCCAGGCACAGCTGCACGCTGAGGAAGCCACAGGTCGCGCCCAGCGCCTGCCCCTTGAGCAGCGCCTGGCCATCGGCCGGCGTCTCTTCCAGGCCAGCGAGCCACAGGCTCCAGTGTGCGGTTCGCAGGCAGCCACGACCATCCCCGGTGCGCTGCCAGATACCGGCCTCGGGTGCTTGCAGCGCGCTGCCGGGCAGCAGGCTCAGCTCCACGCCCAGGGCACAGGTGGCCGGCTCTTCGGGCCGATCGATATGGGTTTGCGACAGGCGGTACTGCCCATGGAGGCTGCACGCCGGCCCCGGCTGGGCGGCGAGCAGGCGCTGGTCGAAGCCCGGCTGCTCCCAATTGCCCGCCTCGCAGAGGGGGCTGAGCACGCCCAGGTCGACCCGGGCGACCGGCTGCCCGGCAAGACTCGGCAGCAACGCGGCGCAAGCGCTCATGTCCGGCGTCACGGGCACCTGGCCCGCCGCCTGCAGGATCGCCGCCTCCATCAGCGCGGCGGGCACGGCGCAGGCGGTGTCGAAGATCTCCCATTCATGGTCGATGTTGTCGCGGGTGTACTGGTTGTCCGGGTCGATCGCCAGCTGCTGCTCGCTACTGAGCACCAGCACCGCGGCGCGGTTCAGCACCAGCGGCCACAAGGCGCGCAGCTCAACCTCCTGCAACGGGTTCGCCGCGTGATAGGCGCTGACCGCTGGCAGGATCCGCAACGGGTCGCCCTCGGCATGATGCAACAAGGCGGCGCAGGTTACCGACAGGTCGGTGATGCGCCAGGTGCGCAGCAGGTCGCCGAAGTCGATGACGCCCTGCACCTGCCACTGCCGCTGGTCATCACGGGCCCAGACCACGTTGTCGTCGGTGATGTCCAGGTGCACGGCCTGGACCGGTAACTGCTCGACCAGCGGTTGCAGGCGAGTGGCTGCGAGCTCGGCGACCTGTGCCACCTGCTCGCGACGTCGGGCATCCTGTAACACCGGCAACAGGTACTGGATCAGCGCTTGAGCGTGCCGCGGGTCCCACTGCAGGGTGCGCTCCAGCCCTGGGTGATCGAAATCGGCCAAGGCCCTGTCGACCTTGGCACAGAGCGCCCCCATCCCGGCCATCAACCGCGGGGCCATGTGCTTGAGGCGGGTCAGCGGCTGACCGTCGATAAAATCGAGCAAACGCACGCGTAGAGCCTGGCCATCGATATCCAGCGCCAGCAGATCCTCGCCGTCGATGGCCCGTCGGACCGCAGGTACCGGCAATGCGCGTTCGCGCAAATGACCCAACGCGGCATGCTGGGCTTCCAGTTCAACCTTGGCGTAGCTGCCGTGACAGACCTTGAGCACATAACGCGCATCGCGGCCATCGACCTGGAAGTTCAGGTCCTGCTGGCTGCCCAGCGACTGCAGGTCTCCCTCCAGATCGTAATGCGCCCGCAGCAAGGCATGGGCCCGGGCCTCGCTGAGCGAAGGAGCGGGCAAGCTGGAGCGCTGGATCAGGGTGGAAAGCGGCATGGCGAAAAACCTCGTTTTTCTTGTATGACGCCACCAGGCAGGCAAATTGGCAAGCTGGCAGCGTACAATTGGCGTTTCGTCGCGCTGGACATGCAACCCGGCGCATTCAACTTGCCTCCCGCCTTGTCAGCCGACAAGCTGTGAGCCCGTTAGCCACCGTCATTATTGGAAGGAAAGGGAATCCGACATGCGTATTCTCATTACCGGGGGAGCCGGTTTCATCGGATCGGCCCTGGTACGCCACCTCATCAGCAATACCGAGCATGAAGTCCTCAATCTCGACAAGCTGACCTATGCAGGCAACCTGGAATCACTGTCGAGCATCGCCAGCAATTCGCGCTATGAGTTCGCCCAGGTCGATATCGTCGACCAGGCCGCCGTCAGTGCTGTGCTCGCCCGGTTCCAGCCACACGCCATCATGCACCTGGCGGCGGAATCGCATGTGGATCGCTCCATCGACGGTCCTTCGGACTTCATCCAGACCAACATCGTCGGCACCTACAGCCTGCTGGAGGCTGCCCGGGGTTACTGGAACACGCTGGACGACGAGGAGCGCAAGGCTTTCCGCTTCCATCACATTTCCACCGACGAGGTCTACGGTGACCTTCACGGGGTCGACGACCTGTTCACCGAAACCACGCCCTACGCCCCCAGCTCGCCCTATTCGGCGAGCAAAGCGGCCTCCGACCACCTGGTCCGCGCCTGGCACCGTACCTACGGGTTGCCGGTGCTGCTGACCAACTGCTCCAACAACTATGGGCCGTTCCACTTCCCCGAGAAGCTCATTCCACTGGTCATTCTCAACGCCCTCGAAGGCAAGCCGCTGCCGGTCTATGGCGATGGCCTGCAAGTGCGTGACTGGTTGTTCGTCGAGGATCACGCCCGCGCACTGTTCAAGGTGGTGAGCGAAGGCGAGGTCGGCGAGACCTACAACATCGGTGGCCACAACGAGCAGAAGAACATCGATGTGGTGCGTGGCATCTGTGCCCTGCTCGAGGAGCTGGCTCCGCAACACCCTGCAGGAATTGCGAACTACGCTGACCTGATCACCTTCGTCAAGGATCGCCCGGGCCACGACCAGCGCTATGCCATCGACGCCAGCAAGATCGAGCGCGAACTGGGCTGGGTTCCCGAGGAAACCTTCGAGACAGGCCTGCGCAAGACCGTCCAGTGGTACCTGGACAACCTTGAATGGTGCCGCCATGTCCAGGATGGCAGCTATCAGCGTGAACGACTGGGCAACAACGATTACAAGGATTCGATCGCATGACCAAGGGCATCATCCTCGCCGGCGGCTCCGGCACTCGCCTGCACCCGATCACACTGGCCACCTCCAAGCAGCTGCTGCCCATCTACGACAAACCGATGATCTACTATCCGGTCTCTGTCCTGATGCTGGCGGGTATCCGCGATATCCTCCTGATCTCCACGCCCGCCGACCTTCCGCAGTACCGCCAGCTGTTCGGTGACGGCAGCCAGTTCGGCATCAACCTCAGCTATGCCGAGCAACCGTCACCCGACGGCCTGGCCCAGGCCTTCCTGATTGGCGAGGAGTTCATCGGCAACGACTCGGTATGCCTGATCCTGGGCGACAACATCTTCCATGGCCAGGGTTTCAGCGAACAGCTCCAGCGCGCGGTCAAGCACCAGGCCGGCGCCACGGTGTTCGGCTACTGGGTCAAGGACCCCGAGCGCTTCGGCGTGGTCGAGTTCGACGGCAATGGCCGGGCCTTGTCGATCGAAGAAAAGCCAGCCAAGCCAAGGTCCAGCTACGCGGTTACCGGCCTGTACTTCTACGACAACGATGTGGTGAAGATTGCCAAGGGGGTCAAACCCTCCCCACGCGGCGAACTGGAGATCACCGACATCAACAACGCCTACCTGGAGCGTGGCGACCTGCGCGTGGAGCGCCTGGGGCGCGGCCTTGCATGGCTCGACACCGGCACCCACGACAGCCTCCTGGAAGCTTCCCAGTATGTGCGGACCATCGAGCACCTGCAGGGATTGAAAATCGCGTGCCTGGAAGAGATCGCCTATCAGAAAGGCTGGATCAGCCGTCAAGAATTGCAGAAGAAGGCCGAAGAACTTAAGAAGACGGGGTACGGACAGTACCTCAGTAAATTGATAGAAGAGACCCCATGAATATCATCGCCACGGCCATCCCGGATGTTCTGATCATCGAACCGAAGATTTTTGGTGATAGCCGTGGCTTCTTCTTCGAAAGCTTCAACGCACGGGATTTTGCCGACAAGGCTGGCGTTGACGTGAACTTCGTGCAGGACAACCACTCACGCTCGCAAAAGGGCGTGTTGCGCGGCCTGCACTACCAGATCGACAATCCCCAGGGGAAACTGGTGCGGGTCATGCAGGGCGAGGTCCTCGACGTCGCCGTGGACCTGCGGCAAAGCTCACCTACCTGTGGAAAGTGGGTCGCGACGCGACTGAGCGCCGTGGAGCACCGTCAATTCTGGATACCACCAGGATTTGCCCATGGCTTCCTGGTGCTGAGCGAGTCGGCCGACTTCCTCTATAAAACCACCGATTACTACACCCCGAGCGCCGAACGCTGCATCCGCTGGGATGACCCTCAGCTGGCGATCGACTGGGGCCTGCTGGAAGCACCGATCCTGTCCGCCAAGGACCAGGCCGGCAAATTGTTCAAGGATGCGGAGCTGTTCCCGTGAAAATCCTTGTCTGCGGCCACAATGGCCAGGTTGCCCAGGCGTTGCAGGGCGCCCTGGCCGGACTGGGCGAGGTGTGCCTGGTTGGCCGCGACCAGTTCGACATGGCCCGACCGGAACAGCTGCGCGAACCACTGCGCCGACAGACCCCCGACCTGATCATCAATGCGGCGGCACACACTGCGGTGGATCAGGCAGAGAACGAGCCGGAACTGGCCTTCGCCATCAATGCCGAGGCGCCAGGAATAGTGGCCGAGGAAGCCGCACGCCTTGGCGTGCCACTGATCCACTACTCCACCGACTATGTCTTCGACGGCAGCAAGGCCACGCCATACGACGAGGACGACGCGCCCAACCCCCTGGGAATCTACGGACGCAGCAAGCTGGCCGGAGAACAGGCGATCCGCGCAGCAGGCGCAGAACACCTGATCCTGCGCACCAGCTGGGTCTATTCGCTGCATGGGCGCAATTTCCTGCTGACCATGCAGCGCCTGCTTCAGGAACGCGCCCAACTGAAAGTGGTGGACGACCAGATCGGCGCCCCGACCTGGGCAGCCACAATCGCCGCGAGTACGCGTGCATTGATCGAGCGCTGGCAGAGCGGCCAGGCCGGCGCCTGGGGCACCTACCACCTGACCGCCCAGGGTGAAACCTCCTGGTTCGGCTTCGCCCAGGCCATCGGCGAACAGCTCAAGATCCGTGGCCTGCCCTGCGCCGAATTGCTGCCGATCCCTTCCAGCGAATACCCGACACCGGCAAAGCGACCGCTCAACTCGCGCCTGGACTGTTCGCGCCTGGCCTGCGAATGGCAGGTCAGCCAGCCACACTGGCACGATGCACTCATCGACTGCCTCAAGTAGCGCATAATTGCGCCAGATCCTACTGGCGCCATTATCGCAATGATCCCAAGACCCACGCCTCCCCGCCGCCCCCGCTGGCGCAGCCTGGCCCTGCTGGCGCTGTGCCTGGCCCCGCTGCTGTGGCCGCTGCACCACCTGGCCGAGCGCTACTATCAGGACGAACTGGCTTCGCAGAACCGCCAGACCCTCGACCTCTACGTCGCCAACCTGCTGGGCACCCTGCACCGCTATGAAACCCTGCCGCAGATCCTCGGCGACCTGCCGGCGCTGCGCAGCGTGCTGGCCGACCCGTTGCGCCTCGAGGCGGTGACCAACGCCAACCGCCTGCTCAAGCACATCACCCAGCAGACCGGCGCCGAGGTGATGTACCTGATGGATGTCAGCGGCAACACCCTGGCCGCCTCCAACTGGGACAAGCAGGACAGCTTCGTCGGCCGCAACTTCTCGTTCCGCCCCTACTTCATCGAAGCAATGGAGGGCCGCCTGGGGCGCTTCTTCGGCCAAGGCACCACCTCGGCCAAGCGCGGCTACTTCTTCGCCGCCGCCGTGCACGACCGCGACAAGGTGATCGGCGTGCTGGTGGTCAAGGTCGATCTCGATCACACCGAGACCCTCTGGGGCCGCACTCCGGAACAACTGCTGCTGACCGACCAGAACGGCGTGGTGGTGCTCACCTCGCGCCCGGACTGGCGCTTTCGCGCCACCCGCGAGCTGACCGCGGCCGAGCGCCAGGCCATCGTCGCCATCCAGCCCTACCCGACCCAGGCGCCGCAGCCGCTGACCCTCGACCAGGCCGCCTGGCTGATCCAGACCCGCGACATCAAGGAAACCGGCTGGCAGGTGAGCATCCTCGCCCCGCGCCTGCTGGTCGACCGCTCGGTGCAGACGGTCATGGCCATCGGCGGCGGCGCGCTGCTGGTGACCATGCTCCTGGCTGGCCTGGTGATGCAGCGCCGTCGCCACTACATCGACCGTATCGATTTCGAGGCCCGTGCCCGCCAGGAGCTGGAAAACCGCGTGATCGAACGCACCGCCGACCTCGAAGGCCTCAACACCCGACTCAAGAGCGCGGTGCTCGAGCGCGAAAGCGCCCAGCAAGAGCTGGTGCGCGCCCAGGACGAACTGGTCCAGGCCGGCAAGCTGTCGGTGCTCGGCACCATGTCGGCCAGCATCAGCCACGAGCTGAACCAGCCGCTGGCGGCCATCCGCAGCTACGCCGAGAACGCCGAGATCCTGCTTGATCATCAGCGCACCGAGGACGTGCGCGGCAACCTCAAGCTGATCGGCGAGCTGACCGGGCGCATGGCCTCGATCATCGCCCACCTGCGCGCCTTCGCCCGCCGCGACCAGCACGCCCCGGAAAGCGTGGCCCTGCAACCGGCCCTGGACGACGCCCTCGCGCTGCTGGCCAAGCGCCGCCGGGCCATGGCCGTGGAACTGGTGCGCGACCTGCCCGAGGCTACCCTGTGGGTGCAGGCCGGCGAGACCCGCCTGCGCCAGGTGCTGGGCAACCTGCTGGCCAACGCCCTCGATGCCCTCACCGAGAAAGCCAACCCACGCAGGCTGTGGCTGAGTGCCGAACGCCAGGATGACTGCGTCTACCTGTACATCCGCGACAATGGCCCCGGCTTCAGCCGCCAGGCCCTGGAGCACGCCAAGGAACCGTTCTTCACCACCAAGACCCGCACCCAGGGCCTGGGCCTGGGCCTGGCCATCTGTGAAAGCCTGATGCATGCGCTGGGCGGCGAGCTGCTGCTGGGCAACCACCCGGAAGGCGGTGCCCTGCTGACGCTGAAACTGCGTGTGGCCAAGCCCGGCGCCAACCTGCAATCTTCGGAGGACACCTCGGCATGACCGAGACACTGATCGACAGCCACGCCCAGGTGCTCCTGGTCGACGACGACCCGCACCTGCGCCAGGCCCTGAGCCAGACCCTGGACCTGGCCGGGCTCAAGGTCGTGGCTCTGGCCGACGCCCAGGGCCTGGCCGGGCGCATCGAGGAAGACTGGCCAGGGGTGGTGGTCAGCGATATCCGCATGCCCGGCATCGATGGCCTGCAACTGCTGGAACAACTGCATGCCCGCGACAACGAGCTGCCGGTACTGCTGATCACCGGCCACGGCGATGTGCCGCTGGCGGTGCAGGCAATGCGCGCCGGCGCCTACGACTTCCTCGAAAAGCCCTTCGCCAGCGACGCCCTGCTCGACAGCGTGCGCCGTGCCCTGGCCCTGCGCCGCCTGGTGCTGGACAACCGCAGCCTGCGCCTGGCCCTGAGCGACCGCCAGCAGCTGGCCACGCGCCTGGTCGGCCAGTCGCCGGGCATGCAGCGCCTGCGCGAGCAGATCGGCGCTCTCGCCGGGACCCGCGCCGATGTGCTGATCCTCGGTGAGACCGGTGCGGGCAAAGAGGTGGTGGCCCGTGCCCTGCACGACTTGTCGAGCCGCCGCGACGGCCCGTTCGTGGCGATCAACGCCGGCGCCCTGGCCGAGTCCGTGGTCGAGAGCGAGCTGTTCGGCCACGAGCCCGGGGCTTTCACCGGGGCGCAGAAACGCCGGATCGGCAAGTTCGAGTTCGCCAACGGCGGCACACTGTTCCTCGACGAGATCGAGAGCATGAGCCTGGATGTACAGGTCAAGCTGCTGCGCCTGCTGCAGGAACGGGTTGTCGAACGCCTGGGCGGCAACCAGCTGATCCCGCTGGATATCCGCATCATTGCCGCGACCAAGGAAGACCTGCGCCAGTCTGCCGACCAGGGCCGCTTCCGCGCCGACCTGTACTACCGCCTCAACGTCGCGCCGCTGCGTATTCCCGCGTTGCGCGAGCGCGGCGATGACATCCTCGTGCTGTTCCAGCACTTCGCCGACGCCGCCAGCGAGCGCCACGGCCTGCCGCCCCACAGCCTGCAACCGGCGCAGCGCGCCGTGCTGCTGCGCCACGATTGGCCGGGCAACGTGCGCGAACTGCAGAACGCAGCCGAACGCTTCGCCCTGGGCCTTGAGCTGGCCCTCGATGGCCAGGCGCCCGCGGCGACCCATGACATCCAGGTGCCCGTGCCAACCGGCAACCTCAGCGAGCAGGTCGAGCAGTTCGAACGCTCGCTGATCGCCGCCGAGCTGGGCCAACCGCACAACTCGATGCGCAGCCTCGCCGAAGCCCTCGGCATCCCGCGCAAGACCCTGCACGACAAGCTGCGCAAGCATGGCCTGAGCTTCGACGGCGGCGGCGGGCACGACGACCAGGAGGACAACCGTCCATGAGCACCGACAGCCAGTACCTGCAATCCGTGTTGCACAGTGATATTCCCCTGACCCGCGAGATGGGGATGGAAGTCATCGATTGGCAGCGGCACTGTCTGCGCCTGAAGCTGCCGCTGGCCCCCAACGTCAACCACAAGAGCACCATGTTCGGCGGCAGCCTGTACTGCGGCGCGGTGTTGGTGGGCTGGGGCTGGCTGCACCTGCGCCTGCGCGAGCTGGGGATCGATGACGGGCATATCGTCATCCAGGAAGGGCAGATCAGTTATCCGCTGCCGGTTACCGGTACGGCGGTGGCACAGTGCCCGGCGCCGGACGAGAAGACCTGGGAGCGGTTCCTGACGATGTACCAGCGTCGCGGGCGGGCGCGGCTGACGTTGGAGACGGTGGTGAGCAACGAGGGTAGCGACGAGCCTGCGGTGAGGTTCAGCGGGCAGTACGTGTTGCATCGCTGAAAGCTTGGAGGCCCTTCGCGGCACAAGGCCGCTCCTACAGGGAAACGTGATCCCCTGTAGGAGCGGCCTTGTGCCGCGAAAGGGCTGCAAAGCAGCCCCAGCTATCTCAAGCTCAGATAGCGTCCACCAGCTCAACCAACGCCTTCCGCCAACCGGCAGCCTTGGGCAACGCCAGGAAAAACGGATTGAGCAACGACTCCCGCGCCGGATACCGGAACGCCAGCCCATCCAGCCCGATCACCTCACCCCCGGCCCCTTCCAGCACGCCCTGCGCAGCCGCCGTATCCCACTGCGAGGTCGGCGCCAACCGCGGATAACAGTCGGCACTGCCTTCGGCCAGTAGGCAGAACTTCAGCGAACTGCCGATATTGGCCAGCTCCAGCTCACCCACCGCACCACTCAACCCGGCCAGCAGGGCCTCCTGCTGCGGGCTGGAATGCCGACGGCTGGCGACGACGGTAAACTTCGCCCCCTGCGGTGGCGCGTTGCGTACCTGGATCGGCTGCGCACCGCCATCACGCTCCACACGCCAGGCCCCCAGGTTGCGCCCGCCGAAATAACAGCGGCCATTGGTCGGCATCGCCACCACCCCGAACACCACCTCGCCGTTCTCGATCAGCGCGATATTGACGGTGAACTCTTCGCTACCGGCAATGAACTCCTTGGTGCCATCCAGCGGATCGACCAGCCACCAGCGCTGCCAGCCTTGGCGGGTGGCCAGCGGAATCTCGCAATCTTCCTCGGACAGCACCGGGATCTGCGGTGCCAGCGCCTGCAACCCATCCACGATCACCCGATGAGCCGCCAGGTCGGCAGCGGTCACCGGCGAATCGTCGGCCTTGCTGGTCACGGCCACATCGGCGCGCCAGAACGGCAGGATCGCCTCGCCGGCCGAACGGGCGAGATTCACCACGTCCTGCATCAATTGCCGATCGTTCATACGCTCAGCACCCCACGCTGGATCAGCAGGTCACGGGCCAGGTACAACGCCGCCAGCGCCCGACCTTCGGTGAACTGCGGGTGCATGGCCAGGGCCGAGAGCTCGCGCAGGTTGACCTTGTCGACCCGCATCGGCTCGGGCTCGTCACCCTCCAGGCGTTCTTCGTACAGGTCCGAGGCCAGCACCACCTGGATCTTCTGGCTCATGTAGCCGGGCGACAGCGACAGCTCGGTCAGGTGCTCCAGCTGGCGTGCGCCGAACCCGGCCTCTTCCTTGAGCTCCCGGTCGGCGGCAGCCAGCACGTCCTCGCCCGGCTCGATCAGGCCCTTGGGCAGGGACAGCTCGTATTCATCGGTCCCGCCGCAATATTCCTCGACCAGCACCGCGTGCTCGGTATCGAGCATGGCCACGATCATCACCGCGCCATAACCGTTGCCACGACCGACCAATCGCTCGTAGGTGCGCTCGGTGCCGTTGGAAAAGCGCAACTGCACGGCCTCGACCCGGAACAGGCGGCTGCTGGCGACGATCTCGCGGCTGAGGACGGTGGGTTTCTGGCGCATGGGGCGGCTCCTTGGCGTGAACGGGTTACTATACCGTGGC
>Ga0247820_10001330_pt1 | contig 13924 bp, 11 predicted proteins | sample 13C_Glucose_Day1_2_FD_192480 | JGI IMG/M metagenome (GOLD analysis project Ga0247820, IMG submission 192480) | Soil microbial communities from agricultural site in Penn Yan, New York, United States - 13C_Glucose_Day14 | ecosystem: Environmental > Terrestrial > Soil > Agricultural land | place...
CGCTGAGACGGTCAGGCGAGGATCGCCCTTCGAAGCCCGCGAGCACTTCGTCAGGCAACGGTTCGTCGAACTCCGGCGGCACTTTCAGCTTGCCCTTCATCACACCGAAGTTGACCGGCCGCTTCCTGGCTTCGTAGATCTTCACCGGTGGCATGCCTGCTGCTCCTTTGACCTGGCCGAGTCTAGTGCGGGGCGCTCGAAGTTCATGCAGTTATCGCTGCAGGGCTGCACGTGAGCGCGTCCAGTTTCGTGAAGGCGTGCCGCGACGCGTAACGATGGTTTTCGTTCGCGACCCCAGAGAAAGCGATTGAGCGGTTCATCGCACGCTCGGCCCCGTGTTGCTGGAGTCGGCCTATAAGCAGCGCATGGCTCATGAGATGACACTGCAGCAATCGCTTTTCAGCACGCCGCCGTACGCTAACCGCCCGTAACGCCCGGCCCGCACCAAAAGCCGAAGCGGCGGGGCGGCGCTCGGATACTGCGGCATGCCTCCCATGCCCCTGGTGATCGACTGCGACCCCGGCATCGACGATGCGCTGGCCCTCCTGCTGGCTGCCGCGTCGCCGGAACTCGAGCTTCTCGGCGTCACTTGCGTGGCCGGCAACCGGCCGGTCGAGGTCACGTCGGACAACGCCTGCCGCGTGCTCGATCTCGCCGGCCGTGGCGACGTGCCGGTGCACCGCGGATGCGAACGACCCCTGGCCTACGGCGACGCGCGCGTGAACCTCGTGCACCGCGAGGACGGCCTCGGCGGCGTGCCGCTGCCTCGCACGCGGGCGCCGTCGGCGCCGCACGCCATCGACTTCCTGGAGCAGGCCCTTTCCGGCGAGCCGGGGCAGGTGACGCTGGTCGCCGTCGGGCCGCTCACCAACCTCGCGCTCGCCGAAATCCGGCGGCCGGGGCTGCTGCGCCGCGCGCGCCGGGTGCTGCTGATGGGCGGCGCCGCGTTCTGCCCGGGCAATGTCACGCCGAGCGCGGAGTTCAACTTCTACGCCGACGCACTCGCGGCGCACACGGTGATGAGCGCCGGCGCCAGCCTGAGCGTGTTCGGGCTGGACGTGACGCGGCAGGTCGGCCTCACGCCGCAGTGGATCCGCTCGCTCGCCGATCTCGGCAACCGATGCGGGCCGGCCGCGAGCGCGATGCTGCAGGGCTATGCCCGGCCGGTGCCGCAGCTGCACGACGCGTGCCCCATCGCATGGCTGCTGGCGCCGGCCCTGTTCGTGCTCGAGCCCTGCCTCGTGGCCGTGGACGCGCGGCCGGGGCTCACCGAGGGCTATCTCTGGGCCAGGCGCCTGCCGGCATCCGGGCCCGCAGGCGCCTCGCCCGCGGACGTCTGCACCCGCATCGACGCGCAGGGGATGCTGGCGCTCGTGCTCGAGCGGCTCGCCTTGCTGCCCTGAGAAGCTGTGAACGAATCCGACACACCCGCCGGATCCCTTCACAGCTTCTGAGCGAAGCCGGACTCCACCAGGCGCGCGAGCACCGCACTCGCCGCCTGCTCCGGCGTGCAGCGCTCGGTATCGATGCGCAGCTCGGGCGCCAGCGGCGGCTCGTACGGCGAGTCGATGCCGGTGAAGCGCGCGATGGCACCTTGCCGCGCGCGCCGGTAGAGGCCCTTGGGGTCGCGCGCCTCGCACACCGCCAGCGGGGCGTCGACGAACACCTCCAGGAACTCGCCGGGCGCGAAGCGGGCTCGTGCGGCCTCGCGCTCGGCGCGAAACGGCGCGATCAGCGTGGTGATCACCACGAGTCCCGCGTCCACCATGAGGCGGGCCACTTCCGTCACGCGCCGCATGTTCTCGACGCGGTCCGTGTCGGAGAAGCCGAGGTTGCCGCACAGCCCCGCGCGCAGCGCGTCGCCGTCGAGCAGGCAGGTGTGGATGCTCGCACGGTGCAGCCGCTGCTCGAGCAGGGTGGCGATGGTCGACTTGCCCGCGCCCGACAGCCCGGTGAAGTACAGCACGCCGCCGGCGTGGCCGTTCAGCGCCTCGCGGTGCGTGCGGCAGACCGGGGCCGCAGCGGTGTTCATTGCGGCCGCTCCACGCGCGCGAGGATGTCCGCGATCAGGCCGCACAGCTCCTCGAACGTGTTCTCCTTCTCCAGCAGGCCCCGCACGCCGACTTCCTGCGCCAGCGCGCGCAGCTCCGCCGTGATGTAGCCCGAGCTGATCGCCACCGGAAGCCCGGGCCGGATGCTCGCCAGCGCCTGCGCCACGTCCAGGCCCGAGCACTCCGGCATGTTGAAGTCGGTCATCACGAAGTCGAAGCGCTGCGGCTGCTCGCGCACCGCCGCGATGGCCGCCAGCGCGCTCTGGAACGCGCTCACGCGGTAGCCCGCGCGGATGAGCATGTGCTCCACCATCGTGACCATCGTCTCGTCGTCGTCCACGTACATCACGTGCTCGCCGTGGCCGCGGGAGGCCACGCCGGTCGACGACGCCGGCGCCGCGGCCGGCGCCGGCGCGTCCACCGCGGGGAGGTAGAGATGGAAGGTGCTGCCGCGGCAGGGCTGGCTGTCCACCTCGATCGCGCCATGGTGCGCCACCATGATCCCGTGCGCCACCGAGAGGCCGAGGCCCGTTCCCTGGCCCACCGGCTTCGTCGTGAAGAACGGCTCGAAGATGCGGTCGCGGGTGGCGGGGTCCATGCCCACGCCGGTGTCGCTCACCCACAGGTGCGCGTAGCGTCCGGGCGGCAGGCCGGCAGGGCCGCCGGCCTCGTCGATCACGGCCGTGTCGAGCCCGATGACGATGTGGCCGTCGCGCCCCTTGAGGGCGTGCCAGGCGTTGGTGCACAGGTTCATCAGCACCTGCTGGATCTGCGTCGCGTCGGCATGTGCGTGCGGCGTGTCGTCCAGCAGCGCGACGTCCAGCTCCACGCCGGCCGGCAGCGTGGCCCGCAGCAGCCGATGGGTCTCCTCGATCACCGGCCGCAGCGGCTGTGTCACGAGCTCCTGCGGCTCGTGGCGGCTGAAGGTGAGGATCTGCCGCACCAGCGTGCGTGCGCGCGCCCCGGCCTTGCGGATCTCCTGCAGCTGCGGCACCACCGACTGTCCCCCGGCCGCGTTCTCCAGCGCCAGCTCCACGTTGCCCATCAGCGCGCCGAGGATGTTGTTGAAGTCGTGCGCGATGCCGCCCGCGAGCGTGCCGACGGACTCCATCTTCTGGGCCTGCCGCAGCTGCGCCTCGTAGCGCTTCAGGTCGGCCTCGGCCGCCTTGCGCTTGCTGATGTCGGTCAGCGCGAGCCGCACGCGCGGCGGCTCTGCGCGCGCTTCGCAGGTGAGGTCGAGCTGGGCATGGAGCCGCGAGCCGCCGGCGCGCCGCAGCACGAGCTCCAGGCACTGCTTCTCTGCCCGGTGCAGCACGTGCAGGAAGTGGTGGTACCAGCGATCGGTGTCGTCCGCAGCGACGAACTCGGAGAAGCGGCGGCGCGTGAGTCGCTCGCGCGGCTCGCCCAGCATGTCGGCGCCGGTCAGGTTGAGCTGCTCGATGTCTCCTTCCGCTGCGAGCGTCAGGTAGCCGACGGGCGCGTGGTCGTACAGGTCGACATACGAGTCGCGCGAGATCTGCAGATCGGCCTGCGCCCGCCGGTGCTCCGCCCGGATGGCCGCCTGTGCCAGCTCGCGCTGCATGGCGGGGACGAGGCGGGCCAGGTTCTGCTTCATCACGTAGTCGCTCGCCCCGGCCTTCATCGCCTCCACCGCGGTCTCCTCGCCGATGGTGCCGGACACGAAGATGAACGGCACGTCCCGGCCCGATTCGCGGAAGACGCTCAGGGCGTCGACGCCGCTGAAGCGCGGCAGCCGGAAGTCGGACAGCACCGCATCCCACGCGTCAGCGCTCAGCGCGTCCCGCAGGCTGTCCAGGTCCTGCACGCGCCGGAAGCTCGGATCGAAGCCCCCGCGCCGGAGCATGAGCATGGCCAGCCGCGCGTCGTCCTCCGAGTCCTCCACCACGAGAAGGCGGATCGGCGTGCTCATTGGTGCCCCCACGCTCGCATTGCTCGCTGCCCCCCAAGGGGGCGCTCGCGCCTTGGGAGCGGCCCGGCGGCGCTCACTGGTGCCCCCACGCTCGCGTTGCTCGCTGCCCCCCAAGGGGGCGCTCGCGCCTTGGGAGCGGCCCGGCGGCGCTCACTGGGCGGGCCTTTCCGGCGGGAGCTGGTTGATCATGAGCCAGTAGATGCCGAGCACCTTGGCCGCATCGAGGAACTCGTTGAAGTCGACCGGCTTGCGCACGTAGCTGTTGGCGCCCAGCTCGTAGCCCGAGATCAGGTCGCGCTCCTCCTGCGAGGACGTGAGGATGACGACCGGCAGGAAGCGCGTGCGGGGTTCGGAGCGGATGGCCTTGAGCACGCCCAGGCCGTCCAGCTTGGGAAGCTTGAGATCCAGGATCACCAGGGTCGGCAGCGGCTCGCCGGCGCGCGCGGCGCGGGTGCCGCGCGCGAAGAGGAAGTCCAGCGCCTCCACGCCGTCGCGCGCGACCTCGATCGGGTTGAGCAGGTGGCTGCGCCTCAGCGCCCGCAGGGTGAGCGCCTCGTCGTCGGGGTTGTCCTCAACCAGCAGGATGACCTTGTCTGGGTCGTTCATCGTGTGTGTCCCTGAACTTGAAGTAGAAAGTGGCTCCCTGGCCCGGCGCCGAGTGAGCCCAGACGGCCGCCTCGTGGCGGTGGAAGATGCGCTGCACGATGGCCAGGCCGATGCCGGTGCCGGGGAACTCGCTCTCGTGGTGCATGCGCTGGAAGGCGCCGAACAGGCGGTCGGCGTAACTCATGTCGAACCCCACGCCGTTGTCGCCGACGAAGCACGCCGGCTGCCCGTCGTGCGCCACGGTGCCCACCCGGATCACCGGAGCTTCGGTGCGCGCGGTGAACTTCCAGGCGTTCTCGAGCAGGTTCTGCAGTGCGATGTGGAGCAGGGCGCGGTCGGCGCGAACCTCGATGCCGTCGTCGATCTGCCACTGCACGCTGCGCTCCGGCTGCCGCTGCTGCAGCGACTCGGCGATCTCTCGCACCATCGCGCTCAGGTCGACCTGGCGCACCTTCAGTTCGGTGCGGGTGACGCGCGCCAGCCCGAGCAGCTCGTCGATGAGCCGGCCCATGCGCTGGCTGGCATTGCGGATGCGCACGAGGCTGTCGCGGCCTTCGTCGTCCAGCTTGTCGCTGTAGTCTTCGAGCAGCGACAGCGAGAAGCCATCCATGCTGCGCAGGGGCGCGCGCAGGTCGTGCGACACCGAGTAGCTGAACGCCTCCATCTCCTTGTTCAGCGCCCCGAGCTCGTGGTTGCTGCGCTCGATCTGCGCGAACGAGCCGCGCAGCGCGTCGGTCATGGCGTCGAAGTTGCGCGCCATCCGGCCGATCTCGTCGTTGCTCGAGAAGTCGAGCCGGAAGTCGAGGTTGCCCGCCGCGACTTCCTGAGTGCCTTCCTCGATGCGGCGCAGCGGCCGCAGCACCTTGCCGTGGATGAGCCACGCCGCCAACGCGGTGGTCAGGGCCAGCAGCGAGAGGCCGCCCAGGATCACGAAGATCAGGCGGCGCTGCGCCGCATCGATGCGCGCGCGCGTGTAGTCGGCGAGCTGGAAAGCATCGTTCGCGATCTCCTGGTGCTGCAGGAGCAGCCGGGTCGTGAGCTGGGCCAGGTAGCGCTGCTCCGCCACGATGTCGACATCGCCATCGACGCCGGGCCGGACGAGCTCCGTGAAGAGCCGGTGCGCGGCCGCGGCGCGTTCGCGCAGCGCGACCAGCGAGGTGGACGGGTCGGCCTGCGCGAAAGGGCCGTTGGACAGCAGCTGGTCGAGATGCGCGGCCGCCTGCTGTTCCTGCAGGCGGGCCCGCTCGGGGCGGTGCAGGATGGACTCGAACGTCACCAGCCGAAGGTTGCTGAGGGCGCGCGTGATCTCGCCGGCGCGCAGGCGCTGCAGATCGGCAGCGCTTACCTCGGCCTGCGCCCAGCCCACCATCGCCGCGATGAGAACGATGGTGCCGAGCGTCGTCGCCGTGATGATGCGCCCGGTGGTGCTGATCTTCATGGCCGGGCTCAGTGGACGATGGTCACGCGGTCGGCCCGCGTGTCCTCGAGCGCGTCGAGGTGCAGGTGCCACAGGAAGTTGGGCACCGGGCCGGGCCGGGCGTGGCCGCGCGCCATCGCCCATCGGGCTTCGTCTTCCCACGTGACGAGCTGTGATTGCCGCAGGTCGACCCGGAATTCGAGGATGGGCCAGTCCGCTTCGAGCGCGCTCGCGTCGAGCTCGAGCTGCCTGGCCACGACGGCGCGTGCCTGTCGCGGCTGCGCGCGCGCGAAATCTTCCGCATCGAGCAGGGCGCGCACCAGCTTGCGCGCAGCGGCGGGGCGCGCGTCGAGCACTGACGCCTGCCCGACCATCAAGTGCGTGACGGTGTAGGCGTCACCGGCCGTGAATGTCACGCCGTTCGAGCCGAGGGCGGCCTCGGCGGCGCGGCGCACCGGCTGCCAGAGCGAGGCGGCGTCGATGGTGCCCTGCACGAGCGCCGACACCATGCTGCCCGGCCCCACGTCCACCAGCGTGACCCGCTCGGGCCGGAGCTTGTGGCGGATCAGGAAGGCCCAGAGAAAATAGTCGCCGCTGGTGCCGAACGTCACGCCGATGCGCTTGCCGATGAGGTCCGCCGGCGCGGTGATGCCGCGATCCCGCCGGGCCACCATCGCGAGCTCCTCGGACGCGCTCAGCATGCTGGACACCACGCGCAGCGGCTGCCCCTCGAGCACCCCGACCACGAAGGGCACTTCCGTGGCTGCGGCCAGGTCCACCCGGCCCTCGATGAGCAGGTCGATCGCTGCCTTGCCGTGGCTCACGCGGGTGACGGAGACGTCGAGCCCTGCATCGGCGAAGTAGCCCTGCGCCTGCGCGAGGTGCAGCAGGGCCGCGTGCGGCGTGGTCGAGACGGCCAGGCTGAGCCGTTCGGGCGGCAGGGCCTTGCGGCGGTCGGTCCAGGAGAGGGCGAGCGCGGCGAATGCGGCGGCCACGGCCACCACGACCAACCAGCGCCACGCGAAGCGGCGGCGCAATGGCACTGCACCGGCCAGGCCGGTGTCTTTCGGCGGGGTCGACATTCTTGTCCTCCCTGGCGACGCTGCGGCGAACCGTGCGTGCCTTGCGTGAATACCCCATCCGCGCAAGCAGCAAGCGTAAGAGCCTGGAAGCGTGCTGGCAAGTGCCGCGTCGCGCGGCTAAGCTCGTGCCCCGCTACGGGCTCCGCATGAATGTCAACGTGAATGCCGAGATGCATGCCGGCAAGAAGGCCGCACCGTTCCTCATCCTGGCCCATCACCGCTCGGGCTCCAACTTCCTGAACGACCTCGTGCAGGCCCGGCCCGACGTCGACTGCATCAACGAGCCGTTCTCGATGCACACGCCGTTCTTCCGCGAGTGCGATCTGGAGCACTGGTCGGGCGCCGACTTCGATCCCCGATGGCTGCACCGCAGCCTCGTGCCGCACGCGCAGCTGCGGTGCTTCCTGCGCGAGCTGCGGCGGCACCTCGGCGAGTCGCACGCGCAACGCATCGTCGGGTTCAAGGAAACGGGGCTGTTCGGCAAGCTGGGATGGCTGAAGGCGTTCCTGCCCGGGCTGCGCGTGCTGTGGGTGCAGCGCGACCCGCGCGCCATCGTGTCCTCGGTGCTGCGCAGCGGGTTGATGGACTTCTGGCGCTACCGCGAGCTGGTGCCGCCGCGCTTCGAGGCGTTGTGCCCCGGCTACCGGCGCGCGCCCGCGGGGACTCGCGCGCACGACGCGGAGCTCGTCGCGATGAGCGTGGTGGTGCGGCTGGACATGGCGCAACGCTCGCTGGGCCCGTTCGCGCACCACACGGTCCGGCTCGACGACTTCGCGCTCGACCCGCGTGCCGGCCTGCAGCAGCTGTGCCGCTTCCTCGGGCTGGAGGCACACCCGGAGCAGCTCGCCTTCCTGCGGCAACGGCAGGGCATCACCCGTGGCGGCCGGTATTCGTCGTTCCGCTCGCACCACGACGTGCAGGACGCCTGGCGCCGGCACCTCACCGAGGCGCAGGTGGCGGCGGTCGAGGCGGTGCTGCAGGCCTGCGCCGGGCCGCGGTTCGACGCGCGGCAAGCCGGGTGCGCCGCATGAAGGACCGGGCCGAGCCCGACCTCGTCGAGCGCTATCTCGAGCAAGCGGTGCGCTTCGTGCCGCACGGGGGCGGCGGCGCCCTGCGCGTGGCCGCCACGCTGGTCACGTGCCGGCTCGCCGTGCTGCTGCTCGACGCCATGGCCATGCCGCCAGAGCCGGCGTCGGGCTACCGGTACGTGAACGTGCACAACCCCGACTGCCCCCTGCGCTTCGACGCGGCGGCGCGCCGCTGGCGCTGCCCGGCGGCGCTGGCCGAGCATCCGGCGTGGGGCATCAACTGGGCCGGCGCGCGCCTGCTGTGCGAGCGGCTGGGCGCCCGCCTGCCGACCGCCTCGGAGTGGGAGCGCTTCGCCGCGAACGACACGCCGCAGCGCGCCTATCCCTGGGGCGACGCGCCGCCCGGCCCCGAGCGCGCCAACTACGACGAGCACTACGGCGGCACGACGGAAGTCGGCCGCTTCGCGCCGACGGAGATCGGCCTCTTCGACGTCGCCGGAAACCTGGGCGAGTGGTGCCTCGATCGCCACGAGCCCGGCACGTCGCTCGAACGCGTCGTCAAGGGCGGGGCCTGGAGCAAGGACGCGCGCCACCTGCGCATCGCGACGAGCCGCGGCAAGTGGGGCCGCCTGGGCACCACCACGATCGGCCTGCGCCCCGTCTGGGGTGACTGATGGAGCCCCCACGCTCCTCCCGTCGCTGCCCCCCGAGGGGGCTCTTGCTGCGGACCGGCGGAGCCGGATCCGCGCAAGGCCCTTGGTTGGGCCGTTTCATGCGCTTCACGGCGGTGGAGAACTGACCATGGAGCTCGTCGTCTTCGATCTCGACGACACGCTCGTCGACTTCGCGTCCACGCGCCGGCTTGCCTACGAGTCGATGCGCGAGCTGCTGCACGGGGCGGGCATCGATGCGACCGCCTGGCTGCAGGCCTGCAGCGCGCTCGACCGGCCGCTGTTCCGCCAGTTCGAGCAGGGCGCGATGACGCGGGCGGAGTACCGGATCCGCCGCTTCAGCGATCCCTTCACCTCGCTCGGGCTGCCCGTGCCGGCGGAACTGGTCACGCGGCTGAACGGCGTCTTCATGGCGTGCGTGAACGACCACCCGCTGCTGTACGAGGATGTGCAGCCGGTGCTGCTGGAGCTGCGCAACCGCGGCGTGCGCACGGCGGTTCTCACCAACGGCCCGTCCGACGGCCAGCGGCGCAAGCTTCGGGCCTCCGGGCTCTCGGAATGGGTCGACCACGTGGTGATCGCCGAGGAGCTGGGAGCCAGCAAGCCCTCGCCGCGTGCCTTTCATGCGGCCGTGGCGCCGTTCGCGATGGCGCCTGCCGATGCCCTCATGGTGGGCGACTCGCCGGAGCTCGACTACGCGGGTGCGCTCGCCGCCGGCCTGCAGGCAAGGCTGCTCGACCGCGACGCACGTTTCGCCGCGCTGAACCTCCCCACCATCCGCACGCTGCGCGAGCTGCTGTCCGACGCCAAAAGATAAACCAGTTTAGGATCGGTGGGTGCGCCTCGACATCGAAAACCGCTTCACCTTTCTCGTGAGCGACGTGGCCCGGCTGCTCGGCCGGCGCTTCGACCGCCTCTCACGCGAGCAACTCGGCCTCTCGCGCGCCCAGTGCAGGCTGCTGGGCGTGCTCGCGCTGCACCGCGGCGCCGCGCCCATGAACCAGGCCCAGCTCGCCGACGAGATGGAGATGACGCCGATGGGCGTGGCCAAGCTGTGCGAGCGCATGGAGGAGGCCGGCTGGATCGCGCGCAGCGCCTGCGCGACCGACCGGCGCGCAAACCAAGTGGCGCTGGCGCCGCCGGCCGAAGGCGCGCTGCGCGCCGCCCTCGCGCTGAGCGACACGCTCCAGGCCGACGCGCTCGGCGCGCTTTCGGCTGCCGAACGCGCCCAGCTCGTCGCGCTCCTCAAGAAGGTGCACGCACGCCTGGCACCGCCGGCCGCCTGACCTCGGGAAAAGAACACATGAACATCCGCATCGCCATCGCCGCCTTCGCCGCCGCCACCGTGCTGCTCGCCGGCTGCAACCGCGCCGAGCCTCAGGCTTCGGCCGCACCGCCGCCACCCGAGGTCGGCGTTGTGACCGCGAGCGCCACCACGGTGCCCATGGCCACCGAGTTGCCCGGCCGCATCGAGGCCACGCGCACGGCCGAGGTCCGCGCGCGCGTCACGGGCGTGGTGCAGAAGCGCCTGTTCCGCGAAGGCAGCGACGTGAAGGCCGGCCAGGTGCTGTTCAGCATCGACCCGGCGCCCTACCAGGCCGCGCTGGCCAGCGCCCGCGCGCAGCTCGCCCGCGCGCAGGCCAACCTGGAGCAGGCCACCGAGCTTGACGAGCGCTTTCGCCCGCTGCGCGATGCCAAGGCCGTCAGCGAGCAGGAGTACATCAATGCACACGCCGCGCGCGCGCAGGCCGAGGCCGACGTGGCCGCCGGGCGCGCGGCGGTGCAGACGGCGCAGCTCAGCCTCGGCTACGCCACGGTCACGGCGCCGATCTCCGGGCGCATCGGCCGCGCGATGGTGAGCGAAGGTGCGCTCGTCACGCAGGCCGAGGCGACGCAGATGGCCATCATCCAGCAGGTCGACCCCGTCTACGCGAACCTCACGCAGCCGGTGTCCGAGCTGCGCCGGCTGCGCGAGGCGGTGTCGCAGGGGCAGGCGAAGCGCGCCGACAGCGTTCCGGTGCAGATCGTCGGCGACGACGGCCGGGTGCTTCCGCAGGCGGGCCGGCTGCTGTTCTCCGACCTGTCCGTCGATCCGTCGTCCGGCGAGGTCTCGCTGCGTGCCGAGGTGCCGAACCCCGGCGTCCAGCTGCTGCCCGGCATGTACGTGCGCGTGCGCCTGGCGCAGGCGCAGTTCACCGGCGCCGTGCTGCTGCCGCAGCAGGCCGTCACTCGCAACGCGCAGGGCGACACCGTGCTCGTGGTCGGCAGCGACGCCAAGCCGGTGCAGCGGCCGGTGCGCATCGGCGGCGCGCGCGACGGGCAGTGGGTGGTGCTGTCGGGCCTCGAGCCGGGCGAGCGCGTGATCGTCGAGGGATTCCAGAAGCTGCGCCCCGGCTCGCCGGTCACGCCGGTCGCGTGGTCGGCCTCCGCGCCGGCGGCCGCGGCCTCGGCCCCGCGCTGAGAGGGCTCGCGCCATGGCCCGCTTCTTCATCGACCGTCCCATCTTCGCGTGGGTGATCGCGCTGTTCATCCTCGTCGCCGGCGGCGTTGCGATCACGCAGTTGCCGGTGTCGCAATACCCGCCGGTGGCGCCGCCGTCGATCGTCGTCAGCGCCACCTATCCCGGCGCATCGGCCAGCACGCTGGAGCGGGCCGTGATCAGCGTTATCGAGCAGGAGATGAACGGCTCGCCCGGTCTCATCTACATGGAGTCGGTCACGCAGGCCAACGGCACCGGTTCCATCACGCTCAGCTACCAGCCCGGCACGAGCCCCGACCTGGCCCAGGTCGACGTGCAGAACCGCCTCAGCCGCGCCACGCCGCGCCTGCCGTTGGCGGTCATCCAGCAGGGCGTGCGCGTCGACAAGGCGCGCTCCAATTTCCTGCTGTTCACGATCCTGTCGTCCGACAACCCCGCCTTCGACCCGGTGGCGCTCGGCGACTACGCCTCGCGCAACGTGCTGCCCGAGATCCAGCGCGTGCCCGGCGTCGGCCAGGCGCAGCTCTTCGGCACCGAGCGCGCGATGCGCATCTGGCTCGACCCGGCCCGGCTGGTCGGCTTCAACCTCTCGCCGGCTGACGTCAACGCCGCCATCCGCCTCCAGAACGCGCAGGTGTCGTCGGGCACCATCGGCGACCTGCCGAACCTGCCGGGGCAGGGCATCTTCGCCACCGTGGTGGTGGAGGGCCAGCTCGGCTCGGTGGAGCAGTTCGGCAACATCCTGCTGCGCGCCAACCCCGACGGCTCCGGCGTGCGCCTGCGCGACGTGGCCCGCATCGAGCTCGGCGCGCAGAACTACGCCACCTCCGCGCGCCTGAACGGCCGGCCGTCCACCGGCATCGGCGTGCAGCTCGCACCCACCGGCAACGCGCTGGCCACGGCCGACGCCGTGCGCGCGCGCATGCAGGAGCTGTCGCAGTTCTTCCCGCAGGGCGTGAAGCACTCCATCCCGTTCGACACCTCGCGCTTCGTGCGCATCTCCATCAGCCAGGTCGCCGAGACTTTGATCGAGGCGGTGGCGCTGGTGTTCCTCGTGCTGCTGCTCTTCCTGCAGAACTGGCGCTTCACGCTGATCCCAACGATCGTGGTGCCGATCGCGCTGCTCGGCACCTTCGGCGTGCTGTTGGCGCTCGGCTATTCCATCAACGTGCTCACGATGTTCGGCATGGTGCTCGTGATCGGCATCGTGGTGGACGACGCCATCGTCGTGGTGGAGAACGTCGAGCGCATCATGAGCGAGGAGGGCCTGCCGCCGCGCGCGGCCACGCGCAAGGCGATGGGGCAGATCTCCGGCGCCATCATCGGCGTCACGGTGGTGCTGATCTCGGTGTTCGTGCCGCTCGCGTTCTTCGCCGGCTCGGTGGGCAACATCTACCGCCAGTTCGCCACCGTGATGGCGTCGGCCATCGGGTTCTCGGCCTTCATGGCGCTGTCGCTCACGCCGGCGCTGTGCGCCACGCTGCTCAAGCCGGTGCAGGCCGGGCACCACCACGAGAAGGGCGGCTTCTTCGGCTGGTTCAACCGCACGTTTTCTCGCACCGCGAAGCGCTACGAGAGCGGCGTGGCGCGCGTGCTGAAGCGCACCGGCCGCATGCTCATCGTCTACGTCGCCATCATCGGCGTGGTGGCGCTGTTCTTCACGCGCCTGCCATCGTCGTTCCTGCCTGCGGAAGACCAGGGCTACATGCTCGTGAACGTGCAGCTGCCCCCGGGCGCCACGGTGAACCGCACGCGCAGCGTGATGCAGCAGGTGGAAGGCTTCATGCTGCAGCAGCCGGAGGTGCAGAGCATGGTGAGCGTGCTCGGCTTCAGCTTCTCGGGCTCGGGCCAGAACGCCGGCCTCGCGTTCGTCACGCTGAAGGACTGGGACGAGCGCGAGGGCGCGGGGCACTCCGCGCAGGCCGTGAGCGGGCGCGCGTTCGGCGCGCTCTCCGGCGTTCGCGACGCGTTCATCTTCCCCTTGAGCCCGCCGCCGATCCCCGAGCTCGGCTCGGCGTCCGGCTTCAGCTTCCGCCTGCAGGACCGCGCCGGCCACGGCCATGAGGCGCTGGTGGCCGCGCGCAACCAGCTGCTCGGCCTGGCTGCGAAGAGCAAGGTGCTGACCGGCGTGCGGCCCGACGGCCTGGAGGATGCCTCGCAATTGCAGATCGAGATCGACCGCGACCAGGCGGCGACCATGGGCGTGGGCTTCGAGGCGATCAACATCGCCATCTCCACCACGCTCGGCTCGGCCTACGTGAACGACTTCCCGAACGCCGGGCGCCTGCAGCGCGTGATCGTGCAGGCCGACGCGCCGGCGCGCATGCAGCCGGACGATCTGCTGCGCGTGAACGTTCTCAACGCGAAGGGCCAGCCGGTGCCGCTGTCGGCATTCGCCACCACGCGCTGGGTGACCGGGCCGATGCAGGTCGTGCGCTACAACGGCTACCCGGCGATGCGCATTTCCGGCGAGGCCGCACCGGGCTTGAGCACCGGCGCCGCGATGGACGAGATGGAGCGCCTCGCGGGCCAGCTGCCGGCGGGCTTCGGCTACGAGTGGACGGGGCAGTCGCGCGAGGAAAAGCTCTCGGGCGCCACCGCGGGGCTGCTCTACGCGTTCTCGCTGCTCGCGGTGTTCCTGTGCCTGGCCGCCCTCTACG
>Ga0247820_10001332_pt1 | contig 13920 bp, 12 predicted proteins | sample 13C_Glucose_Day1_2_FD_192480 | JGI IMG/M metagenome (GOLD analysis project Ga0247820, IMG submission 192480) | Soil microbial communities from agricultural site in Penn Yan, New York, United States - 13C_Glucose_Day14 | ecosystem: Environmental > Terrestrial > Soil > Agricultural land | place...
GCATCCATCCGCCCGGCGTGGTGCCCCACTCGACCACGCCGGGCGGATGGATGCCGGCCTTGCCGAGGTCGACCCAGTACTGCAGCGCCTCGACCACCTTCGGATCGTCGAACTTGACGGCGGTGCCGGCCTCGTTGGCGAGAATCGTGTCGTTCGGCGTCGTCAGGGTCTGGAACAGCCAGTAGGGGAAACCGCTCGAGGGGATCTGCACCCCCCATTGCGTGACCTTCCCGCTGGCATCCTTCCTGGTCAGCCTGGTGGCGGCGTCCTTCAGCTCGGCCCAGGTGGTCGGCGGCTTGTTCGGGTCGAGGCCGGCTTCCTTGAAAAGCTCCTTGTTCCAGTACATGACCACCGTCGAGCGCTGGAACGGAATGCCCCAGGTCTTGCCGCCGGTCTGGCTGTTCATCATGAAGGCCTTGTAGAAGCCATTGAGCCAGGCCTTGTCTTCGGCCGTCTTGACGAAGTCGTCGAAGGGCACGATCGCCTCCTCGTCGATCAGGGTGAACATGTCGGTCGACAGCAGCACCGAGGTCACGGGCGGCGTGCCCGACTTGTGCGCGGTCAGGGCCTTGACGATGGTCTCCTGGTAGGTGCCGGCATAGATCGGCGAGACTTTCACGCCCGGGTTCTCCTTCATGAAGCCGGCCGCGAAGCCGTCGATGGTCTTGGCGATCGGGCCGCCGACGGCCACCGGGTAGTAGAACTGCAGTTCCACCGGCGCCTGGGCATGCACCAGGCCGGTGCCTGACGTGAACAGGCCGCTCGCGGCCAGCAGGGGCAGGGCCAGGCCCCGGACGAAGGTCTTGCGTTTCATGGTCTTCTTTTTCCTCGGGAGTGAAATTCAGTGGCAGCGCTGGCCGGCGGCATCGAAGCCGTGGCCCTCCTCGGGGGCCCAGCGCAGGCCGACGCGGTCGCCCGCCTCGGCGCGATGCTGGCCGGCGGTCCGCACCAGCAAGACCTGGCTTCCGACCGCGCAGCGCAGGACCAGGTCGGCGCCCAGGTATTCCAGGCTCTGAACCGTGGCCGGGATGCCCAGCGGGTCGAGCGCGATCGCCTCGGGCCGCACGCCCAGGGTCGCGGCATGAAGGCCCAGGTCGACCTCGCTGCCGGCGATGCGGCCACCTTCGAGCGCGACCAGATTCATCGCCGGCGTGCCGATGAAACGGGCCGCGAAGGTGGTCGCCGGGCGGGCGTAGAGCTCGCGCGGCATGCCGGCCTGCTCGACGCGGCCGCGGTTCAGCAGCACCACCTGGTCGGCCATGCTCATGGCCTCGGTCTGGTCGTGCGTGACATAAACCACCGTGAGGCCCAGCTGGCGCTGCAGTTCGCGCAGTTCGCGGCGCATGTCCTGGCGCAACTGGGCGTCCAGGTTGGACAGTGGTTCATCCATGAGACAGACCTTGGCCTGGGCCACCAGTGCACGGCCCAGCGCCACGCGCTGCTGCTGGCCGCCCGAGAGCTGGGCGGGCTTGCGCTCGAGCAGGGTCTCGAGGCCCAGCAGCGCCGCGACCTCGCGCAGCCGGCGTGCGCTTTCGGCCGCCGGCGTCTTGCGCACCGACAAGCCGAAGCCGATGTTCTCGGCCACGCTCAGGTGCGGGAAGAGGGCGTAGTTCTGGAACACCATGGCGATGCCGCGCTCGGCCGGCGGCAGGCGGGTGACGTCGCGTCCGTCGATCACCACCTGGCCCGCGGAGGCGGTCTCGAGCCCGGCCAGGATCCGCAGCGTGGTCGACTTGCCGCAGCCCGAGGGGCCGAGCAGCACGCAGAAGCTTCCGGGCTCGATGTGGAGGTTCACCGCGTGCAGTGCGGTGGCGTCGCCCCATGACTTGGCGATGTTCGTCAGCTCGATGGAGGACATCGACTCAGTATATGGACGGCTTGTGACACCCGGTTGCATTGAGGGGTCAGTGTTTTCCTCATCGGGCGGTCCTCAAAAACTTCGCTAAAGTGATCAGCGCCTGTTCAGGCTCGCAAATACCAAGGAAACTTCATGAGCAAAAAAGTCGCATACGTCACCGGGGGCATGGGGGGCATCGGAACGGCCATCTGCCAGCGCCTGGCCAAGGACGGTTTCACCGTCATTGCCGGCTGCGGCCCCACCCGCGATCACGCCAAATGGCTGGCGGAGCAGAAGGCCGAGGGCTACGAGTTCCATGCCTCGGTCGGCAATGTCGGGGACTGGCAGTCGACCGTCGAGGCCTTCACCAAGGCCAAGGCCGAGCATGGCAGCATCGACGTGCTGGTGAACAACGCGGGCATCACGCGCGACCGCATGTTCCTCAAGATGACGCCGGAAGACTGGAGCTCGGTGATCGAGACCAACCTCAACAGCATGTTCAACGTCACCAAGCAGGTGGTGGGCGACATGGTCGAGAAGGGCTGGGGCCGGATCATCAACATCAGCTCGGTCAACGGCGCCAAGGGCCAGGCCGGCCAGACCAACTACTCCGCCGCCAAGGCCGGCATGCACGGCTTCACGATGGCCCTGGCGCAGGAACTCGCCGCCAAGGGCGTGACCGTCAACACGGTCAGCCCGGGCTACATCGGCACCGACATGGTGAAGGCGATCCGCCAGGAAGTGCTCGACAAGATCGTCGGCACCATCCCGGTCAAGCGCCTGGGCGAGCCGAGCGAGATCGCCTCGATCATCGCCTGGCTGGCGACCGACGAGGGCGGCTATTCCACCGGGGCCGATTTCTCGGTCAATGGTGGGCTTCACATGCACTGAGGCGCCACCCCGGAACAAGCCACGAAGAAAAACCCGCCACGGCGGGTTTTTTCATTTGCGCCTCCGCTCACAACACCTCACACCAGGAGATCCCGCATGACCCCCACCGCAATGCCGGCCGCTCCGGCGACGAAGCTGCCCCTCTACCGGTCGCTCTACGTCCAGGTGATCACGGCCGTGGTCATCGGCGTGCTGCTGGGGCACTTCTATCCCTCCGTCGGCGAGACCATGAAGCCGCTCGGCGACGGCTTCATCAAGCTGATCAAGATGATGATCGCGCCGATCATCTTCTGCACCGTGGTGGTCGGCATCGCTGGCATGGAGGACATGAAGAAGGTCGGCAAGACCGGCGGGCTGGCGCTGCTCTATTTCGAGATCGTCAGCAGCATCGCGCTGGTGGTCGGGCTGGTGCTGGTCAACGTGTTCAGGCCGGGCGCCGGCATGAACATCGACCCCGCCTCGCTCGACACGCGGGCGCTGGCCGCCTACACCGGGCCGGGAAAGATGGAAGGCACGGTCGACTTCCTGCTGCATGTCATCCCCAGCACGCTGGTCGATGCCTTCGCCAAGGGCGAGATCCTGCAGGTGCTGCTGATCGCGGTGCTGTTCGGCTTCGCGCTGCACCGATTCGGCGGCCGCGGCACGCTGATCTTCGACATCATCGAGAAGGGCTCGCACGTGCTGTTCGTGATCGTCAACTACATCATGAAGCTGGCGCCGATCGGCGCGTTCGGCGCGATGGCCTTCACGATCGGCAAGTACGGCATCGGCTCGCTGTTCGCGCTCGGCAAGCTGATGGGCACCTTCTACCTGACCTGCCTGCTGTTCATCTTCGTGGTGCTCGGCACGATCTCGCGGCTGCACGGCTTCAGCATCTGGAAATTCATCAAGTACATCAAGGAAGAACTGCTGATCGTGCTGGGCACCTCGTCTTCCGAATCGGTGCTGCCGCGGATGATGGAGAAGATGGAGAACCTCGGCGCCAGGAAGACCGTCGTCGGCCTGGTGATCCCGACCGGCTACTCGTTCAACCTCGACGGCACCTCGATCTATTTGACGATGGCGGCAGTTTTCATCGCCCAGGCCACCAACACGCCGATGACGCTGATGCAGCAGATCACGCTGCTCGGCGTGCTGCTGCTGACCTCGAAGGGCGCGGCCGGCGTCACGGGCAGCGGCTTCATCGTGCTGGCGGCGACGCTGTCGGCGGTGGGCCATGTGCCGGTGGCCGGCCTGGCGCTGATCCTCGGCATCGACCGCTTCATGTCCGAGGCCCGGGCGCTCACCAACCTGATCGGCAACGGCGTCGCCACGCTGGTGGTCGCCAAGTGGACCGACGAGCTCGACATGGAGCGGCTGAAGGCCGGGCTCGACAACGAGACCTGGGTCGAAGCCCAGGAGCCCGAGGAACTGATCAACGCCCGTACGGAAAAGATGGCCACCTGAGTTCGGCGGCGGCCTCGTTCTTGCAGAATGCAAGACGATGCCCCACAGCGTTTCACTGATCAACACCATCGCTGCGGGCCTCGGCCTGGCGCTGGTGCTCGGCTTCCTGGCGACGCGGCTGCGATTGCCGGCGCTGGTCGGCTACCTGCTCGCGGGCGTGATCATCGGGCCGTTCACGCCGGGCTTCGTCGCCGATGCCGGCATCGCCGCGCAACTGGCCGAGATCGGCGTGATGCTGCTGATGTTCGGCGTCGGCCTTCATTTCTCGCTCGACGACCTGCTCGCGGTGCGCAAGGTCGCGCTGCCCGGCGCACTGGTCCAGATGGCGGTGGCGACGCTGTTCGGCGCCGCGCTCGCCAGCTGGTGGGGCTGGAGCCCGGGTGGCGCGCTGGTGTTCGGCCTGGCGCTGTCGGTGGCCAGCACGGTGGTGCTGCTGCGCGCCCTCGAAAGCCTCGGCATCCTCGAGACCTTCACGGGCCGCATCGCGATCGGCTGGCTGGTCGTCGAAGACCTGGCGATGGTGCTGGTGCTGGTGCTGCTGCCGCCGCTCGCCGGGGTGCTGGGTGGTGCCGCCATGGCCGAACCCGGCCCGCCGGTCTGGCAGACCCTGGGCCTCACGCTGCTGCAGGTCGGCGGCTTCGTGCTGCTGATGCTGGTGGTCGGCCGGCGGGTGTTCCCGTGGGTGCTGTGGCAGGTGGCGCGCACCAATTCGCGCGAGTTGTTCACGCTCTGCGTGGTGGCCGCGGCGGTCAGCATCGCCTTCGCCTCGGCGGCGCTGTTCGGGGTCTCGTTCGCGCTCGGCGCCTTCTTCGCCGGGGTGGTGATGCGCGAGTCGGAGTTCAGCCATCGCGCGGCGCAGGAATCGCTGCCGCTGCGCGACGCCTTCGCGGTGCTGTTCTTCGTCTCGGTCGGCATGCTGTTCGATCCGGCCGTGCTGGTCGAGCGGCCGCTGCAGGTGCTGGCGGTGGTGCTGGTGATCGTGGTCGGCAAATCGGTCGCGGCCTGCGCACTGGTTCTGCTGCTGCGCTACCCGCTCGGCACCGCCCTCACGGTCAGTGCCAGCCTGGCGCAGATCGGCGAGTTCTCGTTCATCCTGGCGGCGCTGGGCGGCTCGCTGGGCCTGCTGCCGCCCGAAGGGCAGAGTCTGCTGCTGGCCGGCGCGCTGATCTCGATCGCCACCAATCCGCTGTGGTTCAGCCTGATCGGGCCGCTGCAGCAGTGGCTGCATGCCCATTCGTCCTTCGCGCGCGGGCTCGAATCGCGCGACGACCCGCTGGCCGAGCTGCCGATGCACACCGAAGCCAGGTACCTGTCGCGGCAGGTGGTGCTGGTCGGCTACGGCCGGGTCGGGCGGCGCATCGCGGCGGCGCTGGCGGCCAACGACATTCCTTTCGTGGTGGCGGAGCAGAACCGTGCCATCGTCGAGCAGCTGCGCGGCGAAGGGATGGCCGCCGTGTGGGGCGACGCGGCCGATCCGTCGGTGCTGATCCAGGCCCACATCGCCCGCGCCCGCGTGCTGGTGATCGCGACCGCGGATGCGATGAACGTGCGGCAGATGATCGAGGCGGCGCGCACGCTGAACCCCTCGATCCAGACCGTGATCCGCAGCCACAACGAGGACGAGGCCCGCCTGCTGACGCAGCAGGACGCGGTCACCGTCTGCCTGGGCGAGCAGGAGCTGGCGCAGGCGATGGCTCGCACGGTGCTCGCGCGCGCCGCCGGCGCCTGAGCGAACACAACCTGTCGCGCGTCAGAGATCCTCGATCACGAGCATCCGGTAGCGCTGCGCGATCGAGAACGGCACCGTGCGCACGTGCTCCATGAGCCGGTTGGCCGCCGCCTCGTTCTTGGTCTTCACGAGCAGCGCCGTATGGCCTTCGCGCGCCAGCTTCGTGTAGGCGCGGACCGTGGCGGCATCGGTGCCGGCCGAGGGCAGGGGGCTGTCGGCCTCCCGCACGGTCGGCGTGATCTGCTGGAGCACCACCTGCGGCGGGATCAGGTAGATCTCGTCGCCGCTGAAACCGTCCTCCAGCAACCGATGGCCCACGGCGCTGGCGTCCTTGGGGTCCGGAAACATCACGATGGTGTGGCCGGTGGGATAGAAGGCGCCGCCGACGGAGGCGGTCATATGGGGGTCGAGAGTGAAATGCTTCATGTCTCCTCCTCGCGGGGTGGTTGCTTCAGCTTAGGCTGCCCGGCGCAGGCTGCATGTAGGCGAAGCCCGGCGGAAGTCGCAGACCGCACACAAATACGCATTTGGCGCACGGAGTGCTTGCGTTTTTAATTACTAATAGTCACATTTGCAACGATTCGTGAAATTGTGACTAGGCGTTGTGGGCGAGGCTGCATAGGATCCAAACGTGCTAATCCGAAAACCTTCCTAACCCCATGTCGCAATTGCGGAATATCGCGTTGACCGTGCAAGAACTCGAACAGGGCGAGTTCTATTGGGTATTGCTGGAAGCGACCGACTACGTCATGGAGGACGCGCTTCCCTATCTGCCCATCGAGGCGGCCATGGATCCGCACGCGAGCTATGCCAATGCCCTGGTGGCGGGCATCGCGGCGATCCGGAAGATGTTTGGCAAGGAAGGGCCGCGCAGCTGAGCGACGCGGCCCCGAAATCTGGAATGACCATGCAGAAACTTGGCGCGGCGATCGCCGCCGGCGGTGTCGCGTTGGGTGTCGTGGGATGGTTCTACCGGCCCGTGAGCTCGGCCGACTGGGCTGCATGGGTGCAGACGGTGGGCGTGCTGCTGGCGATCATCTGGGCGGCGCGGCTGCAGCTGAGCGGGTCGCGCCAGAGCCTGCTCCAGGCCGGGCAGGTGGCGGCGATGTTCGCGAACAACATGCACTGGGTCTTTCGCGAGCTCAACGATGCCTGCGTGAAGCGCAGCTGGGCCGACTACGCGGTGCACCGGCGCATCCTCGAGGAGATCCTGGCCCAGGGCCGCGAGGTCACCCTGCAACTGCTCGACGGCCGTTCGCTGGCCATGGTGACCAGCCTTCGGACCATCGCGGTGGAAGCGCTCGAGATCACCGCAGCGCACACCGAAAGCGGCAACTGGGTCGTGTTGCAGCACTATTTCGATCGTCGGCTGCCGAGCATCGCGGCCTGGCTGTCGGCAACCGGCAACCCGCCGGAAAGCAGCGGCCCCACGGACTATGCGGGGCTGCGGACTTCTTACGGCCAGTTGGGCGGCCTTTAGGAGGCACCATTTCCCGGGGTCGCGTTGCCGTACCCAGGGGCTCGATGCATGTGAAGCCCTAGGCGAAGCAGGGCGCCAGGACGGCGTACAGCGCCTTGAAGCGCAGGTGGCGCGGGCGGTGCAAGGCCGCGGCCCCGGCCGCCGGGTCGAATCGCTGCAGCACGCGCGGCTGCCGGCAGACCTCGGCTTCCGAGCCCCCCTCCGCGAGCCATGCGAGCCGCGCCGCGCCGAGCGCGCCGCCGGCTTCGCCGCCTTCGCACACCGCCAGTGGGACCTCGAGCACGTCGGCGAGCAACTGGGCCCACCATCCACTGCGCGCGCCACCCCCCACCAGCACCAGCGCGCCGCCGGGCGGGGCCAGCGTGTCCAGCCCGTCGCGCAAACCCAGGCTCACGCCTTCGACGACGGCATAGGCGATGTCCGCCGGCCGGTGCGCGTGCGTCAGCCCGAACAGCACGCCCCGAGCGTCCGGGTCGTCGTGCGGCGATCGTTCGCCCGAGAGATAGGGCAGGAACAGCGGCGCATTCCGGCGGCCTTCGGTGTCGAGCGTGGCCGCCGCGGCGAGCAGCGCGGGTGCATCGCCAAGGCCGAAGCCGCGCGCCGCCCAGTCGACGGCGCTGGCGGCCGAAAGCATTACCGACATCTGGTGCCAGCGGCCGGGCAGGGCGTGGCAGAAGGCGTGCACGCCGGCGGCGGGGTGGGGCTCGAAGCGTTCGCCGCCGATGAAGATGACGCCCGAGGTGCCCAGCGACACGAAGCCCTGTCCGGCGCCGACGATGCCCATGCCGACCGCGCTCGCGGCGTTGTCGCCACCGCCGCCCGCGATCGGGATGCCGGCCGGCAGCCCCCAGCGCCTGGCCAGTGCGGGCTTCAGCCGACCCGCTACCGCGCTGCCTTCGACCAGCCCGGGCATCTGGTCCCGGCCGAGCCCGCAGGCCGCCAGCAGTTCATCGGACCAGTCGCGCGCGCCGACGTCGAGCCACAGCGTGCCCGAGGCGTCCGACATGTCGCTCGCGAGGACGCCGCTCAGCATGAAGCGCAGCCAGTCCTTCGGCAGCAGCACGCACGCGATGCGCGCGAACAGTGCCGGCTCGTGCTCGCGCATCCAGAGCAGCTTGGGCGCCGTGAAGCCCGGCATCGCGAGGTTGCCGGTGAGGACGGCCAGACGCGGGCACTGCGCCGTCAACTGTTGGCATTGCGGCGCGCTGCGGCCGTCGTTCCAGAGGATGGCCGGGCGCAGCACGGCGCCGCGAGCATCGATCGCGACGGCGCCGTGCATCTGTCCGGAAAGCCCGATCGCGCGGACCGAGGCGATCGCATCGGCATGGGTCGCTTGCAGCGCGGCCATCACGGCCTCCAGCGCGTTCCACCATTGCGCGGGGTTCTGCTCGGACCACAGCGGCGCCGGCCGGCCGACCGTCAGCGGCGAGCGCGCCACTCCGACGATGCGATGCGCGCGGTCGAGCAGCAGCGCCTTCAGCTCCGAGGTCCCGAGGTCGAGCCCGAGGTACACGCTGGCCCCGGATTCAGGCCAGGCTTCCGAAGCGGCTGTCGCTCTGCCGGCGGAACTCGGTCGGCGTCATGCCCTTGATCTCGAGGAAGCGGCGGTTGAAGTTGGCGACGTTGTTGAAGCCGACCTGATAGCAGATGTCGGTCACGTAGTGGTCGGTCTGCATCAGCAGGTGGCAGGCGCTGTTGATGCGCACGCGGTTGACGAAGTCGGTGAAGCTGTTGCCGGTCGAGCGCTTGAAGAAGCGGCTGAAGCGGCTCTCGCTCATGCCGAGCTCGCTCGCGATGTCGGCCATCGCCACCGGCTCCGCGAGGTTGGAGGTGATGCGGTTGACGATGGCGTTGACCTGGTCGACCTCGGTGTCGTCCTCGACGCCCTGCATCTGCACGTTCGACAGCAGGCGGTAGTCGCTGCAGCGCGCCAGCTCGGCCAGGTAGCCGAGGAAGAGCGCGAAGCGCAGCAGCCCGCGCGCGGCCTTGATCGCGTCCCAGTGCGCCAGCGCGCGCTCTTCGAAGCCGAAGAACTCGATGCCGTGGCGGGCCCGGCCGAGCAGCTGCAGCGCCTCGCGCAGCTCGGGGATCTCGGCGGCGGCGCGCTCGATCGGATCGTGGCGGAACTGGATCACTCGGTCGCGGCCGGTCGCGCCGCCCGCCGGGACCTCGAGCGAGATCCAGTTGTGCGGCAGACGCGGGCCGCACAGCACCAGGTGCCCCGGGTGGAAGGGCCCGATCCAGTCGCCGACGAAGGCCCGGCCCGAGGTCTCGGTGATCAGGTGGAGCTCGTATTCCTCGTGGAAATGCCAGCGCACCAGAGGGCTCGGGAAGCCGTGCGCGAGGCAGCGCACGAGGCCCGCATCTTCGGGCGCTTCGTAGCCCAGCGAGGGCGAGCGCGTGATCTCGCGCTCGAGTTCGGGCTTTCGGTCGCGGGGCAGATGGCGTTGGCGCATCGTTGTCATGAGGCGGTCCTTTCCCCTGAACCTTCTTCAGCTCATGACGTTACCACCGTCGACGTTGAGCGTCTGCGCCGTGATGTAGCGCGCCTCGTCGCTGGCCAGGAACACGGCCGCGCCGGCGATGTCGCCCGGCGTGCCCATGCGGCCCAGCGGCACCTCGAGCCCGACCTGGCGCTTCTTCTCGCCCGGCTGCAGGCCCTGGTGGCGCGCGAACAGGGCGTCGACCTGGCTCCACATCGGCGTGTCGACCACGCCCGGCGCGATCGCGTTGACGCGGATGCCGTGCGGCGCCATGGCCAGCGCGGCGCTCTGCGTATAGCTGATCACCGCCGCCTTGGTGGCGCAGTAGTGCGACACCAGCGCTTCGCCGCGGCGGCCGGCCTGCGAAGCCATGTTGACGATCGAGCCGCCCGTGACCTTGGCGTCCACCATGTGCTGCAGCACGCGCTGCATGACGAAGAACATGCCCTTGACGTTGACCGCGAACAGCCGGTCGAAGGAGGCCTCGTCGCTTTGGAGCAGCGGGGCCATGTCGAACACAGCGGCGTTGTTGACCAGCGTGTGGATGTCGCCGTGCGCCGCCTTCGCGGCGAACAGCATGCCGCCGACCGACGCGGCATCGCTGACGTCGGCCGCCGCGTAGGCCACCGTCGCGGGGTGCTGGCGCCGCAGCAGCGCGACACCGGCGGGCGGCTGCGCGGGCCGGTCGGCCAGCGTGCAGCGCGCGCCTTCGGCCAGGCAGGCCTCGGCGATCGCCAGCCCGATGCCGCCGCCACCACCGGTGATCAATATGTGACGTTGCGCGAGTCGGCCGGTCATGTCTGTGCTCCTTCGATGAATTGACGGACCCGGGCATTCGCCACTCGCAGCGCGTCGAGCAGCGGCGCGGCCGCCGCGACGTCGCCCCACAGCCCGCGGTCGGCGCCCAGCGCCGCGACCGGATCGGCCGCCGCGCAGATCGCATGCGCGGCCGGTTCGTCCATGCCCTGGTCCTGGTAGGTGTAGGGCAGCGTGCCCAGATGCCAGCGTTGCAGGAAGGCCAGGAACAGGGCCGGCAGCAGCGCGACGCTGGCGATGCTCTCGCGACGCGCGAGCCGTTCGCGCACGGTCGGGGCGATGAAGCCCGGGATCTTCGAGAAGCCGTCCATCGCCACGCGCTGGTTGGTGTCGCGGATCGCCGGATTGCCGAAGCGCTCGAGCACCACGTCGCGGTAGGCGGGCAGGTCCACCGGGCTCGGCCGGCCCGGGCGGTCCAGGCAGGGGATGACATCGTCGGTCACGTAGTCGAAAGCCATGCGCCGGATCGCCGCGCGTTGCGTGCCTTCGTGGATGTACTGCAGCCCGGCCAGGGTGCCGGCCCAGGCGATGCAGCTGTGGCTGGCGTTGAGAATGCGGATCTTCGCTTCCTCGTAGGGCGCGACCGAATCGACCAGTTGCACGCCGACCTTCTCCCACTCGGGGCGGCCGTTCGCGAAGTCGTCCTCGATCACCCACTGGATGAAGCTCTCGCCGGACACCGGGGCGGCGTCGTCCCAGCCGGTGGCGTCGCGCACCCGCTGCCGCAGTTCGGGCGGCGGGCGGGGCGTGATGCGGTCGACCATCGCGTTCGGGCAGCGCGTGTTCCGGCGCACCCAGTCCGCCAGTTCGCGATCACCGGCCTGCTCGATGAATTCGAGCAGGCCCCGGCGAAAGCGCTCGCCGTTGTGGCGCAGGTTGTCGCAGTTGAGCAGTGTCACCGGACCCCCGGCGGCGGCGCGGCGGGCGCGCAGGATCGCGCTGATCGCGCCGTAGATCGTCGAGCCGGCGACGCCCCGGCGCGCCCGGTCGAGGTCGCTCGCGAGTTCGGCGGTGCCGAGGTCGAGCCGGTCGTGCGGGTCGAGGTAGTAGCCGGCCTCGGTCACGGTGAACGAGACGATGCGGGTGCGCGCTTCGGCACCGCGGGCGACCACCGCGGACAGGCCGGGCTCGTAGGGCAGCACCTCGCGGATCGCCTCGATGCGCTGGTAGCGGCAAGCGCCCGCTGGCGACACCGTCTCGAGCGTGTAGCGGCCACCCTGCACGCGCAGGGCGCTTTCGACCTCGGCCATGTCGGGCCGCAGGTTGGCGCCGAGGATCGACCAGCGCGTGTCGCCGGCATCGATCAGCTGCTGCAGGTACACCGCCTGGTGCGCGCGGTGGAAGGAGCCGAGCCCGAGGTGCAGCACCACGAAGTCGGAAGCGGCGGGGGAAGTCATGGCAGGGCTCTGTTCAGGCGGATACCGTGCGGCCTTCGCGATTGAAGAAATGCAGCACGCTGGGGTCGAGTTCGATGCTCACCGCATCGCCGGCCTGCAGGTCGGTGCGCTCGTTCTGCCGTGCCACCAGCGGCACGCCGCCGACGTCGATGTGGATCAGCGTGTCGGCGCCGAGCGCCTCGATGAGTTCGACGCGCGCCGGCGCGCCGTGGCCCGGGCCCGGGTGCACGCGCAGCGCCTCGGGGCGCACGCCGAGAAAGCCGTCGGCCGGCAGTCGGCCGCCGGTCTGCGCCGAGAAGCTCGGTATCGCCTTGGCTTCGACCATGTTCATCGACGGCATGCCGATGAACTGGGCCACGAACTGGTTGGCCGGCCGGTCGTAGAGTTCCATCGGCGTGCCGACCTGCTCGATCAGGCCGTCGCGCAGCACCACCACGCGGTCGGCCAGCGTCATGGCCTCGACCTGGTCATGCGTCACGTAGATGCTGGTGGCGCCGAGCGCGCGGTGAAGCTTGTGGATCTCGACCCGGGTGTTGCCGCGCAGCGCGGCGTCGAGGTTGGACAGCGGCTCGTCGAACAGGAACACCTTGGGCGCCCGCACGATCGCGCGGCCGATCGCCACCCGCTGCCGCTGGCCGCCCGAGAGCTCCTTCGGCGTGCGCGTCAGGTACTGCGTGAGGTTGAGCGTCTTCGCGGCATGCTCGACCTTGGTCTTGATGACGTCCTTCGAGACTTTCGCGAGCTTGAGCGCGAAGGACATGTTGTCGTACACGCTCATGTGCGGATAGAGCGCGTAGCTCTGGAACACCATCGCCAGGTCGCGCTTGCCCGAGGGCGTGTTCGTGATGTCCTTGCCGTCGAGCGAAAGCCGGCCGCCGGTGATCGGCTCGAGCCCGGCGATCAGTCGCAGCAAGGTCGATTTGCCGCAGCCCGAGGGCCCGACGAAGACGATGAACTCGCCCTTCGCGATCTCGAGGTTCACGCCCTTGATGATGTGTGCATCGCCGAAGCTCTTGCGGATGTCGTCGAGCTGGAGGTAGGCCATCAGATGACTCCTTGAAGATGGATCGACAGGCGCTGCCGCGATGTTGGCGCGACGCCTGAGATGCGAGCTCTGTGCGGGGGGCGAGTTCATTTGACGGCGCCGAAGGTGAGGCCCTGGACCAGCTGCTTCTGGCTGAACCAGCCGAACACGACGATCGGCGCGATCGCCATCAGCGAGGCGGCCGAGAGCTTGGCCCAGAACAGGCCCTCGGGGCTCGAATAGGAAGCGATCAGCGTCGCCAGCGTGCCGGCCTTGGCCGAGCTCAGGTTGAGAGCCCAGAAGGCCTCGTTCCAGCTCAGCACCAGGCACAGCAGCCCGGTGGAGGCGAGGCCGCCGACCGACAGCGGCAGCACCACGTGGCGGAACTCGGTCCACAGGCTCGCGCCGTCCATGCGCGCGGCCTCGAGGATTTCGGGTGGGATGTCCTTGTAGCTCGAATAGAGCATCCAGACCATGATCGGCAGGTTCGACAGCGTGAAAACCACGGTCAGCGCGGTGCGGGTATCGAGCAGCCCGGCGGTCTGCGCCAGCACGTAGATCGGCACCAGCGCGCCGACCGCCGGCATCATCTTGGTCGACAGCATCCACATCAGGATGTCGCGCGTACGGCGGGTGCGGAAGAAGGCCATCGAGTAGGCCGCCGGCGCCGCGATCAAGAGGCCGATCACGGTCGAGCCCACGCTCGTGATCAGCGAGTTGCGCGCGAACAGCAGGTAGTCGCTGCGCCGCTGCACCTCGGCGAAGTTCTCCAGCGTCGGCGTGAAGATGAACAGCGGCGCAGCGACTACCTGCTGTT
>Ga0247820_10001334_pt1 | contig 13904 bp, 12 predicted proteins | sample 13C_Glucose_Day1_2_FD_192480 | JGI IMG/M metagenome (GOLD analysis project Ga0247820, IMG submission 192480) | Soil microbial communities from agricultural site in Penn Yan, New York, United States - 13C_Glucose_Day14 | ecosystem: Environmental > Terrestrial > Soil > Agricultural land | place...
GCACGGGCACCCCGACCTCCGAGGTCGACGACGTGCAGTACCTCCACCGGTTCTCCGAGGCGAGCGCGACGGCGTTCGCCGACCGCAACCGGTACGTCGGCGACGTTCCCGGTGTCCCGACCGGCGAGCTGCTCTCGCAGGGCTTCGCTGACGAGCGCGCCTGCCTGTTCGACCCGACCCGGGCGCACCCGCGACCGGTGCCGTTCGGCGTTCCCGACGGCGCGTACGCCGAGTGTGGCGCAACGGCGCCGTCCGGCACGCTCGCCCACGACGACATCTCGACGACTCACCTCTCGGTCGTCGACCGCTGGGGCAATGCGGTGTCCTACACCTCGACGATCGAGTCGACCGGCGGCTCGGGCATCACCGTGCCCGGCTGGGGCTTCCTCCTCAACAACGAGCTCACCGACTTCAACTTCGCCCCGCTGTCGGCGGGGGTGCCCGACCCCAACCTGCCGGGCCCGGGCAAGCGCCCGCGCTCGTCGATGAGCCCCACGATGGTCGTCAACGACGGGACGCTCGAGCTCGTGGCCGGCAGCCCCGGCGGGGCGTCGATCATCACGACGGTCGCGCAGATCGTCCTCGGCCACTACGAACGGGGGCTCACGGTCGGCGACGCGCTCGCCACGCCGCGGCTGTCCTCGCGCAACGGCGCGAGCGAACAGGCCGAGCCGGCCATCGCGACCGGCCCGGTCGGCGCTGGGCTCACGGCCCTCGGGCACGTGCTGGTGAACACCGCCGAGATCGGGGCGGCCACGGCCGTCCGCGTGCTCGGCACCGACCTCTACGTCGCGGCGGCCGAGCCGTCCCGGCGCGGTGGGGGCTCCGCGATGGTGGTCGACCCGCAGGAGTGACGCACCGAGCCTGGGTTGCCCACCTCGCTCAGAGCGCCAGCGCTGACCTGACGTCGCGCCCGACGAACTCCACGAACCCCTCGAGGTCCGGCTCGTCCTGGGTCGGCTGGAGCACCACGCTCGTGGCCCCGATCCGTGCGAGCCGGCGCACGGCATCCGCCACCGTCCGGGCGCCGCCGGCGACGCCCCGGCCCGGTGCGCCGTCGGCCCGGTCCCAGCGCAGCAGCTCGTCCGCGAGGCGCTGCTCGGCCCCCGGCCCGGTCGCCGCGATCAGGTGGGTGACCACCGGCATCCGAGCGCCGGCCTCGCCGCGGCGGCGCACCCAGCCCGCACTCGCCCCCGCCACCGAGTCGGCGAGCTCGGCCTCCGACACGGCCGACCCGATGAGGATGCCGTCGCCCACCTCCCCGGCGAGCTCGAGCGTGCGCGGCCCGCTCCCGCCGACGAGCAGGGGAGTGCCGGGTCCCGGTGGCCAGTCGAGGCGCACCCGGTCGAGGGAGACGTAGCGACCCGACACGGTGACCTCGTGCCCGTCGAGCAGCAGCCGCAGCGCTCCGGCGTGCTCGCGCAGCAGGGTCAGGGGGGAGGCCGCCCGGGCCCCGACCTGGCCCATCCAGTCCTGCACGCCGTGCCCGATGCCGGGGAGCAGCCGGCCCGGGAAGAGCCGGTGCAAGGTCGCGAGCTCCATGGCCATCAGGGCGACGTTGCGCAGCGGCACCGGGGCCAGGCCGATGCCGACGCGCACCCGCTCGGTCCACGCCAGGGCCGCCCCGGCCGCCGCGACCGAGGACTCCTTGAAGCAGTCCTCCCACAGCCAGAGCTCGTCGAGGTGACGGTCGGCCGCCGCCGCGAGGGGGTGCAGCGCCTCCGGCGGCAGGGTCGGGACGAGCACCACGCCCAGCGCGGGGGTCGTGGACGGGGTCACGGCTGCCTCACCTCGAGCACCCGGAAGCCCTTGCTCGAGGTGAGCCGGGTGCACGGCATCTCGAGCTCCGTGCCGATCCACCGCTGCAGGCTGTCCGAGCCGAGGTTGCGCTGCACGACGAGATGGGCCACCCCACCGGTGGTCAGCCGGGGCAGCCAGGTGCGCAGCAGCTCGTGGAGCACGGCCTTGCCGACCCGGATCGGCGGGTTGGACCAGATCAGGTCGAACCGCAGGTCGTCCGGGATGCCGTCGGCGGTGGTCGCGCGCACGCCGTCGAGTCCCAGCGCCTCGGCGTTGCGGCGGGTGAGGTCGAGCGCCCGCTCGTTGACGTCGAGCGCCCACACGGTGGCCCCGGGCGAGCGCAGGGCCAGGGCGAGCGCGACCGGGCCCCAACCACAGCCGAGGTCGAGGAAGCTGCCGGCGGGTGGCGGTGCCGGGGCCTCGTCGAGGAGCACGACGGTGCCCTTGTCGAGACCTCCGGGCGAGAAGATGCCGGGCGCCACCTCGACCTCGACCTCGCGGCCGCCGAGGCGCACCCGCAGCCGGCGGCGCTCGTCGGCACTCGCCGGGGCGGCCGTGAAGTAGTGGTCGTGCTCGCTCATCGCAGGGACACGCTAGCCGTGCGCGGAAGAAACGGTTCGCTTCCCGGCGTTGCGCGGTGAGACCCTAGGGAGAACATGACTGCCAAGAACATCCTCTCCGGGCGGGCCGAAGCGCTCGCCGACGACTTCGACGACTCCGGCTTCGTCCTGGACGACGACGTCTCCTTCGACGGTGACCAGCTCGACCGCGAGGAGCGCGCCTCGCTGCGTCGCGTCGCCGGGCTGTCCACCGAGCTCGAGGACGTCACCGAGGTCGAGTACCGCCAGCTGCGCCTCGAGCGGGTCGTGCTCGCTGCCGTCTGGTGCGAGGGCACCGCCGACGACGCCGAGAACTCGATGCGCGAGCTCGCCGCGCTCGCCGAGACCGCCGGGTCCGAGGTGCTCGCCGGTGTCGTCCAGCGCCGTGCCAACCCCGACCCCGCCACGTACCTCGGCAAGGGCAAGGCCGTCGAGCTGCGCGACATCGTCATCGCCGAGGGCGCCGACACCGTCGTCTGCGACACCGAGCTCGCCCCGAGCCAGCGCCGCGCCCTCGAGGACGTCGTCAAGGTCAAGGTCATCGACCGCACCGCGCTGATCCTCGACATCTTCGCCCAGCACGCGAAGAGCCGGGAGGGCAAGGCGCAGGTCGAGCTCGCCCAGCTGCAGTACCTCCTGCCGCGCCTGCGTGGCTGGGGTGAGTCGATGTCGCGCCAGGCCGGTGGCCAGGCCGCCGGCGGCCAGGGCATGGGCTCGCGCGGACCCGGTGAGACCAAGATCGAGCTGGACCGTCGACGGATCAACACCCGCATCGCCAAGCTGCGCCGTGAGATCAAGGAGATGAAGACCGTCCGCGACACCAAGCGGGGCAGCCGCCGGGCGAATGCCGTGCCGAGCGTCGCCATCGCCGGCTACACCAACGCGGGCAAGTCCTCCATCCTCAACCGGCTCACCGGCGCCGGGGTGCTCGTCGAGAACCAGCTGTTCGCGACCCTCGACCCCACCGTGCGCCGGTCCGAGACGCCCGACGGTCGCCTCTACACGCTGGCCGACACGGTCGGCTTCGTGCGCGCGCTGCCGCACCAGCTCGTCGAGGCCTTCCGCTCCACCCTGGAGGAGGTCGCCGAGGCCGACCTGCTGCTCCACGTCGTCGACGGGTCGCACCCCGACCCGGAGGGCCAGATCTCCGCGGTGCGCACCGTACTCGCCGACGTCGACGCCACCGACGTGCGCGAGGTCATCGTCATCAACAAGGCCGACCTCGCCGACCCGGAGGTCATCGACCGGCTCCGTCGGCACGAGAAGCACTCGATCGTCGTGTCGGCCCGCACCGGCGCCGGCCTGGACGAGCTGCGGGCCCTCATCGCCGACGAGCTGCCCCAGCCCGACATCGACGTCGAGGTGCTCGTGCCGTACGACCGCGGCGATCTGGTCAGCCGCATCCACGAGACCGGTGAGGTGCTCGCCAGCGAACACGTCGCCGACGGGACCCGCCTGTCGGCGCGCGTCACCCCCGACCTCGCGGGCGATCTCACGGCGTTCGCCATCTGACCGTCGGGCGGTTGACCTGCACCGGAACGCGGTTCCGGCCTACCCCGCGGGTACCCTCGCGACCGTGCACAAGGCGCCTCGTGAGCTGACGACGAACCGGCTGACCCTGCGTCCACCCAGCCGTGGGGACCGGTCCTTGTGGGTCGGGCTGCACCGTGACCCCTCGCTCTACGAGCACGCGGCCGTCGCCATGCCCGACAGTGACGAGGCCGCGGCCCGTGGCTTCACCGACTGCCTGGACCGCTGGGAGAGCGCCGGCTTCGACTACGGCATCGTCGTCGAGACGAACACCCGCACGGGGATCGGCGTCGGGGGGCTGCGTCGCCTGCGTGACGAGCACGGCGAGCAGGTGCTCAACCTCTACTACCGCCTCGCCGGCGCGGTGCACGGTCGTGGGCTCGCGACCGAGGCGGCCCGGGCCTGGACCGCGCACGCGCTGGAGTGGCTGCCCGACCTGCCCGTCGTCATGAAGAGCCGGGCCGTGAACCAGGCCTCGGTGCGCACCGCCCTGGCGTCGGGCCTGCAGAGGGTCGGTGCCCCGGACGACGGCGTCGAGGGCGCGCCGTCCTCGACGGTGTTGCGGGCGCCCCGGGTCGAGGCCCACGACTGGTTCACCGAGGAGACCCGCGAGTCGCTGCTCGACCTGTGGTGTGCGGTCAACGACCACGGCGGAGCGGTGGGGTTCCTGCCGGGCGCACCTCGCGACCAGGTCGCGCAGGCGCTCTCGGTGCACGAGGAGGGGATGGCCGACGGCAACACCACCGGCGTCCTGCTGCGCGGACCGGACCAGCGGGTCGTGGGCGCCGGGTTCTGGGTGGCCGACCGCAACCCGCTGCTCGGGCACACGCGCACGGCCTACCGGATCATGACCCACCCCGACCTGCGCGGGCGCAACCTGGGGCGGCTGCTCATGGCGGCGATGCACCGGGTGGCGCGCGACCTGAACGTCGAGGTCGCCGTGCTCGACGTGCGCAGCGGGCTGGGGACCACGCGGTTCTACGAGGGCTGCGGCTACGTCGAGGTCGGGCGGGTGCCCGGCGTCATCCGGGTGTCGCCCGGCGACGACCGCGACAGCGTGCTCATGGCCCGTCGGCTCGACGACCACCCGATGGTCGCCGACGGCCGCGCCTGAGCGCTCGCCGACAGGCTCAGCTCAGGCCGACGACCCGGCCCTCGTCGTCGACGTCGATGCGGTGCGCGGCGGGCACCTTGGGCAGGCCGGGCATCGTCATGATCTCGCCGGTGACGAGCACGACGAACCCGGCGCCGGCGGCGAGGCGGACCTCGCGCACGGCGATGGTGTGCCCTGACGGGGCGCCGCGCTGGGAGGGATCGGTCGAGAACGACGACTGGGTCTTCGCCATGCAGATCGGCAGGTGGCCGTAGCCGGCGGCCTCGATCTGGTCGAGGCGGCGACGGGCGCGCGGCTCGAACGTCACCCGGGCGGCGCCGTAGACCCGGGTCGCCACGGCCTCGGCCTTCTTCTCCAGCGAGAGGTGGTCGTCGTAGACGAACCGCATGTCGCTCTTGCCCTCGCGCACGGCCTCGACGACCCCGCGGGCCAGGGCCTCGGCCCCGACGCCACCGTCGCGCACGTGGGTGGCCGGGTAGGCCCGCACGCCCTCGTGCGAGCACATCCGCACCACGAGGTCGACCTCGGCGTCGGTGTCGCTGGGGAAGCGGTTCACCGCGACGACCGGGGTGAGCCGGAAGACGCCTCGGACGTTCTCGAGGTGGCGGCGCAGGTTGGTCATGCCGTGGCCGACCGCGCCGAGGTTCTCGCGGTCGACGTCGGCCACGGCCACGCCGCCGTGGAACTTCAGGGCCCGGATGGTCACGACGACGACGGCGACCTCGGGGCGCAGGCCGCTGGCCCGGCACTTGATGTCGATGAACTTCTCGGCCCCGAGGTCGGCGCCGAACCCGGCCTCGGTGACGACCCAGTCGCCCAGCTTGAGGGCGGCCCGGGTGGCCATCACCGAGTTGCAGCCGTGGGCGATGTTCGCGAACGGGCCGCCGTGGATGAAGGCGGGCGTGTGCTCGAGCGTCTGCACCAGGTTCGGGGCGAGGGCGTCACGCAGCAGCACGGTCATGGCGCCGTCGGCCTGCAGGTCGCGGGCGGTGACCTGCTCCTTGGCGTGGGTGTAGCCGACCACGATGTCGCCGAGCCGGCGCTTGAGGTCCGGCAGCGAGTCGGCCAGGCAGATGATCGCCATCACCTCGGACGCCACGACGATGTCGAAGCCGTCCTCGCGGGGCACGCTGTTGGTCACGCCGCCCAGGCCCACGACGATGTGGCGCAGCGCCCGGTCGTTGAGGTCGACCACGCGCTTCCAGGTGACGGTGCGCGGGTCGATGTCCAGGGCGTTGCCCTGGTGCAGGTGGTTGTCGATCATCGCGGCGAGCAGGTTGTTGGCCGCGGCGATCGCGGCGAAGTCCCCGGTGAAGGCGAGGTTGATGTCGACCATCGGCACCACCTGGCTGTACCCGCCACCGGCCGCGCCGCCCTTGATGCCGAACACCGGGCCCATCGACGGCTCGCGCAGGGCCACGACGCTCTTCTCGCCGATCCGACGCAGGGCGTCGGCCAGCCCGACCGAGGTGGTGGTCTTGCCCTCGCCGGCCGGCGTCGGGCTCATCGCCGTGACGAGCACCAGGTGTCCGTCGGGTCGGCCCTCCAGCGAACGCAGGTAGCTCAGCGAGACCTTGGCCTTGGTGTGGCCGTACGGGACGAGGGCCTCGGCCGGGATGCCGAGCTCGTCGCGTGCCAGGTCGACGACGGGCGTGATGTCGGCGGCCTCGGCGATCTCGATGTCGGACGGGAACGGGGTGGGTGCGTCGACGTCGATGCTCACGCCCCCCATCGTGGCACCACGAGCCGTCAGCGACCGGCGTTTGCGGTACGCGGCGCCTGTGGAGGGCGCGCCACGGGAGGAGCGCCGACGGCATACCCTGCTCTGGTGCCTTCCCTCGACGAGCTCCTCCACGCCGCGGTCGGCGGGGTCGGCGGCACCGAGCGGCCCGGGCAGGTCGAGATGGCGCACGCCGTCGCCGACGCGATCGACGGCAAGGGCCACCTGCTCGTGCAGGCCGGCACCGGCACCGGCAAGTCACTGGCCTACCTCGTGCCCGCGGTGCGGCACGCCATGGACTCGGGCACGCCGACCGTGGTCGCCACCGCGACGCTCGCGCTCCAGGCCCAGATCGTCGACCGCGACATGCCGCGGCTGGCCGAGTCCCTCGCCCCGCTGTTGGGCCGGCGGCCGACCTACGCCCTGGTCAAGGGGCGACGCAACTACCTGTGCGCCCACAAGCTCGAGGGCGGCTTCCCCGACGACGACGTCGACACCCTGATGTCGGTGGGGGCGGTCGACCAGCAGGCCTCACGCCTCGGGGCCGAGGTGGTGCGGCTGCGCGACTGGGCCGAGGTCACCGAGTCCGGCGACCGCGACGAGCTGGTGCCGGGGGTGTCGGAGCGGGCCTGGCGTCAGGTGTCGGTGTCGGCCGAGGAGTGCCTGGGCGGTCGCTGCCCGATGGTGTCCGAGTGCTTCGTCGAGCGTTCCCGGGAGGCGGCCCGTGACGTGGACGTCATCGTCACCAACCACTCGTTCATGGCCATCGACGCCTTCGAGGGCCGCCAGATGCTGCCCGAGCACGACGTCCTGGTCGTCGACGAGGGGCACGAGCTCGTCGACCGGGTCACCTCGACGATCACCGACGAGGTCACGCCCGGCATGGTCCGGGCCGCGGCCAAGCGCGCCGGGCGGCAGTCCGACTCGTCGTCGACCATGGACGAGGCCGCCGACCTGCTCGAGTCGGTGCTCGAGCCGGCCCCCGAGGGGCGGCTCACCGGCATCCCCGACTCCCTCGGTCTGGCCCTCGCCCGGGTCCGTGACACCGCCCGCGCCGTGCAGAGCGAGCTCAAGCCGCAGCAGGGTGAGGAGCCCGACGGCGGCCGCCAGGTGGCACGCGCCGCCGTCGACGAGGTCTTCGAGAACGCCTCGCGCATCCTCGAGGAGCGCGAGCTCGACGTCGTGTGGCTCAGCCGCGACCCGCGCCGTGGCCCCGTGCTCCGGGTGGCCCCGATGAGCGTGGCGATGCTCGTTCGCGACAAGGTCTTCTCCGAGCGCACCGTGGTGCTCACCTCGGCCACGCTCGAGCTCGGTGGGTCGTTCGACGCGGTCGCCGGCACCATCGGCCTGCGCGGTGAGGGTGCGCCGCAGTGGCGCGGGCTCGACGTCGGCAGCCCGTTCGCCTACCCCGAGCAGGGCATCGCCTACGTCGCCCGGCACCTGCCCGCGCCCGGCCGGGACGGCCTGGCCACCGAGACCCTCGACGAGATCGAGGCCCTGGTGCGTGCGGCCGGGGGCCGCACGCTGGGCCTGTTCTCGTCGATGCGCGCGGCCAAGGAGGCCACCGAGGCGATGCGCGAGCGGTTCGTCGACCTGCAGGGCGACATCGCGTTCCTGTGCCAGGGCGAGGACCAGATCAGCACCTTGGTGCGGCAGTTCGCCCGCGACCCGCGCACCTGCCTGTTCGGCACGCTCTCGCTGTGGCAGGGCGTCGACGTGCCCGGCTCCTCGTGCCAGCTCGTCATCATCGACCGCATCCCCTTCCCGCGCCCGGACGACCCGCTGGCCTCGGCGCGCTCGCAGGCCATTGCGCGGATGGGTGGCAACGGCTTCATGGCGGTCTCGGCCACGCACGCCGCGCTGCGGTTGGCGCAGGGGGCGGGTCGCCTCATCCGACGGTCCGACGACCGCGGCGTCGTCGCGTTCCTCGACAACCGGATGATGACCGCCCGCTACGCCGGCTTCCTCCAGCGCTCGCTCCCGCCGTTCTGGCCCACCGCCGACCGTGCCATGGTGCTCGCGGCCCTCAAGCGCCTCGACGAGACCGCGGAGGCGCCGCAGCCGGTGGCCGAGCCGGCCCTGCGCGGGTTGACCGGCGCGGTCGCCGCTCCCGTGGGCGACGTCGACCGCGGTGTGGATGCCGTGTCGCCGGTTCCCGTCGAGCGCCCGGTCGCCGAGGACCCGCCCCCGCCGGAGTCGTCGCGCACCGCGGTCACCCACGGCCACGCGTGGACCGAGCAGGAGGACGAGGAGCTGCGCGACGGCATCGAGCTGGGTCTCACCCTCGACGAGCTCGCCGAGTCGATGGAGCTGCCGGTCGACGCCGTGACGGCCCGGTTGGCAGGCCTTGGCCTCGAGGCCGGCAGCGGCCCGACCCTCACCTTCGAGTGACGAGGTCCGCCACAGGAGCGCGGTCGGCTCAGCAGTAGGCGATGTACCCGATGCCCACGTCCCCACCGCTTCCGCGGCCGTCGAGCTCACCGGATCCGGCGACGAGGTAGTCCGGCAGGACGCGCGACAGGTAGACCGTGCCGTAGCCCGACGTCTGTCCCGGGCCCAGGGTGACGTTCCACTGGTGGATGAGCTGACCGGAGTAGGCGTTGTTGCGGCGCACGGTGACCCCACCGGTGTGGCCGTGGTCGCTGTAGTAGTTCGACATGAAGGTCGTCACGCGCCAGAGGGGTCCGTAGCCGGAGCTGACCGGCGTCTTGCAGGCGTAGACGATCCCGTAGTGCGCCCGGGAGATCTCGGTCCAGCCTCCGGCCTGCGCGGGGGCGGCGGCGAATGCGAGCGCCCCTCCGAACAGGACGGCGCTGCCGAGGGCGGTGCTGAGTCGGCGGAGTCGGTGGGTCATGGGGCTTCCTCCCGGGTCGGTGCGACGGCCGTCGAGTGGCGTCGCACCCACATCAGGCCACGGGTCGGGGCCGGACGTCCATGGGGAGCCCTCCCCGACCGCGGCTGTCCGCCACCCGTGGCAGAGTGACGTCCATGTCGGACCAGGTCGCGGTGCGCCACCGGGTACCGCCGTACGTCCTGGTCTCCGGGCCCGAGTCGCTGCTCGCCGAACGGGGCGTCGCGCAGACCCTCGACGAGCTGAAGGTCACCGAGCCCGAGCTCGAGACGATCCGGCTCTACGCCGCCGCCTACACCGCCGGCGAGCTCACCCTGCACGCCAGCCCGTCGCTGTTCGGCGGGGCGAAGTGCATCGTGGTGCACGACCTCGACGAGGCCGACGACGAGCTGCAGGCCGACCTGCTCGCCGCGCTCGCGGGTGAGCCGGAGCCCGACCTCACCCTGGTGGTGCTGCACAAGGGCGGGGCGCGCGGCAAGAAGGTGCTCGACACCCTCAAGGGGTCCGGCGCCCGGGTCGTCGACGCGCCGGCGATCAAGACCGACCGCGACAAGGCCGACTTCGCCGCCCACGAGTTCCGCGCGGCGAGGCGCAAGGCCACCGGCGAGGCGGTGCACGCGCTCGTCGAGGCCGTGGGCAAGGACGTCCGAGAGCTGTCGGCGGCCTGCCAGCAGCTCATCGACGACACCACCGGGGTCATCGACGAGCAGGTGGTGCTGACCTACCACGGGGGCAAGGTCGAGGCGACCGGCTTCCGGGTCGCCGACGCGGCCATGGCCGGCGACACGGGGGAGGCGCTGCGCCTGCTGCGGCACGCCATCGCCGTCGGCGTCGACCCGGTGCCGATCGTGGCGGTGCTCGCCCAGCAGGCGCGCCAGCTGATCAAGGTCGGCTCGGCCGGTCGTGGCCGCTCCGCCGACCTGGCCCGCGACCTCGGGATGGCGCCCTGGCAGGTCGACAAGGCCCGCCGGGCCCTCGGCGGCTGGACCGCCGACGCGCTCGCCACCTGCGTCACCGCCATCGCCGCGGCCGACTTCGAGGTCAAGGGCGGCGGGCGCGACCCGGTCTACGCCGTCGAGCGGTGCGTGCTCACCATCACCGGCCAGCACGCCCGCAACCGGACGTGAAGGTCGTGGCGCCGATCACAGCGCGGGCTACCGCGCTGTATCCGCCGCTGGGATCACGTCACTCACCGGGTGGTAGCAGGCTCCGTACTCGAGCCCGGACCCTGCGGCATCCGACGTTTTGGCGGGTCGGGTGCCCCGCTGGTAACTTTGGTCCTTGCGTGCGCGCTTGAGGTCGTGCGCGCAACGCAGCACCACCCAGCGCAGGTCAACCACGGATGTCCCCACGTCCGGTCCCGACGTGCGACTGCCGCCCTCTAACGGCATACCGACCCCAGAGAAAGCATTCACACGTGGCAAACATCAAGTCCCAGCTCAAGCGGATCAAGACCAACCGTGCGGCGACCGAGCGCAACAAGGCGATCAAGTCCGAGTTCAAGACGGCGATCCGCAAGTTCCGCGACGCCGCCGACGCCGGCAACGCCGACGAGGCGAAGGCCGCGCTGCAGGTGGCGACCACCAGGCTCGACAAGGCCGTGAGCAAGGGCGTCATCCACAAGAACCAGGCCGCGAACAAGAAGTCCTCGATGGCCAAGAAGGCCGCCGGTCTCTGACCGTCCGCGACCCCGACGGGGCCTGTCACCGACTCGGTGACGGGCCCCGTCGCACGTCCGGGGGTCGTTCGCGAGCCGGGCTCAGCGGTGCAGGTCGGCGACCGCGCGCGCCACGGCGTCGAAGCGCTGCCGAGACAGCACCGCCCCCTCGCGCCGCACCGCCTTGGGGTCCACCCGCACGACCCGGTCGACACGCACCTCGCTCGGCCTGCCCTGACGGTCCCAGGCGCCAGACCCGATGTCGACCCAGCGGCGCCGCCCACCGGGTGACGGGTAGCCGTTGTGGTCCTTGCTGGTCAGCTGCAGCGCCAGCAGCCACCTCCCGTCGTGCCCGACGAGCAGCACGGGGCGGTCCTTGCCCTGGCGGTGGTCCTCCTCGAACGGCACCCAGGTCCACACGATCTCGCCCGGGTCGGGGCGGCCGTCGGCGTGCGGGTCGTAGGCCGGCACCAGGCGCCCGGTGAAGTCGCCGGGGTAGGGCGCGGGCCTGCGGGTGAGCCAGCGGAGCAGCGAGGAGGTGGCGCTGCGCAGCCGCCCGGGACGGCGGGGCGGGAGAGAGGTGGGCACGCAAGGAGCCTAGGCGGGAGGCGCCTCGCTGCGTGCCCGGTCGTCGTCGTCGAGGGGGTGGGCCAGCTCGTCCTGGGGCAACCGGGCCCACAGGGTGGCCACCACCGCCACGACGATGGGCACGATGCCGGCCACGGCGAAGGTCGCCTGCAGCCCGATGAGGTCGGCAACCGGGCCGGCCAGGGCCATCGACACCGGCATCAGCGAGACCGAGACGAAGAAGTCGAGCGAGGCCACCCGGCCGAGCAGGGCCGGCGGCACGCGGCGCTGGAGCAGGGTGCCCCAGATGACCATCGGGCCGGAGAACAAGGCGCCCATGACGAAGGCGCACGCCACCACGACCCAGATCTGCGTGGTCACCCCGATCACGAGGAACGGCAGGCAGGCCGCACCCCAGCCGAGGTTCATCAGCGTGAGGTACCGGCGCGGCATCCGCACCGACGCCATGACGAGCGACCCCGCGGCGCCGCCGATGCCGAAGCCCGCCAGCACGTACGCGTGGTCACGGGGACCGCCGCCGAGCTCGTCCTTGACGAGGAACGGGATGAGCACCTCGAGCGGGCCCATCATGACGAGCACCATGAGCGAGGCGAACAACAGCGTGGCGAGCAACCACGGCGTGCGCACCATGTAGACGAAGCCCTCGCGCATGTCGTGCAGCGCCGTGCGCACGGGATGCGTCGTGTGCGCTGCGTCGAGCGTGCGGCGGATCGGCGTCTGCGGCACCTTGAGCAGGGACAGCACCGTCACCACCGAGCTGCCGGCCGCGACGGCGAAGGCCGTGGACGGGCTGGCCGCCGCCACGACGGCCCCGGCCACGGCAGGGCCGACCGCCTGGCCGATCGTCGGCCGGACCATCCCTTCGAACCCGTTGACGGCCTGCAGCTGCGACTCGGGCACCAGCGCCGGCAGCCATGCGGAGTACGCCGGGTAGTAGAAGGCCATGCCCATGCCGGTCGTGAAGGCGACCGCCGCCAGCAGCCACAGGCTGCCCAGGCCCATCGACGACAGCAGCGCGACCAGGCCCATGCCCAGCACCTCGACGACCGCCACCGCCACGAGGATGAGGCGCTGCGGCACGCGGTCGGCCACCACCCCGGCCACGAGGGCCGGCAGGAGCACGCCGATGGCGCTGGCCGTGGTGACGAACGACAGGTCGCGGGGGCCGCCACCGAGGGCGATGACCTCCCAGACCAGCGCCACCACCCAGACCCCCGCGGCGAAGGAGCTCGCGGTCAGCGACACGGCGAGCCAGCGGTAGGCCGGGGTGCGGAACGGCGTGAGTGCCCGGGGCAACCTCCGGCCGACCTCCTGGTCGCCGACCGTGTCGCGCAGCGCGTCGGAGATCGGGTCGGTCATCGTTCCAGCATGTGAGGCGGCACCGACATCCGCCACCGGGTTTCCCGGCCGGGCGGCTCAGCCCCGAGTGGTCGACCGGTAGAGCCCGACCAGCACCGAGTGCAGCGGGTCGGACGCCCGCCCCTCCGGCAGGTCGGCGACGAGCCGGTCGAGGTGCGCGCCCAGGGCCGCGGCCTGGGGCTGGGTCATCCGCAGCCGCCGAAGGTGCAGCAGCGGGTCCCCGGGAGCCGCGTCGACCTCGTCGGCGACGGTCGCGAGCATCGCGGCCGTGTGTCCGGATGCCGCGCCGCCGGGCGTGCGGATGCGGCGTGCGACTCGCTCGAAGTACTGCTCGGTGCCGCCGCGCACGGTCCGGGTGCGCCCGCGACGCACCAGCCCGGCCTTCTCGAGCACCGCGAGGTGGTGGGCCACGTTGCCCTTGTTCGTGCCGAGCCGCGTGGCCAGCTGGCTCAGCGTGGCGCCTTCGGCGCCCACCGACAGCAGCAGCCGCATCCGCGCCGGGTGGCCGAGCGCGCGCAGCTGGTCGGTCTCGGTGACGTCGAGGATGTCGGTGTCCACGGATCAAGCGTCAAGAAACGTTGACGCTCTGTCAAGACGCCGACCAGACTCGTCCGCATGGAGACCACCGACCACACCGGGCCCGGCACCACCGACACCACCGACGCCACCGACACCGCTGACGTCGT
>Ga0247820_10001335_pt1 | contig 13897 bp, 12 predicted proteins | sample 13C_Glucose_Day1_2_FD_192480 | JGI IMG/M metagenome (GOLD analysis project Ga0247820, IMG submission 192480) | Soil microbial communities from agricultural site in Penn Yan, New York, United States - 13C_Glucose_Day14 | ecosystem: Environmental > Terrestrial > Soil > Agricultural land | place...
GGCTGGCGCGCGAACCGAAGCGCTGCAGCAGGCGCTCGGCGAGCGCCTCGCGGGCGGCGCGGTCGGCGAAGGGGGGCAGGGGACTGTTCATGCCAGTTCTGGCCTCCTGCGCGTTGTTGAACAGGAAGGGAATGTCGAAGACGGTGAACCGCTGTCGTGCGGCCTACCCGCGGGGCGTTCCCTCGGCCACCAGGTCGACCAGTGCGCGCAGCCCGAAGGTGTAGGAGCGCCACCCCAGGCCCTGGATCGTGCCCTTCACCGCCGGCGAAATGATGGAGTGTGCGCGCCAGGTCTCGCGCGCCGCGATGTTCGACATGTGGATTTCGAGCACCGGGAACGGCATGGCCTTGATCGCGTCGTGCAGCGGCACTCCGTGCTGGGTGAGGCCGGCCGGATTGAGCAGCGCGCCGTCCACCGTGTCGATGCATTCATGCAGCTTGTCGATCAGTGCGCCTTCGTGGTTGGACTGCAGCGTCTCGAGATCGATGCCCAGCTCCTGGGCAATGGCCGTGAGCTTGTCGTTGATCTGTTGCAGCGTGGTGGTGCCGTAGATGTGCGGCTCGCGTCGCCCGAACAGGTTCAGGTTCGGGCCGTGGAGGACGAGGATTCGCATTGTGGGCTCCCTTCTACTTGCGCGTGCGCTCGAGCTCGGCGTTGTAGAGCTTCACGGTCGCCGGGTCGTAGCCCGCCGACAGCCGCTGCGTGACCTGGCTCGCCACCTGGCGCATGCGCTGCTGCTGCGCGGGCGCGAGCTCGTTGAACTGCATGCCCTTGGCCTGCAGCTCGGCCACTGCGCGCTGCGCCGCCGCCCGGCTGACCTGGCGCTGGTAGCCCCGTGCCTCGTTGGCGGCGTCGTTCATCATCTTCTGCTCCGCGGGCGAGAGCTTGTCCCAGAAGCGCTTGCTGACCAGGATGATGTTGGCCGCGTACACGTGGTTGGTCGCGCTCACGTACTTCTGCACTTCGTAGAACTTGTTCGACAGGATCACGGCGAACGGGTTCTCCTGGCCGTCCACCGCGTGCGCCTCCAGCGCGCCGTAGAGCTCCGCGAAGGGCATCGGCACGGGGTTCGCGTTGAAGGCCTTGAAGGTCTCCAGGAACACCGGATTCGGGATCACGCGCAGCTTGAGGCCTTCGAGATCCTCGGGCTTGGCGATCGGCCGCTTGCTGTTGGTGATGTTGCGGAAGCCGAGGTCCCAGTAGCCCAGCGCGACCAGCCCCTTCTCCGGCAGCTTGGCAAGCAGCGCCTGTCCGAACGGGCCGTCGAGCAGCGCATCGGCCTGCGCGAAGCTGCCGATCGAGAACGGGAAGTCGATGAGGCCGAACTCCTTGACGATGCCCGCCAGCGAGGTCGTCGCCGGCGCCGACATCTCCTGCACGCCGCCTTGCAGCGCCGACTGCTGCTGCAACTCGTTGCCCAGCGCCGACGCCGGGAACTCGCGCACTGTCAGCTTGCCGCCGCTCTTGGCCGCCAGCAACTCGGAGAAGCGCTTCACCCCGAAGCTCACCGGATGGTCCGCGTTGTTGAGGTGCCCGAACTTGATGGTTCTCTCCTGCACGTCCTGCGCTTGCGCGCAAGCGCCGAACGAAAGGGCCAGGGCGGCGACGAGCGCCGCGGTATATCGGTTTGCTGTCATGGGTCGCTGATGAAGTTGAGGAGGCGCTCCAGGGGCGCAAGCCGATGGTCGTCGTGCGCCGTCAACCCCGTTCCGCAGAGGAATCCCGTTTCGTATGATGGGATGCCCTCTGGAGCCCACACGCATGAACACGGGACTGGATCGAGGCCTGCGCATCCTCGAGCACCTCGCCGCGCATCCGGATGGCATGCCGCTGGCGCTCATCGCCGACGAGCTGGACATTCCGCGCAGCGTCTGCCATCGCCTCCTTGCCGATCTCAAGCAGCGCGGCTACCTGCGCCAGCTTCGCGAGCACGGCGACTACGCCCTCACGACGCGCCTGGTGTCGCTCGGGCTGAGCTTCCTGTCCGCATCGGGCATCGTGGACATCGCCGAGCCGGTGCTCGAGCGGCTGGCGCAGGTCTCCGGCGAACTCGTGCGCCTGTCCATCGTCGACGGCGAGCGCCTGACGTGGGTGGCCAAGGCCCAGGGAGCGCGCAAGGGGCTGCGCTACGACCCGGACATGGGCACCGATGCCCGCCTGTCCTGCACGGCGTCGGGCCATGCGTGGCTGCTGACGATGTCCGACGAACGGGCGCTCGAGCTCGTGTCGCGCCAGGGGTTCGGCCCGCCCGCCGAGTACGGCCCGAAGGCGCCGACGACGGTGCGCGCGCTGCTGGTCCTGCTGAACGCTGCGCGCACGCGCGGCTTCGCGCTGATCGACGAGGTGTTCGCCCCCGGCATGACGGCGATGGCCGCCCCGGTGCAGCGTCGCGGCAAGCCGGCGCTGGGCGTCATCAGCATCGCCGGTCCGCGGTCTCGCCTGACGCTCGAGCGCATGAACGAGCTCGGTCCGGCCTTGCTGTCGGCAGCGTCCGAACTGGCCGCGACGAGCAGCGGATCGTCGCTGTTCGGTCGGCCGCCGCTGGGCAAGGCGTGATCAGCCGAAGCAATTGTTGGGATGCAGATGGTGGGCAATCACATCGCATTCCGAATTGGCGGCAGGAGATAGAAGTCTAATTAGGGATTGACGCTAAAAGGCGGTGCGCTCCCACTGACCCCCGCCGGCAGTGGCTGGCGCAATTCAACAACCCGAGGAGAGCACATGAAGAATGTCCTTCGCAATGCATCCGTTCTTTTGGGGTGCACGGCTTGGATGGCGCTCGCAGGCAGCGCCTTTGCGCAATCACCCTATTCGGTCGTGATGAGCGGGCTCGACAATCCGCGTGGACTGGCGTTCGCGCCCAACGGAGCTTTGTATGTCGCGGAAGCGGGCCGCGGCGGCAGCGGTCCCTGCGCGCTCAACGGCGCCGGCGAGACGCGCTGCTTCGGTACCTCGGGCGCCATCACGCGGCTGTGGCAGGGCGTGCAATCGCGGGTGGCGCAGGGGCTGGAATCCCACGCGATGCCGGACGGCTCTTCGGCATCGGGGCCCAACGACATCTCGTTCCGAGGCACCGGCGGCGCGTACATCGTCATGGGGCTGGGCGGGAACCAGGCGTTCAAGGACGCCCTCGGCGAAGAGTTCGGCGGCACCCTCATCCACATGGCCGCCAGCGGCCACTGGACGGTCTTGGCCGATGTCATGCAATATGAGATGGACCACAACCCTGCAGGCGGGCCCGTCGACTCGAACCCATTCGGCATCCTGGCCGAATCCGGCGGCCGCCTGGTCGCCGATGCAGGCGCCAATGCGCTGCTGTTCGTGTCTGCCACCGGCGAGATCGAGACGCTGGCCTTGTTTCCGTCGCAACCCAATCCCACTCCCGTGGGGCCACCCATGATCGAGCCGGTGCCCACCTCCGTGGCCCGCGGCCCGGACGGCGCGCTGTACGTCGGCCAATTGACAGGCTTTCCGTTCGTGCCCGGGTTGGCGAACATTTATCGCGTCGTTCCGGGCCAGGCCCCCGTCGTTCATTGCGCCGGCTTCAAGACCATCATGGATATCGCTTTCGGCGCGGACGGCAGCCTCTACGTCGTCGAGAACGCAACGGGCGGCCTGTTCTTCGCGCCCAATTCGGGACAGCTGTCGCGCGTCGCGCCCGACTGCAGCCGATCCACGATGCTCGTCGGGCTCGATCGGCCGACGGCGGTCGCGGTGGGCCCCGACGGATCGGTCTACGTGACGAACCGCGCCACGACGGCGGGCGCCGGGGAGGTGCTGAAGGTCGGGCCTTGAGCCTGCTCGACCTCTGAGACGCCTGCGCCGGCAATCTCGACGGGATTGCCGGCGTCGCCTTCAGAGGGTCTCGACGAGCCAGGCCGCGCACCGCTCGGCCAGCATGATCGTCGCGAGGTTGGTGTTGGCTGCCGGGATCGTCGGCATGATCGAGGCGTCGATCACCGACACGCCCTCGACGCCGTGCACCTGCGCCCGTGCGTCCACCACGGCCAGCGGATCCGAAGATGGCCCCATGCGGCACGTGCCGACGGGATGGAAGTAGGTGCCGAGTCCGGCTCGTACTGCCGCGGACAGGTCGGCCTCGTCGACGACCTGGGGGCCCGGAGCCAGTTCGTGCATCGCCGTGCCGGACATCGGTGGCGTCCGGGCCAGCTGCCGTGCCGTGCGCACCGCATGGAGCATGCGTGGCATGTCGTCGGGATGGGTGAGGAAGGCCGGCGCAATGAGCGGTGCAGCGGCCGGGTCTGCGCTGCGCAGACGCAGCCGGCCGACCGATTTCGGCTTCATCAGCCCCACATGGAGGACCATGGTGCCGCCGCTCGGGCTCGTCGTCGGATCGGCTGCGGTGATGGTCCAGGGGAAGACGTGCAGGTCGTGTCCCTGGACCGATGCCGAACTCTTCAGCGTGAGCATGACCTGGCAGCCCGGAACCTCGCCCGGCCGGCGTGGCGGCGGCGCCGCGAACCGCAGGCCGAACCGGGGATGGTCGACGAGGTTCCTGCCCACGCCGGAAAGCGGCGCTTGCAGGGAGATGCCCAGGCCGGCCAAGTCCTCGGGGGGCCCGAGTCCCGAGCGCAGCAGCAGTGCCGGACTGCCGTACGCGCCCGCGGCCACGATGATGTGGTGCGCGCGGATGACTTCGCCCCCTTCGGCCAAGCGCACCCCCACTGCGCGGCGGCCCGCGAAGACCAGCCGATCGACCATCGAGACCGGGCGGATCGTCAGGTTGGGCCGGCCCCGGGCTGCGGCGAGGTAGGTCAGGGCGGTGCTCTGCCGCACACCGCCCACCGAATTGAGCGGGAGCCTTCCGGCACCCATGGCATGCGGCGCGTTGTGGTCCGCAACGCGGGCATGGCCCAACGCGGCGCAAGCTGCCAGGAAGGCGTCCTGGCCGGGCTCCAGGGCATCGAGCGGATAGCGTCGCACGGGCAGCGGGCCTGCGCGGCCATGCCACTCGTCGTCGCAGTCCGCGTCGCTCTCGAGCTTGCGAAAGAAGGGCAGCACGTGCGAGAACGACCAGCCGGGATTGCCCAGCGCAGCCCACTCGTCGAAGTCGTACGGGGTGCCGCGCAGCGCCAGCATCCCGTTCGTCGCGGAGCAGCCCCCCACCACCTTCGCGCGCCACATCGGAATCGCCGGAACGGGTGCGTCGGGCTCGCTCGCATAGCCCCAGTCGTGGCTGGGCTTCGGGTTGAAGCCGTTGCGGATGTCGGGCGGGAGTTCGCCTTCGGTGGGGTAGTCCGGCCCGGCTTCGAGCAGCAGGACCGATCGCTTGTCGTCCTCGCTGAGGCGCGCCGCCAGGACGCAGCCCGCCGAACCCGCACCCACGATGACAACGTCGACCGTCATGGCGCCTCCGTGGGTTTGCTGCGTGACGTGCGATCAATCGCGGCTTCGACGGCGCAGGACCATCTTCAGCCCGACCGGCGACATGGTGAGCGCGAGCCGCTCGCGGGCATCGCCGCCGTCTGGCGTCGTCACGCGATCAATATCGAAAGACGCCAGCAGCATCGCCATCACCATCTTGATCTCCGCAAGCGCGAGATACCGCCCCGGACACATGCGCGGCCCGGCGCCGAATGGCATGGCCACGCGCTTGGCCGAGCTCGCCGACATGCCGGACAGCCACCGCTCGGGGTGAAAATCCTTCGCATCGGGAAAGTGGCGCTCGTCGACGGCAGCGGGCCGAAGCAGCAACCAGACCACGGTTCCAGCCGGCAGGAAGATCCCTTCGACCTCCGTGTCGCGGTGGGCCTGTATTCCCTGAAGAGGCACCACCGGCTTCAGACGCATCGTTTCGTGGGCGCACGCCTCGATGAAGTCGAGCCGGCTCAGTTGCTCATGGTCGGCCGGTTGGGCGGCGCCGCCCAGAAGCGCCCGCACCTCGTCCGTGGCGCGGGACCTGGCGTCCGGCTTGCCGTGTAGAAGCCAGACCATCCAGGCGAGCGTGTTGGCTGTCGTGTCCTCTCCGGCCAGCAGCATCGTCAGCACGTTGCGCGACACGTCCTCTTCCGTGAGGCCCCGTTCCCTTTCGTGTGCGACCAGCATCGCCTCGATCAGGTTGATGGGATGCTCCTTGCGCTGAGGCTCCTCGGCGAGCCGGCGTCGCGCCTCGGTGATGAAGCCTTGCACGGCTGCGCGCAGTGCCTGGACGTGCCGTTCGAGCTCGCGGTCGTAGGGCAGCTTGAAGAGTCGCCAGTAACGAATGGGTGCCAGGGTGCGCTTGAACAGGGCCGGGAGAATCTTGTCCAGGTGCGCCTGGATGACTTCTTCCTTCGACTCGATCGTGTTGATGTCGGTGCCGAGCGCGAGGCCTGCAGTCACATCCACGGTGTAGCGCATCAGGTCCGCTTGCAGGTCGATCGGGGCCCCGGCCATTGCCGCCCCGTGCCAGCGCGTGGCCAGCCGCTGCGTGACCCTGGACAGCGTCGGGAAGAATCTCTTCAGGTGCGCCGGGTCGAGCCCGCTGAGCACCATGGGCCGCTGACGCTTCCAGGCCTCGCCGTTCGAGGAGAGCACGCCGCCGAAGGCGAGTTCCTCGGCGGCCTCGCTGAAACGCGTCGTACGCCCGAAGCCGTCGGGACGGTCGCGGAGGATCTTGGCAACCGTGTCCGGATTGGACAGCACGACGAACTCGCGCGAGGTGATGCGGATCCTGTATGCCTCGCCGAACTCGCGGGCCCATTGCTCGGCCTTCAGGTGCACGGTCGGGGGGTCTACATCGAGCGCGTTGCCGAGCACCGGCCAGCCCGACGGGCCGGGGAGGTCGCGGATTTGCCGGACGCGCGTGGCCGGCGCTTCGTTGACCGTCGTCATGACTAGTGCGAGGACGCCGTCGCCGCACCGATGCCCGTCTCTGACCGCACCTGCTGTGCCACGAAGCCGGAGCGGTCCTGGCGCGCTCGCTGGCTGCGGTCGATGAGAGAAAAGATGACGATCCCCGCGAACCCGATCGCCATCGAGAACAGCGCCGGCGACGCATAGGGGAACAGCGCCGAACCCTTCGGATTGCCGAGCGTCGCCTCCCACACGGCCGGCGAGACGATGGTCAGCGCCACCGACGAGATCAGACCGAGGAATCCTCCGATCACGGCGCCCTTGGTCGTGCAGTCCTTCCAGAGCACCGACATCAGCAACACCGGGAAGTTCGCCGAGGCGGCCACCGCGAACGCGAGGCTGACCATGAAGGCGATGTTCTGCTTCTCGAACACGATGCCGAGCACGACCGCAAGAATGCCGAGCAGGACGGTGGTGACCCGCGACACCTTCAGCTCAGCGGCACTGTCGGCGTGACCCTTCTTCACGATCGTCGCGTAGATGTCGTGCGAAACCGCGGAGGCGCCGGACAGGGTGAGGCCTGCCACGACGGCCAGGATCGTCGCGAAGGCGACCGCGGAGATGAAGCCGAGGAACACATTGCCGCCGACCGCCTTGGCCAGGTGCACCGCAGCCATGTTGCCGCCGCCCAGCAGCCCGCCCTTGGCATCGAGGAACTCCGGATTGGTCAGCACGAAGGTGATCGCGCCGAAGCCGATGATGAAGGTCAGGAGGTAGAAGTAGCCGATCCACGTGGTGGCCCAGAACACCGACTTGCGGGCCTCCTTCGCGTTGGGCACGGTGAAGAAGCGCATCAGGATGTGCGGCAGTCCCGCGGTGCCGAACATCAGCGCCATGCCGAAGCTGATGGCGGAGATGGGATCCTTGATGAAGCCGCCCGGGCCCATGATGGAGAAGCCCTCTTTGGCCGCGACGTCGGGCGGCTTGCCGGCGGCCGTCGCAAGGCCGGTCTTCACCTCGACCGCCTTGGCGAACATCGCTTCCGGGCTGAAACCGAAGTTCCACAGCACCGCTAACGCCATGAAGGTGGCGCCGGCCAGCAGCAGGCAGGCCTTGATGATCTGCACCCACGTGGTCGCGGTCATCCCGCCGAAGAGCACATACACCATCATGAGCCCGCCCACGATGATCACCGCGATCCAGTATTCGAGGCCGAACAGCAGCTTGATCAGCTGCCCGGCGCCGACCATCTGCGCGATCAGGTAGAACGCGACGACCACCAGCGTGCCGGATGCGGCGAACACTCGCAGCGGCGTCTGGTCGAAGCGGAAAGCGGCCACGTCGGCGAAGGTGAACTTGCCGAGGTTGCGCAGCCGCTCTGCAAGCAGGAAGGTGACCACCGGCCAGCCGACGAGGAAGCCGATCGAGTAGATCAGCCCGTCGAAGCCACCGACCATCACCGCGGCGGAGATGCCCAGGAAGGACGCCGCCGACATGTAGTCGCCCGCGATCGCCAGGCCGTTCTGGAACCCGGTGATGCCGCCGCCTGCGGTGTAGAAGTCTGCCGCGGACTTCGTGCGCTTGGCTGCCGCCTTGGTGATGAACAGCGTCGCGACGACGAACACCGCGAACATGGCGATCGCGGTCCAGTTGGTTGGCTGCTTCACGGCCTGGCCGAGGTCGGCGCCTGCGGCATGGGCCACGCCGCAGAGGGCGTACAGCAGTGCGAAGGCGGTGAGCGCGCGGGCGGGCAGGCGGACGCATGAACCGCCACCACCAAGCGACAACCGCGGATCCGTCTCCGCCGGTCCGCCGGTTGCGCTCCCTGGGGGGAGGCGCCGAAGGCGCTTCAGGGGGGTCATTTCAATGCTCCCTTGGCGATCTCGTCGGCCAGTGCGTCGTACTCGGCGTTGGCACGGCGCACGTAGATGCCGGTGATGACGATCGTGAAGAGGATGACGCCAAAGCCGAGCGGCATGCCGATCGTCGTGACACCCTCGCCCAGGCGCGTGGCGAGGAAGGGCTTGTTGAAGGCGACCAGCAGGATGAAGCCGTAGTAGACGATCATCATCGCCAGGGTGAGCCACCAGCCGAAACGGGAACGCTTGCCCTTCAGCTCCTGATACTTCGGGTCGCGCAGCACCCGCTCAGTGAGACTTTCCATGTCATCTCCTCGTTGGGCGCCGGCGGTGCCTGGGCGATGATACAACCCGGCTCGGGGTGCCACAACCACGCGCAAAGCAAAGGTGCCATGCCCAACGCGTTCGACTTCTCGGCCTCGCCGTTCGACTGCCTCGATGCAGACGAGCAGCGGATCGTTCGCGACAGCGTGGACATCGCCTACTTCCGCGAGAACGAGACGATCCTGGATCCCGGCATCGAGCCGTCGCACCTGTTCGTCATCATCAAGGGGCATGTTTCGCAATTCGATGGCGACGAGCTGGTGACGACCTACGGGCCCTCCGACAGCTTCGATGGTCGATCCCTGGTTGCCGGCCGCGCGAGCGGCCGCTTCGTCGCCAGCGAAGAGGTCGTGGCCTATGAATTGGCCAAGGACGCCGTCAGCTCGCTGATCGCACGCAATGCCACCTTTGGCGCGCTGCTGTTCTCGGACTTGTCGGCCAAGCTCGGCGCGTTGGCTCGGCGCCATGACCAGCGCGAGACGCAGACGCTGGCGATGTCCCGTGTCGACCAGGCGTTCCTGCGTCCGGCCCACGTCGTGGGTGCGGACTCAGGCATCGAGGAGGTTGCCAGGGTGATGCATGAGAAGCGCACGAGCAGCGTGCTCGTGCGCGACGGCGAGCGGCTCGGCATCTTCACGAACACCGGCTTGCAGCGCGCCGTCGTCGACGGGCGACCCCTGAGTACGTTGCCGGTGCGCGAGATGACCAGTTTCGATCTCGTCCGTATCGAACCCGATGCGCCCTTGTTCGACGCGCTCGCGTTGATGATCCGGCATCAGGTGCACCGATTGGTGGTGGCCCGCGGCGGCGAGATCGTCGGACTGCTCGAGCAACTGGATCTGTTGAGCTTTCTCTCGAACCACTCCTACCTGATCACCGTGCGCATCGTGCAGGCGAGAGATCTCGACGCATTGCGCGCGGAGGCGGAAGGGATCACGCGCTTCGTCGCACTGCTGTACCGCGGTGGCACACGGGCGGGCCAGATCGGCAGGCTGGTGCAGGCGCTGAACGCCAAGTTGTTCGAGCGCGCCTGGCAATTGATTGCACCGGCCGAACTCGTGGCGGACAGCTGCCTGTTCGTGATGGGCAGTGAAGGGCGGGGCGAGCAACTGTTGAAGACCGACCAGGACAATGGCCTGATCCTGCGCGACGGCACCCGCGTCGGCGAAGCGACCGTGGTCGATGCTTGCCGGCGCTTCTCGATGGCGTTGCGCGAATTCGGCTACCCCGACTGCCCGGGCGGGATCATGGTCAGCAACCCTTCCTGGCGACGCCGCGCGAGCGATTTCGCCGCCATGGTGCGCACCTGGTTGCTGCGACCCGATCCGGAAGGCCTGATGGCACTGGCGATCTTCATCGATGCGCATGCCGTCGCCGGCGACGCCGGGCTGCTGGCGGACGTGCGCGCCGAAGTCGATCGGCTCGTCAACGCCGACGACGCACTGCTGGGTCGATTTGCCGCGGCGATCGACTCGTTTCCCGATGCGCAGGGCGGCTGGTGGAATCGGCTCCGGCTCATCGGCGAGCAAGACCAGGAGACGCTGGATCTGAAGAAGGCGGGCATCTTCCCCGTCGTGCATGGCGTTCGCAGCCTCGCGCTGCGCCACCGCATCCCGGCCACCGGCACGGCAGCCCGGCTCGAGGCGCTGGTGGCGGCCGGCCACCTGTCCTCGGACCTCGCGCTCGATCTTCGCGACAGCCTGCAGTTCCTGATGACGCTCAAGCTGAATGCCGGCCTGGCCGAGCTCGACACCGGCCGCAAGGTCACCGGCGGCGTGCGCACCGATCGGCTGAGCAGCCTGGAGCGCGACCTCCTGAAGGATGCCTTCGCGGTCGTCAAGCGCTTCAAGGCTCTGGTGCGGCACCAGTTCCGCCTGGAGGCGCTGTGAGACCGCGCTGGCTCGATGCGCTGCACCGCGGCTGGATGCTCTACCACCTTGCGGATCCGCACTTCGCTTTCATGTACGACGCGCCGCCGAACGGCGAATGGGTGGCGCTGGATTGCGAGACCACCGGCCTGAACGTGCGTCACGACCGGATCGTCTCGATCGGCGCCGTGCGCATCGTCGGCAACCGCCTGCTGACGAGCCAGCGGCTCGAGTTGCTGGTGCGGCCCGATCGCTCGTTGACGGCCGACAGCGTCCGCGTGCACCACCTGCGCGAGCGCGACGTCGCGCAGGGGATGGACGCCGAGCGAGCGGTGCGGCGGCTGCTGGACTTCATCGGCTGCCGCCCACTCGTCGGCTACTACCTCGAGTTCGACGTTGCGATGCTCAACCGCGAGATCTGGCCCCTGCTGGGCGTGCGCCTTCCACAGCGGAAGATCGAGGTCTCGGCGATGTACTACGACTTCAAGAGCCGCCGGCTGCCCGCGCACGAGCGCGGCGGGATGATCGACCTTCGGTTCGCAACGATCATGAATGATCTCGAGCTGCCGCTGCGGGATGCGCACGATTCCCTGAGCGACGCCGTGATGGCGGGGCTGGCGTTCGTGAAGCTGCGCAGCTTGCTGGAGGCCCGCTGAGTCCGGCAATCGGCAAGAACAAGTTGGACGGACGTCCCTTCGCCGGTCGAGGACACGCACAGTTCGCCCCCTATCGAGGCTGCAACTAGGCCAGCGCCAGGGGACCAGACATGAGGGCTCTCCTAGTGGCCGATCGATCGCGCGGCGACTCGGCATCTACATGGGCGTGGACGTCGCGCGCGGATCGGACAGGACGGCGTTCCACATCCAGGCGGGAAGCGCCTGATGTAGCCGCGCTCGACCTTCAGGACGAAAGCGCGAGCTTCGGCTTCCCGGCGCATTGCTCTCGATGCTTGCGAAGTTCCCCCATCGTGTCGCGGAGGCTTTGTTCCAGCGAGATACGAGGTTCCCAGCCCAGCACGTCCCTGGCCCTGCGGTTGCTCGCGTTCCAGCGCCGACCGCGGATCGAGGCGATCAGGTCCGGGTTGGCAATGCGGGGCGTGCCCAACGTCTTGGCGTTCATCCAGTCGAAGAGGGGAAAGAGCAGCGTCATCGCGTCGGGCAGCGGCAGCAGCGGCAGCTTCACGCGCGGGTCGATGCCGTGCATCACTTCGAGCAGGCGGCGAAATGTCGGCAGCTCATCGTTCAGCGCGATGAAGCGCCCTTGCACATCCTTCTCCATGGCCAGGACGTGCGCCGACGCGACGTCCCGCACGTCCACATACGGCAGGTTGCTGTCGGGGCAGCCCATGCGGAAGGCGTTCAGCATCAGCGCCTCGAGGATGTCGAGGGTGGGCGTGTTCTTCGTGAAGCCAGGGCCCCCGAACGAGCCTGGCAGCACGGTGACCAGGTTCAGCCCCAGCTCGGCGGCCAGTTTCCACGCCCGGCGCTCGGCCTCGGTCTTGGCCCGGATGTACGGCACGCGCATGTCCGAGGTCCAGTCCTGCTCGGTGCTCGGTGGAGCGCCGGGAAGGGTGAAGGGCAGGGCGACGGCGGACGACGTGAGGACCACCTTGCGCACCTTGGCGTCTGCTGCCGAGCGCAGCGCGGTTTGAACGCCCAGCACCGAAACGTCGATGATTTCCTGCTCCCGCCCGCGTTCGAAGTAGGAATAGACGGCGGCGGCATGGCACAGCACGTCGACACCATCCATCGCAGCTCGAAGCGCGTCCGGGCGCGACAAGTCGGTCTCCGCAAGTTCGACGTTCATCTGACGCAGGCTTGCCGTCTTCGCCGTGTCGGCGACGTGGCGCACTCCCGCTCGCACGCGGTGGCCTGCAGCGAGCAGCGCCGGAACCAGGTTGCTGCCGAGATGTCCGTTCGCGCCCGTGACCAGAACGTGCATGGTGCGCCTCCTTCCCGTCCTCTCGAGGAAACGTACTCCCTGACCCCCATCCCGTCAATTGCTCGTCTCCCCGAACCAATGATCGTCGCAACGAGATAGGGATGGACGCAGCGCCTATGCCGATCGATGCTCCCCAGACGTAGAACCACCGTGCGATCGCCGGCGCAGGGCGACCTACTGGCACCCTGCGACGAACGAACGGGTGGCAGCTTGTATTGCGGCCGAGTCGTACGGACCGCCATGGGGACCGTAGGCCCCGTATCTGCTTTGTTGTTCCGCGATCTGACCAATGATGCATCCTCGAACCGGCCCGGGCAGGTTCTGCAGGATCGCATCGCCCCTCATGAACCTGCCGGCGATGGCCGCCGGTGCGCCCTTTGAGCGCGACGCGTTGGACACGCCTGGAGCCGGTCCGAAGGTGTCGAGTGCGCTGCTCATGCCTCCCCACTCAGTCTGGGTGTGGCCGCCCGAGTCTTCTTCGCTGACGAGAGTCAGCTGCGTGGGCTTGAACGCTGTCGCATCCGTATCGAGGAACACGAAGTGGCTTTCAGCTCCGGGGTAGATCAGCGAGGACGGCGGGACATACTGTCCGAAGGCCCAGATCAGGTCGCCGTTGTCCTTCTGGGTGACGGTCGCAGGTGGAATGCCGTCCTTTCCGTTGCGGCGCCAACCAACGTCGTACGTCGTGGGCAGCAGGCCGCCGATTTGCAACAAGGCCACAGGCAGGAACGAGTTCGGATCGACGCTCACCTGCCAGTAGAAGTCGTACGTTCCATCGTCGGCAAGGACAACTCGAGTGCGAACCGTGCCGACAACTTGCCCGGAGACAGTGATCGGTGCGGTGCCGGAGTAGTCGGTCAGAAAGCCCGTATACCTGAAGGCAGCCGTGGTGTCCTCTACCACTGTTCCGCGGAGGGCCCGGGCGGCACCCGCCCTCGTTTCCTCCTGGCCGACGACGATGCCTCCTGGGGAGAGAACCTCCGCCAGGGTCGTCGTGCAGGACGCAGCTAACACAAGGGAAACAAACCAGGACTTCGTCATGCGAACCTTGTAGGCCGATGGTAGGCGGCACTACGGGGGGCACTCAACGTGCCTGAGACCCATGTCTTC
>Ga0247820_10001338_pt1 | contig 13887 bp, 13 predicted proteins | sample 13C_Glucose_Day1_2_FD_192480 | JGI IMG/M metagenome (GOLD analysis project Ga0247820, IMG submission 192480) | Soil microbial communities from agricultural site in Penn Yan, New York, United States - 13C_Glucose_Day14 | ecosystem: Environmental > Terrestrial > Soil > Agricultural land | place...
AGGAGATGCGCAGGCGGCGTGGAACAGCTGGCGGTGGAGCCGGGACGTTGCCGCGGAGGCGGCCGAACGCTGGGCCGTCCACATGCCGAAGGGAGGCGCTGTCACGTTGTTGGGTGGGTAGCTGTCTGATGGTGCGTCGTGGTGTGGTGGAGCCGGTTCCGGGTGCTCAGGCCGTGGCGGGGAGGCCGGCGACTCCGGTGATCTGCTCCCAGATTGCAAAGCGGACGGTCATTTCGGCGCGGTAGTGGTATGCGGGCATCAGATGGCGGTGGGGCCGGAAGTGAGGTGAGATGCCGCTGAACGCGGACAGAAACCGCTGGGCTCCGCCCACGGAGCGGAAGTTTTTCATCGCCCGTTCGCGCTGCCTCGTTGGCTGGTGGCTGTTCTCCGCCCTGTTGTTCAGGCCCTTGTGTGGGCGGTGCTCCACGGAGGGCATGACCTCACGGTGGGCGGCGCCGTAGGAGCGGAGCTTGTCGGTGATGATCACTCTGGGCACCGTGCGGGTCTTCTTGAAGAGCCTGCGGAAGAAGCGTCGGGCTGCGGCCTTGTCCCGCCGGTTCTGCACGAGGATGTCGAGGACGTGCCCGTCCTGGTCGACGGCCCGCCACAGATACCGCAACCGCCCGTTGATCTTGATGAAGACCTCGTCGAGGTGCCACTTGTCTCTGGGCTGGGGCTGCCGGCGGCGCAGAGCGTTGGCGTAGATCTGCCCGAACTTGCCGCACCAGCGGCGGATCGTCTCGTGGGAGACGACGATCCCGCGCTCAAGCATGAGCTCCTCGACCTCGCGGAACGACAGCGGGAAGCGGAAGTACAACCACACGCAGTGGGAGATGACCGCGACCGGGTACCGGTGCCCCTTGTACGACAGCGACGCACTCCCCACAGACGATCCTTCCCAGCCCGATCAACCCGAAGATCATCCCATCGGTCAGCCAACGTGACAGCGCCAAGCCGAGGAATGACCGGCCTCGCTCGCCAGGTTCCCGCTGGGGCAGTGGACCGCCGACGCTAGGCGGTTCTACGCCCGCGGCGAGATGAACGAGAACCGTATCGAGCAGCTGGAGGAACTCGGCATGGTCTGGTCGCACTTCGACGTCGCGTGGGAGGAGGGTCTGTCTGCCGCGCGCGAGTGGGCTGCCGAGCACGGGCACCTCCTGGCGCCGCTGGACGCCACGTTCCAGGGCGCGGCGGTGGGCATCTGGTTGAAGAACGCGCGGGCGGCCGCCCGGAAGGCTGCCGAGATCGAGCGGCGGCGTGCGGAGGGGCTGCCGGTGGAGTCGTCGGCCGGGGCGCTGTCGCACGAGCGGCGCGAGCAGCTGGAGGAGATCGACGCGTCCTGGTGCCCGTCGTGGCCGGTGACGTGGCAGCGGTGCTTCCACCTGGTCCGGATGCACCTGGACGCGGGCGAGACGCTGCCCACCGAGGCGGGCGAGGTTCTGCGCCAGGGCGAGGATTTGGGGCGGTGGGTGCAGTCGGTGCGGCTCGGGTGGGATCAGCTCACGACCGTGCAGCAGTGGATGTGCGAGCAGGTCCTCGGGATCGAGCCCGCAGCCGAGGACGAGAAGCCGCCCCCGCGCCGTACACAGGCCGACAAATGGGCCATGAACTACCAGGCCGCCAAGCAGTTCTACGAGCGCGAAGGACACCTCCAGGTCCCCGGAAGCACGTCGAACGGATCGTCGGCGAAGACCAGGAGGAGCGGGAGCATCGGCTCGGTGCATGGATCGGGAACCAGCGGAGCAGGACCGCGACACTGACACCGGAACGGATGGAGAAACTGTCCGCCATCGGCATGCGGTGGACGTAGGGCGGCGTCAGTGGTCGCGATTCCGGTGGTGACTGCGTAACCACGGCGTGGCGGGAGACAATCACGTCATGGATGAGAGCGGAGCCGTACCACCGAGTGCTGATCATGATGTAGTGCACGATTTCTTCGGCGAGCCCTCACTCGACGGCGCGTAGCAGCTGGGCGGGGCCCTTGCGTCCCCTGGAAAGGAATCCCGATGCCCCTCATGCAGCCACCAGTGGCGCTGGCCAGCTGTGAGCGGTCACTGCGAGACCTGCTCACCGTCGCCCTGCGAGCCAAATTCGGCCCGAACTGGATCAGTCACGTCTTCGATGCCGACGACGTAACCAGGCTCCGCAACAAACAGATAGTCGAACAGAAGCGCCGCACCCGGCGTGGCGTGGTCGCGGTCCCTGCCAACCTGATTGAGTACGCCGAGTTCACCCAGCTGGCTCGGCTGATCAACACCCACTGGGAAGCCCTTAACGGGGCCCTGGGCGCCAAGAAGGAGATCACCGTTCTCCTGGATCGGTTTGAGGCGCTGCGCAACACCGTAGCCCACAGCCGCGAACTGCTCCCCTTCGAGGAGGAGCTATTGAGCGCGATCGCAGGGGAGATCAGGAACCGAGTGACCATACACATCAGCGGTCAGGACCCGGCCGGCAAATACTTCCCGCGCATCGAGCTTGTGCGGGACAGCTTCGGCAACAGCGCCGAGACCGCTGAAGAGATCCAGCCCCAGATGTTCAGCTTGCGCACCAAGACGACGCTGCGGCCCGGAGACGTCGTAACGTACACCTGTCGGGGTGTCGACCCACAAAACCGCGGTCTGCACTGGGCCTTTCAGACCCCGGATGGTGTGCGCCACACCGCCGACGACGGTGCAACCGTTGGTGAAGCCGTCGAGTGGACCTGGGAGGTCACCCGGTTCCACATCCACGCGCAGGCGACGTTCGGTGTCCTTCTCAGCAGCGATGGTGACTACCACCGCTACGGCGCCACCAACTACGACGCTCTCGCGACGTTCGTCTACGAGGTCTTGCCTCCCCTATCGTGATCTCGCCCCCGCCGGCAACGGCAACGGACCAAGGCGGTCAACTGGTCTTATTGGGCTGGCCTTCACACCACAGTCCGAATCAGCCCGGATACCGGGCCCGTTACGGTCACGCATGGTGGGACGCGGTGTACGGTCTAGCCTCGATCTTGCATGACGGTCCGCCGACGGAGTCGGTGGACCGTTTCGCTTTCGGTGGCTGATGGCGGGCATTCCGAGGGCCCGAATGTCGCCTCGGGTGGACGCCGGGTCCCACTGCTCCGGGCTGGTTCCTCTTCTTGTAGGGACAGGCAAATCCGCTGGTCAGCCGGGGTTCGGCAGGAGCGCAAGCCGTTCAAGGGCGGCGGATATCTCGCCGGTCCAGGGCCAGTGGCGGGCGAGGCGAAGGATGCGGCGTCGGCCGGTGGTGACGAGCTGGGCGGCCGCGGAGAACAGGCGGAACCGCAGTCGGCGGGGCTCCCAGAGACGGGCCTGGTCGGTCAGGGCGAGCATGGGCATCCAGGCCAGCAGGTCAAGCGCGATCTGGACGATCTCCAGCCAGACCTTGTTCTGCGCGGTGTGGTGCAGGGGCAGGTTGCGTAGGCCGGTGGACCGGGCGGCCCGGATCCGGTCCTCGGCCCGGGCCCGCAGCCGGTGACGGAGTTCGAGCTCGGCGATCGGCCGGTCAGGAGTGTTGGTGGCGAAACAGGTGATCCGCATGCCGTCCGCGTCCGTGATCCTCAACTGGGCACCGGGGTGCGGCCGTTCCTTGCGGACGATCAGCCGCATCCCCTTCGGCCAGCCGTCCAGCAGACTGCCGGTGAGCTCGGCGACCCAGGCCCCGTCACGGACCTCACCGTTGGTCTCGACGGCCGCCGTCCAGGCCGGGGCGGGGACCTTCAGCACATGTTCGTGGATCACTTCGGTGACCGTCATGCCGACCGAGTAGGACAGCCAGCGTCCTCGCCTGGCGAGCCAGGACACGAAGTCGTGGGTGCCGCCGGCGGAGTCCGTGCGGATGAGCGTCTGCCGTCCTCGCCGGTAGCGCTTGGGCAGTTGGGCCAGGGCGAGTTGGGCGGTGGTGATGTGGTCGGCGGCCGTGTTCGAGCCCGCGTTCCCCGGCCTGAGGAGGGCCGCGACCGGCTCGCCGGTTCCGCCCGGGCCGTGGTCGACGAAGGCCGTCAAAGGGTGATGGCCGTAGGTCTTCTTCCAGGTCGCGGCCGCGTCCTCCTTGTCGGAGTGCGCGACCACGAGGACGCCGTCGAGATCGACGGTGACCTGAGCGTCGGCGTCCGGGGCATTCTCACCGGCCAACGACCAGACACGGTCGCGGACTTCCGAGCGTGCGGACCGGATCGCCTGCAGAGCTTCCTCGCCGGAGGCGGCGAGGGCGTCGACCAGACGGGAGACGGTCGGGTCGGAGGCGACCGGACCGAAGACGGCCGGCTCGGCCCGCAGCATTGCCACGTCCGCGAGGCAGTCCCCACCCAGCGCGACCGCCAAGGCGACATCCAGGAGGACCTTGCCGGGATCATGGACGGCCCGCGGCTTGCGCCACGGCGCCAGAGCTGTCGATATGGCCTGGTCAAGACCGGTCTTGCGGACCGTCTGGACCAGCAGGACCGACCCGGCCTGGGAGACGACCTGGCGGCCGTCGTCCTGGACGCGGACACGGGGATAGGGCCCGATAGAGTGCTTCACCTGGGAAGTGCCTCCGGCGGTGGCAGGAACAAGGACCTCGACAATCCTCATTCTTGCTGGTCAGAGGCACTTTCTGCTTTCCTGACCGCCTGCCGGACAACCCGCTACATGAAAGCGCGAGGCTAGGAAAGGGAACGGTCTGGGCGCTCCGGCGGCTTGCGGCGTCGGGCAAGCCGTCGGCTCACGATGTCATCGTGCGGCCTGCCAGCGAAGAGCGTCTGCGCTCCTGACCCAGCGCACCACCGAAACGACACTCCTACGGCCGCCCGCCCGGATCATCTCAGCGTCATGACGCGTGCGAGGGCGGCGCGTACTCACCACATGTGCGCGCCGCCCTCGCGCTCCACTCCCCAGTCGATCAGCCGTCTACCCGCCACCGGACCACTCACACAGGCCCGGCCGGGTACGGGAACGCATGCAGCGGCGCGCCCTGTAGGACCGGCTGGCATGTTCGGGACCGCCCTGGCAGGCCTGCTTCCGGGCAGGACACGGTAGGCCAGCAGGTGGCTTCAGGCGTCAGCCGTGATAGCCGATACAGCCGTCGCCGACACGGGCACTGCTCTCGACTGCGGTGAGCGTCGGCCTCTGTGTGCCGTCGTTCCCCATCGGCCGTCCCTCCAGATCGCCAACAGCCGTACCGCCGCCCAGAGCGGAAGGACGCTCAAAACCTTTGACCGTCGATATTCTTTGGCGATGTCGAATCAGCCGGTGGCGGCGGAGTCGGTCTCGCTGGTGTGATGGCGCACTGCGGCGGAAGCCCGGCCAGCGCCGTGGAGTTTCTGGTGGGGGCGATAGCCTCGGCGCCGGCAGCGCCGGAGCCCTACGGTGCGCTCGCCGAGTTGTGGCGGGACCGGCGCCCGGAGCTGGAGGAGAGCCTCGAAGGGGACGGCTCCCTGAGCGCCGTGGTGGCGCAGGCGTACTTCCTGTTCCTCGAAGGGGACATGGACGACGCGGTGATGGCCCTCGGTTCGGTCTCGGGCGCGCGACCCTACGCGGCGTGGGGCGCTGTACCCTGGTTCGGCGATGCGTGCTTTCTCGGTGCGGTGAATGCCGAGGCGCTGGCCGAGGCGTGTCTGCGGACGCTGGACTACGGCCACGACCTGAATACCGACGAGATGCGTTCGCGGTTCGCGCCCTGGTTCCACGCCCTCGAGGTGGTGTCCGCGCGCAGTCCCGTCCCGGAGTCGCTGGCCGCCATGGCCCGGCTGCCTCGGTCCTGTGGCCGCTATGAGCTGGCTTTCGCGCTGTGCGACCGTGCCGATGCCGTCGAGCGGGTCATGTGGACCGCGGTGGCACGAGCAACCACCTGGCGCGTGATGGGCGATCTGGACCAGGCTGCGGCAGCCTTCGAAGACGCCTTTACCCTGGCCCCCGCCAACTGGTCCCTCTACCTGGACCTGGCGGATGTGCGCGCTGAGCAGGGCCACTTCGCCGCAGCTGCGGCTCTCGCCGCGCAGGGTCTGGAGCACGAACCGCACGAAGTCTTGTTGCGCGCGGCGGCCTCCGCCTACCGCACACGCCTCTCCGGCTCGTCCGACGACCTGAAGGCTCTGATCGCCCTGGCACCAGAGCTCGCGAACACCACCTACCGGAACCTGCTGATCGACTACGCGTGTGCGGGGCCGAAACTGTCCCGCAGGCTCGTGGTCAAGGCCCGCCGCATCCGCAACAACTGAAGACCACCCTGTCCTGGAAAACGGGCACGAGGTCCACAAGGCCGGAGGCGGCAGGCGGCGTCCCACCCGTGGGCCTGGTGTGACGCTGCCGTGCAGTTGTGTTGGCTGCTGCTGGGTTAGCCGTGGTAGGTGATGTAGCCATTGCCGTCGCGGTCGTTGGCCGTCTTGCTGTAGGAGTGCACGTCCGCGCGGGCGCCGGAGGGCTTGTAGAAGTAGATGGTGTCCTTGTCGTTGTTCCAGATGAAGTTGCAGTTCTGGCGGTAGACGACGTTGCCCGCATCGGAGTCGGTGCCGCGGCCGCCGCGCAGCTTGATGTAGTCGCCGGGCTGCAGGGTGTGGCTCTTGGTGAAGGTGAACGTGTTGCCGGCGGCGCCCTTGACCTTGTAGCCCTTCAGGTTCACGTTCGCCGTCTTCGAGTAGTTCTTGATCGTCAGGTACTCGTCCTTGGTGTTCCCGCCGGAACACTTGTTGGAGTCCCGGCCCGGAGCGTCGTACTGGACACCCTTGATCTTCAACGCCGAGGAGTACTCGGCAGCCTGGGCCGGCGCGGCGGTGAGGCTGAGCACGCCAGCGGCGGCCACGGCCGCGGCGACGGGCAGGATACGGCTGATACGCATGCGGGTTCCCCCCTGATGGTGCCTATGGAGCACCGGGGAGCATACCGAAACCGTGACCACCGCATGGTCAAACAGTGAAGTAAATGTGAAGACGGGACGGTGGGGGCTGGTCGTTGAAGGGGAGCAGGGCCTGGTGCAGAACCAGGTGCGGCTGAGCAGCGGGACCGCCTGGCGAACGGCTTCCCGGCACGGGACCACCAGGTGTGTGCTGCGCTCCCCCAGAAAGCTTGTCACGGTCTGCCGGACGCTCAACCACACTTCGGCCGAGGTTGAAGCGGGCCGTTGACACCTATGCCGTCGCAGAGGCAATCGACCTGTATGCGCTGGTCTGGCGGCAAGCAGCAGGAGCCTTGCCCAACTGTCCTGGGTGGCCGAGAGGTTATGGGGCCGGCTCGTAGGTCACGGTCTGGTCGGGGCAGCCGGCCGCTACATCGTTCAGGGCGGTCACTTCGGCTTCGTCGGCCGCAAGGCTCCAGCGGAGCTTGGTGGCCACCCACTCCGCGACGTACCGGCAGTGCACCCCGGCCGCCGGCGGCAGCCACTCGGCAGGGTCCTGGTCGGCCTTGGACCGGTTCGAGCGCGCGGTCACGGCCACCAGGCTGGCGTCGGCGCCCTGGTCGTTGGCGTACGCCTCACGGCGCTGCGCCGTCCACGCCGACGCCCCGCTGTCCCAGCTCTCCGCAAGGGGCACCATGTGGTCGATGTCCAGGCCAGAGGCCGACGTCACCCACACCTGGTCGTAGTACGACCACCAGCGCCCGCCCGTCAGACGGCAGCCGGGCCCGACCACAGGGGGTTCGACGGCCTCGGCCAGCAGGACCTCCGCGCGGGTGTTGCAGCCGTCGGACGGATCGTCCCCGGTGTTCCAGTGGCGGAAGGCATCCCGGCTGTAGCCGTCGCGGGACTCGGTATCCACCGGCAGACGCGTGACGGCCTCGGCCAGCGGCAGCGTCTCCGCCGCGTGGGCGGTAGAGGAGGCGGTGAGGGGCAGGACGGCGAGGGACGCGGCGGCCAGGCCGCGCAGCACAGACGTGAGCATGAACCCGTTGATAACGGCCCTCGAAGGGGCGCTCTCAGGCATTCCTCGAGTGCGCCGCCCGTATGGACGCAATGGTCATACCGGCAACCGGGCGGCAAGGCCTTCCCGCAGGACCTCACACCCGAGCGCGTCCGCGCCCCCGCCGGCCCGGAGAGGAGCGGGCTGATCAAACCCCGCACGGCCAGGCGGCCGGGCTGCGGGAAGTCAGCACGCACGCCCCGACGTACCCGGTCCGGGTGACACCGCCCGAAGAAGAGAACTCCGGCAGGCGTCGGAGCGTCATGCCGGGTATGAGGCCGATCAACGACGCGCACGTGGCGGAGTCGGGACTCGCGGTGGTGGAGGTCGCGGCCGCCGATGACGAGACCGCGTTCGCCGTCCAGGAACTGCTCGCCACGCGGTGGGTGACTGCGCCAGCGGACCGCACGATCCACGAGCCGGGCGAGCCAGGTGTACGACTGCGCTGCTACCTGGACCTGCGACAGCAACCCGACGCGTGAGCCATGAAGGCGTGTTCGCCTTCCTCGTGCTGGTTCCAGCAGACCGGACACCATCCGGGTCATTGGTGAAAGAGATCCGGTGTGACATGGACGCCGCCGCAGCCAATGCTGAGCACCCCGCTTCGCGGTCCTCCGCGTCCTTCGAATCATACCGACGGGACTACCGGCGCGCGGTAGCGTCGGCCTCGGCCGGGCCTGTAGAGATGCGGGAGTGAGGGGCATGGTGGCACGCAGACTCCTGGCGTTCGCCGACGCGCTGGTGCTTCTCGGTGCCGAGCCGCCGCGGCTGGCGGCGTTGGATCGGGCGCTCGGTGGGGCGTTAATCTGGCGACCGCCGGGGTCAGCGGCACGGTGATCGGCATGGCCGATGCCAACGGACGTCTCCTCGGCCTCGGACGCGACGCGATCCGTGGCGTCGGCGCCCGTCTGGACCATGCCCAGGGGCGTGCGGAGCGGACCGATGTGCTGCGCGCAGCGCACACGGTCATCGTCGTGGTGGCCTTCTTTGAGGCGATGGAGGAGTTGGAGCTTCCGTTCACCCTCGCCGAGGTGCGGTTGACCCGGGTCGAGCAACTCAACCTCGCTCGGACCGAATCGGGCTCGGCCCCGCAGACGTCGGATCTGGTGTCGCTGCTGCTCGCTACGGACCTGCCCTGCCCGGCACCGCACATACCGGCCTCGGCGCTCGCCGCGATGCTGCTCGCGAGTTACGCGGACTATGCCCGCAGGTTCTACGGCTTCCTTGAAGGCCTTGCTCTTTGGGAGCACATGGACGCGTTGCGGCGCCTTCGGGCCCATGCGGCTCTTATGGATGACCTGCCGCGCGCGGCTCTTGACCGATACCAGAGCCTGTACGTCGAGCTTGCCAAGGAGGCACCCGAGTTCGGTTTCTGGGTCACACATGTGGCGCAGCAGGCGATCCACACAGACGTCGGCCGTGCCCTGTCCGGGATCGAGGCTCTTCTCACCCGCACCACCGAGGCGCTGCGTCCGCCGGTCGACGTGGCCTCCGCGCTGGCGCGTGCTCACCGGGCGGCGCTCGCTCACCCTGTGCTGGACGCTGCGTCGGCGCCGGACGGTATCAGGATTCCCACCCTTCAGGATCTCTACCTCGATCCGGATTTCCGCGTCAGTGCCGTTTCCGGGCAGGCAGCACCGGCCGACCACGAGTGGTGGGGGCGACTGCCCCTCCGTCGAGACCTCACCCGCTACCTGGCCGGGGCCCTCACCTCTCCTCAGCTCGCCGAGGCGCCCCTGCTGATCCTGGGGCAGCCCGGTGCCGGTAAATCCGTCCTCACCCGGGTGCTCGCCGCACGGCTCCCCTCCGTCGGTTTTCTCCCCGTGCGCGTGCCGCTGCGGGACGTCCGGGTGGAGGACGAACTGCAGGACCAGATCGAACAGGCGATCCGCGCCTCCACCGGCGAACGGGTCAGCTGGCCGGAACTGGTGCGCGCGGCGGGCGGCAGTACTCCTGTTCTGCTCCTGGACGGCTTCGACGAGTTGCTGCAGACGACCGGCGTCCACCAGACCAACTTCTTGGAGCGCGTGTCCCAGTTTCAGCGGCGTGAGGCGGATCAGGGTCGGCCCGTGCTGGCGTTGGTGACGAGCCGGACCTCCGTGGCCGACCGTGCCCGATACCCCACCGGCATGGTCGTCCTGCGCCTGGAGCCCTTCCGCGCCGAGCAGATCACGACCTGGCTGGCCGTGTGGAACGAGGCCAACACGGCTGGATTCTCGGCGCACGGCCGCGGCCCGCTCACCTGGCAGCACCTCGAACGGCACGCCGAACTCGCCTCTCAGCCTCTACTGTTGACGATGCTCGCGTTGTACGACGCCGCCGAGGGCGCTCTGCGGCGCGCCGGCAACGACTTCGACGTCACCGAGTTGTACGAGCAGCTGCTGTCTTCCTTCGCCCGGCGCGAGGTCGGCAAGACGACACTGCACGCCGTCCCCGACGAGGACACGGCCGCCCTCGTCGAGCAGGAACTGCAGCGCCTGTCGCTTGTGGCCTTCGCCCAGTTGAACCGGGGCCGCCAGTGGGTGTCGGCCGACGAACTCGAGCAGGACCTCACCGCCGTACTGGGCAGGCAGCCGGTACGGCCAGCGGGATTCCGCACCCCGCTCACCGCCGCCGAAACGGCGCTCGGCCGCTTCTTCTTCGTCCAGCGAGCTCACTCAGTGCGGGACGGCCAGGTACTCGCCACCTACGAGTTCCTGCACGCGACCTTCGGCGAGTATCTGGCCGTACGCCTCACCCTGCACCTGCTCACCGACCTGCTCGCGCCCCGCCCCGCGCTCTCCCTCGGGGACACCCGCATCGACGACGACCTCGCCTACGCACTGCTTTCCTACACCTCCCTGGCGTCCCGGCAGATGCTGCGCTTCGCGCGGTCGCTGACCGGCAGACTGTCCGCGGTTGAACGGCGCCGGCTGACCCGGACCCTCATCCAGGTCCTGACCCAGCACACGACACGCACCGGCGACCAGCACCCGGCCTACCGGCCCGCCCTACTGCGCACCACGACACGCCACGGCCTGTACGGTTCCAACCTCGTGCTCCTGACGGTGCTGCTCGCCGAGCGCTGCTCCGCCGCCGAGCTGTTCCCGGGCTCCGCGGACCCGCCGGGTGCCTGGCACCGGCACTGCCTGCTGTGGCGCTCGGCGATGAACGAGAGCCAGTGGACGGACTTTGCTCTGTCCCTCGACGTGCATCACACGTGGGACGACGAGGGCCGGGCCCTGGAGATATCGCTTCGCTCCGAGCCGGGCACCCCGCCGCAGCCGCTCGACATGAACTGGCACTTCCGCTACCCGCGAGGCAGCGGAGGCACAGGCTGGTCACGGTCGTACTGGGACGAGCTGTGGCACAAGACGGCCGTATCCGGCGGGACCAATGACTCGGTGATGCGGCATGCCCTGGACCCGGTGTTCCGGTGGCTCGGCCAGGCCGTGACCGTGTTCAGTCCGGTCGACGGTGCTCCGGCCTCATCGCTCGCCCACGACCTGCTTGAACTGCTGCTGGCCGATCGCACGACCATGAGCGACAGGGAACTCGGCGATCTCTACGACCGGGCGCTTCAGGGAACGCGGCTGCTGATGGACATGCGCCACCCCCACCTGGTGTCGGCCGTGCACGCCCTTCTCACGGCCTTCGGCCAGGACAGGGGACGAGTCCCCGGCGACGCGCACGACGACGTCCTGCTGTTTCTGGCACAGCTCATCCGGCTCATGTTCGGTGACAGCGAGAGGGCACAGCCATTGCCGGTGACCGTCCTCGATGCACTGTCCCATGTGCTGGCATCCCACCGACCCTTGGTGCATACCCTCATATCAGCGGAGGACCAGGCCCTGATAGCGCGCCACCACGACCCGGCCGCCGGCCCGCCGGAGTGAGCAGGCGGGCCGGCGAGGCAGTCGGTTGGCGACCCCGGTTGCTTCGCCTGCCAGGCCGTCGCCGAAGCCGACGACCATCTCCAGTTCGGCGATCGTGTCGTCCTCACCGTTGATCACCCGCAGCGTGTGGGACATCGCGCGGGCCACAACCTGTACCGCTCGGAAAGTCATCGCTGCAGGTGCGTGCCCATGTCCTGGAGCGTCGGTGGCAGCTGGGATGCTGTCGTGGTGATCGTCTCGCTGTTGTGCAGGGTGGCCCGGAAGCTGCTGGCCGTCCCCGGCATACTGCTGCGCCGCGACACCACGAAGGAAGCTGAACTGTTCGTGCTGCGGCACGAGAACACGGTCCTGCGCCGCCGACTCGTAGGACCGGTGCGCTAAGAGCCGGTCGACCGGTTCTGGTGTGCTGCCCTGTCATCGCTGATACCGCGCCGTCGCCGGGCGCAGGTCTTCCCGGTCCGGCCCGGCACCGTACTGGCCTGGCACCGCAGGCTGAGCGCGAGGAAGTGGGACTGTTCCAAGCGCCGCGGCCGCACCGGCCGACCCCCGGCCCCGGCCGCGCCGAAGAAGCTCGTCCTGCGCCTGGCCGAGGAGAATCCGAGGTGGGGCCATCGCCGGATCCAGGGCGAGCCGGCCCGGCTGGGGCACCCGATCTCACCGTCCACCGTCTGGCAGATCCTCAACGCTGCGGACATCGGCACGGCCCCACGCCGCTCCGGCCCCGGCCGGCGCACGTTCCTCACCGCCCAGGCCGAGGGGATCATTGCCGCGGACCTCTTCCACCTCGACACCGTCCTGGCAAGCGCCTGTATGTGCCGGCGTTCCTCGAGCACGGCACCCGGCGCCCGCACCTGACCGGCGTTATCGCCCACCCGGCCGGCCAGTGGGCGGTGCAGCAGGCGCGCAACCTCGCCGCTGACTTCGGCACACGGATGAAGTCCCTGCGTTTCATGCTGCCCGACCGCGACACCAAATACACCGAGGCCTTCGACGCCGTCTTCCCGCCAGAGGACGTGGCCGTGCTGCTCCGCGCGCCCCGGGCGCCGCGAATGAACGCCCACTGCGAGCGCGTGATCGGCACGATCCGCCGGGAAGCCCCGGACCACGTGTTGATCGTGAACGAGGCCCATGCGCGTCGCGTCCTCGGCCGGCACCAAGATCACTACAACGGGCACCGGCCCCACCAGGGCCGGAGCCAACTCCCGCCCGACGTGAGCGAGGAACCACGGCCGAACGCCAGCACGGCCACCCCGGCAAACTCCCACGCACCCGCATCCCCGGCGGAGCGATCAACGAGTACCGATATACAGCTTGACCAGCAGCGATGACTTTCCAAGCGGCACAGGTCCCGCGTTTCCTTCGCACGTTGCGCGGGGCCTCCCTCATCGTCCGCACCAGGTGCGCAGCCGGCCACGGGTGCGGCGCAGCGTGATCGTGACGTCTGCCGGTTTGGCCTGCCGCTCATGTGCTGCGGGTAGTGGATGCTCAGCAGCCACGTGCCGAGTCGCTCGAGTTCTCTGCTGGGACCGGGGGTGTTCTGGAGGCGGACGACCGTTCCGCGGCCTGGACGGGCAGCGGGCGGCCAACCGGCAGCGGAGCACCGTGTACAACTCGCGGGCGGGGATGGTGGCGAATGGGCCGAGCCGGCACCGGGGGCGGTGCCGGCTGGGCGGGCCGGCGGGCGCGGGCCAACGCGCCTGCCGGAGGGTTCCTGAAACGGGTTCGGGCTTGCGACCAGGGCCGTCAGGAGTGCACCGGCGGCTTGCCGTCGGTGTTGTGCTGGGACCACCGTCTTTCTGATGGGGCCCGGGCCGCAAGTCGGCCGGAACAAACGGTGAGCCGCCGTGGGTGCAGGACACGCGGTTCACGACGTCGCCGTGGTGGTGGGCGCGGGCTGACGGGGTGCCGGATCTTGTGGCGGGACGGGGAACATCTGCGGGGCCAGGAAGCTGCATAGCAGACATACAAGGCATCGGGGCGAGGCGGAGAGATCGGGGAGCGTGGAAGGCTGTGTGCCACGCAGCCCGCTGCACGGCAGGGCCAACTGCCATGCGGGACGCGTCACTTTGCGACCAGACCCTGGGTCCCGGCACATCACCGGCGGCCCCCGTCAGGACGGAGTCCTGCGCACCATGAGCC
>Ga0247820_10001340_pt1 | contig 13882 bp, 9 predicted proteins | sample 13C_Glucose_Day1_2_FD_192480 | JGI IMG/M metagenome (GOLD analysis project Ga0247820, IMG submission 192480) | Soil microbial communities from agricultural site in Penn Yan, New York, United States - 13C_Glucose_Day14 | ecosystem: Environmental > Terrestrial > Soil > Agricultural land | place...
CTCACCGACGACCGGGCCGGGGCCGCCGCGCGGACCCTCTCCGGGCTCACCGGTCAGCTGTTCGAGGCCGGGTCCGGCCTATGACCCGCCGACCGTGACCCGTCGCCGCACGGTGGCCGGCGGCGGCACCGAGGTGGAGGTGTCGCCCGACCGGTTGGTCGGTTGGATCAACCGGTTCGGCGACCGGAACGGCGGTCTGGACGAACTGTCCACCGACGGACACACGCTTGTCATCCGCGGCGGTGACGGCACTGTCGCGTCGGCGACCGTGCCGTTCGGGCCGATGACGACCGCCGATCGCCCATCGAGCGCGCCCGACGGGGCCGGGGCGGACCCGGGCGGCGAGGGCCGCGAGCCGGTGGAGGCACTGCTCGACCACCTGGCGTCATTGGGCCCGCTCGGCCTGATCCTGGTCCGGGGCGGCGCGCACTCGGTCGGCGTCGCCGTGGGCGGGGTGGTCGTCCGGTCGTCCACCGACCGGGCCTACCTGCAGGGTCGCACCGCCGCCGGCGGGTGGTCGCAGCAACGCTTCGCCCGGCGCCGGGGCAACCAACGGACGGCCTCCCTGGCCGACGCCGCCGACGCGGTCGCCCGGGTGCTGCTCCCCGAACACCTCACCGGGCTGGTCCTCGGCGGTGACCGCGCCGCGCTGGCCGGCGTTCTGGCCGACCCTCGATTGGCGCCGCTGGGCGCGCTGCCCACCCGAACCTTCCCCGACGTGGCCGAGCCGCGGCGGGCCGTGCTCGACGAGGTCGCCACGCGCTCGATGAGCGTGCCGATCGTCATCGGGCCGGCGAACCCGTGATATTCAGATGGGCGCCCGCGGAGCGGGTTCGGCCCCTGCGAGAAGCAGCGGCCCATGCCCCGGATGTGAGCAGGAGAGCAGCAGTGACCGAGCCCGACAGCACCCGGCAGATCGTGACCCGCATCGCCGGCGAGTTGAACGCCCAGCCCTGGCAGGTGCAGGCAGCGGTCGACCTGCTCGACGAGGGGTCGACGGTGCCGTTCATCGCCCGGTACCGCAAAGAGGTCACCGGATCGTTGGACGACGCCCAGCTGCGGGACCTGACCGAACGACTGGACTATCTACGCGAACTGGCGGATCGCAAGAAGGCGGTTCTGGAGGCGATTGCCGGGCAGGGCAAGCTGACCGACGAGCTGGCCGCGTCGATCCGGGACGCCGAGACCAAGGCCCGGGTGGAGGACATCTACCTGCCGTACAAGACCAAGCGGCGGACCAAGGCGCAGATCGCCCGGGAGGCCGGGCTGGAGCCCCTGGCCGATGGCCTGCTGGGCGACCCGACCGTCCAGCCGGCCGCAGCGGCCGCCGCCTTCGTGGACGCCGGCAGGGGCGTCGCCGACGCCGATGCCGCGCTGGCCGGCGCCCGGGCCATCCTGACCGAGCGATTCGGCGAGGACGCGGACCTCGTCGGCGAGCTACGGGAGCTGCTGTGGCAGCGGGGCCGGATGGTCAGCGTCGTGCGGGACGCCAAGCACACCGATGCGGGCCGATTCGCCGACTACCACGACTTCTCCGAGCCCCTGGGTTCGCTGCCCTCGCACCGGATCCTGGCCCTGTTCCGCGGCGAGCACACCGGGGTGCTGACTGTGACGGTCGACCCCGAGGCCGAGCCGGTTGACGGGGTGGTCCCGACCGAGACGCTGACCGACTACGAGCGGCGGATCGCCGGCGCGTTCGGCATCGCCGACCGTGGGCGGGCGGTCGACCGATGGCTGGTGGACACCGTGCGCTGGTCCTGGCGCACCCGCATCTCGGTGTCGTTGGGCATCGACGTGCGCACCCGGCTCCGGCAATCGGCCGAGGCCGACGCCGCCGCCGTGTTCGCCGCCAACCTCAAGGACCTGCTGCTGGCCGCCCCCGCCGGCGGCCGGCCCACCCTGGGCCTGGATCCGGGATTCCGCACCGGCGTCAAGGTCGCGGTCGTCGACGGCACCGGCAAGGTGCTGGCCATCGACACGGTCTACCCGCATCAGCCGGCCAACAAGTGGGAGCCGGCGCTGGCCAGCCTGGAGCGGCTGGTCGTGGCGTTCAACGTGGAGCTGGTGGCGATCGGCAACGGCACGGCGTCCCGCGAGACCGACAAGTTGGCCGCCGATCTGGTCAAACGCTGCCCGGGGCTGACCAAGGTGATGGTCTCCGAGGCCGGGGCGTCGGTGTACTCGGCCTCGCCCTACGCCTCGTCCGAGCTGCCCGACCTGGACGTGTCGATCCGGGGCGCGGTGTCCATCGCGCGCCGGCTGCAGGACCCCCTCGCGGAGTTGGTGAAGATCGATCCGAAGTCGATCGGCGTCGGCCAGTACCAGCACGACATCGCCGAATCGACGCTCACCCGCTCGCTGAACGCCGTCGTCGAGGACTGCGTCAACGCGGTCGGCGTCGAGGTCAACACCGCGTCGGTGCCGCTGCTGTCCCGGGTGTCCGGAGTGACCACCACGCTGGCCGAGAACATCGTCAAACACCGGGACGTCAACGGGCCGTTCACCTCTCGCCAGGACCTGAAGAACGTGGCCCGGCTCGGACCCAAGGCCTACGAGCAGTGCGCCGGCTTCCTGCGGATCCGCGGCGGATCCGATCCACTGGATTCCTCCGGCGTGCACCCCGAGGCCTACGAGGTGGTGCGCCGCATCCTGCGCCGCACCGGCGGCGACGTCCGCAACCTCGTCGGCAACACCACGGTGCTGCGCACGCTGCGGCCGCAGGAGTTCGTCGACGACACGTTCGGCGTGCCGACCGTCACCGACATCCTGTCCGAGCTGGAGAAACCCGGCCGGGACCCGCGCCCCGCGTTCACCACGGCGACCTTCGCCGACGGGGTGGAGAAGATCGCCGACCTGCGGGTCGGCATGGTGCTGGAGGGCGTCGTCACCAACGTCGCCGCGTTCGGGGCGTTCGTCGATGTCGGCGTCCACCAGGACGGGCTCGTTCACGTGTCGGCGATGTCGCGAACGTTCGTCAGCGACCCCCGGCAGGTCGTCACCTCCGGCCAGGTCGTCAAGGTCAAGGTGATGGGCGTCGACGAGCAGCGCAAGCGGATCTCGCTGACCCTGCGGTTGGACGACGAGCCGGGGGCGGAGGGCGGTCAGGGTGCCCAGGGTCAGGGCGGCCCGGGTCAACCGCGGCGGGGCGGCCAGCCGCGGCAGGGCGGCCAAGGAGACCGCGCTCGGCAGGGCGGCCAGGGCGGCCAGGGTCAACCGCGACAAGGCGGCCAGGGTCAGGGTGGCCAGGGCGGCCAGGGTCAACCGCGACAGGGCGGCCAGGGTCAGGGTGGCCAGGGCGACCGGGGTCGGCAGGGCGGCGGACGCGAACGCTCGACCCCGGGCGGCTCGATGGCCGACGCGCTGCGCCGGGCGGGCTTCGGCCAGTAAGCGTGCGCCGAGGGTGGGGTTGACGCTCTTCCGGCGTCCGTCGGACCAGCCGAAACCCCACCTTCGATCGCCGCCGAACCCGACCGCAACCCTGACCGCGCGGATCATCAACGCCGGCGCGGCCGAAATCGGCAACTCCGGTCCCACCCGTCACATTCGGGGTCGGTTGATCCGCGCAGTTGTCCACAACCGGGCGCCGAGGTGTCCGGCGGCGCGCGGTACGGGCGGGGTCGCGCCGGCCGGTAGAATCGGACCACGTGATCACCGCGACCGGTCTGGAATTGCGGGCCGGGACCCGGATCCTGCTCGCCGACACGACACTGCGTGTCCACGCGGGCGACCGCATCGGCCTCGTCGGCCGCAACGGGGCCGGCAAGACCACCTCGCTGCGGGTGCTGGCCGGCGAGTCGCTGCCTTACGCCGGCACGGTCACCGCGTCCGCGCCGATCGGTTACCTCCCGCAGGATCCCCGCGAGGGTGATCTTGAGGTGACGGCGAAGAACCGGGTGCTGTCGGCCCGCGGGCTGGACGTCCTCGTGGCCGACCTGGAGAAGGTCCAGATCCGGATGGCCGAGCTGACCGACGCGGCCGAACTGGACGCCGCGACCAGGCAGTACGGGCGCATCGAGGAGCGGTTCTCCGCACTTGGGGGGTACGCCGCGGAGTCGGAAGCGGCGCGGATCTGCTCCAACTTGGGCCTGCCCGACCGGGTGCTGGAACAGAAGATGCAGACGCTGTCCGGCGGGCAGCGCCGCCGGGTCGAGCTCGCCCGGATCCTGTTCGCCGCCCGCGCCGAGGACGGTGCCGGGTCCGGCACCATGCTGCTGCTGGACGAACCCACCAACCACCTCGATGCCGACTCGATCGTCTGGCTGCGGGATTACCTGCGGCTGTTCAACGGTGGTGTCGTGATCATCTCGCACGACGTCGACCTGCTGGCGGCCGTCGTGAACAAGGTCTGGTTCCTGGACGCGGTCCGGGGCGAACTGGACCTGTACAACATGGGCTGGTCCCGGTACCTGGAAGCGCGGGCCACCGACGAGCAGCGCCGCCGCCGGGAGCGGGCCAACGCCGAGAAGAAGGCGTCCGCCCTGATGGCGCAGGCGGCCAAGCTCGGCGCCAAGGCGACCAAGGCGGCCGCGGCCCACCAGATGGTGCGCCGCGCCGAAAAGTTGATGTCCGGTCTGGACGACGTGCGGGTGGCCGACCGGGTGGCCCGGATCCGGTTCCCGCAGCCGGCCGCGTGCGGCCGGACCCCGCTCACCGCGCAGAACCTGTCCAAGATCTACGGCTCGCTCGAGGTGTTCGCCGGCGTCGACCTGGCCATCGACCGGGGGAGCCGGGTGGTGGTCCTCGGCTTCAACGGCGCCGGCAAGACCACCCTGCTGCGCCTGCTCGGCGGACGGGAGAAGCCGGACACCGGCGAGGTCGTCCCCGGGCACGGGCTCAAGCTCGGCTACTACGCGCAGGAGCACGAGACCATCGACCCGGATGCGACCGTCTGGGAGAACACCCGCCATGCCGCCCCCGACGCGGGTGCCCAGGAGCTGCGCAACCTGCTCGGCTCGTTCATGTTCTCCGGTGAGCAGCTCGACCAGCCGGCCGGCACGCTGTCCGGTGGCGAGAAGACCCGGCTCGCGTTGGCCGGGTTGGTCTCGTCGGCGGCCAACGTGCTTCTGCTGGACGAGCCGACCAACAACCTCGACCCGGCCAGTCGGGAGCAGGTGCTGGAGGCGCTGCGCTCGTACGCCGGCGCGGTCGTGCTCGTCACCCACGATCCGGGCGCGGTCGCCGCACTGCAGCCGGAACGGGTCATCCTGTTGCCCGACGGCACCGAGGACCACTGGTCGCCGGACTACCTGGACCTGGTCGAGCTGGCCTGAGATTCCTCCGGGGCCGGCAGCGGGCCGCCGCCGCACCGGGTCCGTGGACGATCCAGGCCCGGTCGGCGGGCAAGGACCTCCGGTCGACGGAGCCGCACCGGCTCGGCCGTAGGGGGGCGGGTTGCGTGACGGAATCGTCCGATTCGGCGTTCACGTGGCGGGCCGGCGGGTTCTGTTCGATCATGGACCACAGCAACCGCCCGACCGCCGAAATGACCGGGCCTGGCAACCAAGGGGTGGCGACGTGGCCACAGAAACGAAGACAGCAGCGACATCCGCAGGGTCGAAACCGGCCAAGACCGTGACGATCAAGAAGGGCGCGCGGATCACCGGCGCCGCCCGGGACAAGCTGGCCGCCGATCTACGCAAGAAGTACGAGAAGGGCCAGAGCATCCGCGCCCTGGCCGAGGGCACGGGCCGCTCCTACGGTTTCGTGCACCGGCTCCTGCTCGACGCGGAGGTGCCGCTGCGAGGCCGGGGCGGCGCCACCCGCACGAAGAAGAAGTGAGCTCGATCGGCCCGGACATCGAGGCTGCTGCCGGCGTCGATCCCGAACTGCTCCGTCGTGGCCACGTCGTCCTGCGGGTCGAGGGGCCGGTGGCGACGGTGTCGTTGGACCGACCTTCGGTCCGCAATGCGCAGCTGCCCGAGACGTGGTTCGCCCTGGCGCATCTGGGCCGGCAACTGCCCGACAGCGTCCGGGTGGTGGTCGTCTGCGGCGAGGGCCCGTCGTTCTCCGCGGGCCTGGACCGGTCCGCCTTCGCGCCCTCGCCGGATTCGTTGCTGGGCACCATCGCGCGGGCGCCGCGGGCCGTCGCGGACGACATGATCGCCGAGTTCCAGTCGGCGTTCACCTGGCTGTCCGACGAGCGGTTCGTCTCCATCGCCGCGGTGGCCGGGCACGCGGTCGGCGCCGGATTCCAGCTCGCCCTGGCGTGCGACCTGATCGTCGCCGCCGACGACGCCGAGTTCCGGATGGCCGAGGTCAGCCTGGGCCTGGTGCCCGATCTGACCGGCACCGGCCGGTTGATCCGGCTGGTGGGCTACCAGCGTGCCCTGGAGATCTGCGCGACCGGCCGGCACGTGCATGCGGACGAGGCCGTGCGGATCGGGCTGGCGCTGTGCAGCGTGCCGCCCGACGAGCTGGACGCCACGGTGGCCGATCTGGCTGCCGCCCTCGTGGAGTCGCCGGCCGACGCGGTGCGCGCGGTCAAGGGCCTGCTGGCCGGGGCGCTCGACCGGACCGCCGAGGAGCAACGCGCGGCCGAGCGGGCGGCTCAGGTGCCGTTGATCGCGCGGCTGGCCACGGCCGCGCGAGCGGCGGCCGATTCCGACGCGGCCCGCTGAACCGGGCGTGTACCGGCGAGCGGTGGTAACCGGTGCGGCCGGCGGCATCGGCCTGGCGTTGGCCGGCCGGCTCCGGCGGGCCGGCGCCTCGGTGGTGCTGGCCGACCTACCCGGCCCCGCCCTGGACCGAGCCGCGACCGAGGTCGGCGGGACCGCGGTGCCGACCGACGTCTCCGACGCGGACGAGGTCCGGGCGCTCGCCGCGGTGGCCGGCGATGTCGACCTGGTCTGCCTGAATGCCGGCATCGTCGGGACGCTCGGCGCCCCCTGGGAGGTCCCGCCGGCCGACTGGGACGCCGTGATCGCGGTGAACCTGGGCGGGGTGCTCAACGGACTGCGGGCCTTCGTGCCGTCGATGCTCGCATCCGGACGCCCAGGTCACGTGCTGATCACCGCATCGCTGGCCGGGCTGTGCTCGTTCCCCGGCAACGGCGCCTACGGCCCGTCCAAGCACGCCGTCGTCGCCGTCGCGGAGCAGGCGGCGCTGGCCCTGCGGGACACCGCGATCGGGGTGACCGTGCTGTGCCCGGCGTTGGTGCGCAGCGGGATGTCCGACGTGGGAGCGGACCCGCTGGACGTCGCCGACGAGGCCCTGACCGCGGCCCGGGCGGGAACGTTCCTGGTCACCGACCCGGGGTGGACATCGGCGGTGATCGGGCGGGCGACGGGGTTGGTGGCCGGCGAACAGCCGACGCTGCCCGCTCCGGACGCCTGAGCCGGCGGCCGGGCTCCACGAATCGGTCAGCAGCTGATGCTCCAGCGGGATGTCGATGCCGGCACGAGTCAGAATGCGACGGTCCAGCCCTCCCGGCCCGCCTGGTCCTTCGTGTACGACACCCCGTCGACCTTGGCTCCGGCCGCGTCGACCACGGTGATCAGGCCGCCGCCGTTGCCGAGTTGGGTGGGCGGCTGCACCACGATCCGGATCGTCTCACCGGCCGGCACCGACTGCGCGGGGAGCAGCATCCGGTTCTTGAGGCGATCGAGCAGCGCCCATCCGGTCAGGTCGATCGCATCGGGCCGGGAATTCAGCAGAGTGACCGTCTCGGTCTCCGGAGCGGGTCCCACCGGGTTGATCAGCGCTCCGACGATGCTGAGGATGTGGTCCGGCTCGACCGTGATATCCGTGCGGTGGCCGGTGGTGTCGTCGGTGTGCCAGGCCTGGGACTGAAAGGCCAGGAACACGCCGACCCATTGATCCGCGCCGGGGAAGTGCAGCAACAGACCTCCGTCCTGCCATACCCCGTCGTCGGCGACGAACGCTCCGGAATTGCCCTGATTCATGTGGATGTCGTGCATACCGTTGCCGGGCGCGAAGCCGAAAACCTTGTCCGGCTTGCCGTTCTCCGGCCCCCAGCGCTCACCGAAGGCGTAGATCCGGGCCCCGGGGTCGCCGAGCGCGCGGTGGACGTAGTGGTCCAGGCTGTCGGCCAGGTCATTGTCCGGACCGGGTTCGGTGGCCGGCAACGCCCGCATGGCACCCCGGTCGAACAGGTTGGCCCGGATGTAGTCCAGCGCGGCACCGCCGGGCGCCGGAACGAGCGCCGTGAAACCGTCGGGCAGCCCGGCCAGGCTCTGCAGCAGCGGGTGGTCAAACTTCTCGTCGGCCAGGAACAACAGCTCCGAAGGGGCGAGCTGCGACAGCACGTTCACCGCGACCCGGAAGTGGGTCCCGCCGCCGTCGACCTCGATCTGGTAGTGCGGCGTGTCGTGGCCCCCCTCCCGACGTGCGTCCAGCACCCGTCCGACCAGCAACCCGTAGTTCTTCAACGGCATGGCGACCCCCTCGTCTCCCGACCCGGCGTCGAACCGATCGGCCCCCGGGCACCATCGGTGTGACCCCCGCCACACCACGGTCGGTCAATGGTGGGCGTCCCGAGGCCGCACCGGCAACCGGATATTTCGGTCAACCGTCCTGGGTCGATCAGCCTTGGCGGACCGACACCTCGTCCAGGTCGAGCACGGCATCCAACCGGTCGGCCGGCAGCCCGGCGGCCAGGTGGGCCGTAAGCCCTTCCATCACGAGTTCGAGATAGCCGGCCAACTGACCGATCTCGGCGTCCGTGCGGAGCGCGCCGAGCTGCCGCTGGTGCTGCAGCCGTTCCCGGACCGCCGCCTCCAGCGACTCCTGCTGCGGCTGCCAGGCGCCCCGGAAGGTCGGGTCGGTGCGCAGCCGGCGGGCGACCTCCAACTGCGTGCCGATCCGCTGGGCGTCCGGGGCGGCGATCATCTCCCGCATCACCTGCACCAGGCCGTGCTCGGCCACCGTGCGCCGCATGGCCGCCGCGTCCTGCTCGGCGACGGCCAGGAACAGCGCCTCCTTGTCGGCGAAGTGGTGGAAGATCGCCCCGCGGGACAGGCCGATCTCCTCCTCCAGCACCCGCACCGTCGCGCCCTCGTAACCGTGACGGGCGAAACAGGCGCGGGCGCCGTCGAGGATCTGCTGCCGCCGGGCCTTGAGCCGATCTGGACTGACCCTGGGCACCGGGCCGGGTCAGGCCGAGCCGGCGAGCAGGCTCCGCAGCACGTACTGCATGATCCCGCCGTTGCGGTAGTAGTCCGCCTCACCGGGGGTGTCGATGCGGACGACCGCGTCGAATGTCACCGACGGAGCGTCCGACCCGGGCTTGGTCGCGGTGACCGTGACCGTCCGCGGGGTACGGCCCTCGTTCAGCTCGGTGATGCCGGCGATGTCGAAGGTCTCGTCGCCGACCAGCCCGAGCGTCTTGGCGGTTTCGCCTTCGGGGAACTGCAACGGGATGACGCCCATGCCGATGAGGTTCGACCGGTGGATGCGTTCGAACGACTCGGTGATGACGGCCCGCACACCCAGCAGCGCGGTGCCCTTGGCCGCCCAGTCGCGGGACGATCCCGAGCCGTACTCCTTGCCGCCCAGCACGACCAGCGGGATCCCGGCCGCCTGGTAGTTCTGCGATGCGTCGTAGATGAATGCCTGGGGCGCCCCGTCCTGAGTGAAGTCGCGGGTGTAGCCGCCCTGCACGTCATCCAGGAGCTGGTTGCGCAGCCGGATGTTGGCGAACGTGCCCCGGATCATCACCTCGTGGTTGCCGCGGCGGGAGCCGTAGGAATTGAAGTCCTTGCGGGTGATGCCGTGCTGGGTCAGGTACTGGCCGGCCGGGGTGTCGGCCTTGATCGCGCCGGCCGGCGAGATGTGGTCGGTGGTGACCGAGTCGCCCAGCTTGGCGAGCACCCGGGCGCCGCTGATGTCAGTGACCGGCGCCGGGGTGGCAGGCATGCCCTCGAAGTACGGGGGCTTGCGGACGTAGGTCGATTCGGGATCCCACTCGAAGGTCTTGCCCTCCGGCGTGGGCAGCGACTTCCACCGTTCCCCGCCGTCGAACACGTCGGCGTAGCTGGCCGCGAACATCTCCTTGTTGATCGAGGACGCCATCACGTCCTGGATCTCCTGCAGGTTCGGCCAGATGTCCTTGAGATAGACATCGGTGCCGTCCGGGTCCTGGCCGAGCGGTTGCTCCTGGAAGTCGAAGTCCATGGTTCCGGCCAGCGCATACGCGATCACCAGCGGGGGAGAGGCCAGGTAGTTCATCTTGACGTCCGGGTTGATCCGGCCCTCGAAGTTCCGGTTGCCGGACAGCACCGAGACGACCGTGAGGTCGGCCTCGTTCACCGCGGCGGAGATCTCCTCGGGCAGTGGGCCGGAGTTGCCGATGCAAGTGGTGCACCCGTAACCGACCAGGTCGTACCCCAGCTTCTCCAGATACGGCCAGAGTCCCGCCTTCTCGTAGTAGTCGGTGACCACCTGCGAGCCCGGCGCCATGGTGGTCTTGACCCACGGCTTGACCGTCAGACCCTTGTTCACCGCATTCCGGGCCAGCAGCGCCGCGCCGAGCATGACGGACGGGTTGGACGTGTTCGTACACGAGGTGATCGCGGCGATCACCACGGCGCCGTGATCCAGCTCGAAATCGCCGTATTCGGACGTGGACACACTGGTCGGCTTCGACGGCCGCCCGTTGGCCCCCGTGGCCGCGCTGTGCAGAGCGGCGACGACGCCGGGGTTGGCGTCCTCCTCGGCGTGTAGCGCGCTGACCGAACCGGGGTCGCTGGCCGGGAACGACTCCTCGATGCTCTCGTCGAGCTTGGTCTCCGGGGCCGCGTCACCGTTCACGACGTAGTCGTGGACAGCCTTGCGGAAGGAGTTCTTGGCATCGGACAGCTCGATGCGGTCCTGCGGTCGCTTCGGGCCGGCGATGGACGGAACGACGCTGGACAGGTCGAGCTCCAGATACTCGGAGTAGATCGGCTCCTGGGCCGGGTCGTGCCAGAGCCCCTGGGCCTTGGCGTAGGCCTCGACCAGATCGACCTGCTCCTCGGGCCGACCGGTGAGCCGCAGGTATTTCGTCGTCTCCTCGTCGATCGGGAAGATCGCCGCCGTCGAACCAAACTCCGGGCTCATGTTGCCGATGGTCGCGCGGTTGGCCAGCGGCACCTGGCCGACGCCGGCCCCGTAGAACTCGACGAACTTGCCGACGACGCCGTGCTTGCGCAGCTGCTCGGTGATGGTCAGCACGACGTCGGTGGCGGTGACGCCGGTGGGGATCTCGCCGGTCAGCTTGAACCCGACGACGCGCGGGATGAGCATGGAGACGGGCTGGCCGAGCATGGCCGCCTCCGCTTCGATGCCGCCGACGCCCCAGCCGAGCACACCGATGCCGTTCACCATCGTGGTGTGCGAGTCGGTGCCGACGCACGAGTCGGGGTAGGCGATGCCGCCGCGGTACATGACCACGCGGGCGAGGTGCTCGATGTTCACCTGGTGCACGATGCCGGTGCCCGGCGGAACGACCTTGAACTCGTCGAACGCCGTCTGGCCCCAGCGCAGGAACTGGTAGCGCTCGCGGTTGCGCTCGTACTCCAGTTCGACATTGCGCTCGAAGGCATCGGCTCGGCCGAACACGTCGGCGATGACGGAGTGGTCGATGACCATCTCGGCGGGGGCGAGGGGATTGATCTTGTCCGGGTCGCCGCCCAGATCGGCCATCGCCTCGCGCATGGTCGCCAGGTCGACCACGCAGGGCACGCCGGTGAAGTCCTGCATGATCACCCGGGCCGGGGTGAACTGGATTTCGGTGTCGGGCTCCGCGCTCGGGTCCCAGTTGGCCAGCGCGCGGATGTGATCCGCGGTGATGTTCGCACCGTCCTCGGTGCGGATCAGGTTCTCCAGAAGCACCTTGAGGGAGAAGGGCAGCTTGGCCGCGTTCTCCAGACCCTCCAGACCGGTGATCTTGTAGATGTCATAGCTCTGGTCACCGACGGTCAGGGTGTCCTTGGCGGCGAAGCTGTCCTTGCTGGGGGCAGGCACGAAACTCTCCTTGCTGGCGGCGGTGCGGCGGCGGTGCTGCGGCGGGTCGGCGCACGCCCGGCGGCGGGGCGGGCGGTCCGAGGCCATTGTTTCCCTACGGCGCCCGGTCCGGCTCGGTGCCCCCGGGCGCGGCGCCGGGACGTCACGGCCTCAGAACAAACAGTACGCTTGTCCTGCTATTGATCGCAAACGCCCTTGGAGTGACGCCGCCGGCCGGGACAGCCTGCCGCACCCTCATTGCCGCCGTGTTGCGGTGCGAAAGGTGACTCGGGAATGCCGAAGGGCCCCGGGCGGCTGGCGCCCGGGGCCCTTCGTGGAAGCCGGCGGCACAATCAGTGCCGACGGTGCTGATCAGTTGCTGATCAGTGCCGATCCGTTGCCGATCAGTTGCCGGAGAGCTGGACCAGGTACTCGATGTCGCCCGGCTCCAGGCCCTTGAGCACCGAGGTGAAGATGTCACCGAAGGAACGCACCGGCGAGACGTACCACTTACCGTCCACCTCGGTGGTCACCAGGCCCAGGCCGATGATCTGCTTGAACTCGCGTTTGATGATGTCCACGCCCTGCTGGTCCAGGCTGGCCGAATCCGCGTACTGCGCGATGTAGGTGTCGATCGTGCTGTCGTCGATCGTCACGGTCTGGCCCTCGGCAGTGACCGTCAGCGAACCCGCCGACGGGTCGCGCTCGATCGACGCGGTCTGGCCGTCGACGGTCAGGTCGAGGGACTTGATCGACACCTTCTTGCCACCGGTCACGTCGGAGACGTCCCAGGTGACGTTGTCGATGGTGAAGCCCAGATCCTGCATGTCGTTGCCCAGGCTGCCGGCGTCGGCCTGATCCAGGATGAGCTGGCCGTAGTCGTGCAGGGCACCCATCTCATCCGGCGGGGTCACCGCGATGATGGTCTTCAGGTCGCCCTTGGTCGCCGCCTCGATCAGCGTGTTGACCGCGTCCTCAGGGCTGTTCGAGCCCTGCGCCGCAATCGCGTCGGCGGCGGTCGGGTTGGGCAGACCGGCGGCGTGCGTGGCGTTGTCGGCGATCGAGTAGAAGAAGCTGACGTACCACTTGCCGTCGCGCTGCACCGTGGCGACCCGGAACGGCTCGCCGTTGTTCTTGGCGACCTCGTCGGCGATGTTCACGGTCTGCGACTGCGGCTGCACCTGGTTCAGCTCGGAGCCGAACGTGCTCTTGAACGAATCGGACAGCGGCAGGTTGGAGGCGTCGCTGTCGACCGTGATCGTGCCGGAGTTCAGCTTGACGATCTGCAGGTGATCGTTGACCACCTCGGGCGCACCGGCGAAGCCCAGGTCCTTGACGGTGATCTTGGTGCCCGTGAGGGTCTCGACCGACGCGTCCGACTTGAGCACATCGAGCCGCTTGAGCTCGGTGATGACGTCGGTGTTCAGGTCGGTGAACAGCGAGGCCTCGGCCGGGTCGAGCTGGTCGGCCAGGCCGATCGGATCCGAGTTGCTCAGCGTGGAGAACAGCGCGGTGACGGACTGCTCCGGCGTGCTTTGGCCGGTGTCGCCACCGCCGGCGGCCGTGTTGTTCTGGTTGCGGAACGCGAAGAACCAGACCCCCGCGGCCGCGACCAGGGCGACCACCACGACCAACGCGATGATCAGCGGGGTCTTGCTCTTCTTCGGCGGCTCGGCGCCGGACGGGCCTGGCCCGTTCCACGGCTGACCGGGGCCGCCGGGTCCACCGGGGCCCTGCGGCGGGAAGGTCTGGGTGGGCGGCTGCTGCCACCCCTGGGGACCGGTTGCCGGCGGCTGTTGCCACCCTTGCGGCCCGCTCGGCGGACCCGGGTAGTGCGCGCCGCCGGGCTGCTGCGGTGGTGGGTTGCCGCCCGGCCCCGGCTGCTGCCAGCCCTGCGGTCCGTTCGGCGGCTGCCAACCCGGCGGCGGTCCGCCCGCCGGGT
>Ga0247820_10001341_pt1 | contig 13867 bp, 15 predicted proteins | sample 13C_Glucose_Day1_2_FD_192480 | JGI IMG/M metagenome (GOLD analysis project Ga0247820, IMG submission 192480) | Soil microbial communities from agricultural site in Penn Yan, New York, United States - 13C_Glucose_Day14 | ecosystem: Environmental > Terrestrial > Soil > Agricultural land | place...
CTCAAGGGCTCGGGCTGGTACGTCACCGACTTCCGCGGCGGCAACAGCGGCGCCGGATCGTCCTCCACGCCCAAGCCGGCCGAGGGGTCGGGCGACGCCAAGTCCTCCTCCGACAAGCCGTCGGACGCCAAGCCCGCCGAGGGCGGCTCCTCCACCAAGTCCGACACGCCGTCCGCTTCGGCCGGCGGATGCGGCGGCGGCTGCGCCTGCCACTGAAGGCGAGCTGCGCAACGTGATGGCTGCTCTCCGCCGTTGGCTGTTTGCCGGCCTCCTCGTGCTCGCTCCGCTGGGCATCACCCTCTGGGTGCTGCAGTGGATCGTCGGCACGCTCGACCAGACCCTCCTGATCCTGCCGCTGGCCTGGCAGCCCGACCGGCTGCTGGGCTACCGGATCCCGGGCCTGGGCGTGCTGCTCGCCCTGGGCATCCTGCTGCTGGTCGGCGCCGTCACCAGCAACTTCGTCGGCCGCAAGCTGGTGAGCTGGGGCGACGCGATCCTGCACCGCATCCCGGTGGTGCGCTCGATCTATTCCAGCGTCAAGCAGGTCTCCGACACCCTGTTCTCGCCCTCGGGCAACGCTTTCCGCACCGCGGTGCTGATCGAATGGCCCCGCCAGGGCGTGTGGACCATCGCCTTCGTCACCGGTGCGCCGGGCGGCGACGTGGCCACCCACCTGCCCGAGGACTTCGTCAGCGTCTACGTGCCCACCACGCCCAACCCCACGGGCGGCTATTTCGTGATGCTTCGCCGCAGCGACTGCATCGAACTCAAGATGAGCGTCGACGAGGCGCTGCGCTACGTCATCTCCATGGGTGTCGTGGTGCCGAGCGCGCCCGCCGTCAACGTCCGCTGAACGCGCCAACCGAGCGCGTCGCGTCCCCTTCCGGAAGGTTCTCCCCATGTCCTCACAGCAGCAAATGCGCACCACCTACAGCGGCCTCGTCGACGAGACGCTGCTCGGCCAGACCGTCACGCTGACCGGCTGGGTCAATCGCCGGCGCGACCACGGCGGCGTGATCTTCGTGGACCTGCGCGACCGCGAAGGCTACGTGCAGGTGGTGTGCGACCCCGACCGGGCCGACATGTTCAAGACCGCCGAGGGCCTGCGCAACGAGTTCTGCATCCAGGTCACGGGCCTGGTGCGCGGGCGCCCGGGCGGCACCACCAACGACCAGCTGCGCAGCGGCAAGATCGAGGTGCTGTGCCACGAGCTGAAGGTGCTCAACCCCTCCGTCACCCCGCCGTTCCAGCTGGACGACGAGAACCTGTCGGAGACCACCCGCCTGCTGCACCGCGTGCTGGACCTGCGCCGCCCGTACATGCAGAAGAACCTGATGCTGCGCTACAAGGTGACGATGGAGGTTCGCAAGTTCCTCGACGCCAACGGCTTCATCGACATCGAGACGCCGATGCTCACCAAGAGCACGCCCGAAGGCGCGCGCGACTACCTGGTGCCCAGCCGCGTGCACGACGGCATGTTCTTCGCGCTGCCGCAGTCGCCCCAGCTGTTCAAGCAGCTGCTGATGGTGGCCGGCTTCGACCGCTACTACCAGATCACCAAGTGCTTCCGCGACGAGGACCTGCGCGCCGACCGCCAGCCCGAGTTCACCCAGATCGACGTGGAGACCTCCTTCATGAAGGAGGAAGAGATCCGCACCATGTTCGAAGGGATGATCCGCAGCACCTTCCAGAACGTGCTGGGCATCGACATCGGCGCCTTCCCCGTGATGAAGCACGAGGACGCGATGCGGCTGTACGGCTCGGACAAGCCCGACCTGCGCGTCAAGCTGGAGTTCACCGAACTCACCGACGTCATGAAGGACGTCGACTTCAAGGTGTTCTCCGGCCCCGCCAACCAGGAAGACGGCCGCGTCGTGGGACTGCGCATCCCCGGCGGCAGCGACATGAGCCGGGGCGAGATCGACGGCTACACGGAGTTCGTCAAGATCTACGGCGCCAAGGGCCTGGCCTGGATCAAGGTCAACGACGTGGCGGCCGGCCGTGAGGGCCTGCAGTCGCCGATCGTGAAGAACCTGCACGATGCGTCCATCGCCAAGATCCTCGAGCGCACCGGCGCGAAGAACGGCGACCTGATCTTCTTCGGCGCCGACAAGGCCAAGGTGGTCAACGACGCCATCGGCGCGCTGCGCGTGAAGGTGGGCCACAGCGAGTTCGGCAAGTCCAGGGGCCTGATCGAAGGCGAATGGCGCCCGCTGTGGGTGGTGGACTTCCCGATGTTCGAGTACGACGACGACGCCCAGCGCTGGAACGCCGTGCACCACCCGTTCACCTCGCCCAAGGACGGCCACGAGGACTGGCTCGAGACCGACCCCGGCCGCTGCGTGGCCAAGGCCTACGACGCGGTGCTCAACGGCATCGAGCTCGGCGGCGGCTCGGTTCGTATCCACCGCGAGGACGTGCAGAGCAAGGTGTTCCGCGCGCTCAAGATCGGACCGGAGGAAGCCAAGGCCAAGTTCGGCTTCCTGCTGGACGCGCTGCAGTACGGCGCCCCGCCGCACGGCGGCATCGCCATCGGCCTGGACCGCTTCGTCATGCTGATGACCGGCGCGGAAAGCCTGCGCGACGTCATCGCCTTCCCCAAGACCCAGCGCGCCCAGGACCTGCTGACCCAGGCCCCGGGCCCGGTGGACGAGAAGCAGCTGCGCGAGCTGCACATCCGGTTGCGCAATCCGCAACCGGAGCAGTAACGTCTGCGTCATTCCCGCGAAGGCGGGAATCCAGAAGGCGGCCCAGGCCGCCTTTTTTCTTGCTTGCGCGGACTTGCTCACTCTCCCTCTGGGAGAGGGTGGGGTGAGGGCAAGCCCGCGCGTCAGGGGAGATGCGTAACATTGGCCATGCAGGAGCACACCGCATGGACGTGATTGCCACCACCCTTTGCCGCGATCTGAGCAGCGCAACCAGGAGTGAGCCGCTGACTGCGGAGGAATTCAACGAAGTCTTCGGCGACTGGATTCGGGCGCAGCAGGAGGACTTCGAACGGAACGGCCTCTGGTCCGACGGACTCGTGCCTTGGCAAAGCGACGGACGCGGCGACGGTGCGAGCTGAGCCACGCCCCTTCAAGATCCCGCAGTCCGTCCTGGTCGTGATCCACACGCCGGACCTCGAGGTGCTGCTCATCAACAGGGCCGACGCGCCCGACTTCTGGCAGTCGGTGACGGGCTCCAAGGACCACGAGGACGAGCCCTTCGAGGAAACCGCTGTTCGCGAAGTCTTCGAGGAGACCGGCATCGACGCGCGCGCCGGCGTGCTCACCGACTGGGGCCTGGAGAACGTCTACGAGATCTACCCGCGCTGGCGCCACCGCTACGCCGAGGGCGTGACTCACAACACCGAGCATGTGTTCGGCCTGCGCGTGCCGGCCGGTACCGAGGTGCGGCTCAACCCGCGCGAGCACACCGGCTTCGTGTGGCTGCCGTGGCGCACCGCGGCCGATCGCTGTTTCTCGCCCAGCAACGCCGAAGCCATCCTGCTGCTGCCACAATTCATTCAATGACGTTGCTGCGGGTCGCCACGTACAACATTCACAAGGGCGTTCAGGGATTCGGGCCGACGCGGCGGCTGGAGATCCACAACCTCGGCCATGCGGTCGAACAGCTGGATGCCGACATCGTGTGCCTGCAGGAAGTGCGCAAGCTCCACCGTCGCGAGCAGCGCTACTTCACCCGCTGGCCGGAACTGCCGCAGGCCGAGTTCCTCTGCCCGGAAGGCTATGCGGCCGTCTACCAGACCAACGCGACCACGCGGCACGGCGAGCACGGCAACGCGCTGCTGTCGCGCTGGCCGGTGGTGTCGCACGGGCACGAGGACATGTCCGACCACCGCTTCGAGCAACGCGGCCTGCTGCACGTCACGGTGCGCGTCGCGCGGCACGAGGTGCACGTGATCGTGCTGCACCTGGGCCTGATCGCCGCGAGCCGGGTGCGCCAGGTGGAGCAGCTCGGACGCTTCATCGAACGCGAGATCCCGGGACGCGCGCCGCTGATCGTCGCCGGCGACCTCAACGACTGGGGCGGCAAGCTGCGCCCGGTGATGCGCCAGTTCGGCCTGCGCGACCATGTCGAGGAGAAGGCGCGCACCTATCCTTCGCGCCTGCCGCTCACGCAGCTGGACTACGTCTACTCGCGCGGCCTGCGGCCGGTGGGCGTGGAGATTCCGCGCGGCCGGGTCTGGGGCCAGATGTCCGATCACCTGCCGCTGATCGCGTCCTTCAGGATGTAGGGGAGGCCGCCGCGATGCCGCACCGGATCCCGCCGCTGCGTGCCGGCCACGCCCTGCGGCTGCTGGAGGGCAGCGCGGCCTACTTCCCGGCGCTGGTCGAGGAAATCGACGCGGCCCGCAGCGAGGTCTGGCTGGAGACCTACATCTTCGACTTCACCGGCGCCAGCGCCGAAGTGGCCTGGGCGCTGGAGCGCGCGGCGCGGCGCGGCGTGCACGTGCGCGTGGCGGTCGACGGCTTCGGCAGCGAGCCCATGCCGCCGGACTGGCGGTTGCGCATGCTGGCCGCGGGCGTGGACTGGCGCGTGTTCGCGCCCATCGGCCAGCTGGGCGTGCTGCGCCCCGCCAGCTGGCGTCGCCTGCATCGCAAGCTGTGCCTGGTCGACGATCGCGTGGCCTTCTGCGGCGGCATCAACATCCTGGACGACCTGCACGATCCCAACCACGGCCCGCTGTCGGCGCCGCGGCTCGACTTCGCGGTGCAGGTCACCGGCCCGCTGGTGATGCAGGTGCGCGTCGCCATGCAGCGCCTGTGGCAGCGCATGCGCGCGTTCGAATCGCTGCGGCATGCGGAACTGAGCGGCGCCCTGACCTCGCTGCGCGGCGCGCGCCCGGTCCCGCTGCCGCGGCAGCCGCCCCCCGACACACGCCAGGGCAGCCGCGCGGCGCTGGCGCTGCGCGACAACTTCCGGCACCGCGCCGACATCGAGCGCGCCTATCGCCGCGCCATCGGCCGCGCGCGCGAGGAAGTCATCATCGCCAACGCCTACTTCGTGCCGGGCCGCAAGATGCGCGAGGCGCTGATCAACGCGGCGCGGCGCGGCGTGCGAGTGGTGCTGCTGCTGCAGGGCCGCTACGAGTACTTCATGCAGTACTACGCGGCGCGGCCGATCTACGGCGCGCTGCTGCGCGCGGGCGTCGCCATCCACGAATACTCGCCGAGCTTCCTCCATGCCAAGGTCGCGGTGATCGACGGCCGCTGGGCGACCGTGGGCTCGTCCAACATCGATCCGCTCAGCCTGCTGCTGGCGCGCGAGGCCAACGTCGTAATCGAGGACGACGGCTTCGCGCAGGCGCTGCGCACGCGGCTGCTGCACGCGGTGGCGCACGAAGGGACGGCGATGGAGCCGGCGCAGTACGCAATGCGGCCGTGGCGCGAGCGCTTCCTGGAGCGCATCGCGCAGGCCGTGATGCGCGTGGCGCTCGCCATCCAGGGCAAGAGGACCTACTGGTGAAGCCGGGCGACCTGGTCGTGCAGCGGCCCGAGGGCCTGTACTGCCCGCCGGGCGACTTCTACATCGACCCCTGGCGGCCGGTGGCGCGCGCCGTCATCACGCATGCGCACGCCGACCACGCGCGCATGGGCAACGGCCACTACCTCGCCGCCGCGCCGGCCGAAGGCGTGCTGCGGGCGCGGCTGGGCGAGATCGACCTGCAGACCCTGCGCTACGGCGAGGTCATCGAACACAACGGCGTGCGCCTGTCGCTGCATCCCGCGGGCCACGTGCTCGGCTCGGCCCAGGTGCGGCTCGAGCACGGCGGCCGGGTGTGGGTGGCGAGCGGCGACTACAAGGTGGCGCCGGATCGCACCTGCGACCCGTTCGAGCCGGTGCGCTGCGACGTCTTCATCACCGAATCGACCTTCGGTCTGCCGATCTACCGCTGGAGTCCGGACGAGCAGCTGTTCGCGCAGGTCAACGACTGGTGGTCGCGCAACGTGCTGGCCGGGCGCGCGAGCGTGCTGGCCTGCTACAGCTTCGGCAAGGCGCAGCGCATCCTGAGCGGGGTCGATCCGACCATCGGGCCGATCGTCGTGCACGGCGCCGTGCGACCGCTCAACGACGCCTATCGCGCCGCCGGCGTGCAGTTGCCCGACACGCGCATGGTCACCGAGATCGGCGACAAGACCGAGCTGCGCCGCGCGCTCGTGCTGTGCCCGCCCAGCGCGGTGGCCAGCACCTGGCTGCGCCGCTTCGGCGAGACCAGCACCGCCTTCGCCAGCGGCTGGATGCAGCTGCGCGGCGCACGCCGGCGCGGCGGCTACGACCGCGGCTTCGTGCTCTCCGACCACGCCGACTGGCCGGGCCTGCTGGGCGCGATCGGCTCGACCGGTGCGCAGCGCGTGATCGTCACGCACGGCAGCGTGCCGGTCATGGTCCGCTACCTGCAGGAGCAAGGGCTCGAAGCCGAGGGCTTCGATACCGAGTACGGCGACGACGTGGTGGAAGCGGACCAGGCGCCGCAGGAAACGGCAGGCGAGGGCCAGTGAAGCAGTTCTCCCAGCTCTTCACCGAGCTCGACGCCACCACCTCCACCAACGCCAAGGTCGAGGCGCTGCAGCGTTACTTCGCGGCCGCCACGCCCGCCGATGCGGCGTGGGCCGTGTACTTCCTTTCCGGCGGCAAGCCGCGGCAGGTGGTGAACATGACGCTGCTCGCGCAGCTGGCCTGCGAGGAGGCCGGCATCGAGGCCTGGCTGTTCGACGAGTGCTACCAGGCGGTGGGCGACCTGGCCGAGACCATCGCGCACGTGCTGCCGCGGGCGGCCGAGACCTCGGACGTGGGACTTGCCGTGTGGATCGAGGAGCGCCTGCTGCCGCTGCGCGGCCTGCCGCCCGAGGAGGTCGCGCCGCGCATGCGCGCCTGGTGGCGCGAGCTCGACGACATGGGTCGCTTCCTGCTCACCAAGCTGGTGGGCGGCGGCTTTCGCGTCGGCGTGAGCAAGCTGCTGGTGCAGCGCGCGCTGGCGGCGCACGCCGGCATCGATGCGAAGCGCGTGGCCCAGCGGATGATGGGTTACACCGACGGCAAGGTGATGCCTTCCGCCGAGCGCTTCGCCGCGCTGGTGGCGCAGGTGGAAGAGGGCGCGCAGGAACGCGCCGACGAGGGCCAGCCCTATCCCTTCTTCCTCGCGCACCAGCTCGACGGCACGGCCGAGGTGTTTTCCTCGCGCCTGGGGCCGGTGACGGACTGGCAGGTCGAATGGAAGTACGACGGCATCCGCGGTCAGGTCGTGAAGCGTGCGGGCCGGGTGTGGGTCTGGTCGCGCGGCGAGGAGCTGGTGACCGAGCGCTTCCCCGAGATCGTCGCGCTCGCGCAGCCGCTGCCCGACGGCACGGTGCTCGACGGCGAGATCATGGTGTGGAAGGAAGAGGAGGAAGGCCCCGGACGCCCCGCGCCGTTCTCGCTGCTGCAGCAGCGCATCGGCCGCAAGACGCTGACGAAGAAGATCCTCGCCGATGCGCCCGTCACCTTCATGGCCTACGACCTGATCGAGCAGGGCGGCATCGACCTGCGCGAGCTGCCGCAGCGCGAGCGTCGCGCGCGCCTGGAAGAGCTGCTGTCCGGCACGCGCCTCAAGCTCTCGCCGATCGAGACGGCTTCGTCCTGGCTGGAGTTCGCGCAGCGCCGCGCGCAGTCGCGCGAGCTCGGTGTCGAGGGCTTCATGCTCAAGCGCCTGGATGCCGCCTACGGCACCGGCCGCACCAAGGCCGACGGCTTGTGGTGGAAATGGAAGATCGACCCGATGACGGTGGACTGCGTGCTGGTGTACGCCCAGGCCGGCCACGGCCGCCGCGCGTCGGTCTATACCGACTACACCTTCGCGGTCTGGAACCGCCAGCCCATCGACCAGGCCGAGGTCGACGCCGTGCTGGAAGCCATCGCGCGCAAGGAGCCCGCGCAGCCCGGCGCGCTGCAGCTGGTGGCTTTCGCCAAGGCCTACTCGGGCCTGACCGACGAGGAGTTCCGGCAGGTCGACGCCATCATCCGCCGCACCACCCTCGAGAAGTTCGGGCCGGTGCGCAGCGTGCGGCCTTCGCTCGTGTTCGAGCTCGGCTTCGAGGGCATCAACCGCAGCACGCGGCACAAGAGCGGCATCGCGGTGCGGTTCCCGCGCATGCTGCGCATCCGGCACGACAAACCGCTGCACGAGGCCGACACCCTTGCGCAGCTCGAGGTATTGCTGGGCGCGGGGCGCTGAGACGGCAACCTTGTTACCATCCTCCATGCTCATGAAAGCCGATCCGACCCAGCAGCTGCAGCCGGCCGACGAAGGCACGCCCGTCTCGGTGAAGATCCGTGAGCGCCTGCTGGCGGCCCGCAAGCGCTTCCATTCCAACGACAACATCTCCGAGTTCATCGAACCCGGCGAGCTCGAGGGGCTGCTCGAGGAAGTCGAGCACAAGATGCAAGGCGTGCTGGACAGCCTGGTGATCGACACCGCCAGCGACCACAACACCGGCGACACCGCGCGCCGCGTCGCCAAGATGTACCTGAACGAGGTGTTCCGCGGCCGCTACACGCGCGCTCCGAGCATCACCGAGTTCCCGAACGCCGAGCACCTGAACGAGCTGATGATCGTCGGCCCGATCACCGTGCGCTCCGCCTGCAGCCACCACTTCTGCCCGGTCATCGGCAAGGTGTGGATCGGCGTGCTGCCCAACGAGCACACCAACGTCATCGGCCTGTCCAAGTACGCGCGCCTCGCCGAATGGGTGATGGGCCGCCCGCAGATCCAGGAAGAGGCCGTGGTGCAACTGGCCGACCTGATCATGGACAAGACCCAGCCCGACGGCCTGGCCATCGTCATGGAAGCCAGCCACTACTGCATGGCGTGGCGCGGCGTGAAGGACATGGACAGCAAGATGATCAACTCGGTCATGCGCGGCGTGTTCCTCAAGGACGCGGCGCTGCGCCGGGAATTCCTCGCCCTCATCCCGAAGCGCAACGGAGGCTGAGATGCTGGTCCGTCTCCTGTATTGCAGTCGCGCGGTCAACACCTCCGCCGACGCCATCGAGTCCATCCTCGCGCAGGCGCGCGAGCACAACCCGGTCAGCGGCATCACCGGCATCCTCTGCTACGGCGGCGGCATCTTCCTGCAGGCCATCGAGGGCGGTCGCATGCAGGTGTCCGACCTGTTCGGCCACATCCAGAAGGATCCGCGCCACAAGGACGTCGCGCTGCTGCACTACGAAGAGATCTGGGAGCGCCGCTTCGGCGGCTGGACCATGGGCCAGGTCAACCTCAGCAAGCTCAACCATTCGATCCTGCTGAAGTACTCCGAGAAGCCCGAGCTCGATCCCTACGCCGTCTCCGGCAAGGTGTCGCTCGCGCTGCTGGAGGACCTGATGGCCACCGCGGCCATCTGCGGCCGCGCCTGAATCCGTGGCGACGACGTTCCGCCTGAAGCGCTCGCTGAGCTGGGGCGACTGCGACCCGGCCGGCATCATCTTCTATCCCACCTACTACCGCTGGATGGACGCGGCCACCTGGTCGCTGCTGGCCGAGTGCGGCTGGCCCGGCACGCGCATGCGCGCGGAGCACCTGAGCATCCCCCTGCTGGACTCGCAGTGCGGCTTCATCGCTTCGCCGATGTTCGGTGACGAGATCGAGGTGCGCTCCGTGCTCGACCGCATCGGCCGCAGCTCGTTCGCATTGCGGCACGAGTTCTTCCTGCTCGGTGCGGAAGAGAAGCTGCTGGCCCGCGGGCTCGAAGCTCGCGTGTGGGCCCGCTACGAGAACGGTCCCGGCACGCCGCTGCGCAGCACGCCCGTCCCCGACCCCCAGCGCGCGGCGCTGGGCGCCACTCCCGCGTGATCGCGGCCGCGCTGGTCGGCTGCGATTTCTCCAGCAGCCCGACACGGCGCAAGCCGATCGTGCTGGCCCACGGCCGCGACGACGGTGCCCGCGTGGTGCTCGACCGGCTCCAGAAGCTCGACAGCCTGCCCGCCTTCGCCGCCTGGCTCGCGCAGCCCGGTCCCTGGGTCGGCGGCTTCGATTTCCCCTTCGGCCTTCCGCGCGAGCTGGTCGAGCACCTCGGTTGGCCGCTCACCTGGCGCGAATGCATCCGGCACTACGGTGGTCTCACGCGCGCCGAGATCCGCACCACCTTCGCGGCCTTCTGCGACGCACGGCCGGTGGGCGGCAAGTTCGCCAACCGGCGCTTCGATCGACTGGCCGGCTCCAGCCCATCGATGAAGTGGGTGAACCCGCCGGTGGCGTTCATGCTGCACGCGGCCGTGCCGCTGCTGCTGGAGGCCGGCGTGCACCTGCCCGGCCTGCACGACGGCGATGCGCAACGCGTCGCGCTCGAGGCCTATCCCGGCCTGCTGGCGCGCGAGCTCATCGGTCGCCGCAGCTACAAGAGCGACGAGCGGCTCAAGCAGACGCCCGATCGCCTGATCGCGCGCAAGGACCTCATCACCGAGCTGGAAGCCGGCAAGACCCGGCTGGGCGTGCGCCTGAAGCTCACTCACGCGCAGCGTGAAGCGCTGACGGAAGACGCCACCGGCGATTCGCTCGACGCCGTGCTCTGCCTGCTGCAGGCCGCATGGGCCCAGCGCATCGGACCGCCGCGTTGGGGCCTGCCGGATGAGCTGGACCCGCTGGAAGGCTGGATCGTCTCCGCGTAGGAGGCCGCCGCGTCCAATGGCCGAGCCATGGCCCGATGGAGCCAAGCGGCGTTCGAGGCCGCCATGGCCGACCTAGCATGCGCCACTTCGACGAGGAACTGCCCAGGCAGCTTCCGCTGTCGCTCTGGAGCTCATGCATGCTGAATGAACTGAACGCCGTGGACATCGCGGTGATCATCCCCTGCTACAACGAGGAAGTCGCGATCGGCCGCGTCGTGGAGGATTTCCGCCGGGCCCTGCCCCAGGCGCGCGTCTACGTCTACGACAACGCCTCCACGGACCGCACGGCCGAGGTGGCCGCGCGCGCCGGCGCCATCGTCGGCCACGAGCCCTTCAAGGGCAAGGGCAACGTGATGCGCCGCATGTTCAGCGACGTCGACGCCGACGTGTACGTGCTGGTCGACGGCGACGACACCTATGACGCCTCGGTCGCGCCCTCGCTGGTGCGCGCGCTGCTCGACCAGCAGCTGGACATGGTCAACGGCGCGCGCGTCACCCAGATCAAGGAGGCGTACCGCTTCGGCCACCGCTTCGGCAACCGCCTGCTCACGGGCCTGGTGCAGCGCATCTTCGGCAAGCAGTTCGGCGACATGCTGTCGGGCTACCGCGTGTTCTCGCGCCGCTTCGTCAAGTCGTTCCCGGCCACGTCGAGCGGCTTCGAGATCGAGACGGAGCTCACCGTGCACGCGCTGGAGCTGCGCATGAAGACCGCCGAGCTGCCCACGCGCTACAAGGACCGGCCGGAGGGTTCGGCCTCCAAGCTCAACACCATCCGCGACGGCCTGCGCATCCTGCGCATGATCGGCCTCCTGGTGAAGGAAGAGCGGCCGCTGATGTTCTTCAGCTGCGCGGCCTTCGCGCTGGCCCTGCTGTCGGTCGGCCTGGCCGCGCCGATCGTGATGGAGTTCCTGCGGACCGGCCTGGTGCCGCGCATGCCGACCGCCGTGCTGTCGGTCGGCATCATGCTGACGGCAGCGCTGTCCATGGTGTGCGGCCTGGTCCTGGATACCGTGACGCATTCGCGGCGCGAGCTCAAGCGGCTCGCCTACCTGGACATCGCCGCGCCGCGGTGGCCGGCCTCGGTGCAGCGCACGGCATCGGTCCGTCGTCCCAACGCCGTCGTCCAGCTTGACGACGCCGAGGCGGCCATGCCCGCGCCTTCGCTCGCCGTCTCCTGATGAAGGACGCCGTGCAGACCGATTCGGACTTCCTCTTCGGCAGCCCGCGACGGGCGGCGGGCACGCAGGCCGGCTCGCTGGCGGGCTGGGTGCTGGCCTCGCTGGTGTTCGTGCTGTTCGCGGTGAACGCGGCGCTGCACTTCCCCGGCGTCATGAACAACGACTCCATCGGCCAGTACCGGGATGCGGTGAGCGGCCGCTTCGGCGACTGGCACCCGCCCATCATGGCCTGGGCCTGGTCGTACCTGCGCTTCGTCGGCGAAGGGCCGGCGCCTTTCCTGCTGCTGCACCTGGCGCTGTACTGGACCGGCTTCGGCCTCATCGCCGACGGCCTGCGCCGCGCCGGCCATCCGAAGACCGCGCTGGCCGTGACGCTGGCGGGCGCCTTCCCTCCGTTCCTGTACGTCAACGCCCAGGTGGTGAAGGACGTGGGGATGGCGGTGTCGTGGCTGGCCGCCGTGGGCGGGCTGTTCTGGTTCCGCGTGCAGCTGCGCCGCGTGCCGATCGGCTGGGGCCTCGCGATCGCGGCGCTGGTGTTCTACGGCGCGATGGTGCGCACCAACGCCATCTTCGGCCTGGGCCCGCTGTTGCTGCTGGCGTTCGCGCCCAACCGCTGGCTGCGCAGCGTGCGGCTGCTGGTGGCCACGGTATTGATCGCGATCGTCGCGCTGCCCGTCAGCGCGGTGGCCAACCGCCTGCTGTTCAACCCGATCCCGCAGCATGCGGTGCAGTCGCTGTTCATGTTCGACCTGATGGGCATCGCGGTGCACACCGGCGATCCCGCCGTGCTGGAGCCGCGCGCCACGCTGGCGAAGGAGGACCTGCAGTCCTGCTACTCGCCCTACTGGTGGGACAGCATGAGCCCGTGGGGCCGGTGCGCGGCCAAGGTGCATAGACCGGCCGACGTCGACATGCCGACATTGCCCGACGGCCTGGCCGCGCAGTGGGCGCGCAGCATCGCGGAGCACCCGATCGCCTACGCGCAGCACCGCCTGAAGCACTTCAACTCCGCGCTGCTGTTCGCGGTGCCGCTCAAGCACATCCGCCTGACGCCCGAGTACGGCACCGGTGATCCGCGCGTGGCGCCGCTGGAAGTCGTCACCGAACGCGACGTCCGCATGGACCTGGTGCGCAAGAACCCCGCTGTGTGGCCGGTCACCTGGCTCGCCTGGGCCGCCTGCCTGCTGGTGCTGCTGCGGCGCGAACCGCCGGTGGCCAACGTGGCGCTGGCCCGCGTGCTGGCCGTGTCCGCGCTCGGCTATTCCGGCGCCTACCTGCTGATCGGCGTGGCGACCGACATGCGCTACCACTACTGGTCGTTGCTCGCGGTGCTGCTCGCCACGCTGGCGGTGGCGCCGCGCCTTGGCCAGTGGCTGCGCAAGCGCGACCGCGAGCTGCTCGCATCGGCCGCGCTGGTCGCGCTCATCGTGTCGGTCGGCCTGGCCGCGCGGCTGCTCGACTTCCGGGGGCTGATGTGATCGCGGCGGCACGCCTGCTGCAGCTTCCGCCGTTGCTGCGTTTCGGCCTCGTGGGCGCCGTCGGCTTCGCGGTGGACGGCGGCCTGCTGCAACTGCTGGTGTCGCTGGGCTGGGGACCGATCGCGGCACGCGCGCTGTCGTTCCCGGCGGCGGTGCTGGCGACCTGGTGGCTCAATCGCAGCATCACCTTCCGCGGCCGCGAATCGGGCGGTCTCCTGCGCAGCCTGCTGCGCTACGTGGCGGTGAGCGTGGTGGGCACGGGCGTCAACTTCGGCATCTACGCATCGCTGGTGCTGTCGTCCGCGACGATGGCGACGTATCCGCTGCTGCCGTTCGCCATCGCATCCGGCGTCGCCCTGGTGTTCAACTACCTGGGCAGCAAGCACTTCGCCTTCAGGGGCTGAGGCGCCCGAACGCCAGCAGCGCCTCCACGTCGGTGCGATACAGGCGCAGCAGAGGGCCTTCGGGCAGCTCGCCCGCCTTGCGCAGCACCGTCTCCACCGGCAGCTTCATGCCGCTGACGTGCAGCGTGATGCCGCGGTCCTGCAGCAGGCGCCGCAG
>Ga0247820_10001343_pt1 | contig 13861 bp, 13 predicted proteins | sample 13C_Glucose_Day1_2_FD_192480 | JGI IMG/M metagenome (GOLD analysis project Ga0247820, IMG submission 192480) | Soil microbial communities from agricultural site in Penn Yan, New York, United States - 13C_Glucose_Day14 | ecosystem: Environmental > Terrestrial > Soil > Agricultural land | place...
TGCTGCTGCGGCGCCGGTTGCGCGGCGTGTTCGCGATCTCGCAGCTGGCCATCCGCCAGTACCGGGCGATCGGCGTGCCGGCGCAGCGCATCCATCCGTTCGGGTACTTCGTGCCCCGGTCGAACGAGCCCGCGCGCGCCGTCGAGCGCGCGCCGCAGGAGCCGTGCCGGGCGGTGTTCGTCGGCAACCTCATCGCGACCAAGGGGCTGCACGAGCTGTCGGCGGCGGCGCGGCGCGTGGCCGCGAGCGGCGTGCCGCTGCAGATCGATGTCTACGGCGCGGGCGACCCGAGCACCTTCGCATTCGACGGCGACGTGATCCGGCACGCGGGCCGCATCCCGTTCGGACAGGCGCAGCAGGTGATCGCGGGCTACGACTTCCTCGTGCTGCCGAGCCGCTACGACGGCTGGGGCGTCGTCGTCAACGAGGCGATCCTCGCGGGCGTGCCGGTGCTGTGCAGCGACCGCGTGGGCGCGGGCGCCTTCGTGCGGCGCTGGGACTGCGGCACGACGTGCGCGGCCGAGTCGGTCGATGCCCTGGCCGGCGCGCTGGCGGAGATGGCGCAGCAGCCGGCACGGCGGCAGCGCATGCGCGAGGCCTGCCTGCGCATGCGCGACCGGCTCGACCCCATCGTGGCCGGCCGCTACATGGCCGACGTGATGCGATCGGGCGGCACGGGCGCCGCACCCCCCAACCCCTGGTACGACGCCTGACCCGCCCGGCCGCCATGCACGACGACCCGCGCGCCTTCAACGTCCACCTCACGAACATCGTGGGAGCGGGCGCCGTGCAGCTCGTGGCCTCGCTGCTGCCCGCGCTGGAGCGGGCGCACAGTGGCCGCGTGGAGCACCTGCACTTGCCCGACCGCGGCCCGCTGGCCGACTACCGCCGCTCGACGTCGGGCCCAGCGCCCCGGCCCTACCGGCGCGTGCTCCCGAACGCGCTGTCGCGGCTCGTCGAGTGCCTCTGGCTGGGCCGACGCTTCCGAGGCGCGGCGCCGCTGCTCGTGCTCGGCGACCTGCCGCTGCGCGGCGCGGGGCCACAGGCGGTGTTCGTCCACACGCTGCACCTGGCCCAGGGCGATCGTTCGGGCACGCGGTTCGGCGGCCTCAAGTACCGCATCGCGCGCGCGATCTTTCGCCTCGGCGCCCCCGACGCGCAGGCCTTCATCGTGCAGACGCCCACGATGGCCGCAGCGATGCTCGAAACATACCCGCAACTGCAGGGCCGGCTGCACGTGGTGCCGCAGCCGCCTCCGGCCTGGCTGCTGGCGTCGGGCTTGCGCCGCACCGGCAGGCGCCGCGCCACGCGCGACGCCGGGCTCTCGCTGGTCTATCCGGCAGCGCCCTACCCGCACAAGAACCACGGCCTGCTGTCGCAGGTGGGCCAGGTGCCGGGCCCGTGGCCGGTGGAGCGGCTCACGCTGACGGTGCCCGTCTCGGCGAACCCGAACCCTGCCGTGCCGTGGATCCGCTGCGTCGGGCCGCTGGAGCCGCAGGCGGTGCTCGACGCGTATCGCGAGGCCGACGGCCTGCTCTTCCTCTCCAACGCCGAGAGCTACGGCCTGCCGCTGGTGGAAGCGATGTGGGCCGGCCTGCCGATCGTCTGCCCCGACCTGCCCTACGCGCGCTCGCTGTGCGGCCCCCAGGCGCTCTACTTCGAGCCCGACGACATCGGCTCACTGCGCCGCGCGCTCGACGAACTGCGCGCGCGCTTGCACCATGGCTGGTGGCCCGACTGGTCGGAGCGCCTGGCCACCATCCCGCCCCACTGGGACTCCGTCGCCCAGGCGATGCTGCGCATCCTCTTCGACGCCACCGCGGCCCCTCGCCCATGAAGGTCACGATCATCACCGTGGCGTTCAACAGTGCCTCGACCATCGGCGACACCCTGGCTTCCGTGGCGTCCCAGACGCACCCGGACATCGAGCACCTGGTGATCGACGGCAACTCGACCGATGCGACGATGGACATCGTGCGCCGCCACGGCGCTCGCGTGGCGAAGGCCCTCTCCGAGCCCGACCGCGGCATCTACGACGCCATGAACAAGGGGCTCGCGATGGCCACCGGCGACCTCGTCGGCTTCCTCAATGCGGACGACGTGCTGAACGGCCCCGGCGCCGTGGCCGCGCTCGTCGAAGCGGCCAGCCCGGGCAGGGACATGGTCTATGCCGACCTCGTCTACGTGCGCGCCGACGACCTCGGCCGCGTCGTGCGCCACTGGCGCTCGGGCCCGTTTCGGCGCGCTGCGCTGCGCCTGGGCTGGATGCCGCCGCACCCCACGTTCTACGTCCGGCGCGACGTGCTGCGCTCGGTCGGCGAGTTCGACACCCGCCTGCGCATCGCCGCCGACTACGACTTCATGCTGCGCTGCCTGTGCCGGCCCTCGGTGGACGTGGGCTATTTGCCGGAGGTGCTGGTGCGCATGCGCACGGGCGGCGCGAGCAATGCCAACCTGAAGTCGCTGCTGCGCAAGAGCCGCGAGGATCTCACCGCCCTGCGCCGCCACCGCGTGGGCGGCTGGCTCACGCTGATCGCGAAGAACCTGCGCAAGCTGCCCCAGTTCCTCGGCGCCTCCTGGCGCTAGAAACACCTCTTCATGTCACTCCTCGACACCCTCAAGTTCATCGTGAAGCACCCGCTCAACCGGGGTTCGGAAGCCGACGCCGTGATGCGCTTCGCAAAGTGGCAGATCGGCAGCCGGCTGCTGCCCGGCCCGGTCGTGCACGAGTGGATCGGCGGCGCCCGCTTCTTCGTGCGCCATGGCGAGACCGGGCTCACCGGCAACCTGTACGCCGGGCTGCACGAGTTCGCCGACATGGCGTTCGTGCTGCACGTGCTGCGCGACACCGACCTCTTCGCCGACATCGGCGCCAACGCCGGGTCCTACACGTTGCTGGCGTGCCGCGCCGTCGGCGCGGCCGGCGTCGCGTTCGAGCCCTTCCCGCCGACCTTCCAGCGCCTGAGCGACAACGTGCGCCTGAACCGCCTGGAAGACCGCGTGCGCTGCCTGAACATGGCGCTCGGCCGCGAGCCGGGCACCGCCCGCTTCACGAGCGGCCTGGACACCGTGAACCACATCCTCGGCGCCGGCGAGGACGATGCCGGCGCGGTGAGCGTGCCGGTCTCGACGCTCGATGCGGCGCTGGCCGGCGCGGCGCCGGCGGTGATGAAGATCGACGTCGAAGGCTACGAGCTGCCGGTGCTCGAAGGCGGCGGCGCCACCTTGCGCAACGAGGCGCTGCTCGCGGTGATCATGGAGCTGAACGGCAGCGGCGAGCGGTACGGCCACGACGAATCGCGCATCGCGGCGATGATGCGCAACCTCGGCTTCGACGCCTGCACCTACGACCCGTTCGAGCGCAGGCTGGTCGACCTGGCCGGCGCGGCCTCGGCCACCGGCAACACCTTGTTCGTGCGGCAGCGCGAGCGCGTGATGCAACGGCTGAAGAGCGCGCCGCCGTTCAAGGCGAACGGCAAGGCGGTGTTGCCGGCGACTCAGCCCCTCGATTGCTCCACGGCGCCGAAGCGGCCCCACCAAGTGCCTTGCGCGGATCCGGCTCCGCCGGTCCGCAGCAAGCGCCCCCTTGGGGGGCAGCGACGGGAGGAGCGTGGGGGCTTCATGTTCTCCAGCGCCCCTCGTGCTCGACGAACCAGCGGTAGGTGTCGCGCAGGCCGTCTTCCAGGCCGATGGCGGAGCGCCAGCCGAGTGCCGCGAGACGCGAGACATCCATCAGCTTGCGCGGCGTGCCGTCGGGCTTGGTCGCGTCGAAGGACAGCCGGCCGGTGTAGCCGGTGACGCGCGCCATCGTCTCGGCGAGCTCGCGGATGGTGCAGTCGACGCCGGTGCCCACGTTCACGTGCGACAGCATGGGCTGCGTGTGCGCCCGATAGGCTGCGTCGTCGAGCTCCATCACGTGCACGCTGGCCGCGGCCATGTCGTCGACGTGCAGGAACTCGCGCATCGGCCGGCCGCTGCCCCAGATCACGACCTCCTCGGCGCCGGCGCGCACCGCTTCGTGGAAGCGCCGCATCAGCGCCGGGATGACGTGGGAGTTCTCCGGGTGGAAGTTGTCGTTCGGGCCGTAGAGGTTGGTCGGCATCACGCTGCGGTAGTCGCGCCCGTGCTGGCGGTTGAAGCTCTCGCACAGCTTGATGCCGGCGATCTTCGCGATGGCGTACGGCTCGTTCGTGGCCTCCAGCGTCCCGGTGAGCAGCGCCTCCTCGCGCATCGGCTGCTCGGCCAGGCGCGGGTAGATGCACGAGGACCCCAGGAACAGCAGCCGCTGCACGCCGGCGCGGTGCGCCGCATCGATGATGTTGGCCTCGATCAGCAGGTTGTCGAGGAGAAAGTCGGCCGGGTAGGTGTTGTTGGCGTGGATGCCGCCCACCTTCGCCGCCGCCAGCACCACGCGGCCGATGCGCCGGCTGGCGAAGAAGCGGCGCACGGCCTCCTGTGAAGCGAGGTCGAGCTCGTCGCGCGTGGCGGTGACGATGTCCCGGTAGCCGCAGGCCTGCAGCCGCCGCACGATCGCCGAGCCCACCATGCCGCGGTGGCCGGCGACGAAGACGGTCTCGTCGGCGTGCCTCACGACCCGCCCTCGCGCGACATCGGCACCTCATGCCCGTGCGCCTTCAGGAAGGCCAGGCGGCGGGCGGACTTCAGGTCTTCGGCCACCATCTCGGCGCACATCTGCTGCGCCGTGATCTCGGGCACCCAGCCGAGCTTCTGCTTCGCCTTGGTCGGGTCGCCGAGCAGCGTCTCGACCTCGGCGGGCCGGAAGTAGCGCGCATCGACGGCGGCGATGCAGTCGCCCGGCCGCAGCGCCGGCGCCTTGTCGCCCTCGATGGCGACGACGATCGCCCGCTCCTGCACGCCCTGGCCTTCGAACCGAAGCGTGATGCCGAGCTCGGCGGCCGACCATCGGATGAACTCGCGCACCGAGTATTGCAGCCCGGTGGCGATGACGAAGTCTTCGGGCTGGTCCTGCTGCAGCATCATCCACTGCATGCGCACGTAGTCCTTCGCATGGCCCCAGTCGCGCAGCGCGTCCAGGTTGCCGAGGTACAGGCGCTTCTCCAGGCCCTGCGCGATGTTGGACAGCCCGCGCGTGATCTTGCGCGTGACGAAGGTCTCGCCGCGGCGCGGGCTCTCGTGGTTGAACAGGATGCCGTTGCAGGCGTAGAGGCCGTAGGCCTCGCGGTAGTTGACGGTGATCCAGTAGGCGTAGAGCTTGGCCACCGCGTAGGGGCTGCGCGGGTGGAAGGGCGTGGTCTCCTTCTGCGGGATCTCCTGCACCAGGCCGTAGAGCTCGCTCGTGGACGCCTGGTAGAAGCGGGTCTTGCGCTCCAGGCCGAGGAAGCGGATGGCCTCGAGCAGCCGCAGCGTGCCCAGCGCATCGACGTCTGCCGTGTATTCCGGGGCCTCGAAGCTCACCGCCACGTGCGACTGCGCGCCGAGGTTGTAGACCTCGTCGGGCTGCACCTGCTGCAGGATGCGCGTGAGGTTGGAGCTGTCGGCGAGGTCGCCGTAGTGCAGCACGAAGTGCTGGTGCTCGACGTGCGGATCCTCGTAGATGTGGTCGACCCGCTGCGTGTTGAACAGGGAAGCGCGCCGCTTGATGCCGTGGACCTCGTAGCCCTTGGCCAGCAGCAGTTCGGCGAGGTAGGAGCCATCCTGGCCCGTCACGCCGGTGATGAGTGCTTTTTTCATGTGGGGAGACGATTCGTGCGCAATACGGGAGTCTATCGAGGCGACGGGGCAGGGCTCGCGGCGTGGCGGTATTCCGGGACGATGGTGGACAGGCACTCGCGCACGGCGTCGTCGCTCCCGGGGTGGCGATGCGCGACGCCCCAGTCGAGCAGCGGCTGCACCGCCTCGGCGGACTGCTCCAGGCGCGCCACCCGCAGGCGCTCGAAGCGCGTGGGCAGCGTCGCATCCTTGTCGGCCAGCAGCTCCTCGTAGAGCTTCTCGCCCGGCCGCAGGCCGCTGAAGTGGATGTCGATGCGGCTGTCCGTCACCCCCGCCAGCCGGATCAATTGCCGGGCGAGGTCGACGATGCGCACGGGCTCGCCCATGTCGAGCACCAGCACCTGCCCGGTCTCGCCGATCGCCGCCGCCTGCAGCACGAGCCGCGCCGCCTCGGGAATCGTCATGAAGTACCGGATGATGTCCGGGTGCGTCACGGTCACGGGCCCGCCCTTGGCGATCTGTTCCTTGAACTTCGGGATCACGCTGCCGCTGGAGCCGAGCACGTTGCCGAAGCGCACGGCCATGAACTTCGTGCCCCGATGCTTCGTGGCGAGGGCGGAGACCACCCTTTCGGCTGCGCGCTTGGTCGCGCCCATGACGTTGGTCGGGTTCACCGCCTTGTCGGTGCTGATCAGCACGAAGCGCTCCACCGCGTGCTCGGCGGCGGCCAGCGCCGCGTGGTAGGTGCCGAGCGTGTTGTTGCGCAGCGCGGCCCATGCGTTGTCGTCCTCCATCAGCGGGACGTGCTTGTACGCGGCGGCATGGAACACCACCTGGGGCGACCAGCGCGAGAACGTGGCCCGCAGGTGCTCGAGGTCCTTCACGTCGCCGATCAGCTTGACGAGCGGCAGGCCGGGAAAGCGCTCCTCCAGCTCCTGCTCGATGGTGTAGAGGTTGAACTCGCTCAGCTCGTAGAGCACGAGGCGCGCAGGGCCGTAGCGCGCGACCTGCCGGCACAGCTCGCTGCCGATGCTGCCGCCCGCGCCGGTGATGAGCACCGTCTTGCCGGCCAGCGTCTCGGCGATGCCGGCCTCGTCGAGCACCACCGGCTCGCGGCCGAGCAGGTCCTCCGGCTCGATCTCGCGGATGCGGTCGGCATCGGTGCGGCCGTCGTGCATCTCGTCGGACGACGGCACCGTGAGCACCGGCAGCCCCGAGCGGCCGGCAAGGTCCAGCGCGCGGCGGCGCTGCGGGCCGGTGGCCGAGGGCAGCGCGACGATCACGTGGGTCGCGGCCCCGAGCACGGCGCGGTCGTGCACGGCGTCCAGCGGGCCGAGCACCGGCACGCCGGCGATGCGCGCGCCCTGCTTGCCACGGTCGTCGTCGAGCAGCGCGAGCACGATCCAGCCCTGATGGTGGATGCCGGCGAGCAGGCGCTTGGCGGCCTCGCCGGCGCCGAGGATCACGGCGCGCCGGATCTCCGACTCGTCCCCGGTGATGCGCTCGCGCGCGTGCTCGTACAGCATGCGGTAGCCCAGGCGCACGAGGCACACGCCCATCAGCGTGACGATCGGATGCAGCGCGAGCACGGCTCGCGGCACGGCCTCGAGCCGCATCATCAGCACGCCGGCGGCCGAGACCCCGCCCGCCAGCAGGCAGGCCCACGCGAGCCGCTTGACTTCGCCGAAACCGGAGAAGCGCCAGATGCCCTGCGGCACCCGGAAGCCGGCAAAGGCCGCCAGGTACAGGCCCACGACGCACAGCATCACGAATTCGTCGTACGGTGCGCGGGCGACGAACCAGCGCTCGTAGCCGAGGCGGAACAGGTAGGTGAGGTTCCAGCACACCGCCACGACCACGCCGTCGATGGCGAGCGAGAGCGGCTCGCGATGCGGGCGCAGGCGAGCGAGGAAGTGGTCGAGGCGGTGCCAGAAGCTGGGCAGGGTCATGGTGGGGGCGTGGGAACCGGCGGCGCCTTCGGCGGCCGCAGCAGGATGCGCAGCGTACGCCCGATCACGCGCAGGTCGGTCGCGAAGGTCGCCCGGCCGGCGTAGTCGGCCGCGCGGCGCAGCTTGCGCGGCAGGATGACCTCCACGTACTCGCGCTCGGGGTCGGCCGCGCGGGCGAGCTGCTCGCCCTCGTCCATGAACTCGAGCGACGCCGGGTCGGTGATGCCCGGCCGCACCGACAGCACCCGCTCGCGCAGGTCGGCCGGATACATCGCCACGTAGCGCGGCACTTCCGGGCGCGGGCCGACGAGGCTCATGTCGCCGCGCAGCACGTCGATGAGCTGGGGCATCTCGTCCAGCCGATGGCGGCGCAGCACCGCGCCGACGCGCGTGATGCGCGCATCGGCGCCCACGGTGATCGACGGGCCGCGCTGCGCGGCGTCGTGCGCCATGGTGCGGAACTTGTGGATGCGGAACGGCCGGCCGTGGCGGCCCACGCGCTCCTGGCGGAACAGCACCGGCCCGGGTGTATCGAGCCGGATCGCAAGCGCCACCACGAGCAGCAGCGGCGCGAGCACGACGAGCGACACGGCCGCGCCGAGCAGGTCGAACAGGCGCTTGGCCACGGCCGGCACGCGCCGTTCAACGGCCGAGCGCGCGCCGCACGGCGCCGATCACGCGCTGCACGTCGTCGTCGGTCATGCGCGTGTACAGCGGCAGGCTGAGCATGCGCTCGTAGGCGTGCTGGCTGTGCGGGAACTGCGCCGGCGACAGCGCGTAGCGGTCGCGCCAGTACGGGTGCAGGTGCAGCGGGATGTAGTGCACGCTGCAGCCGATGCCCTGCTCGAACAGGCGCTCGACGAAGCGGTCGCGCGCGATGCCGGCGTCGTCGGCCAGGCGCACCGCGTAGAGGTGCCAGGCGTGCAGGTCCGCGCCCGGGGGCCGCGGCGGCGTGACGAGCGGGAGCCCGGCGAAGCCCGCATCGTAGGCCGCGGCGATGCGCTCGCGGCGCTGCTGGAACTCGCGCGCTCGGCGCAGCTGGTGCAGGCCGAGGGCGGCGGCGATGTCGGTGAGGTTGTACTTGAAGCCCGGCGCGACGATTTCGTAGTACCAGCTCGGCACCTCGGCGGTGAAGCGGTCGAACGCGTCGCGGCTCATGCCGTGCAGCCGCATCACGCGCGCGCGCTGCGCGAGCCCGGCGTCGCGCGTGACGAGCATGCCGCCCTCGCCGGTGGTGATCGTCTTGTTGGCGTAGAAGCTGAACACGGCGGCGTCGCTGCGCAGCGTGCCCACGAGCGCGCCCCCGCAGGTGGCCGGCAGCGCATGGGCGGCGTCTTCCACCACCTTCAGCCCGTGGCGGGCGGCCAGCGCGAGCAGCGCCGGCATGTCGGCCGCAAGGCCGGCATAGTGCACCGGCACGATCGCCTTCGTGCGCGGCGTGATGGCGGCCTCGACGGCGCGCGGGTCGATGTTCAGCGTCGCCGGATCGATGTCCACAAGGCGCACGTCGGCGCCCAGGTAGCGCACGACCTCGGCGGTGGCGGTGAAGGTGTGGGTGGTGGTGATGACCTCGTCGCCCGGGCCGATGCCCAGCGCCTCGAGCGCCAGGTGCAGGCCGGCGGTGGCGGAGTTCACGGCGACGCTCTCGATGGACGGGTCGCCGAGGAAGCCGGTGAAGTCCTGCTCGAAGCGCCGCGCCTTCGGGCCGGTGGTGATCCAGCCGGATTTCAGGGTGTCGACGACCTCGGCGATCTCCGCGTCGCCGATCTCGGGCAGTGCAAAGGGCAGGAAGGGTCCGGCGGGCATCGTCGCACCTCAGGCCAGCCGCGGCCCGAGGACGCGGGCCCACTCCAGGCGGCCGATGTTGTCCTGGAGCCACCGCGCTGCCAAACGATGATGGAGATGGCCACAGTCCAGCGGGGCCATCGGCACATTGACTTCGAGCAATGCGCGCATCGTCACACGCCCTCTACGTCGCGCAACCGGTCGACTTGCTCGTTGTTGCTGACAACACCTTCGCGCGCTGGAAACGGCCTGGAGCCGCCAGCGATGCGCGCCGGTTCCTTGGCCGCGGCGATGAGGTCGTCGTCGTTATCGAGTGTCGTAGGCACGATGGATGATTTGATGCAGTGATGCGCAGATGCTAGCGGCATCGAGCGATCAGGGCTTCGCAAGCCAGCAAACGACGTGCGTTCGCAGGATCGGCAAGGCATTGAACCAGCCATAGAGCGCCGGGTGCACCCGCGTGACAGCGCGCGCAAGCGGTGGCGCCAGCGTCACGCGACGGGCTTGCACGGCAGCGTGGGGGAACAGCGCGCGCACTCTGGACAGGGGCATGCCGCGCACGTCCGGGTTGCGTGGGTTGTCCATGGTGAAGTCGTACCAGAGCACGCCGCCACCGGGCTTCACCCAGCGCCACATGGCGGCAGCCAGATGCGCCTGCGTCGCGTCGTCGAGCAGCGAGGAGAAGACGGTGAACTGAAGCACCAGATCCTGGCTGCCGGGCTCGATGTCGGCGCGGGCCGCGTCGCCCGCCACGAGCCGCACCGCCTCCGGCAGGATGCCTCGCGCATGGGCGAGCCGCTCGGGCAGCAGCTCGATGCCGGCCAGGTGCTCGGGCCGGAAGCCGTAGCGCAGCAGTTCGAGCAGGTTGCCGCCGGCGCCGCAGCCCACTTCCACCGCCCGGCGGGCGCCGAGGTCGTGCCAGCCCAGCGCGGCAAACAGGCGCAGCGTGGCGCGCTGGCGCTCCTGCAGCGCGCACCACACGTCGGGCCGCAGGATGCCGTGGCGGTCAGGGACGGGCGCGCTCACCGGGCCGCCTCCACCGCGTCGAGGAAGCGCTGCGCGAGCACCGGGTAGGCATGGTGCGCCAGCACGTAGGCGCGGCCGCGCGCTCCCATGTCGTGGCGCTCCCGCCGGCCGAGCGCGGCCAGCCGGCGCAGCCCCGCGGCCACCGCGCCGGCCGACTCCGGCGGCACGGTCAGGCCGCAGCGCGCCTCGGCCACCGGGTCGTTGCCGGCCTCGACCGAGTGCAGCACTGCGCAGCCGGCCATCATGTAGTCCATGAGCTTGTTCGGCGCGATGCCGAAGCGGTAGATGGGCAGGCGCCGCCAGCCGATGTAGGCGATGTCGAGCGCGGCCAGCAGCGCCGGCACCTGGGCCTTGGGCACCGGGGGCAGCAGCGCCACGCGGTCGAGCCGCTCGTCGGCGATGCTGCGCGCCAGCCGCGCGCGATCGTGTCCGTCGCCCACGAGCACGAACGAGAACGGCTCGGAGCGCAGCATCGCGGCCGCGTCGAGCAGCGTGTCGAGCGCGTTCGGCGGGCCCATCGAGCCGGCGTAGCCGACGATCGCGCGCCCGCCGGCGGCATCGAGCGCGGCGCGCACGTCGTCGCGCAGCGGCTGCGGCGGCTGGGCCCAGTCGGCGGGGGAGATGCCGTTGGGCACGATGGCCAGCCGGGAGAGGTCGAGGCCGCGCCCGGCCATGTGCTCGTGCACGCAGGGCAGCATCGACACCACGACATCGGCGTCACGATACGCCGCGCGCTCGGCCGCGCCGCAGAGCAGCGCGAACGGGTGCCACGGCGACATGCCGGACAGCTCGATCGGCGACAGCGGCCACAGGTCGTGCACCTCGTGCACGAGCAGCGCGCCGGCGCGGCGCGCGATGCGGCGCGCCACCCAGACGTCCATCGGATAGGTGCTGGAGCCGATGACGACGTCCGGCCGCGCCTCGGCCAGCAGGCGATCGCTGTCGCGCCACGCGTGGCGCAGGAACGCGGCGATGTTGCGCGCGCGGCCCACGCCGTTGCCCTCGTACGGCGGCGTGCGGTACCAGCGGTAGGCGATGCCGTCCAGCGTCTCGTCGCCGGCCTGCGGCTGGCGCGCGCGCACGTGCGAATGGTCCGCGGCGAGGATGCGCACCGCATGGCCCGCGCGCACCCATTCGCGGGCCAGGTAGTAGGGCCGGTACTCCATGCCGAGCGCCGGCGAGCCCGCGTAGTGGTCGATGTAGAGGATGTCCATCGGCGGCGCCTTCAGCCCAGCTCCGCCAGGCGCTCGAGGAAGCGCTCGACGCTGGGAATCCACATCGCATGCTCGCCCACCCAGGCGCGGTTGGCGGCCGCGATGTCGTCGGCGCGGGCCGCCAGGCGGGTGAGCGCATCGATCGCCGGCGTGGCGCCGGGTGCAAGCAGCAGCCCGTTGCGCCCGTGCTCGACGAGCTCGCGGTTGGCCGGCAGGTCGGACAGCAGCGGGATGCAGCCGTGCCCCATCGCCTCGAGCACCGACACCGAGACCGAATCGCTGAGCGGCAGGCTCAGGTACCAGCGCGCGCGGCAGTATTCCTGCGCCTGCGCGGCGGCGTCGAGCCGGCCGGCGAAACGCACCCGCTCGCCGAGCGGCGCGGCCTGCCGCTGCAGCGCGGCGCGCAGCGAGCCGTCGTTGGCCACCACGAGCCGCACGTCCGGCCACTCGCGCGCGATCTCGGCAAACGTGGCCAGCACGCGATCTGGCGCATAGATCGGCTCCAGCGCGCGGTTGGCGAAGAACAGGCGGTCGTCCTTGTCGGCGCCGGGCGCCGGCAGGGCCTCTAGGCCGAACGGGAACGTCATGACCTCGCGCGCGCCGAGCTCCCGCATGCGGGCCGCCATGTGCGCGGAGTCGCTCGTGGCGAGCGCGCAGGCGGCCAGGACGCGCCGCGTGAGCCAGCGCAGCGCGAGGCTGCGCTCGGGCGCCACGAGGATGTCCGAGCCCCACGCCGAGCCGACGAGCCGGCCGGGCGCGCTCAGCAGCACTTGGGCAAGCCATGCGAGCGTGCCGTGCGACGTGAGGTAGTGGGCATGGATCCAGTCGGGCCGCACGCGGCGCAGCCAGGCCGCGACTCGCGGCAACGTCCTCAGGAGGCCGGCGTTTCCGCCTTCGAACGCCGGCCGCGTGCCGAGCGCCAGCCGGCGCTGCGGCGGCACCGCGAAACCCTCGGCGAAGCCGCGGCTCGACACCGCGTACAGCTCCACCCGCGGCTCGAGCGCGCGCGCCCATTTCGCCAGGTGCGGGCTCTCGCCGTCGCCGACCAGCACGAGCCTCATGCCGGCTCGTCGGGGCCGGCCCACTGCGCGCGCAAGGCGCGCAGCTCGGGGTGGCGCTCGATCAGCCGTGCATCGGCGCGGCGCGTGTCGCCGACCACGCGCGCGGGGCGGCCCTCGAGCACCGCGAACTCGGGGTGATCGCCGCGCACGACGCTGCCGGCGCACACCAGCGTGCCGCGGCCGAGCCGCGTGCCGGCCTCGATCAGCGCATGGGGACCGACGAAGCTGTACGCACCGATCTCCACGGCCCCGCCGATCCACCCCGGCCGCTCGCCCGCCCAGCGCACGTACTCGCGCCCGAGCAGCCGCATCGAGCGGTGCGAGCTGTGGGTGACGATGCTCACGTGGCTCGTGACCTGCACGCCCTCGTGCAGCGTGACGCCGCCGCTGGCCTCGATGAACACGAACGGCCCCACGTAGACGTGGTCGTGCAGCACCAGCCGCTCCTCGTGCTCGAGGCAGGCCGACGGCGAGATGCGCGTGTTCGGCAGCCAGCGCCCCTGCGAGCGCTCGCCGAACACGCTGCGGAACGCCAGTGCGCGCACCAGGCGCCGACGCAGCCGGTTGAACCACGCCCTCACGGCGCGGCCTCCAGCGGCCACGTGGCCAGGCGATGGAAGTACCAGCCGAAGAAGAGCGCCATCACGATCGACACGCACCACCCGGCCGCCGGCAGGCCGCCGAGCCCCAGCCCGAGCGCGAGCGCGCCGATGAAGAGCGCATGGCCTGCGAGCGAGACGCGCAGCGCCCAGCCCTGGGCGCCCCACGCCATGGTGGCCACGGCCAGCGGCGACGCGACGAAGTGCACGCCGATGTACAGCGCCAGCGCGCGAGCGAGGTCACCCGCCTCGCGCCAGCCGGCGCCGAACGCCGCTTCGAAGAGCCCCGGCCCGGCGGCCCACAGCAGCAGCACGAACGGCGCCGCGATGGCGCCGAGCACCGTCATCACGCGGCGCACGTCGGCACGCCCCTGCCCGCGCGCGGACTGGCCGAGCGCCGGATACAGCGCCTGCGACACCGCCCCGCCGACCAGCGTGGCCGGCGCCTTGAGATAGCGCAGCGCCAGGCCCCAGAACCCCGCCGCGGCGGCGCCGTGCATGGCCGCGATGAGCGCCACCGCGAGGGTGTCCTGCAG
>Ga0247820_10001344_pt1 | contig 13851 bp, 10 predicted proteins | sample 13C_Glucose_Day1_2_FD_192480 | JGI IMG/M metagenome (GOLD analysis project Ga0247820, IMG submission 192480) | Soil microbial communities from agricultural site in Penn Yan, New York, United States - 13C_Glucose_Day14 | ecosystem: Environmental > Terrestrial > Soil > Agricultural land | place...
CCGGCGTGTTGGCACGGTCGAGCAGGGGCGTGGTCGGGCGTTTGCGGGGAATCTCATGAAACGTCGTGGGCATCAGGCGAATCGTTATAGGTATAAAAGATGCGGCAGTTTACCTGATGCATCGCCCCCTGCCCACGCGTAGGTCTCAAGTTGGCGGATACGCCGTCAGCTGCGCCGGTCGACGATATAGCGGGCCAGGTCGCGTAACGGCTCGGCGGCCGCGTCAAACGGTCGCAGGGCGTGCAGGGCCTGATCGCGCAGTTCCAGGGCGTAGGCCTTGGCTGCGTCGAGGCCGAGCAGGGACGGGTAGGTCGGCTTGTCCCGCGCAATGTCCGCGCCCTGGCGTTTGCCGAGGGTTGCGGTATCGCTTTCGACGTCGAGGATGTCGTCCTGCACCTGAAACGCCAGGCCGATGGCTTGTGCATAAGCCTGCAGCGATTTCAGTTGGTCTTTCTCGGCACGGCCGCTGGCCAGGGCGCCGAGTTTGACGCTGGCCTCGATCAATGCACCGGTCTTGTGCCGATGCATGTATTCAAGGGCTTGTTGATCGAGCTTCAGGCCGACCGAACCAAGGTCGATGGCTTGGCCGCCGACCATGCCGGCCGGGCCTGCCGCCAACGCCAGGGCGCTGACCATTTGCAGGCGGGTTTCGGCATCCGCAGTGTTCAGGCGCGGATCGAGCAGGGCGCTGAAGGCCAGGCTCTGCAAACCGTCGCCAGCAAGGATCGCGCAGGCTTCGTCGAATTTCTTGTGGGTAGTCGGCTGGCCACGACGCAGGTCGTCGTCATCCATGGCCGGCAAATCGTCGTGCACCAGGGAATAGGCGTGGATCAGCTCCACGGCACACGCCGCGCCGTTGGCGTGTTCAGCCTCGCCGCCCAGCGCTTCGCAGGCGGCGTAGGCCAGCAACGGCCGCACCCGTTTACCGCCATTCATCACGCTATAGCGCATGGCTTCGTAAAGGCGTGCAAGCTCAGGGCCTGGCGCGATGAACAGGCTTTCCAGCGCCGCGTTGACGCGAGCCTGGCTGGTGGCCGAATACGCTGCAATCATTCTGGCAAATCCGCGTCGAAGGGTTCCTCGGCCAACTCGCCATCACGTTCGAGCAGCACCTGAACCTTTTGTTCGGCCTGGGCCAGCGCCGCCTGGCAATCGCGGGTCAGGCCGATGCCTTGCTCGAAAGCCGTCAGCGAGTCTTCCAGGGACAATTCGCCATTCTCCAGGCGCTCGACCAGCGTTTGCAGTTCAGCGAGCGATTGTTCGAAATCCAGTGCAGCTTTTTTGCGGGCCATGGCGGCTATTTCCGGTTGACGTTAAACCGGCGCGACACTAGCAGACATGGGGGGTATGGGCAAATGAGCGGGGTATTGGGCGTTGCAATTTGCGGTCTCTTTTAGCGTGATCCGAGTTATTCGGCTCATTTTGTGAGCCGAATAAGCTCGCTATTCGGCTCATGCCCGGCAAATTTCACGATTCCTACAGCAAATAGAGCTCTGCCTGATTGTTAAAAAACCGCTGAAGGGCTAATCTTCGGGTCTTCTACAACCCCACAGTCACGGGGCTTTCAGACGAAACGCAGGGTTTGTATCTGTAACGCGCCGAGGATCAGGCGCAAGGTTTCGTCAGGCATGGCAGGAGGCGTCACATGCGTTCATTGCTGCTGTTGCTGATGGGGCTGGTCTGCGCCACCGCTGCCAGGGCCGAGCCCACGGCCGAACTGTCGGAACCGGTAGGCGGCTGGCGCTTCAACGGCCTGCTGGATCGCAGTGAACAGCCTCAAGTCGCCTATCCCTCGCCGCCCATCGACCGGGGCGTGCAGCGCAATCGCACCATGATCGAAGGCCAGCTCAAGGCCATCGGCAACCAACGCGGGCCCCATACCCTGGCGGTCAACGGCAATCCCCTCAATCTGTACACCGACGACCAGGGACGCTTCGCCCGGCCGTATGCCTTTGGCGCCGGCTCCAACAGCGTCGAAGTGCGCAGTGCCCAAGGCCAGTCGCTCAAGCGCGTTCAATTTTATGAAGCCAACAACCTGCGCACGCCGGCGCGAATTCGCGTGGTGCTGGGTTGGGACGATCCGAAAGCCGAGCTCGACCTGCACATCGTTACCCCGGACGGCCAGCATGCGTTCTGGGCGCGCCCGGCGATGAGCAACGGCGGCGGCCTGGACCCGGATGGCGTCGATGGCCCCGGTCCGGAAATGTTCACCATGACCGCGCCGATGCAGGGCACCTATCTGGTTTACGTGAACTATTGGGGCAACTTCGGCAGCGGCGGCTATAACTTCGATGAGCGCGGCAACCAGAACGAGGTGATCACCTCGCAAATCAACCTGGTACTGAACGAAAACACCGTCGACGAGAAACGCGAGACCTTCATCGTGCCCCTGCGCGCGATCGGTGACCTGCTGCTGGTCAAGACTTTCAACTATTGAACATCCCGTACCACGGATTGGGTTTTGTTAAATGAGCGATAACACTGTGACTCCGGCCGCCGCACCCGCCGCCAAACCTTCCCGGCGCTGGCCGGTGCTGCTGGGCGGATTGTGCCTGGTGGCTGGTGTGGCGGCCGGCTTTGGCTGGTTCATGCATCAGCCCAAGGCGCCGCCGGCGCAATTGGCCAGCGACAAACTGGGCATGAGCCGTCCGGACGGTCTGCTCGAAACCCATTCCTTGAGCCAATTGCCCAAGGACTTGCTGGCGGTGCCGTTTCTCAAGGAAACCCTCACCGAAGATTTCGTCTTCTATTACCAAACCCATGCCGATCGTCTCGGCCTGATCGGCAGTCTGCGGCGGATCATTTACGAGCATGACCTGAAACTGCAGGACAGCCTGATCGAGCAACTGTTCGATCAGCCGGCCGATGTGGCGCTGTGGCGCGGGGCAGATGGCCGACTCAAGGATTTCCTGTTGGTGATGGATCGCGGTGGCCTGGCAAAGGTGCTGGAGCCGCTGGCCAAAGTGGCGCTGGACGATACGCAGCTGACCAGGCTCGGCGAGGTGAAAGTCGGTGCCGACGAGGTGGCGCTTTATCAGCTCAACTACAACGCCAGCAAGGCGTTGGTGTTCGCCTCCCATGGCGACAAACTGGTGGTGCTGTCGAATCCGGCCAAACTCTACGATCCGGACAGCGGCATGCCTGAAGCGCCGGGCAGCGTCTCGACCCAGGCCATCGCCGCGTTGCTCAATGGCGACAAGCTGTTCCCCGAAGCCTTCGGTCTGCAACCCCGTGCCGCAGAGGTGAAACAACGGTTGTCGGTCAATGCCAGCGTCCTGGCCATGGGGTATCAGCGTTTCATCCCGAATTTCGCCGGCCTGCGCTTCGACATGGATGAGAAGGGCTGGCACAGCTTCCTTGCCATGGATGAACTGGAAAACCAGCCGGATTTCGATTTCAAACCAATCTGGCAAGCCATGCCCATGGGGGCCAGCGCTTGCGTGGCCTTGCCGTTGGCCGCCGAACAACAGCAACCGTTGCTGGTGAAACTCGGCGCTGACGATACGGTTGCCCAGGCCCTGACCGAACACATGGCGGGTGCCGCCGGCCTGTGCTGGTATGCCGACTCGCGGCTGTATACGCCATTGTTGGTGGCCAGCCTGAACGACGATGACAGCGCTAAGCTCGACGGCGATCTGGGCAACCTGTTCGGCGCGATGGTCGGTGCCTACGAAGGCAAGGTCGCAGAGCATGCGTTCCCGGTGGTCGAGAAGCAGGAAGGCATGACTCACCAGTGGCAACGCCAGGTCAGTTCCAACTTCGGCCCCTACAAGGCCAAGGATGCCGAGACCCCGGACGCGATCACCGGCAAGGCCTTCATGCGCGTGAGCCTGGCGCGCCACGGTACGACGCTGCTGTTTTCCCTCGACGACAAGTTAGTGGATAAAGCCCTCGGCACCCTCGATAAACGCTTTCCGCCGATGGCAGACGTCGTGCCGAAAGACCTGCTGATGCCGGTCTACTTCGGCCCGGATTCCATGGCGCAACTGATGCAACAGGAAACCCTCGACAGCCTGCCGCAGGATATGGAACCGGTGTTCTACAACGCCGCGCAAACCTATCTGATCCCGAAATTGCGCAAGCTCGGCGGCTACGGGAAATATGCCCTGACCTTGCCCGAAGGCAGCGAACCCGACGGCCACTGGCAATGGTTGCCGCTAGAGTGGAAAGCCCTGTGAGCACACTCATCCGAGGCCTCGGCCTGCTGGCGATGCTGCTGGGCAGTCGCGTCTTTGCCAGCGAAGCCGCAACGCTCGACCCGCAGCAATCCCAGGTATTCCGCGCCTGGTTCGTGCGCATCGCCCAGGAACAACTGACCCAGGGCCCGAGCCCGCGGTGGTACCAGCAGGACTGCGCCGGCCTGGTGCGGTTCGCCGCCAACGAAGCGTTGAAAGTCCATGACGATAAATGGCTGCGCAGCAATGGCCTGTCCAACCGCTACCTGCCGCCGGAACTGCAACTGAGCGATACGCAACGAAGCCTCGCCCGGCAATGGCAGCAGGGCGGCGGCAAAGTCGGGCCGTACGTGAACGCGATCAAGCTGATCCAGTTCAACAGCCATTTGGTCGGCCGCGATATAGCGCAAGCCCGGCCCGGCGACCTGATGTTTTTCGATCAGGGCGACGACCAGCACCTGATGATCTGGATGGGCCGCTACATCGCCTATCACACCGGCACCACCAGCCCCACAGACAACGGCATGCGTTCCGCAAGCCTGCAGCAACTCATGACATGGAAGGACACCCGATGGATCCCCGACGCAGCCAACCCCAACTTCATCGGCGTCTATCGACTGAACTTTCTTTCCCAATGATCGGTATCCGCATGCTGCGTTTTTTGCCTCTGCTGTTGGTATTGGTGCTGCCGTTTTCGACGGTGTATGCCGACGACACCGTCGAGCCGAGCGGCTACACGCCAGTGGCCGGTGAAAGTTTTTTCCTGCTGGCCGACAGCAGCTTCGCCAGCGATGAACAGGCGATGGTGCGCCTCGAAGCGCCGGGCCGTGACTATCGCCGGTTCCGCATGGAGCCTTACGGCGGCGCCGACATTCGCGTGTATCGGATCGACAAACCGCTGGATTTCCTCAAGCGCCAGAAGAACCTCCACCGGGTGGTCAGTGACGGCCAGTTCAAGGGCGAAGGCCTGTCGAATACCCTCGCGTACCTGTGGGACAACTGGTACCGCAAATCCCGTCGGGTGATGCAACGGGCGTTTTCCTACGAATCGCGTAAACAAGTCACCGAAGAAGTGCCGGAACTGAAGATGGGTACTGCCATCGCCGCGCCAACGCCCTACGATGCGCAGCCGCAATTTGCGCTGATTCCGGGTTTGCCGGTGATCAGCCAATTTCGTTATCCACTGTGGCAAGCCAAACCGATCCAGCCCCCTGCCGGGGTGAACCTGGCCGGTTCATCCAGCGAGTTCGTCAGCGTTGCACCGGGCAACGTGTACATCCCGTTGGGCAACCTGAAGCCGGGTCTGTACCTGGTGGAAGCCCTGATCGGCAAGTACCGCGCGACCACCATGGTCTTCGTCTCCAACACCGTGGCAGTCAGCAAGATTGCCGGTGATGAACTGGTGGTCTGGGCTGCGCACAAACACCAAGGCAATTCGGTGCCGAAGGTCAATGTGCTGTGGACCGATGGCCTGGGTGTGATGAGCAGTGGCGCCACCGATGCCGATGGTTTGCTGCGGTTGAAACACGTCAGCCCGGAACGCTCGTTCGTGATCGGCGAGGACGAAGAGGGCGGGGTGTTCGTCGCTGAAAACTTCTACTACGACAGCGAAATCTACGACACCAAACTCTATGCCTTTACCGACCGGCCGCTGTATCGGCCGGGGGATTGGGTGTCGCTGAAAATCGTCGGACGCGAGTTCAAGAATGCTCGCGACTCGGTGCAGCCGAGCGCCGCCGACGTCAACCTCACCGTGCTCGATGCCACCGGTACCGCACTGCAAACCCTGGCGCTGAAACTCGATTCCAAGGCTGGCACTCAAGGGCGCTTCCAGCTGCCGGACAACGCCGTGGCGGGCGGTTATGAATTGCGTTTCAGCTACAAGGATCAGGCCTACAGCAGCGCCTTCCGCGTTGCCGAATACATCAAGCCACACTTCGACATTTCCTTGAATCTGGCCAAGCAGGATTACCGCACCGGCGAACCGGTCAAGGGTAGTCTGGTGTTGCTGTACCCGGACGGTAAACCCGTGGCCAATGCCAAATTGAGCCTGAGCCTGCGCGCCCAGCAACTGTCGATGGTCGACAACGAACTGCAGTATCTCGGGCAATTCCCGGTGGAGTTGACCAGTACCGAACTGACTACCGATGCCAAAGGCAACGCGACCCTCGACCTGCCGGCCGCCGAGAAGCCGAGCCGCTACATGCTGACCGTATTCGCCAGCGATGGCGCGGCCTACCGGGTCAAGACCACTAAGGAAATCCTCATCGACCGCGGCGCCGCGAATTTCAGTTTGCGCGCTCCCCAGCGATTCAGCGCGGTGGGCGAGAAGGTTGCGTTCAATTATCTGAATGAAGGTGGCAGCGAACAGAGCAAGGCCGTCATGCCGAGCAGTTATGGGTGGGTGCGGCTGGAAGACCAGAGCACCGGCGAGGGCAAACTGGCCGCCGCCGATAAAGGTTTCACCCTGGCGTTTGAGCGACCGGGCACTTACAACCTGACCTTGAAGGATGACCATGGCCGTGTCGTTGGCGCGACCGGTCATTCGGTCACCGGCGATGGCGTCAAGGCCGTGCCGGGCACCGTAGAAATCCTCCTCGATAAACCGGAGTACAAGGCGGGCGATGAAGCGCTCGCGCTGATCACTTTCCCTGAGCCGGTCAGCGATGCATTGCTGTCGCTGGAGCGGGACAAAGTCGAGGCGACGGCGCTGCTATCCAAGGGCGGCGATTGGCTGCGGATGGAAAAACTCAGTGACACCCAATACCGCGCACGGATCCCGGTCAAAGACAGCTTCACGCCAAACCTGACGTTTTCGGTTCTGTACACCAAGGGCGGTCAGTACAGTTTTCAGAACGCCGGCATCAAGGTCATAGCGCCGCAAATCGACGTAGTGATCGCCACCGACAAAGAGTCGTATCAACCTGGCGACACAGTGTCCGTCGACCTCTCCACCCAGTTCGCCGGCAAGCCGATTTTGGCGCACCTGACGGTCAGCGTGGTGGATGAAATGGTCTACGCATTGCAACCGGAAGTTGCACCGAGCATCGACCAGTTCTTCTATCACCCGCGCCGCAATAACGTGCGAACCAGTGCCAGTCTGTCGTTCATCAGCTATGACGTGGCACTGCCGGGCAGCCCGGGTGCACCCGGCAAAGCCAGCCGCAGCGAGCGTGGGGTGAAAGTGCTGGAACGACCGCGTCGCGAAGACGTCGACACCGCCGCCTGGCAGCCGGAATTGATGACCGATGCCAATGGCAAGACGCGCTTCACCTTCAAGATGCCGGACTCCTTGACCCGCTGGCGCATCACCGCCCGGGCCATCGCCGATGATGGTCGGGTCGGGCAGAAGAAACAATTCGTCCATTCGGAAAAACCGCTGTACCTGAAGTGGAGCGGGCCAACCCGATTCCGCAGTGGCGACAAACCGGAGCTCGGTGTATTCGCCTTCAGCCAGGCCGAGAAACCGGTAGCGGCTGAGCTGGTGATACATGACGGCGGCACCGAACAGCGTGTTCCGGTGACGCTGAATAACGGCATCAATTACATCCCGCTGCCCACATTCGCATTGGCCAACGGTGAGTGGACCGCCAAGTTGGTGCAAGACGGCAAAACCGCTGATGCCTTGAGCGTGCACCTGACCGCGACCGGTGAAGGTTGGCAGGTCACTCAAAGCCAGAGCCTGGACGTAGCCAGCGGTGATACGCCGCTGACCTTGCCGGCGGATGCGACGGATATTCGCCTGCGCCTGGATGACAGTGCGCAAGCGCTGTTCCGTTCGGCACTGGATGATCTGCTGAGTTATCCCTACGGCGGCGTGGAACAGACCGCCAGCCGATTGCTGCCATTGAGCATCGCCTATCCGACCCTGTCGTCTAACCCGCGGATCCGCGATCGCTTGCGCCTGATCATGCAGAACAGCCGCCTGCGCCTGGTGCAAATGGCCGGGCCGTCGGCGAGCTTCACCTGGTGGGGCATGGAGGGTGAGCCGGATGCGTTTCTTACCGCTTACGCCTACTACGCCGACTGGCACGCCAGCAAGGCGTTGGGGTTGAGCCTGCCGCCGGAGCATTGGCAGCGGGTGCTGGAGGTCTATGCGAAACAGGCGAAGAACACGCCGCTGTTGCAGCGGGCGCTGATTGTGTCGTTCGCCAAACAGCTGCAATTGCCGGTGAATACCTTGCTCAGTGGCTTGATGGATGACCTGGCGAACGCCGGCGAGGGTAATGCCGCAAACCTGATGGAAGATGGCGAAGACAGCATCGTCATGAGCAATCCGGATTCTGCGCTGGGGTTGGCCAGTGCTCGCGTGTTGACCGCGTCTTTGGCTCGCCAGGCGAAGGTCGATGCGCCAGAGGCTTTCACTCGGCAACTGGCGAATGCGCAGCAGCGCGTGGAAGTCAGTTCCCAGCCGTTTGCTGAAGCGTTGAATCTGTCGCTGCAAGGCTTCGATCAGGCTCACGCTCAAGCACTGCTGCAGCGTTTGCTGCCACAGCAATCGACACTGGAGCGTGCCTTGGCGCTGACCTGGCTGCAACGCAGCATCGAGCAGGCATCGCCCGCTGTCGCACTGACGCCGGGTGAAGGCTGGAAGCAGGAGCAGGGGGCGACGGGTGAAGTTTACTGGACGTGGCAGGGGGCTTCGCCCGTGCCTGGGGTGCTGTCCCTGGCCGGCGCACGAGAGCGTCCGCTGCAGGCCGCATTGAGTTATCAGACCCGGCAACCTCCGGTCGAGCCGATGGCCGTGACCATCACCCGTCGCCTGTCCCGTCTGGTACCGGGTGACGAAGCCTTTACCTTCAAACTGGAAGCGGTCGGCAACAAGCGGTTGGCCAGCGACAGCCTCTACCTGGACGAAGTGATCATCACCAGCAAAGCCGCGCAACCGCTGCGCTATGGCATGCTCGAAGTGCCACTGCCACCGGGTGCTGATGTCGAGCGCACTACCTGGGGCATCAAACTCATGGACAAGGCCGGCACCGAGCCGACGGCGTTGGAGAAAGCACGTTTCGAACCGGGGCAAATGGCCTACGCCATTCCAGTCGACGCCTTGAGCGGCGAATTGCGCCTGCGTCACTTGGTGCGCTTCTCGCAAAAAGGTCAGTTCAACCTGCCGCCGGTTCGCTTCACCCAGGTCTATGCCCCGCAGCATCAGGCCCAGGAACAAAAGCCGGCACTGGGCCAGGTCACGGTCCATTGACATGACCCGGTCCCTGGTCTGGATGCTGCTGTGCTTGATTCCTGTGCTGGCGACTGCGCAGGATGAGCCGCTGCGCCTGGGCTTCAAAGGTGAATTGCTCTCCTTGAACCGGACGCAGCTGATCTCCCGTGAGCCATTGTCTTCCGGGCTGGAGACCCCGCTGGGCAGTGTGTGGAAGTTATTCGTCTACGGCTGGCTGGTGGACACCGGCGCGCGTGAACCGGCTTATGAATGTCGCGGGCAGTCGAAGGAGGAAGTGTATTGCTGCACGGCGGGCGGCAAGATCGAGCGCGATCAGGCGCTGGTCAAGTCGTGCGGGTTGTATTTTGAACCTGGACGCTTGGGCATTACTGGCGTTGAGTGGCGCCAGTATTGGCAGGCGCGCCAAACGCCTGAGTGGTTGCTGGACTTGGCATCGTTGCAGCCTGCCACTCGGGTCCCAGTGACTGAATTGTTGCGGGCTCTGAGCATGATGCCGGCGCAGGATCAGGCGCGGCGGGTGTTGCTGGATGTGGTGTTGAACGCCGCCGACGGCAATGTTGTGGGTGAGCTTGGCGGCCGGCTGCGGGTGAAAACCTGGAGTTGGCTGGACGACCAGGACCCTGCATCGCGCCAGGGTGGGTTTGCCGGGTGGTTGGCGGATGGAACGCCGGTCTGGGCAGGTGGCCGGGGGACCAGTCAGATGATCTTGCGCAATTATGGTGCAGCCTTGTCAACCGTGCTGCCGGTTGAGTGGCCAGCAGACGCCGGGCGTTGCGTCGAAGTCGGGCTGTTTTCGCGCTATCCGGTTGTGCGCGTCCTGGCGGGGGATCGTGTTGTTGCGCCCGGTCCCATGCAGGGCGACTACCGCGTCGAATTCGCCAACGGCAATCAACTCGATATCCACAGCGACGGCGAACTGTTTTTAACGGGCGACAAGCTGGTTGCCCGCCTGGACCGCGAAGAATACGTCGCCCGCGTCCTGCAGCGCGAAGTCAGGGCCGAACCCGCTGAAGCCGCCAAAGCCCTGGCCGTCGCCATCCGCACCTACCTCCTGCAAAACGCCAGCCGTAACGGCGACTGCCTGAGCATCGACGACAGCAGCAATCGCCAGCGGGTCGCCCCGCGCCCGGCCACCGCCGAGTCGCGCAACATCGCCGCCTGGACCAGCGACCTGGTCCTCGCCGGCAGCACCGTCACCTACCACTCCGACCAACCCGGCCCGAACCAACTCTCCTGGCAACAAGCGGTCGAACAAGCCAGCGCCGGCCAACGCTACGACGCCATCCTGCTGCACGCCTACCCGCGCGCCAGCCTCAGTCGCTGGGACAATCCCGTGGCCTCCTGCGAAGCACTCCCCGCCGCCCAGGACTGGCTACAAAAACAGCGCCGCGGCTGGCGCCAACGCCTGGAAAGCGAAACCGGCTACAACGAAGTCAGCATCTTCGCCGTCTGTCGCCTCACCTTCGGCCGGCCCCATGTCGACCGCGAACGCCAGCGCATCTTCGTGCGCGGGGTGCTGTCATTGCAAGACCGTCTCGACCTGACCCACGAATACCTGCACCTGGCCTTCGAAGCACACCCCAACGGCCAGAATGAAGCCTACATCGAAGGGCTCGCCCGCCACCTCTTGCTGGAATAGACCATGAAACTCCGTTATCCACAGGGCATGCTGTTCCTTTTCGCCTGTTGCGTATTGCCGATGACGATCGCCGCCGATAGCGCAGTCAAACTCGACACGCCAATGGGCGGCTGGCGTACCGGTGCACCTGAAGGTGAAGGCGAAAATTTCCGCCAGGTCGTCAACTACCCCGCGTCCTCGGTGAACACCCCGGTCGGGCAGGCCAACACCGCACGCATCACCGGCCAGATCAAGGCCACGCCGAAGCCCGATGAACCCGGCCGGTTGATTGTCAATGGCGTCAGCATGCCGCTGAAAATCGATCCCGCTGGCCGTTTTGATCGACCGTTCTCATTCCCCAACGGCAGCAACAGCGTCGAAGTGCGCAGCGCCGATGGCCAGCAACGCCGCCGCACGCAGTTCCTCAACACCAGTGGCGGCGCCACCGCGGCCAAATTACGGGTGCTGCTGGCGTGGGACAGCGATGGCACGGATCTGGATCTGCACCTGATAACCCCGGATGGCGCGCACATCTGGTACGGCGATCGCGTCGTCCCCAATGGTGCGGCACTCGATGTCGACGTGACGACAGGCTACGGCCCGGAGATCTTTGCCATGCCTGCGCCGATCAAAGGTCAGTACCTCGTTTACGTTAACTACTTCGGGGGCGGGTATCGGAGTGATGAGCAGGGGCAGGAGGAGGCGGTTCAACCGCTGACGACGGCGCAGGTGACGGTGATTACGGAGGAGGGGACGGCGGACGAGAAGATGGAGACGTTCCTGGTGCCGATGCGGGCGGTGGGGGAGTTGACGTTGGTTAAGGGGTTTAGTTATCCGTGAGGGTAAAGTCTCACCAGTGGTGAGACAAATTTGTTGAGCGTGTCGGTGTCCTGAGAGTTAGCAGGAGGCCATAACAGGGCTGAAACTACTGGAGGTAAGACGAGTGAGCGCGATATCAAGTGCTTGATCGTCGAACAGTTTGCTCTTGCGAGTTGCGGCACCGGCTCCACCTTCCCAGTGACTCAACGCTTCACGCACAGCTGGAACCGTGGGGGAAACCCCTTCCTGACTCAGCAGCCAATCCACCGTCGCGAGTAATTCCATACCGAAGGGCGACTCAAAGCCGTCGATTAACTCGGCAGTGCGCTCCAGGGCTTGGGAGTACTCCTTGGCTTCGGTCTTGAGATAGGTTTGCAGAAAGGCTTTGCGCTCCTGGTCAAACCAGATCACATCAGTGATGCCCGCGTCACTGATGCGTTTGTCGCAATGCAGGTAGCTGCCATCCAGGTTATTGAGCAGATGCTCCAATCGATTGGCATACGGCCCATATTTATGAGCTACGAACTTAAGGTTCAAAGGGTTCTTGGTGTCGGGTAGCTTTTCTATGGCGCGCTCCAGGAACCAGGCCAGTTTCTGGATCTCAAGCAGGCTGCATTCCATGCCTAAAACCCAATACCGTCGAACCAGTTCAGCGATGAGTGCACGAGCAGGCGTGAGCTTTTCCACTCCGTTACGTTTGGCGACATTCAGATACTGGTTAGAAGGCTCGAACACCAAAATATCTACATCCAGATCACTCAAGACATCAACAATCTGTTCGCGCACTTCTGGCCATTTCAAACCACCGTTACCGGCACCTAACGGTGGTACCGCTACGGACTTCACATGGTTTTCAATCAAAAAACGACGCAGATCGTGTAGTCCTTCCGTTACCCATGCCATCTGCGACGGTGATCGCCAGTGACGTTTGGTCGGAAAGTTTACGATCCAGCGAGGACCGTCCAGTTCGTTGACTGCCGTTACGTGAACCTTGCCTGTCTCTACCTCGCCGGCCTTGCAGGCTGCCGAATACAGACGGTAGTTTTCCGCAAAACGCTCTTTGAACATCAGCGCGATACCTTTGCCCATCACACCTACGGTATTCACCGTGTTTACGAGGGCTTCGGTTTTGGCTTCCAGAAGGTTGCCTTGGGTAAATCTGATCATTGGAAATACCATCCCGGACGCGCATGAACAGACAACGTCAGGCCTCTAGCGGCCACGTCCTGCTCTATGCGTTCTTTCATTGCATCGGTGTAGCACATGATGCCTAGGAGTCCTGTAATCGGTAGGTGACGGTGAATCAGCGCTTCGGCCTGATACCGCTCCATTTTTCGAGGGTCATCAGGATCACGTTTGAAGTCGCGTCGTTGAAGGATAGACCAATCGATCTCGCCGAGATTCGCCAGATCACTGTAATAGTCTGTCCAATCCGGGTAGGCATGTGCGTTTGTGAAGACGAACGGTAGGCCAAGCTGTTCGACGCGGTACAGGCTGGAGACCAGAATCACGATCTCGTCGTTGCTGCGCTGCTGAACGCTCCATCCAGAGTGAATGTTTTTCATCATCACAGAGAAGGGTGTGAAATAGAAGGGTACGTAGTCGGCCAACACACCCCCAGGAGCCATGGGCACATGGCGAGATCGGCGTTTGTCGATCAAGTCGGTGTTGCCAATATTCACATACTGCGGTGCCTGCACGTCGGAGCTGGCGCAATGCAGGCCGTTGTCCAGAATCCAAGGCAGGTTATCGCGGTGGACGATACGCCAAATCAGAGCCTTCTCTGGATTCAGTCTGCTGTAGTTCATTTGCGAAACATTCCCGGATTTACGCTGAGGCGTACCTTAACACCCGCTTTACGCATTTTTTCCGAGCAGAGCGTCTCGACCTCAGAACTGGGGACGAAAATCATAAAGAAGTCTTTCGGGAAGACTATATTGGGCGATAGGCACTCTGCCATGCAGATGCTTTTGCAATCAGCATTCAGGTAATCCCTTGTGCTCATCAGCTCCCAATTGATTGTTTCGAACCCTTCGTTGTAATTGAATAATTTGAAT
>Ga0247820_10001346_pt1 | contig 13837 bp, 16 predicted proteins | sample 13C_Glucose_Day1_2_FD_192480 | JGI IMG/M metagenome (GOLD analysis project Ga0247820, IMG submission 192480) | Soil microbial communities from agricultural site in Penn Yan, New York, United States - 13C_Glucose_Day14 | ecosystem: Environmental > Terrestrial > Soil > Agricultural land | place...
GCCCAAATCATCGTATCTGAGCTGATTGATGAAAGTACCCTTGAGCGGATTTTTGCTCGATCTTCGATAATGGCCGAAGCCATAGTCGACGCAGTAATGACACCTGAGCGATGGCGGTACTTGGCAACCGCTGACTTCGTACCTTTCGATGTCGAGATCAATGAGGCCTTTGGCAATCAGGGGCTTGATTTGGAGCTAGCATATCTCCGTAAGCGTTGGCCGGAGGCTAGAGGTTCAGTGGATCTGATGAGGCAGGATCCTTATATAGTCGGCGCCTTGGCGAAAATTCCTGAAGTCCCGATCAAGGACATCTGCGAGATGTGGGCCGGCGTGGTGCAGCGTGAGCTTGAGGGAGATGAGGCTGTACGCGATACGCTCGGAGCAGTCTGCGCCCGCGCAAACAGGGAAGGAGTGACCCTGCCAAGAAACTGCTTGAAAGTAATTGCCACCATGGCCAAGGATGTTTCACGCCCTCTTGAAGAGCGCATGGAGATGCTTGTCCAGGCAGTGGAGTTGAATGCTGACTGGCCGACGCTTGCCTCGATTCTGAACCCGCTGGGTGAAGTCTACGAGCTTCTATCTGGCAAGAAATCGCTTGTGCGGCTCCCGCCAACCGCTCTTGATTCACGTCTCGCCCATAGTCTTTCACGGCGCGGATTCGTTGGATTGCCGAAGGAAAGCGAGAAACATATCGAGATACGTAGTAGGCCTTCGTTCATGGTGTGAGGTGGCGCGGGATGCTGACCAAAGCCCCTCTTCGGCAGGCATTCGCATCCCTGCTTGCTTTCCCTCAAAGCCAAATCGCGGCAGTGATATAGAAGGGGGTTACAGCAGAAGTGTTTCCAGGTACTTTCCCGTTTTTCAGGAGAACCCCACGTGATTGTTCATGGCGTTGAGTACCACTTCTGCACGGCCTCAAGTGTCACCCTAGGCCACGATGGCCTGGGGCTTGAGTGTACCCGCGGCGACCAGATCATTTTCGAGATCTTTCGTAACGACGAGACACTCAGATTCGAGGTGACGCTGTTCGAGCATGACGTTCCTTTGGAACTGCTCGAGTACGCAGTGCCCATTGCCCGGGAACTACTTGGGGATTTCGACCCTTTCGTCCCAAGCTAATCCCGGCGTTACCGGATGGGTTCAGGGTTACCTCATCGAACAAGGAGAGTGGTAATGCGGTTGCAGGAAAGGCATGCAGCGTTCAAGGAATGGTTCATACCGAAGCGCAAGCGTCGAGTTGGCGCGGTGATGGTTGTTATCTGGGTGATCGGAATGGTGACCAACCCATCCGTACACTGGTCCTGGTCGTACATCGGGGGGCTGGGGATGTTCTATTTCATCAGCGCTTGGCCGCCAGAGCTCCACGACAAGCGCTGAGGAGCTGGCGGGTAGCATAGAGTCTGAGTCCAGATCGTTCAGGCTCAGTCCACAATAAAGAGCTTGGCTCCAGTAGCCGTCGATGACCGGTGCGCCTCCGCATTGTCCCCCACCTGATAGCTCATGCCCGGTTGCAGGGTGAAAGTCCGACCATCCTCCAGCTCGGTGTCCAGCCGACCTTCCAGGCATAACAGAATATGACCCTTCCGGCACCAATGATCGGCCACATATCCCGGGGTGTACTCAACCCATCGAACCCGAACGTCCCCAAACAGACAGGTACGCCAATACGCCGTACCGTTCTCGCCTGGATAAGCGACAGGATCGATTTTTGACCAGTCCGTGGTACCAAACGGGATTGCTGTCAGTTCCATGACAACCTCTTGGAAACAGTGAGGCCTGAACCGTACCGATGAAATCGCTCTGCCAATAGACACAGACCGCTGGGAATTTGGACATACAGACAGTCCAGCGAACCTGCCTCAGGGGCCAAGCTGCTTCAAAACCGCCGCCACAATCGCTTCCGGCCTGTCTTCCTGCATCAGGTGGCCTGAGTTCTCTACTCGGACGCAGGGCTGTCGGGAGATAAGCCCAGCAAGACGCTCCCCTTGGGAATAGGGAATCCAGGCGTCCTCCGAGCCCCAAAGCACCGATACGGGGCAATCCAGCTTCCCGTAGAGCGGTTCGATTTCGTCGGTGTAGCGCTGATCCATCTGTGCGATTTGCCTGTAGAAGGCCGCCTGGCCAATCGGCCCCAGCCATGGAGCGCTGTACGCTTGCAGGGCTTCGTCACTGAGGGGATTGGCCGCAGCGGTTTGCAGATAGGCTGCCAGCAGCGCCCGGTGCATGTAGTCGGGCATCCCGGCAAAGGCGGCCTCATGTTGACGGACATGCTGAACGAAAGGAGAGCCCCAAGGTGCCAGGGCTACGGCATCGAAAATGGTGAGGGACGCATAGCGCAGACCGTTCAGGTAGTAAGCGCGCAGCGCTGTCGCACCTCCAAAGTCATGGGCCAGGACGTCGGGGCGCTCAATGCCCCATTCCTCGAAAAGCGCAGCCATGACGTTGTTCTGAATCGCCAGTGAAACGTCCTGGCCCTCCCTCATTCCAGAAAGACCATAGCCAACCAGGTCGAAGTAATACACGGTTCTGCGGTCGGCGAGATGAGGTATGACACGCCGCCATACCTGTGAAGAGAAGGGGGTGCCATGGATGGCGACCAGCGGCGCGCCTGTCCCCATTTTCCCCCATCTGACGGTGTTGCCTTCGATGCTCGATGCGTAGGGTAGATCCAACATGGGCTCACCTCACATTGTCATTTAGCTAAATGACTATATGATGTGGGCATGGACAGATCAATACAGATGAAAGCGATGAGCAGTGAGGTTCGCATGGCGATCCTTCGCCTGCTCGCAGCACCTCGTGACCACTTCGCTGAACAATGGTCGGCAGACCCCGTCGAGTTCGGCGTCTGCATGAGCCTTATCGCAAGTGCGCTGGGTATCGCCCAGCCAACAGCTAGCCGGCACCTTGAGATCCTCAGGCAGGCGAGGTTCATCTCGGTTTCAAAGCAGCAAAAATGGTCGTACTGCAAGCGTAACGATGCCGAGATTCTCGAGTACCTGGAGTGGCTCAGGCTTGAGTTGGCGCCGGGTGGATGTGTCTAGCAATTTTGGTTCGCTGGTGCCTCGCAGCACCGCAGGCGATTCGCTTCACTGCAGAACAAACAAGGAGAGTGAGTGCCAGTGGGCAGAAGGTTGGAAAAGGTCCGAGAGTGGCTCACGCCACGCAGGCGCATCTGGGCAGGCGTAGGTCTGTTAGCCGCGTTTTTTTGATTCCGGCAGTTAGTTCAGGAACGACGGTGGATTGGCTGATAGGGCCAGCAGCCGTTTTCCTCATAGGCGGCCTCATGCCCGAGGCGACCAGGAGACAATGAGGCGCTGACGGGCAGTGCAGCGAGTCGAAGGAGGGCAGCAGGCATTTTTCGCCGCTGCCCTGTCTGTCGTTACTTACCGCGAGGCTTGCCAGCATCGCTCCGCTTATCACGGACTTGGCCGTCCTTGTTGCGAGAGCGTGGTTGTTCACCTCCGCCAGGTGTGGAGCTTTATGGCCTTTCCCGAATCAAGGAAGCGATAGCGGCAGATGCAAAAGAGGGAAGGGTTGGGCGACCACCATTTGGGCTTGAGGGCCAGCCCTTACAAGGTGTTGAGAATGGGTGTTCGACTTGGGCTCGCCGGGGTCGCTTTGCGACCCTTTCGCGGCACAAGGCCGCTCCTACAGGTGACCGCGCCATCCTGTAGGAGCGGCCTTGTGCCGCGAAAGGGCTGCAAAGCAGCCCCGGCAATCTTGAATTGAAGCGACCATCTCCTAGCCGGCCTTGGGGTGAGGCTCAAACCTCCGGAACCCCTTTCTCCCAAACCGCCCAATTCTTCAGAATCTCCTGCACCAGCGGATTGGCAGTCCGATAGAGATTCTCCAGCGCCGGAACAAAACCGCCCTGGTCGGCATACTCGAGCAGATTCTCAACCTCACTTCCCCCCGGCTCAGGCCGATCAAAATCAGATCCCGCCCGCACCACCGCCACCCGCTGCACATCCACCAACCCTTCACGACTGGCCCGCAGCAGCGCTTCATAGGTGGAGTTATCTTCCTGCTGTGTCGTGCAGTACTCCCCCTTGTTATCCGTCAGCAACCGAGTCCAGACCTCGGCCCGCTCACTCAAGCGCGTCCCGGAAAACCAGGTATTGCCCGCCACGGTGTCACACCGGGTCACTACCGGCGGCTGGTTGGCCGGCGCCATCGGATATTTCAGCCGCCAGGCCGCCGATTCCTTGCTTTCGCTCAGGCTCACCCCGTGTGACAGGGCATAGGCCTTGGCCTGTAGCTGCGGATTAAGCTCGAAGACCTCGGTCTTGTAATCCAGCGGCGGCTTCTCGTTCGGGCCCTTGGTGTTGATCCCCAGGTAGCCCGTCGCCCAGTCCTTGGGCGCATCCCGCGAGTCCAGCTCCCACTGGGTGCCGAACTCCACCAGGTAATGGGCCCAGGCGGTGGTGCCGAGGGTCCCGTGCTTCGGGTTGATCCCGGCAATCCCCGCGACCAGGAAGTAGCTCTTGCGCAGGTCGAACTTCGGCGACAGCGCCAGTGCCAGGGTCGAGGCCGCGGCGTTGGTCTGGCCCATGCCGGTCACCAGCAGGCAGACGTCCCGGCTGTTGCAACGTATCACCGGATACTCTGCCGACAGGCCCGGCACACGCACCTCCTGCTTCAGTTCCAGGCGCTCGATCCAGTGCTGGGCCTCGGGGGCGAACATGGCGATCAGCATCACCTTGGGCTTGATCGGCGGCGTAGCCGTCTCGCCGGCCTGGGCCGTCGAGGTGAGCAGGATGCCGCAGGCCAGGCCCACGGCTAGGGAAAGACGGTGCATCGGGTGCATGCGAGCCTCCATGGCGCAAGTGATCAGAACTGGTAACCGACCCCGGCGTAATACCCCCAGCCATCGGACCGGCCGCGGAAATCGCCGTCGCCGAAATTCAGCTGGCTACCATCCTGCCAGTTGCCGCCATTGTGGAAATGGCGGCCCACCAGGGTGAAGCGCAGGTGGGTGAAGGCGTACAGCAACACGTTGGTGGATACCGTGGCATTGGCCGTGCGGTTGGGGTTGTCCTTGTGCAGGTCCGAGCCGAAATCGAAGTTGGTGAAGCCGATATAGGTCAGCGAGGCGCCGTTGTCGAACTTGCCGAGGGGCACGATGTACTTGAGCTGGGCCCGGTAGCCGTCCCACGAGTACTCGTTGCTGGCGCCATAGTTCTCCCACTGATAACGGCCGTAGAAGTTGGCCGACAGATTGACCCGTGAATGGGTGTCGATGTCGGTGCCCAGGCCGCTGTACAGGGTGTTGGCGCGGTTGGCGCTGTTACTGCCGTGGTCGTAGATCCAGTCGAAGGCTACGTACCACTCCTTGAACGGGCCGACGGCCAGGCTGCGTCCGGCCAGGTAGTCGATGGAGATCCGCGGCTCGTGTTCCATGAACAGCGGCGAGCCGTGGTCCCACGCGCCTTTGTCATGGCTGTTGCCGATGTCGAGGATCTTCGGGATGTCGATGTAGCCGTACAGCTCGAACGGCCCCTTGCGGCCGAAGTACTCGTATTCGAGGTAGATATCGTCGACAGGGCGGGGGCCGAAACTGATGTCCTTGGTGCCGATCAGGGTGAAGTTCTGGTTGTACCAGTCCGACAGGTAGGGCCCCGATTTGGCCGGTGCGGCGGCCGGGCTCAGGGTCTCGCCCTGGGCTGACTCGCTGGGGGGATTGTCCTGGGCCTGGGTGGTGACGCTGAGTAGTCCCGTAACAGCGCCCAGTAGCAAGGAGACAGCCAGGGGGGAGCGAGCTGCTGGGCGCAGGGATGCAGGTTGACGCATTGAAAGTCCTTGTTCATGCGGTGGTAGCCCCGAGAGGCTGAGGTGAGCGAAAGCTTCGGCGATTGTTCGCTTAATTGTTTTGAGCAAACGTTTGCATACTCTGTACCAACCTGCCAGAGGTGTTTGAAATAAAAGCCGAACTCGGGGTTTTAGCTGACCTTTCGGTTAGAAAGTTGCACTGGATCTGGGCGTGGGATGGGGGCGGGCGCGAGCTTGGGGCAGTCATGCTGCGGGTAGCGACGAAAAATGAGGGAGTGGGTCTTCGATTGAGCGTGGGCGGTGTACGCGATGGGCTTGCGGCGCCTCACCAGGGCGAGCCGCAAATCCATCACCACCTTGCTGGCATCACTTCACTGCAGTGTTTCGGGCTTCCTTCCCTGGGAGGCCTCCTTCAATCCCTGCTCCATCCGCCCAATTACCTGCGCCAGTATCGCTGCTCTTTCCAGCTCTCCCGACGCTTTCATCCGTGCATGATCCCGGCGCAGGTTCAGCAGGCATTTCTGCAGTCCAAGCGCCGAGCTGTCGTAGTTGTCCATGTCGTTCTCACTGGCCGTGGGCATCCGTGCCGTTGTAGGAAAGGCTCGACGGTATCAGGTCAATTCCCCAGCCAATACTGATTATTCATACACCGGATCACAAACCCGTAGAAACGTCCTACAGCGACAAAAGAGGCGTCTTACAGGATGGCCGGGGTGAATGTTTCGGCATGCGTCCGCTCATTTTGCGGCAGGCCCCGGAGTACAAGGCCTGCCACGGAACAGACGGGTCGCAGAGGCAATCCGAGCATCCCGGCACCCGACACGCGCCGCCGAAACGATATGTTGCAATTGCCCTTACAGATGGTCCGCATCCACCACGGCCTTGACGAACGCCTCGGGCGCTTCCTGCGGCAGGTTGTGGCCGACGCCGCCGCTCACCAGGCGGTAGGCGTACTTGCCGGTGAAGCGCTTGGCGTAGGCCTCGGCCGGTGGATGCGGCGCGCCATTGGCATCGCCTTCGAGGGCGATGGTGGGCACGCCGATGGCGGGGAAGGTGGCCAGCTTCGCCTCCAGTGGGTCGTAGCGGGTCTCCCCCTGGGCCAGGCCGAGCCGCCAGCGGTAGTTGTGCACGGTGATGGCGACCTGGTCGGGGTTGTCCAGGGCCTTGGCGCTGCGCTCGAAGGTGGCGTCGTCGAACTTCCACTGCGGCGAGGCGGTCTGCCAGATCAGCCGGGCGAAGGCGTGGCGGTTGCTGTCGTAGCCGGCGCGGCCGCGCTCGGTGGCGAAGTAGTACTGGTACCACCACTGCAGTTCGGCGCTGGGCGGCAGCGGGGCCTTGGCGGCTTCCTGGCTGCTGATCAGGTAGCCGCTGACCGACACCAGCGCCTTGACCCGCTCGGGCCACAGGGCCGAGACGATATCGGCGGTGCGCGCGCCCCAGTCGAAGCCGCCGAGCACGGCGCGCTTGATCTGCAGGGCGTCCATGAAGGCGATGACGTCGCTGGCCAGGGCGGCGGGTTGGGCATTACGCGGGGTGTTCGTGCAGAGGAAGCGGGTGTCGCCGTAGCCGCGGGCGTAGGGCACCAGCACCCGGTAACCCTGGGCGGCCAGTTGCGGCGCCACCTGCTCGTAGCTGTGGATGTCGTACGGCCAGCCGTGCAGGAGGATCACTACCGGGCCGTCGGCGGGGCCTTGTTCCACGTAGGCGACGTCCAGCACGCCGGCCTGGACATGCTTGAGCGGGCCGAAGGGGGTGGACTGGCGGGCTGCGGCAGGCGAGCGGGTTTCCTCGGCCTGACCGGGGGTGGTGGTCAGCAGGGCCAGAGGCAGCAGGGCGCAGGCGAGCAGGGCTGAGCGGTTGAGGCGGTTGGCGCTGGCGAACATGGTGCATCTCCTTGGCGGGCCATCGGTGTGGGCGGGATGGCGTGTAGTTAAGGAGGTGGCTGTGTCCGGGGTGTGTCGGGTGCTGGTGGGGTGGGCGTTCGTGTGTATCGGGAGGCGGTTGGTACACAGAATGCTACAAAAGGGCAGGGCTTTGTTGGTGGCTGTCTGGTTATTCGGACTGTGTTGCAAGCTATCAGCGTGGGAGCGGGCTTGCCCCGCGATGCAATGGATGGCACCGGCCAGGCCGGTGATCGCGGGGCAAGCCCGCTCCCACGTTGATCTCGTTAGTTCGCTAGATCAGAGACTCGAGGTTTGGGCGTTCTCGGGTTTCATCGTTTGCCTGGGCCTGCAGCCAGTGCACCACTTGCTCGGCGGCCGAGCCTGCCTGCGGAGCATGGCCGGCGAGCAGGTGGAAGCCGGCGTTGCTGTGCAGTTCATGGTCTTCAAGGGCGAGTACCAGCGTGCCGGCCTTCAGGGCATTCGCCACCAGCAGGCGGGGCACCAGGGCGATGCCCATGCCTTGCTCGGCGGCCTCGATGGCGAGGATGGTCTGGGAGAACACCGGGCCGCTGAAGCGCGTGCCGGGCAGCGCGTAGTGATCGAACCAGCGCTTCCAGTTGTTGTGGCTGTCGGAGATCAGCGGCTGCTGCGCAAGATCCGCGGCTTGCCGCCAAGGGTGTTCACCGCGCAATGCCGGCGCGCATACCGGCACCGCCACGCCGGGCAGCAGGGGCAGGGCATAGGCGTCGGCGAAGGGCGGGGCTCCCCAGCGCACCGCCAGGTCCACGGCGCCCTTGCCGCTCAACGGGCGGGTACTGTCGGAGGCATCGATCATCAGCGCCACCGGCGGGTGGGCCTGGGCCAGCAGGCCCAGGCGCGGGATCAACCAGCGGCTGGCGAAGGCGGGGGTGGTGCTGAGCAGGATCTGCCGGGGATCGCGCTGGCTGTCGCGCTCCAGCAGTTCGCCGGTGGCGTCCTCGATGATGTCCAGGGCCAGGCGCACGCGGGTCAGGTAGTCGGCGCCGTCCGGGTTGGGCCGCAGGCCTCGGGGCAGGCGCTCGAACAGCGGGCGGCCGAGCTTGTCCTCGAGGGTGCGCACCTGCTGGGCGACGGCGCCGGGGGTGACGTGCAGCTCGTCGGCGGCGGCGCGGAAGCTGCCCAGGCGGGCGGCGGCCTCGAAGGCCACCAGGTGATTGACGATGGCGGGGGCATTGCGTCGCTTGGGCGCGCTCATCCAGTAGATTTCCTGCAGGCTGCTGCCAGTATTTGTGATTGGCGCGATAAGCCGGATTCTGGCTTCATGGGCCTACTTGATCAACTCCCATAAGGAGCAGCATATGTCTTCCCAGAAAGTTGCAATCATCACCGCAGGCGGCAGTGGCATGGGTGCCGAGGCCGCGCGGCGGCTGGCCGCCGATGGCTTCAGGGTGGCGATCCTGTCGTCGTCCGGCAAGGGCGAGGCGCTGGCGGCCGAGTTGGGCGGCATCGGCGTGACCGGCTCCAACCAGTCGGTAGAAGACCTGCAGCGTGTGGTCGACACGGTGATGCAGCAATGGGGGCGGGTCGATGTGCTGGTCAACAGCGCAGGCCACGGCCCGCGCGCGCCGGTTCTCGAGCTGAGCGACGACGACTGGCACCGTGGCATGGAGGTGTATTTCCTCAACGTGGTGCGCCCGACCCGCCTGGTGACGCCGATCATGCAGCGCCAGGGTGGCGGCGCCATCATCAACATCTCGACCTTCGCCGCCTTCGAGCCGGATCCGACGTTCCCGACTTCCGGGGTGTTCCGCGCCGGGCTCGCGGCCTTCACCAAGCTGTTCGCCGACCGTTACGCGGCCGAGAACATCCGCATGAACAACGTGCTGCCGGGCTTTATCGACAGCCTGCCGGAGAAAGCGGAATTCCGTAGCCGGATTCCCATGGAGCGGTACGGCAAGGCCGAGGAGATTGCGGCCACTGTCGCCTTCCTGGCCTCCGAGGGCGCGGGCTATATCACCGGGCAGAACCTGCGGGTCGATGGGGGTATCACCCGTTCGGTCTAACTGGCATGGCGGGCATACAGCTGGGCGACGACTTCCGTTAGCATGTCGCCCCTGTTTCCCGCTATCCGGATCCGCCCCATGAGCACCCCGATGTTCCGCCAGGCCACGGCAACCGACGTGGACCGTTGCTACCAGATCGAAACCAGCGCCTACGAAGGCGACGAGGCCGCCACCCGGGAGAAGATCGCCACGCGCATCGCCCAGTACCCGGAGGGCTTCCTGGTGCTGGAAGCCGATGGCCAGGTGATCGGCTTCATCAACAGCGGCTGCGCCGACCAGGTGGTGATGTCGGACGAAGCCTTCAAGGAGCTGGTCGGGCATGATCCGCTGGCGCCCAACGTGGTGATCATGTCGGTGGTGCTCGACCCTGCGTACCAGGGCCTGGGCCATGCCGGCCGGCTGATGGCGCGTTTCGTCGAACAGATGCGCGAGCGCGGCAAGGCGACTATTCACCTGATGTGCAAGGAACGGCATGTCGGGCTGTACGAGAAGATGGGCTACGCCTATGTGCGCCCGTCGGCCTCCGACCATGGCGGCATGGCCTGGCACGAAATGATCATGGTGCTCTGAAGGACCTTCGACTAGCATCGACGCTTTTCGCAGCCAGGGAGAGGCCTGTGAACTACGTCGTGATTGCCGCACACCGCAGTGAGTATCCTGCGCCCATCACCTTCGCCCGAGGCACGCTGCTGGACATCGGCCAGCGTTACGAGGGTGATGAGCACTGGGAGGACTGGTACCTGTGCAGTTGCCAGGGCCAGGAGCCAGGCTGGGTGCCCGGCCAGCTCATCGAGCGGCTTGGCGTCGGCCGGGGCAGGGCGGTGGAGGCCTATTCGGCCCATGAGCTGGATGTTGACCCCGGCCAGTCGCTGGAGGGCCTGCGCCCCCTGAACGGCTGGCTCTGGTGCCGTCGTGCAGGCAATGGGGAGCTGGGCTGGGTACCGCTGGCGAAGCTGCGCCAGCTGGACTGAGATCAGACCGCAGCCAGCAAGGCCGCGCTGTCGAGAATCCGCGCATAGTCCATGGCCAGGTTGCCCAGGGCCAGGGCATGGACGTCTTCCGCCGGCCACAGTCGGCCCTGCAGGTCGTGCTGGTCGAAGGTGTAGCAGGCATCGGCCACCACTACCGTATCGAACCCCAGGTTGCCCGCCGAGCGTGCGGTCGACTCCACCGAGTTGTTGGTGATCACGCCGACGATGACCAGCTGGCTGATGCCGCGCTGGTGCAGCCAGCGTTCAAGGCCACTGTTGCAGAAGGCGTCGGGCACGTGTTTTTCGAACACGGTCTCGCTGGCCTGCGGGGTGAAGGCGGGCTGGAACTCGCAACCGGGCTGGCCCGGCCAGAACACCGAATCCGGATCGCGGGAAATGTGGCGCACGTGTATCACCGGACGCGTGCTTGCACGCCAGGCGGCGAGCAGTTCGCTGATGCGCTGTTCGGCTTCGGGGTTGTTGCGACGGCCCAGGCGAGGGTGGTTGATGCCGTTCTGCATGTCGATGATCAGCAGGGCGGCGTTGCTGGCGAGCGCGGTCATCTCTGGGAGTTCTCCTTGTCTGGGCTTCGGACCGTAGCACAGGTGTGTCGCCTGCGCGGAGGTCATCGTGGGGCAAGCCCGCTCCCACGCCGATCGCGTTGGCCTCAAGGTATGCGCCCCGCGATGGGAGGAATCACCATCTGATCCGCTTTTTTTCCACGAACCTGAATCTGTAACCGTATCAGCCGCTGCCGGAAAATACACCCAGGCCCAGCCTTCCAACCCGGTGTGCGCTGGGCAGGCTGCCCCGCTGCACTGCCGCAGCGGCCAGCCCCGCCGTTACGTCATCACACTGTAGAGGTTCCGATGGGCAAGCTCGCGCTGTTTCTGGGTGGTTTTCTGCTGCTGACTATCATGATTGGCCTGCTGGGCACCATTCCGCCAAGCTGAGCCGCAACTTTTTCCTGTCCCGGCCCGCCTGGCGCAATGGCGGGCCAGACTCTTCCCTCCCGGTTTTCCCGCCGAATACCGCAGTCGTCTAGACAAGCGGTAGCTGCAAGTCGTTCTCAAGTGCAAGTCGCTCGTGTAATCTCCCGCCCCCAATCAAAGGGCCCGGGCACACGGGCCATTCACTTGCCTTGGAGACAATACACACTATGGAATGCAAGAAAGGCACTGCAGCGATGCTGGAGTGGCGCGGTCGTTTTCTCGGCGAGGGCATCCTCCACGAAGAGGACTACGATCAGGCACTGCGCCGTGCCGAAGAGTTGGAGCGTTCCGGTGTGATCAGCGCAAGCGAATGGATCGAGTTGGTCAAGCTGGCCAACGTGGCCTTGCTGCGCTTGTAATTTTTCCTTCAAGGCTTGCGGAAACTGTCCACAAAAATCGTGGGTAGGTCTGTGGATAAAACGCTACAGGCCAGTATTGGCAAGCACTCTGTTAGATTGAGCAGAAATTGAGCAGGCCTGTTCAGGGCTGTTCCCATAGGCGCGGACGGGCATCGCGCAGGGCCTGCAGCAGCTCGCGAGCCCGTGCCGGCAGGTCGCCGGCGGGGTACACGGCATGCATCTGCGGGTCGTGCCCGGTGCTGGATGTCAGGTGAAAATCGGGGCAGACCCGCACCAACCGTCCGGCTCGCACCTCCGGTTCCCCCAGCCAATCGGCCAGCCGCGCGATGCCGGCGCCTGCCAGGGTGGTTTGCAGTACTGCCACCCCTGAGCCCAGGCGCAGCCGCGGCCGTGGGCGCAGGCTGGAGATGCGCCCATCCTTGCTGAAATGCCAGGCCTTGAGGATGCGCGGTGCGGTGTGCAGGATCAGCGCATGCCGTTCCAGGTCTTCCAGCCCTTGGGGCGTGCCGGCCTGCGCCAGGTACTCAGGACTGGCGTACAGGTGGCGGCGGTAACGCCATAGCGGGTAACCGATCAGTTCGCTGGACTGTGGGAAGGCTCCGCGGATCACGAAGTCCAGCTTGCCTTGCAACGGATCCAGAGTCTGATCGTTGTACTGCACGTCGAGGGTGACATGAGGGTGGTGACGAGAGAACTCGGCCAGCACTCCCGGCAATATCTGCTGGGCCAGTACCTCGGGCGCGGCCAGGCGGATCCAGCCCTTGGCGTTGCCGGTCAGCGCGGCCAACTCGTCGGCGGCATCCCGTTGCACATCCAGCAAGCGTTCGGCGTGAGGCAGCAGACGCTCGCCGGCCTCGGTCAATGACACGGCGCTGGCGCTGCGGTTGAACAGCTTGGCGCCGCTGTTGTCCTCCAGCGCCTGCACCGCACGAGTTACTGCGCTGGGCGAACGGCCCAGGGCACGGGCGGCGCTGACAAAGCTGCGCTTGTGCGCAACGCTGACGAACGCTTGTATTTCACGCAGCATGTCCAGCGCCATGCAAGGGCTCCTTGTTGCAGTTTTCGCAATATGGCATTTCAACACAAGCACGGCGCTTTGATTAGTCTGGCAGCCTGTTTTGTGCCGCCTGGACCTTCGAGATGATGGATATTGCCCTGCTTTCGCTGTTTGCCTTCGCCGCTGGCCTGATCGACGCTGCCGTCGGTGGCGGCGGGCTGATCCAGATCCCCGCGCTGTTCAACGTGCTGCCCAACGCCCAGCCGGCGGCGCTGCTGGGCAGCAACAAGCTGGCCTCGGTGTGCGGTACCACGTTCGCGGCGCGCTCGTTCATCCGCAAGGTCAAGCTGGACTGGGGGCTGATCGTGCCCGCGGCGCTGAGCGCCTTCGTGATGTCGTTCTTCGGCGCGGCCACCGTATCCCTGGTGCCGGCAAGCGTGATGCGCCCGATGGTGCTGGTGCTGATCGTGCTGATGGCCATCTACACCTTCTGCAAGAAGGATTTCGGCACCCTGCACAAACCCATGGCCATCGGCCGCAAGGAACAGTGCCTGGCGGTGCTGATCGGTGGCGCCATCGGCTTCTATGACGGGCTGTTCGGGCCGGGCACCGGCAGTTTCCTGATCTTCCTGTTCATCCGCTTCTTCGCCCTGGATTTCCTGCATGCCTCGGCCTCGGCGAAGCTGGTCAACATTGCCACCAACCTGGCCGCGCTGGTGTTCTTCATCCCGTCGGGCAATGTGCTGTGGGCCATCGCGCTGCCGATGGCGCTGTTCAATGTGCTCGGCGCGCTGACCGGCACCTGGCTGGCGGTGCGCAAG
>Ga0247820_10001347_pt1 | contig 13835 bp, 10 predicted proteins | sample 13C_Glucose_Day1_2_FD_192480 | JGI IMG/M metagenome (GOLD analysis project Ga0247820, IMG submission 192480) | Soil microbial communities from agricultural site in Penn Yan, New York, United States - 13C_Glucose_Day14 | ecosystem: Environmental > Terrestrial > Soil > Agricultural land | place...
CCCGGCCCGGCGCGCGATGGCGAAGGCGTGCGCGAACTCCTCGGTCACCCCACGACGCTCGTCGTTCGACAGCCCGAACCCGACGACCGAACCCGCCCCCGAGCCCGCGTGCCGCGCCGCCAGCCGAGCCAGGGTGTTCGCCTCGAGCGGATGCCGCATCCGGCTCGCCGCCACGATGACCCCCACAGAGGCCGCCCCGGGCTCGGCCGACACCGCACGGGCCTCGTCGAGCACGATCTCCAGGGCGGGGGTGATGCCGCCGACGAACGGCGCGTACGAGGTCGGGTCGACCTGGATCTCCAGCCACCGCGACCCCTCGGCGCCGTCGTCCAGCGCCGCCTCGCGCACGATCCGGCGCATGGCCGCCTCGCCCTGCACGCAGGCCCGGGCGGCGTCGTACAGCCGCTGGAACCGGAACCAGCCGCGTGCGTCAGCGGTGTCGAAGCGTGGCGGCCACTCGGTCGTCAGCGACGACGGCAGCCGGATGCCGTGCTGCGCCGCCAGCTCGCGGACCGTCGCGACCCGCATCGAGCCGGTGAAGTGCAGGTGCAGGTGGGCCTTGGGCAGGTCCGTGACGGACCGCTGGCGCTCAGCGGCCGCGTCGCTCACCCGACGTCGGAGTCCTCGTCGAACGGCTCCTCGATGACGTGCACCGCGGCCTCCTCGGCCGACGCGGCGGCACCGTCGACGCCGACGTCCTCGCCGACCAGGTCCTTCTCGTCGTCGATGCCGTTGCCCCCGTCGGGGGCGACGAGCCGGCCGGCCCGGGCGTCGCCGACCTCGCCGTCGCCGAGCCAGTCGTCCTCGGCCGAGATGCTGTCGGGGTCGTCGCCGCCGACCCGCTCGTCGTCGTCCAGGCCCGACTCGTTGTCCGGGGCGCCGTAGGCCGACGCGGGGTCGGGTACCTCCTGGAGGATCCGCTCGTCGATCGTCTCGTCGCGGTGCTGCTCCTCGGCCGTCACACCGTGCGCGAGCGAGCCCCGCGCGTGGTCGGCCGGGGAGTAGCCGCGGTCGAGCACGTCGTCGACGTCCTCCTGGTCGAGGGTGTCCTCGGGCTGGAGCTGGTCCTCGTCGTCGAGGCTGTAGTCACCGAGGTCGTTGGCGGTGTTCTCCTGCTGTTCGGACATGCCATCACCCTATGTCGGCGAGCCGCTCTGCCGCGGCGAGCGCGACGCACGTCGCGACCCCCGCCATGGCGGTCTCGACCTCGGCCAGCTCCGGGAACGACGGCGCGAGCCGGATGTTGCGGTCGCGCGGGTCGCGACCGTGCGGGAACGACGCCCCGGCCGGGGTCAGCGCGATGCCGGCCTCCTTGGCCAGCGCGACGACCCGGGAGGCGCACCCGTCCAGCACGTCGAGGCTGACGAAGTAGCCACCGGCGGGACGGGTCCACTCGGCCACGCCGAGCCCGGCGAGCCCGTCCGTCAGGGCCGCGTCCACTGCCGCGAACTTGGGCGCGAGGATCGACCGGTGCTCGACCATGTGGTCGCGCACGCCCTGCGCCGACCCGAACAGCTGCAGGTGCCGCAGCTGGTTGACCTTGTCCGGTCCGATCGACGCGAACTGCTGGTGGCCCAGGTACCAGGCGACCGTCTCGCGGGAGGCGGCGAGGAACGCGACGCCGGCACCGGCATACGTGATCTTGCTCGTCGAGGCGAACATGATCGGCCGGTGGGGGTGCCCGGCGGCGGACGACAGCGACAGGATGTCGGCCGACTTCGCCTCGACGTCCGTGAGGTGGTGGAGGGCGTACGCGTTGTCCCAGAAGATCCGGAAGTCGGGCGCGGCGGTCGGCATCGAGGCGAGCCGGCTGGCGACCTCCTGGGTGACCACCGACCCGGCGGGGTTGGCGTAGGTCGGCACGATCCAGATGCCCTTGACGGACGGGTCGTCCTTGACCAGCGCCTCGACGGCGGCGACGTCCGGGCCGTCGCCGAGCATCGGCACGGTCACCATCTCGATGCCGTACGACGCGAGCATCGTGTAGTGCCGGTCGTACCCGGGCACCGGGCAGACGAAGGTGACCTTCTCCTCGTCCTTCCACGGTCGGGGCGAGTCGACCCCTCCGTGGAGCAGGTGCTGCACGAGCACGTCGTGCATCATCGTCAGGCTCGAGCTGCCGCCGGCCACCAGCTGGTCGGGGTCGACCCAGAGCAGCTCGGCGAACATCTCGCGCAGCTCGCGCAGGCCGTTCAGCCCGCCGTAGTTGCGCACGTCGACCCCGTCGGCGTCCTTGACGCCCTGCGGGAGCGACAGCAGCCCGTCGGACAGGTCGAGCTGCGCGACGCTCGGCTTGCCCCGGGTCAGGTCGAGCTTCAGCCCGCGCTCCTGCAGCCGGGCATAGGCCTCGCGCTGCTCCTGGAGGTAGGCCGCCAGCGCCTCGGGGGAGCGCTCGGCGAGGGGGGTGCGGTCGGCGGTGGCGGGGGTCTGGGTGCTCACGCCCTTATCGTGGCAGAGGCGATGGTGGCCGGGTCGGGCGAGTTCGCGCGGTGGCCGGGGCGTCCCGTATGCTTGCCGTTCGGTGTGATCACCCATCCTTCGGCATGCCCGGTGGGTGGTGGTCGCGCCAGCGGAGCTCCCACCCGACCGGGTGCTCCGTAGGGCAGTGGCTCAATTGGTAGAGCACCGGTCTCCAAAACCGGCGGTTGGGGGTTCGAGTCCCTCCTGCCCTGCGTCACACGTGTGGTTCGTCCACGACTGCAGCCGTTCCGGTTGCCTTCGCGGTCGTGCCGCGCGCAAAGGCAAACCGACAGACAGCTCGACGTGAAGAGGCACCGTGACTGACGTGGGTCAGACCAGGACTCCCTCCAAGCCCACCAAGGGCAAGGAGCGGGGCGGCAACCCCATCTCCCGGTGGTATCGAGCGGCGGCGCTGTTCGTCAGCCAGATCCTCGACGAGCTCCGCAAGGTCGTGCGCCCCACGCGCAACGAGCTCTGGAACTACACCCTCGTGGTCATCGTGTTCGTCTCGTTCATGATGGCTCTGGTGTCGGTTTTCGACCTCGGCGCCAGCAAGCTCGTCGCGCTGGTGTTCGGCACCTGAGGCAGCGCCTCCGCGCGCCTCACGAACCGCACCACCCGGCATACCGAGAACAAGGAAGAGGTCATCCGTGTCCGACCAGTGGACCGACAACCGCGACGTGGCGTCCGACGACGCCCCCGAGGTGCTGCCCGAGCGCGTGACCGAGGAGTCGCCCGAGGTCGTCGCCGACGACGTCGAGGATGCCGCTGACGTCGCCGACGAGGACGCCACCGAGGAGCCCGCGGACGACGCCGTCGCCACCGACGAGCCCGCCGACGACGTCGAGGATGCCGCTGACGCCACCGAGGCCGTCGAGGCGGACGTCGAGGCCCCCCTGCCGACCGACGAGGACGGCGACCTGCTCGAGGCCGTCGACCCGGTCAAGGCGTTCAAGGACGACCTGGCCGGCAAGTTCGGCGACTGGTACGTCGTGCACTCCTACGCGGGGTACGAGAACCGCGTCAAGGCCAACCTCGAGACCCGGATCACCTCCTTGAACATGGAGGAGTACATCTTCGAGATCCAGGTGCCGATGGCAGAGGTCACCGAGATCAAGAGCGGTCAGCGCAAGCTGGTCCGCCGGGTCCGGATGCCCGGGTACGTGCTGGTCCGCATGGACCTCACCGACGAGTCGTGGGGCGCCGTGCGCCACACCCCCGGGGTCACCGGGTTCGTCGGCAACGCGCACCAGCCGGTGCCGCTCACCCTCGACGAGGTCTACGGCATGATCAAGCCGGCCGACCTCGAGACCTCCGCGGGCGCCCCTGCCGCGGGGGGCCAGGCCGGTGCCGCCGGCGGGCAGCGCGAGGTCGCGGTCGTCGACTTCGAGGTCGGCGAGTCGGTCACCGTCATGGACGGCCCGTTCGAGACCCTCCCCGCGACGATCTCCGAGATCAACCCCGACACCCAGAAGCTCAAGGTGCTCGTCTCCATCTTCGGCCGGGAGACCCCGGTCGAGCTGTCCTTCAGCCAGGTCTCCAAGCTCTGAGCTGAGGTACCCCCTCCTCGGGGTCACGAGGACACTGCAAAGGGGTCATCGCCCACGGCGTCGGCCCACCACCACCACGAAGGAACAACATGCCCCCCAAGAGCAAGAAGGTCTCCGGGTTCATCAACCTGCAGATCCAGGCCGGTGCCGCGACGCCGGCGCCCCCCGTCGGCCCCGCCCTCGGTCAGCACGGCGTCAACATCATGGAGTTCGTCAAGGCGTACAACGCGGCGACCGAGCACCAGCGCGGCAGCATCATCCCGGTCGTCATCACGGTCTACGAAGACCGCTCGTTCACCTTCATCACCAAGACGCCCCCGGCGTCGGAGCTGATCAAGAAGGCCGCGGGCGTCCAGAAGGGCTCCGGCGAGCCGCACAAGGTCAAGGCCGGCAAGCTCAGCAAGGACCAGGTCCGCGAGATCGCCGAGACCAAGATGCCCGACCTCAACGCCAACGACATCGACGCCGCGATGAAGATCATCGCCGGCACCGCTCGTCAGATGGGCATCGACACCGAGCTCTGAGCCCGGACCCACGGCATCCGCACGGATGCCGGGTGGGGCACCACCTCGGTGCCCCACCAGTGGCAGGGCCGGCGCTGGCCCGACGACCACGACTCCACCTCCGAAACACCAGGAGCAGCACATGAAGCGCAGCAAGTCCTACCGTTCCGCCGCCGAGAAGATCGACGCGGACAAGGCCTACAGCCCCCTCGAGGCCGTCCGCCTCGCGAAGTCGACCGCGTCGGCGAAGTACGACGAGACCGTCGAGATCGCCTTCCGCCTCGGCGTCGACCCGCGCAAGGCCGACCAGATGGTGCGCGGCACCGTCAACCTCCCGCACGGCACCGGCAAGACCGCCCGCGTGCTCGTCTTCGCCAACGGTGACAAGGCCGAGGCCGCCAAGGCTGCCGGCGCCGACTTCGTCGGCTCCGACGACCTGCTCGAGAAGGTGGCCGGCGGCTGGCTCGACTTCGACGCCGTCGTCGCGACCCCGGACCTGATGGGCAAGGTCGGTCGACTCGGCAAGGTGCTCGGCCCGCGCGGTCTGATGCCCAACCCGAAGACCGGAACCGTCACCATGGACACCGCCAAGGCCGTCACCGACATCAAGGGCGGCAAGATCGAGTTCCGCGTCGACAAGCACGGCAACCTGCACTTCATCATCGGCAAGGTCTCCTTCGACGAGAAGGCCCTGGTCGAGAACTACGCCACCGCGCTGGACGAGGTGCTCCGGCTCAAGCCGGCCTCGTCGAAGGGCCGCTACATCGCCAAGGCCACGCTGGCCACGACGATGGGCCCCGGCATCCCGCTGGACTACACCCGCACCCGCAACCTCCTCGAGGACACGGTCGAGGCCTGACCTCACCGACCCCTCCTGCCCAGGGCCCGCCACCCCACCGGGGTGGCGGGCCCTGGGCGTCGGCCCGACCTCCCACAGGAGGCCCGGGTGCGTGGCTACCCTGTGTCCCAGAACGGGCCGTGGGGCCCGGTCGACGACCCGGAGGTTGACGTGCCCAAGGACCTGCTCACCGCCGCATGGAAGCTGCTGCTCCTGCGCGGTGTCATCGGCATCGTGCTGGGCATCGTGCTCGTCGCCTGGCCCGAGGCGACCATCGTGGTGCTCATGGTGCTGGTCGGCATCTGGGCGCTGATCGACGGCATCGGCCTGGCCGCCCACGTCTTCGACAAGGGGGCGCGAACCGGTCAGCGGGTGCTCTTCGGCGTGATGGCACTGATCGCCCTCGTCGTCGCCCTCGTGGCCATCTTCCGCCCGGGCCTGGCCGCGAGCGCGGTCACCTGGTTCCTCGGTATCTGGCTCCTCGTGCGAGGTCTGTTCGAGCTCGTCGGGGCGTTCAGCACCACGGTCAGCACACCGCGCTGGCTGCTCGTGCTCGGCGCCCTGCTCGACCTCGTCCTCGGCTGGCTGTTCGTCGCCAACCCCGGGAACTCGGCCAAGGCCGTCGCGGTGGTCATCGGCATCCTCGCCATCGCCTGGGGCGTGGTCTTCGTCGTGCTCGCCCTCGCGACCCGCAAGGCCACCGACGAGCTCCCCGGCGAGTCGTCCCTGCCTCCGGCGATCCCGCCGTCCACCCCGGGCGCGACGACCGGCTGAGAACCGATTTGGTCGCGCCCCGCCGCGACCCGTACGCTGTCACCTGACCAAAGACCGCCGGTTGTCGCGTGCACCCGCACGAGACCGAAGGTTCCGCCGAGAGCGGGCAACCAGCGCAGGCCACGAACACGTCACGGCAGGCCGTGGAGCTCGCTCCCCGGAATGCCTCCTGATGAGCCCCGTGCCCTGCGCCGGGGCTCTTTCTCGTTCGGGCCCTCGACCGGAGGTCCACACGACGGAAGGAGGCGCCCATGTCTCGTGCCGACAAGGCAGCGGCCATCGCCGAGCTCTCGGACAGGTTCAAGAGCTCGAACGCGGCCGTCCTCACGGAGTACCGCGGGCTCACGGTGAAGCAGATCACCGACCTGCGCAACTCCCTGCGGGGCAACGCGACCTACGCCGTGGTCAAGAACACGCTGACCGAGCTCGCCGCCAAGGACGCCGGGGTGACCGCGTTCGACGGTCAGCTCGTGGGTCCGACCGCCATCGCCTTCATCGACGGTGACGCGGTCGAGGCGGCCAAGGGTCTGCGTGACTTCGCCAAGGCAAACCCGCACCTCGTGATCAAGGGCGGTGTGCTGGACGGCAAGGCCCTCAGCGCCGCCGAGATCACCAAGCTCGCGGACCTCGAGTCCCGCGAGGTCCTCCTCGCCAAGCTGGCCGGCGCCATGAACGCCTCGCTCAGCAAGGCGGTCTACCTCTTCGCCGCTCCGCTCTCGCAGGCCGCTCGCACGGTCGACGCGCTGCGGGCGAAGGTCGAGACGCAGGGTCCGGCCCAGGCCGCCCCCGTCGAGGCCGCGGCCGACGAGTCCCCTGCTGACGCCGCACCCGCGGCCGAGGCCACCGACGTCGCCGAGGGTGGCGACGCGAGCTGACCTCCGGGTCCGCTCACCACGTAAACGCCACTCACGGCATACCGCAGTTCAGAAAGGACGCCATCATGGCCAAGCTCAGCACCGACGAGCTCCTTGACGCCTTCAAGGAGATGACCCTGATCGAGCTCTCTGAGTTCGTGAAGCAGTTCGAGGAGACCTTCGGGGTCACCGCCGCCGCCCCCGTCGCGGTCGCCGCTGCCGGCGCCCCCGCCGGTGGCGCCCCCGAGGCCGCCGAGGAGCAGGACGAGTTCGACGTCGTCCTCGAGGCTGCCGGCGACAAGAAGATCGCCGTCATCAAGGAGGTCCGCGCGCTGACCTCCCTGGGTCTCAAGGAGGCCAAGGACCTCGTCGACGGCGCCCCCAAGGCCGTCCTCGAGAAGGTCGACAAGGCCGCGGCCGACAAGGCCAAGGAGCAGCTCGAGGGCGCCGGCGCGACCGTCACCCTCAAGTGACCTCGTCCCCTCACGGGGACTGAGCCACACCGCGATCGGGCGGGTCCGGACCACCAGGTCCTGGCCCGTCCGTTCCGTGTCCGGGGGCGTTACGGCCTCTGCGGAAGCCCCCGTCGGCGCGCCGATTCGCGCTCCGGCCTTGACGCGGGGGAGCCGGGCCGCCATCCTGTTCGCGTCGCTCGCTCCGGCGGGGGGCCGTCACCCGGGCCGGCAGGTTTGACCGGGTTGGACGGTCGTGTCTTTCTCGGGTATGCTATCTCTTTGCGCTGCCCCCTACCTTCCCTTGCTCGCTGATGAGCCCCCGTGTCGTCATGCCCCCGGTTCTCCCGGGTGGAAGCGCGACCGGTGGTCTCGGTGGTCCTGTCCGGTGGGGTGCGGCCAGCCCAGAAGTCTGAACAGGCCTGTGGAAGGAACCCTCCTTGGCTGCCTCGCGCACCTCCAAGCACATGAACACCGCAATGACCATCACTGGTCGACTGTCGTTCGGCAAGATCCGTGAGCCCATGGAGGTCCCCGACCTCCTGGCCCTCCAGACCGAGAGCTTCGACTGGCTCCTCGGGAACGAGCGCTGGCAGGCCCGGGTCGCCGCGGCGAAGGCGGAGGGCCGGGACGACGTCCCCGACCGCTCCGGGCTCGAGGAGATCTTCGAGGAGATCTCCCCCATCGAGGACTTCAGCGGCTCGATGTCGCTGAGCTTCCGTGACCACCGCTTCGAGGAGGTCAAGTACTCCATCGAGGACTGCAAGGAGCGGGACCAGACCTACTCCGCACCGCTGTTCGTCACCGCGGAGTTCATGAACAACACCACCGGCGAGATCAAGAGCCAGACGGTGTTCATGGGCGACTTCCCGCTCATGACCGAGCGCGGCACCTTCATCATCAACGGCACCGAGCGCGTCGTCGTCTCCCAGCTGGTCCGCAGCCCGGGCGTCTACTTCGAGCGCACCCCGGACAAGACGTCCGACAAGGACATCTACACCACCAAGGTGATCCCGAGCCGCGGTGCGTGGCTCGAGTTCGAGATCGACAAGCGCGACATGGTCGGCGTGCGCGTCGACCGCAAGCGCAAGCAGTCGGTCACCGTGCTCCTCAAGGCGCTCGGCTGGACCAACGACCGCATCCTCGAGGAGTTCGGCGACTACGAGTCGATGCGCCTGACCCTGGAGAAGGACCACACCACCGGTCAGGACGACGCGCTGCTCGACATCTACCGCAAGCTGCGTCCGGGCGAGCCGCCGACCAAGGAGGCCGCGCAGACCCTGCTCGACAACCTCTACTTCAACGGCAAGCGCTACGACCTGGCCAAGGTCGGCCGGTACAAGATCAACAAGAAGCTCGGCCTCGAGAGCGAGCTGTCGCAGTCGACGCTGACCGTCGAGGACATCGTCGCCACGATCAAGTACATCGTCGCCCTGCACGCCGGCGAGGACACCCTGCCCGGCCGTCGCCGCGGTGAGGACGTCGCCGTGCGCGTCGAGACCGACGACATCGACCACTTCGGCAACCGTCGCCTGCGCAACGTCGGCGAGCTCATCCAGAACCAGGTCCGTACCGGCCTGTCCCGGATGGAGCGCGTCGTGCGCGAGCGGATGACGACCCAGGACGTCGAGGCGATCACGCCGCAGACCCTGATCAACATCCGCCCGGTCGTGGCGTCCATCAAGGAGTTCTTCGGCACCAGCCAGCTCTCCCAGTTCATGGACCAGAACAACCCGCTCGCGGGTCTGACCCACAAGCGGCGCCTGTCCGCGCTCGGCCCGGGCGGACTCTCGCGCGACCGCGCCGGCATGGAGGTCCGTGACGTCCACCCGTCGCACTACGGCCGGATGTGCCCGATCGAGACCCCTGAGGGCCCGAACATCGGCCTGATCGGCTCGCTCGCGTCCTACGGGCGGATCAACGCCTTCGGGTTCATCGAGACGCCGTACCGCAAGGTCAACAAGGGCCGCATCACCGACGACGTGCACTACCTGTCCGCCGACGAGGAGGACGAGCACGTCATCGCGCAGGCCAACGCCACGCTCACCGAGGACGGCACGCACTTCCAGCACGAGCGCGTCATGGTGCGGGTCAAGGGCGGCGAGGTCGAGTACGTCCCGGCCGTCGACGTCGACTACATCGACGTGTCCGCACGCCAGATGGTGTCCGCGGCCACCGCGCTGATCCCGTTCCTCGAGCACGACGACGCCAACCGTGCGCTGATGGGCTCGAACATGCAGCGCCAGGCGGTCCCGCTGGTGCGCTCCGAGGCCCCGCTCGTCGGCACCGGCATGGAGTACCGCGCCGCGGTCGACTCCGGTGACGTCGTCATCGCCGAGAAGGCCGGCGTCGTCACGGAGGTCTCCGCCGACCTCGTCACCGTCGCCGGTGACGACGGCACCAGCCGCACCTACCGGATCAACAAGTTCAACCGGTCCAACCAGGGCAACTCGTACAACCAGCGGGTCATCGTCGCCGAGGGTGACCGCGTCGAGATCGGCGGCCTGATCGCCGACGGTCCCGCCACCGACGGTGGCGAGATGGCGCTCGGGCGCAACCTGCTCGTGGCGTTCATGCCGTGGGAGGGCCACAACTACGAGGACGCCATCATCCTCAGCCAGCGCCTGGTGCAGGACGACGTCCTGTCCTCGATCCACATCGAGGAGCACGAGGTCGACGCCCGCGACACCAAGCTCGGCCCCGAGGAGATCACCCGGGACATCCCGAACGTCTCCGAGGACGTCCTGGCCGACCTCGACGAGCGCGGCATCATCCGGATCGGCGCCGAGGTCCGCGACGGCGACCTGCTCGTCGGCAAGGTCACGCCCAAGGGCGAGACCGAGCTGACCCCGGAGGAGCGCCTGCTGCGCGCCATCTTCGGCGAGAAGGCGCGCGAGGTGCGCGACACCTCGCTCAAGGTGCCCCACGGCGAGACCGGCACCGTCATCGGTGTCAAGGTCTTCGACAAGGACGAGGGCGACGAGCTGCCCCCGGGCGTGAACCAGCTGGTCCGCGTCTACGTGGCGAACAAGCGCAAGATCACCGACGGCGACAAGCTCGCCGGCCGCCACGGCAACAAGGGCGTCATCTCCAAGATCCTCCCGGTCGAGGACATGCCCTTCCTCGAGGACGGCACCCCGGTCGACGTCGTGCTCAACCCGCTCGGTGTCCCCGGTCGTATGAACGTCGGCCAGATCCTCGAGCTGCACCTCGGCTGGGCCGCCAGCCGCGGCTGGGCCATCGAGGGCGACCCCGACTGGGCCCGACTGATCCCGGACGACGCGCGCACGGCCCCGGCCGGCACGCGGGTCGCCTCGCCGGTGTTCGACGGTGTCAAGGAGGACGAGATCATCGGCCTGCTCGACTCGACGACCAAGACCCGCGACGGCGTGCGCCTCATCGACGGCACGGGCAAGTCCCGGCTGTTCGACGGCCGCTCCGGCGAGCCGTTCCCGGAGCCGGTCTCGGTCGGCTACATGTACATCCTCAAGCTGCACCACCTCGTGGACGACAAGATCCACGCGCGCAGCACCGGCCCCTACTCGATGATCACCCAGCAGCCGCTCGGCGGTAAGGCCCAGTTCGGTGGCCAGCGCTTCGGTGAGATGGAGGTCTGGGCCCTGGAGGCCTACGGCGCGGCCTACGCGCTGCAGGAGCTGCTCACCATCAAGTCCGACGACGTCAACGGCCGCGTGAAGGTCTACGAGGCCATCGTCAAGGGCGACAACATCCCCGAGCCCGGCATCCCCGAGTCCTTCAAGGTGCTCATCAAGGAGATGCAGAGCCTCTGCCTCAACGTCGAGGTGCTGTCCAGCGACGGCACCACGATCGAGATGCGTGAGGCCGAGGAGGACGTCTTCCGCGCAGCGGAGGAGCTCGGCATCGACCTGAGCCGGCGCGAGCCGAGCAGCGTCGAAGAGGTCTGACAGGTGTGCGGCCGGATGCCGTCCAGCACGGCATCCGGCCCGTCACCAGCCCGACACACACCTGACAGACCAAGACTTGCGTAAGTAACGAAAGAAGGAACCACGTGCTCGACGTCAACTTCTTCGACGAGCTCCGGATCGGCCTCGCAACTGCCGAGCAAATCCGTGCCTGGAGCCACGGCGAGGTCAAGAAGCCCGAGACGATCAACTACCGCACCCTCAAGCCCGAGAAGGACGGACTCTTCTGCGAGAAGATCTTCGGCCCGACCCGGGACTGGGAGTGCGCCTGCGGCAAGTACAAGCGGGTCCGCTTCAAGGGCATCATCTGCGAGCGCTGCGGCGTCGAGGTGACCCGTGCGGCCGTGCGTCGTGAGCGGATGGGCCACATCGAGCTCGCTGCCCCCGTCACCCACATCTGGTACTTCAAGGGTGTCCCGAGCCGTCTGGGCTACCTGCTCGACCTCGCGCCGAAGGACCTCGAGAAGGTCATCTACTTCGCGGCCTACATGATCACCAGCGTCGACATCGACCAGCGTCACACCGACCTGCCGTCGCTCGAGGCGCAGATCCAGGTCGAGAAGAAGGAGATCGAGAACCGTCGCGACGCCGACGTCGACACCCGGGCCAAGAAGCTCGAGGACGACCTCGCCGCGCTCGAGGCCGAGGGCGCCAAGTCCGACGCCAAGCGCAAGGTCCGTGACTCCGCCGAGCGCGAGATGAACGCCATCCGCCGCCGGGCCGACGCCAACGTCGAGCGCCTCGAGCAGGTCTGGGACCGGTTCAAGAACCTCAAGGTCCAAGACCTCGAGGGCGACGAGGTGCTCTACCGCGAGATGCGTGACCGCTTCGGTCTGTACTTCGAGGGCGGGATGGGCGCCGCGGCGATCCAGAAGCGTCTCGAGACCTTCGACCTGGACGCCGAGTCCGAGCTGCTGCGCGAGATCATCTCCACCGGCAAGGGCCAGCGCAAGACCCGGGCGCTCAAGCGCCTCAAGGTCGTCAGCGCCTTCCAGACCACGACGAACCAGCCCGCGGGCATGGTCCTGGACGCCGTCCCGGTCATCCCCCCGGACCTGCGCCCGATGGTGCAGCTCGACGGTGGTCGCTTCGCGACGTCCGACCTGAACGACCTGTACCGCCGCGTCATCAACCGCAACAACCGCCTCAAGCGACTGCTCGACCTCGGCGCGCCCGAGATCATCGTCAACAACGAGAAGCGGATGCTGCAGGAGGCCGTCGACAGCCTGTTCGACAACGGCCGTCGTGGTCGCCCGGTCACGGGCCCCGGCAACCGTCCGCTGAAGTCGCTGTCCGACATGCTCAAGGGCAAGCAGGGCCGCTTCCGCCAGAACCTGCTCGGCAAGCGCGTCGACTACTCCGGCCGTTCGGTCATCGTCGTCGGCCCGCAGCTCAAGCTGCACCAGTGCGGTCTGCCCAAGCAGATGGCGCTCGAGCTCTTCAAGCCCTTCGTCATGAAGCGGCTCGTCGACCTCGACCACGCCCAGAACATCAAGTCCGCCAAGCGGATGGTCGAGCGCCAGCGCTCGGTCGTCTGGGACGTGCTCGAGGAGGTCATCACCGAGCACCCGGTGCTGCTGAACCGCGCACCGACGCTGCACCGCCTCGGCATCCAGGCCTTCGAGCCGCAGCTCGTCGAGGGCAAGGCCATCCAGATCCACCCGCTCGTCTGCACCGCGTTCAACGCGGACTTCGACGGTGACCAGATGGCCGTGCACGTGCCGCTGTCGGCGGAGGCGCAGGCCGAGGCCCGCATCCTCATGCTGTCCTCGAACAACATCCTCAAGCCGGCCGACGGCCGCCCCGTGACCATGCCCACCCAGGACATGATCATCGGCCTGTACCACCTCACCACCGAGGTGGAGGACGCCAAGGGCGCCGGTCGCGTGTTCTCCACGGTGTCCGAGGCCCGGATGGCCTTCGACAACGGTGAGATCGAGCTCGGCTCGCTCGTGCGGATCCGCCTCAAGCACGTCGTGCCGACTCCGCTGAGCGAGCTGCCCGAGGGCTACGAGCTCGACGCGGAGGGCTACGCGGCCGAGCTGCTCGTCGAGACGACCCTGGGGCGCGCGCTCTTCAACGAGACGCTGCCCTTCGACTACCCGTTCGTCAACGACCAGGTAGACAAGAAGCGCCTGTCGACGATCGTCAACGACCTCGCCGAGCGCTACAGCAAGGTGCAGGTCGCCGCGAGCCTCGACGCGCTCAAGGAGTACGGCTTCCACTGGGCGACTCGCTCGGGCACCACGGTCGCCATCTCCGACGTCGTGACCCCGCCGCGCAAGCTCGAGATCCTCGAGGGCTACGAGGAGAAGGCCACCAAGGTCCAGACCCAGTACGAGCGTGGTCTGATCACCGACGACGAGCGTCGCCAGGAGCTCATCGAAATCTGGACCCAGGCGACCAACGAGATCGCCAAGGAGATGGAGGCGAACCTCCCGCGGACCAACACCATCTACC
>Ga0247820_10001352_pt1 | contig 13804 bp, 12 predicted proteins | sample 13C_Glucose_Day1_2_FD_192480 | JGI IMG/M metagenome (GOLD analysis project Ga0247820, IMG submission 192480) | Soil microbial communities from agricultural site in Penn Yan, New York, United States - 13C_Glucose_Day14 | ecosystem: Environmental > Terrestrial > Soil > Agricultural land | place...
TCGGGTTGAACAGCCGGTTGTGGCAGATCGCCACCGCGAGCTGGTCGTCGGGATCCGCCCAGCCGATGGAGCCGCCCTGGCCGGGATGGCACAGCGCCCGGGGGCTGCGGGCCGCGCACACGGGCGGATGCTCGCCGCCGAACCAGTAGCCGCCGACGGTGATCGGGATCGGGAAGCCGAACATCACAGGGTCGGGCTCGTCGCTGCGAACGCGCGGCGTGTTCAGCGTGTCCACGAGCGGCTTCGACAGCAGCCGCACGCCGTCGAGCTCGCCCTCATGCGCCAGCAGGGCCCAGAAGCGCGCCGCGCTGCGCGCGTTGAAGATGCCGCCGACGCCCGCCACTTCGGCGCGCCGCACCTCGGGCCGCTCGAACACCTCGGGCACCAGCGCGACCGCCGCCGGCATCGACGCCATGAACAGCGGGGGCAGGTGCTCGGGTGGCACCGGCACCATGGCGTTCACCTGCCGGGCCACGCGCGGTACCGCGTCGTCGGGCAGCCCGATCCAAAGGTCCGTGATGCCCAGCGGCTGCGCGATCTCTTCCCGCACGAAGCAGCCCAGCGAGCGATGCTGCGGGTCGACGCGCCGCAGCAGCTCGCCGAGGATCCAGCCAAAGGTCATCGACAGGTACAGCGTCTTCGTGCCCGGCGGCGCCAGCGGCGTCAGGTCGGCGATCGCCGCCGCCATCCACGCCCAGTCCACCATGCGCTCGGGCGTCACGCCGTCCGGCATCTGCGGCACGCCGGCCCGGTGCGTCAGCACGTCGCGCACCGTCGTGGCCTGCTTGCCGTGCGCGCCGTACTCGGGCCAATGCTCGACGAGCCGCGTGTCGTACCGCAGCATCCCGCGGTCCACCAGCATGTGGATCGCCGTGGCGGCCACGGCCTTGGTGACGGAGTACACATTGAACAGAGTGTCCCCGTCGACACGGCGGCCGGTGCCCGGGTCGGCGACGCCGCCCCACGCGTCGATCACCAGCTCGCCGCGGTGGTAGGCCGCGACTTGCAAGCCGACCTCGCGGCCGCTGTCGATCGCGTGGTCGACCGCACGCTGCACGGTCGCGTGGGCATCAGCTCGGTTCATTGCGCCTCCCTCATCCGGCCACCGCGACGTCGGGCACGGTCTCGTGTCCCGTGCGGGCCTGCATAGCGCAGGGCGTTGATCGCCAGTCGCCATCCGGCGTACTCGCGGTTCTCGGAGCCGGCCCAGTCGCGCAGGCGCCACTGCATCATGGTCAGCAGGTGCTCCCGCAAGTTGCGGCCCACGGCGGGACGGTGCGCAATCACCGGAATGCCGAAACGCTGCAGCAGTGCGCCATCACCGATGCCGGAAAGCTGGAGCAGCTTCGGCGATTCAAGCGCGCCGGCGCTCAGGATCACCTCGCGCCCTGCCTCGATGCGTTCCATACGGCCACCCGGATGGCGCAGTTCGATGCCGCTGGCCCGCCGCCCATCGAACAGCACGCGGCTCACGCGCGCATCGGTCATCACCGCCAGGTTCGCCCGCTCGCGCACCGGCCGCAGGAAAGCCGCGGCTGCGCTCTGGCGCACGCCGCCGTGCATGGTGTAGCAGAGGTAGGCCGCGCCTTCGTGGTCGAGCCGGTTGATGTCGCCAAGCTTGCGCAGGCCGATGTGGCGCGCCGCCTCCAGCGCCGCCTCGGTCAGCACCGTCTGGCCTGCATGCACCGAAATCTTCAGCGGCCCATCGGCGCCGCGCAGCGTGTCGGCGCCGAGCGCGTGGTCCTCGATGCGCCTGAAGCACGGGCCCAGGGTGCGCCAGCCCCAGCCGATTGCGCCATGGTGGCGCTCCCACTCGTCGTAGTCGGCCGGGTGGCCGCGCATGTAGACCATGCCGTTGATCGAGCTGGAGCCGCCGAGCATCTTGCCGCGTGCCCACACCTCGCGCCGGTGGCCGTTGCCCGCGTGCGGTTCCACGGGATAGAAGTGCGCGTGGCGCGGGTCTGCCAGCAGCTTGCCGAAGCCCTTGGGCATTGCGATCAGTGCAGACGCGTCGGCTGGTCCGGCCTCGACCAGCAGCACGCGGTGGTCCGGCTGCTCCGACACCCGGTTCGCGAGCACGCAACCCGCCGAGCCGGCGCCGACAATCAGGGTGTCGAAGACCTTCACCGGTCGAACACCACGTGAAGGTACCGGGGCACCCTCATCATCGTGCCGCGCACGACCGGCGGCGGCTGCCCGGGGTCGAGCCGCACATTGGGCAGGCGGTCGAGGAGGGCGTTCAACGCCCGCGTCATCTCCACGCGCGCGAGATGCTGGCCGATGCACACGTGCGGGCCGTAGGCGAATGCGAAGTGCCGGTGCTTGCGCTCGCGGAAGATGTCGAACGCGTCGGGTTCCGGATAGCGCGACGGATCCCGGTTGGCCGAGCCGGATGCCACGTCGACGATCGCGCTTTCGGGGATCTCGACGCCTTGCAGCACGACGCGCCGCGTCGTGCTCCGGCGGGCCACCAGCACCGGGCCGTCCCACCGCAGCGCTTCCTCGATCGCCTGCGGGATCAGCGAGCGATCGCGGCGCACGGCGTCGAGCTGTTCGGGATGCGTCAACAGCCCGGTCAGCAGGATGCTCGTCGCGCGGTAGGTGGTGTCGCCGCCGGCGTTGACCAACTGGCGCAGGAAGGACACCAGCACCTCTTGCGGCAGCGCGTCGCCATCGTCCTGCGCTTGCGCAAGCAGGCTGACGAGGTCGTCGCCCGGCTCGCGCCGGCGCTGTTCGAGCAGCGCCTGGAAGTACACGCCCAGCTTGCGCGACGCCTCGGTGCCGTGCTCGACGTCGTAGCTCGTGACGGTCTGCGCGATCGCGAGCTTGTGGAAGGTGCCGATGTCATGCGGCGGCAGCGCCAGCTGCCGGTAGACGATGTGGAACGGGTAGTGGTGGGTGAACTGCTGCACCAGGTCGGCGCGGCCGGACTCGACGAAGCCGTCCATCAGCGCTGCCACCACCGGGTCGACAAGCGACTCGCCCAAACGTGCGACCACCTGCGGCAGGAAGGCCTTCTGGAAGATCTTGCGGAACGTGGGGTGTTCCGGCGCATCCATGGTGCTGATGCTGCGGCCGAACGAGATGCCGAGGTCGAAGCGGTAGGCCGCGTTGGAATACGAGGCCGGATCGCCGAACACCTGCGCCACGGCGTCGTACCCCAGCACCAGGTTGTGCTCGAGCCCCTGCATCGTCCTGTCGGGCGGCAGGCCCATGGCGACGCGGTAGTCCATGCGGTGCACCGGCCCCTCCTGCCGCCACGCTGCCAGCCGCGGATACGGGTCGAGGTGGTCGCCGAAAGCCGCTTCGTCGGAGACGAACGGGTCGTAGGCGGGATCGTCGAAATCCTGGATCCGAGGAACCATCCGGGGTCTCCGATGTCGTCTTATAATCGAATACCGTTCTATAATATAAACTACGGGGACAGCGTTCGGGGAGGCACTCGGTGGAAAACAACCCTTCCTTGCAGTTCAACTTAGACCCGGCCACGTTCAAGGTCGGGGACCTCGTGAGCTATCGGGTGCGCGAGCGCTTCGGCGACATGCCCTTCGTCGGCACGCTCGTCGCGGTGGAGGACGACCACGTGCTGATTGCGCCGAGCGACCCGGACCAGGCGCACCGCCGCATGCGCGGCACGCGCACGAGCCGGCCGGAAGTCAGCGCGAGGGAGGCGCCAGAGTAGCGTGCCTTCGAACTGCAGGCTTGCTCCCTCTCCCGCGCGCGGGAGAGGGGGCCACTCCGGTCTCCCCTTGGCGCGCTTACTGCGGCATGCGCATGGGTGACCGGCTGCCCTTCGTCGAGCGCTTCGGCGGTTCGTCGCCCGCCGGCTGTGCGATGGCGATCAGGCCGCGCAGGTAGAGCATGAACGCGCGCGCCGCATAGCGGGCATCGTTCGGCCGCAGGCCGCACGCCGCCTGCAGTGCCACGCCATTGCCCAGCGCCATCGCTGCGGACGCCAGCGCGCGTGGGTCGTCGGGCGGCACCCGGCCGGCCTTGCGGAAGATGTCCTCGAACAGGCCGGCGGCGCGCGCCGTGTGCTGGCGCAGAACGGCCACGTACGAGCGGCCGAAAGCCGGGTTGCGCTGCGCGTGCAGCTGCAGCTCCAGCGACAGCGACGACCACTGGCTCTCCCGGGTGCGGGCGCCGATGCGCTTCTCGATCTCGGCCAGCATCGACTCCAGGTCAGGCGATGTCGCGACAAGCTGCTGCCAGGCTTGCGCCTCGCGGCCCATCATCTCGACGATCATCTCCAGCAACAGCTCTTCCTTGGTCTCGTAGTTGCCGTAGAAGGCGCCGCGGCTGTAGCCGGCCGACTCGCTGATCGCGTCGACCGACGCGCCGAGCACCCCTTGCGTGCCGACGGCACGGGCCGCGGACTCGCGCAGGCGTTCGCGCGTCTGGTGGCGCTTCTCTTCACGGCTCAGGCGGTGTGGCGCGTCGGCGGCAAGTGTGTTCATTGCATCCAGATGCGAGGGTGTATATGAATCCCATTCTGGTATCTGAACGCTGAACTTTTATCGGTACTTACCCCATGTCCAGGGTGGCGGCCTCGGTGGCATGTACCGGTGTGTACGATAGGCACGGTCACGATGGTCATTGCGAGGAGTGCATGGCGCGAGCAGCAAAAGGCGAGAACGACGACGAGGCGACCGCCGCCGCGCCGGAAGCCGACGTCACCGGTCCGCGTTCGCTGATGCGCGTGCTCGGCCTGTTCGACGTGCTGGCGCTCGTGCCCAAGGGCATGTCGCTGGCGGAGCTCAGCAACACGCTCGAAACGCCGAAGAGCAGCCTGCTGAACCTGCTGCGCCCGCTCGTGAAGGACGGCTACGTCGTGCACAGCGAGGGCAAGTACAGCCTCGGTCACCAGCTCATCACGCTGGCCGCGGGCGTGATGTCGGCCTGGAACTTCCCCGCGCTGATCCGGCCGTTCATGGAGGAGTTGGTGGAGCGCACCGGCGAAACGGTGCTGCTGGGCGTGCTGAACCGCGACGCCGAAGTCCTGGCGTTCACCGAGATCATCCCCAGCCCCCACCCGGTGCGGCTTCATGTGCCCAGCGGCACCGTGCGGCCGCTGTACGCCAGCCCCGCCGGCTGGGTCGTGCTGGCGCATGCCGACAAGCCGTTTCGCGACCAGTACCTGGCCTCCGTGCAGTTCAAGACCAAGATGACGATGTCGCTCACGCGCGCTTCGCTCGCGCGCGAGCTGGAGCGCGTGCGCAGCGAGGGCATCGCCGTCGCGATCAATCCCACGGTGCCCGGCGCGTCCGGCATCGCGGCGCCGGTGTTCGACGGGCACGGCGTGTGCGTCGCGGCGCTCACGATAGGCGGCCCGTCGTCGCGCTTCGTGCACGACCTCGACACGCTGAAGGCTGCGGTGAAGGATGTCGCCCAGAGGGCGTCCGGCTTCGGTCCCGGTGACCGCTTCCGGTCCGCGTGACCGGATGGCTGTTCACATATTAGCATGATGGTCGTAAAATGGAACGACTGCAGCGTTGGGCCGAACCATGTCCCGCAAGCCTCTTTCGCACATCCGCGTCCTCGACCTCTCCCGCGTGATCGCCGGCCCGCTGGCCGCGCAGCTGCTCGGCGACCTCGGCGCCGAGGTCATCAAGGTGGAGCGCGCAGGCCCGGGTGACGACGCGCGCAGGATGGGGCCGCCCTTCCTCAAGGACACGCAAGGGCGCGACACGCGCGAGACGCCGATCATCCTCGGCTCCAACCGCAACAAGAAGTCGATCACGCTGAACCTCGCCCGGCCCGAGGGCCAGGCGATCGCTCGGCGGCTGGCGGGGATGTCCGACGTGCTGGTCGAGAACTTCAAGGTCGGCGACCTGAAGCGCTACGGGCTCGACCAGGCCAGCCTGCGGGAACTGAACCCGCGCCTGATCTACTGCTCGGTCACCGGATTCGGCCAGACCGGGCCCTACGCGCCGCGACCCGGCTACGACTCCATCTTCCAGGCGATGGGCGGCCTGATGAGCGTGACCGGGTACCCCGACGACGAAGGCGGCGCGCCGGTGAAGACCGGGCCGTCGATCGCCGACTTCATCGCCGGCCAATTCGCGGCGATCGGGGTGATCACCGCGCTGTACGACCGCGACGCGAACCGGGAGGCCAGCGGCGGCCGCGGCCAGCATATCGACGTGGCGCTGCTCGACTCGGTGATCGCTTCGCTGTCGCACTACACCGCGCAGTACCTCGCGATGGGGGAAGTGCCGGTGCGCCGCGGCACGCAGGGCAACGGCGGGCTGCCGTCGCAGATGTTCCCGTGCGCCGACGGACCGGTGATGGTGGTGTGCGGCAACGACGAGCAGTACCGCCGCTTCTGTGAGGCGCTGGGCCATCCCGCACTGGCCGACGACGAGCGCTTCGTCACGAACCCGCTGCGCGTGCGCCACCGGCGCCAACTCACCGCCACTCTCGATGCCGTCACGCGGCAATGGCGGCAGGCGGACATGCTGGCGGCCATGGAGACGGCCGGCGTGCCTGCGGGGCCCATCTACGACCTGAAGCAGGTGTTCGAAGACCCGCAGGTGCAGCATCGCGGCGTGGCCGTCGAGGTGCCTCATCCGCTGTCGGGCACGGTGCGCATCGGCACGAATCCGATCAAGTTCTCCGAGACGCCGATCCGCGACTACACCGCGCCGCCCACGCAGGGGCAGCACAACGACGAGGTCTTCAAAGTCCTGCTCGGGCTCGACGACGGGGAACTGCGGCGGCTGAAGGACGCCGGCATCGTCTGATGCCCGCGTTCGGCGCATCCCCGCGATCAAGAGGGGCTTGAGCGATGTTGTGAATGCGTTTAGCATTATGAACATCGTTCAATAATGAACGCACGACGAACACAAGCCGATGACGCCAGACACCATCCGGTGGCAGCTCGCCAGCAGCGGCGTGCTCACCCTGTCGTTCCACCGTCCCGAGGTCAAGAACGCGATCGACACGGCCGCCCAGGAGCGACTGCTGCGGCTGGTCCACGATGCCGAGCGCCATCCCGGCGTGAAGGTCGTCGTGCTGACGGGCGAGGGCGGCTCGTTCTGCACCGGGGCCGACGTGCGCGCGATGGGCGCGCCCGATCCCTACGACCCGATCGCCGCCGAGTTCGGCCGCACCGAGGCGTGGGCCGCGCACGAGGCGCGCGTCGACCGGCTGCGGCACCTCGCGCGCGCGGCGCAGCGGCTGCACGACATGGGCAAGCCGACGATCGCCAAGCTGCGCGGCCCGGCCGCGGGCCTGGGGTTCTCGCTCGCGCTGGCGTGCGACTTCCGGCTCGCCGCCGACACCGCGTTCCTCGTGAGCAGCTTCTCGAACATCGGCACGCCGGGCGACTACGGCGGCAGCTACTTCCTGACGCGGTTGGTCGGCCCGTCGCGCGCCAAGGAGATCTGCATGCTGTCCGAGCGCATCGGCGCTGCGCAGGCGCTCGCGCTCGGGCTGGTCAACCGCGTGCTGCCCGACGCCGAGCTCGATGCGGCCACCGACGCCTTTGCGTCGAAGCTTGCGCAGGGGCCGACGCTGGCGTACCGGTACATCAAGGACAACGTCCATGCGGCCGCGTCGCAGACGCTCGACAGCTGCCTGGACATCGAGGCACGCAACATGATCCGCTGCCGGCTCAGCGACGACTGCCGCGAGGCGCTGGCCGCCTTCGGCGACAAACGCACGCCGCGCTTCCAGGGCCGCTGAGCCGCATGGACACGAAAACAGTCGAACGTCCCGCCGACATGGCGCCGCTCGCCCGCGAAGGCGCGGTGGCCGTTATCCGGCTGAACTACCCCGCGCGCCGCAATGCCTTCGGCATGCAGATGCGCGCGCAATTGCGCGACCGTCTGCGCGAGGCGATGGCCGACGACGCGCTGCGTGCCATCGTGGTCACCGGCGAGGGCGGGCACTTTTGCGCCGGTGGCGACATCAGCGAGATGGAGCAGCGCAGCCTGCTGCGCAACCGCGAACGCTGGAACGTCGTCGTCGACCTGATCCGCTTGATCGCCGCCGGGCCGAAGCCGGTCGTGGCCGCGGTCGAGGGCTCGGCGATGGGCGCGGGCTTCTCGATCGCCGCGCTGTCCGACTACCTGGTGTGCGCGCGGGATGCCAAGTTCGGTGCGGCGTTCGCACGCATGGGGCTGATGCCCGACATGGGTGCCCTGTGGAGCGTGCAGCACCGCGTGGGCCGGGCCAAGGCGCGCGAGATCCTCCTGCTGGCGCGGCCTTTCGACGGCGCGGAAGCGCACCGCATGGGCCTGGCGAACGAAGCCTGCGAGCCGGGCCGGGCGCTCGCGCGGGCGATGGCCGTGGCGGGCGAGTACGCGGCGTTGCCACCGGCGACCACCGCGCTGTTGAAGGCCACGCTCGCGCAGGGCGTCGACAGCCTCGAGCAGGCCATCCGCAGCGAGACCGAATTCCAGGCCGTGGCGATGGGCACGGCCGATCACCAGGAAGCGGTGCGCGCCTTCATGGACAAGCGCGCGCCGGTGTTCAAGGGCGCGTAGCCAATTCGCGGCCGTGGCTTGAGAGGGGACCTCGCGATGGATCATGACGACACCCGACGCGGCGACGCCCGCTGGCTCCCGATCCTCCTCGTGCTGGTGGTCGCCGAGATCACCAGCGCGTTCGAGATGGGCATGATGTTCGGCGCGCTGGCCACGATCTCGCGCGAGTTTGGCGACCCGGTGAAGGCCGGCTGGCTGATCACGGCCTTTCTGCTTGTCGGCGCCGCATCGGCCGCGCTGAGCTCGCGGCTCGGCGACCTGTTCGGCCGCAAGCGGGTCGCGCTGGTGCTGCTGGTGCTGGCGGCCGCCGGCTCTCTGCTCAGCGCGCTGGCGCCCACGCTCGCCGTGATGATCGTCGGACGCGCGATCCAGGGGTTCTCCGCGGCGCTGCTGCCGCTGTGCGTCGGGCTGGTGCGCGAGCACGTGCCGAGCCGGCGCACTGGCATTTCGATCGGTTGGCTCGCGGCGATGGCCACGTCGTCCGCCGGCGCCGGCGTGATGCTCGGCGGCTGGGCCGTCGACCGCTTGGGCTGGCCGTCGGTGTTCTGGTTCTCGTGCGCGCATGCGGTGGCGGCCGCGCTGCTGATGGCGGCCGTGCTGCCCGCCTCGCCACGCCGGGCGGCAGAGGGCCCGCTCGACCTGACGGGCGGCCTGCTGTTCGCGCCGGCGGTCGCGGCCCTGCTGCTGGCCATCACGCGGCTGAAGAGCCAGGCCGGCGACCCGCTGACGATCGGCCTGGCGCTCGCGGGCTTGCTCACGCTCGCGTGGTGGGCGCGGCACGAATGGCGTCATCCGCGCCCCATGCTCGACGTGCGGCTGTTCACGCAGCGCCAGATCGGCATCACGATGCTGCTGGCGGCGATGTACGGGCTGGGCACGTCGCAGCAGATGCTGGTGATCCTGCAGCTGGCGCAGCAGCCGGCCTGGACCGGCATCGGTCTCGGCCTCAGCGCGACCGCCGCGGCCGCGATCAAGGTGCCGTCGATCGCCATGGGGCTGCTGGGCGCTCCCTGGAGCGGCTGGCTCGGCGGGCGCTCCAGCGGCCGCGTGGCCGCGTTGTGGGGCGCGGTGATCGTGCTCGCCGGCTGGGTGCTGCTCGCGCTGTGGCACGACTCGATTGCCGCGCTGGTCGTCGCGACGCTCGTGATCTCGTTCGGCAGTTCGGCCCTGTACGCCGGCGCGGTGGTGCTGGTCACCGAAGTGGCGCCGCACGAGCGGACGAGCGAGATCAACGGCCAGCTCGCCGTGATGCGCTCCATCAGCTACGCCGCGGGCACGGTCGCGATGACGCTGCTGCTGGCGAGCGACGCGGTCAGCGATCCGGCGCGCGGCCCCGGCGTGTTCGCGTCGTCGGCGGCGTTCGACCGCGGGCTGCTCTACGTGGTGGCATGTGCCGCCGGCTGCGTGCTGGTGATCCTGGCACTGCCGGGCAGGCGGCGCCCGGACATCCACCGCCGCACGCTCACCCCGCCGATGAAGGCGCAGGGATGAGGCGGGCCGCGATCGTCGCGCCGTTGCGCACGGGGGTCGGCGCGTTCGGCGGCAGCTTGAAGGCGCTGGGCGCCGAGCAGCTTGCGTCCACGGTGCTCAAGGCGCTGATCGAGCGCTCGGGCATCGACCCGGCCCGCATCGACGAGGTCATCTCCGCGCAGTCGTACGCGAACAGCGAGGCGCCGTGCATGGGCCGCTGGGCCGCGCTCGACGCGGGGTTGCCGATCGACGTGGCCGGCTACAACCTGGACCGGCGCTGCGGCTCGGGCCTGCAGGCGGTGGTCAATGCCGCGATGCAGGTGCAGACCGGCGCCAGCGACGTGGTGGCGGTACTCGGCGTCGAGAGCATGAGCAACATCGAGTACTACAGCACCGACATGCGCTGGGGCTCGCGCGCCGGCTCCGTGGCGCTGCACGACCGGCTTCAGCGCGGCCGCGAGCGTTCGCAGCCCGAGCACCGCTTCGGCTTCATCTCCGGCATGCCCGAGACGGCCGAGAACCTTGCGCGCGAGATCGGCATCACGCGCGACGAGAGCGACGCGTTCGCGGTGCGCAGCCATCGCCATGCTGCGGCGGCGTGGGCAGCCGGCCGATTCGACGCCGAGCTGGTGCCGGTACCGGTGCCGCAGAAGAAGGGCGAGCCGATCGTGTTCGCGCACGACGAAGGCGTGCGCCCCGACACGACCCTCGACACGCTGGGCCGGCTGAAACCCGTGCTGCCGAACGGCACCGTGACGGCCGGCAACGCGAGCCAGCAGAACGATGCGGCGGCCGCGTGCCTCGTCGTCGCCGAGGAGCGGCTCGCGGCGCTGGGCCTGCAGCCGATGGCGTGGTTCGGCGGCTGGGCCGCTGCCGGCTGCCATCCGGCGACGATGGGCATCGGCCCGGTGCCGGCGGTGCGCAGGCTGTTCGACCGCACCGGGCTCGACTTCGATCGCATCGACCTGATCGAGCTGAACGAGGCGTTCGCCGCGCAGGCGCTGGCGGTGCTGAAGGGCTGGGGCCAGTCGCTGGCTTCGGTCGACGAGCGGCTGAATGTCAACGGCTCGGGCATCTCGCTCGGCCACCCGATCGGCGCCACCGGCGTGCGCATGCTCGCCACCGGGCTGCACGAGCTGCAGCGCCGGCGCGGCCGCTGGCTGCTCGAGACGATGTGCGTCGGCGGCGGGCAGGGGCTGGCCGCCGTGTTCGAGCGCGCCGGCTGAAGACTTCTTCCTCCACCCACTGCCATGCTGAAGACCCGAATCACCCAGCTGCTGAAGATCCGCCATCCGATCGTGCAGGGCGGCATGCGCGGCCTCGGCCTCGCGCCTCTCGCGGCTGCGGTGTCGAACGCCGGCGCCTTGGGCATGCTGTCCGCCCATACCCACCCCGACGCCGAGAGCCTGCGCCGCGAGATCGAACGCACACAGGCGCTGACGACCCGCCCGTTCGGCGTGAACCTGACGGTGCTGCCGTCGCTGGGCTCGCGCGACTTCGACGGCTACGCGCGCGCGATCGTCGAGATGGGCGTGCCGGTGGTGGAGACCAGCGGCGGCAACCCGGCGAAGTACATCGCGCTGTTCAAGCAGCACGGCATCACTGTGCTGCACAAGGTCTCGTCGTCGCTGCGCTTCGCGCTGAAGGCCCAGGACCTGGGCGCCGACGCTGTCACGCTGCACGGCTTCGAGTGCGCGGGCCATCCCGGCGAGGACGACATCCCGGGGCTGGTGCTGATTCCCGCCGCCGCGCGCGAGCTGCGCCTGCCGGTGCTGTGCTCCGGCGGCATCGCCGACGGCCGCGGGCTGGCGGCTGTGCTGGCGCTGGGCGGCGAGGGCGTCGTGATGGGCACGCGCTTCATGCTGACGCAGGAGTCGCCGCTGCACGAGTCGGTGAAGCAGCGGCTGCGCGCCGCCGGCCTGCGCGACACGGCCATGGTGGGGCGCACGATGCGCGACCCGGCGCGCGTGTGGCGCAACGCGTTCGTCGAGCGCGTGCTGGAGGCGGAGCGGCACGGCACTGCGAGCGCGGAGGAGTTCCACCGAATGGTCGACGCGGAGCGCTGGATCGCTGCGTCGAGCCATGGCGACGCCGAAGACGGCGCGTATCCGTCGGGGCTGTCGCTCGGCTTGATCGACGACGTGCCGACCGCCGCCGAGGCGATCTCGGCCATCGTTGCTCAGGCCGAGTTCACGATCCGCGCTCGCCTGTTGGCGATGGTGGAATGACCCATGCACGTTGGATGCTCGCCGCATCGGCGCTGCTGAGCGCACACCCCCGGGTGATCCATGCCGGCGAGTTCAGCCGACGATCATCCGGATCGACCTTGAGCCCTGCAGACTATCAGTTGATGCCCAAGGGCGGTCGCTATGGCACGCGGCGTCTGCCGTCTCGGTCGCAAGGCCCTGCGGGACGCGGAGCACGGCGGCGAGCAACTGCAGCTCCTCCTTCGACGGTGCGGAGGTGCCGGCGTTGAGGCCGAAGGTCAACTGGATCTCTCAGCTGTTGGCGACGTAGTTCTTCCCGCACGCATCCAGCCGTGGGGGCGGAAGCTGCCTGTTCGTTCTGGCCTGTCGGCGACCGAACTGGACACGAGCCTCAGACTCACAGAAATGGCTTGGTGGCGTCGCAGTCGGGGCCACTGTGTCAGTGCGGGCACGAGGACAATGGCGCCATGTCAGAAGACAGCCAAATCATGCCGACCATTCGTCGCGTGAGTTGCGTGGGCCGAGCCGCGTCGCCGGGAGGCCCACACGGCCGGAGCCATCTTCCATGACGCAAGCTGAGACGCTCGACCTGTTCGAGTCCCCTGCGCGAGAACCGCTATGCGAGGGCGCGGTCCTGCTGCGTGCCTCCCTGTATGAGCCCGCATTGGCTCGGACCGTCATTTGCTTTCACACTGCAGGGTCCGCGGGGGCGCTCATCTCTCCAAAATCCAGTGGCCTATCCGCTGAGCAGCCGCGCAGCAGCCGGCGCTTGAGAGGAAGAAGTGTTTGGATGCCGCAGGTTGTCGAAGTGAGCATCCATGCGGCTTGGCGCCCGATCCGACCGGTGGCCTGTTAATCCGTAGGTCCCTGGTTCGAGCCCAGGTCGGGGAGCCAGCCTTCTCAAGGCCTGTAGCGGTGTTAGCCCGATCCAGGTGCGGCATGTCGGCCCGGCGCACGCGGGCGAGGACCTCGTCGTGCACGTGCCGGCCCGGCGCGTGCTGTTCGCAGGCGATCTCGTTTTCCGCGGCGGCGTGCCCTTCGTCGGTCAGGCCGACAGCCGCAGCTGGATCGCTGCGCTCGACCGGCTGCTCGCCTTCGACCCCGCGGTGATGCCTCCCGGCCACGGCCCGGCGAGCACCGGGCCGCGGGCCGACCTGCAGCTCACGCGCGACTACCTCGCCTACCTGCGCGCGACGATGGGCGAGGCGGCGCGGAACATGGAGCCTTTCGACGAGGTGTACCGGCGCACCGACTGGTCGCGCTTCGAGCACCTGCCGCTGTTCGCGGCGGCGAACCGGATGAACGCCTACAACACCTACCTGCTGACGGAACAGCAGGCGAAGCAGCGCCCGGTCAGCGCGACGCCGCGCGACGGGTGCGCTTGCCCGCCGGCCCGGATGCCGCCGGAGCGCCCAGCAGCGGCGCGTCGTGCGCCGCCAGGTGCGCCTCGCCGCGCTCGATGATGAAGTAGCGGAACGCCTCGGCCGCCGGCGACAGAAGCTTGGACTGCAAGTGCACGACGTTCCACGCGCGCATCACCGGCGCGCCCTCGACGTCGACGATCTGCAGCAACCCGCTGCGCAGCTCCAGCCCCAGCGTGTGCAGCGACAGGAAGGCGAGTCCCATGCCCGCGATCAC
>Ga0247820_10001353_pt1 | contig 13797 bp, 11 predicted proteins | sample 13C_Glucose_Day1_2_FD_192480 | JGI IMG/M metagenome (GOLD analysis project Ga0247820, IMG submission 192480) | Soil microbial communities from agricultural site in Penn Yan, New York, United States - 13C_Glucose_Day14 | ecosystem: Environmental > Terrestrial > Soil > Agricultural land | place...
GGATGATGGGAGGATGGCGTGCGGCGATGCATGCCGCCGAAACGTGTATCGGCAGCCAGGCGCAAAAGATGAGGGCAGGCAGTGCTGCAGCGTGAGGCTGGCCGGGGCCGTTATTTATCCGGCCAGGCCGCCAACGGCCGGCATCAGGCCAGCAGGCCCAGCGACTTGGCCCGTGCCACCGCCTGGGTACGCCGCTCCACCCCGAGTTTGCTGTTGATATGGCTGGCGTGGGTTTTGACCGTGTGCAGCGAGATGAACAGGCGCTCGCTGATCTGCTGGTTCGAGCAGCCTTGGGCGATCAATTCCAGCACTGCCAGCTCACGACCACTCAGCGACTCGCACGTGCCGCTGCCCGGCGCCGCCAGCTCGGGCAGACGAGCCAGCAGCTCGACCTGAACCTTGCAGGCAGGGCGTGCGAGCAACTGCTCGCGAAGCCACAGCGGGTGCAGCTCGATCAACCGCTGAAACGGCTGCATCACCCCGCCTTGGGCCGCTGCCAGGGCCATGGGCAAGCGCTCTGCAGCCTGCGCCTCGCCCCCCTGCTCCAGCAACAAGGCGATCCATTGGCACAGCGCGCTCAGGGTCAGCATCATGCCGCCGCCGACCTGCCCGCGCTCGACCAGGCCGCGCAAGCGCGCTGCGGCATCCTCGCTGCGGCCCTGGATGCGTTCGAGCAAGGCCTGCTGCAATTCGATGTGCAGCGGTAACAACGGGTGGAACTCCGGCGCCGCCGCAGGCTGCTCGCCACCGTAGGTCTGGCCCAGACGCAGCAACCAAGACTCGGCCAGGTCGGTACGCCCCTGCGCCAGCCACAACTCGCACTTCACCAGCGTGATCATGGCCAGGTAGAAGATCGGCGGCACATCCCAGATATGCATCAGCCTCTCGGCTTCGGCCAACTCGGCGAAGGCGTCGGCGTAGTGCCCTTCGCGGCCGTCGAGGGTAGCGATCACACAGTGGCCTATCAGCACGCTGATATCGCGACAGGCGCGCGCCTCACCCAGCCCCGCACGCAAGCGCGCACGCCCTTGCGCAGGCTGCAGGCGCGTCACTAGCAGGTAACCCTCGTACAAGGTCAACCGCGCGCGCACGGCATACAGCCGCTGGGCCGAAAGACCCTGGAGGCGTTGCAGACCCTGGCGCACCTCATCCAGCGCGCGCAATGCCTCGCCCCTGGCATGTAGCACCCGGGCACGGTCGTAGTGCGCCAAAGCTTCGAACAAAGGGTTGCCAACCCGCTGGGCCAACTCCAGCGCCTCGCGGTTCCAACCACGCGCTCGCCAGAAGTCGCCATCGGCAATGGCCAGGTTGGACAGCGTCGACAGGCACACCAGACGCTGCCCATAACGTTTGCACGGAAGGCTTTGCAGCGCCTCACCACAATAAGCCAGGGTGCGTTCGCGATCACCGCGGCCACGCGCAATTACCCCGCTCAAGGCCAGCCACTGGGCCAGCATGGACCTTTGCGCGGTGGCTGAAGGTGCCGGCAAAAAGCGGCTTAGGTAGCTTGCCAGCTCTTCGGCTGCGTCCAACTGGCAGGCCAGGCCCAGCGCCCAGCTGTACAGCACGATGAGCCGGGGCGTACTGATCAGCAGGCTGTCGGGCAAGTCCATCTTCCAGCGCAGCAACATGCCGACGTTCTGCTCGGCCAGCAACTGCTCCTCCGACAGGCTCTGCACCAGGTCGGCGGCGACGTCCAGATGGCCGGCCCGCAGGGCTTGCTCCACCGCTTCGTCAAGCAGCCCTTGAGCCTGAAACCAACGGCAGGCACGCAGGTGCAGACGCGCCTGCGGTTCATTGGACTGGCGGCTGCGCAACAGGTCGGAGAACAGGTGATGGTATCGATACCAGTGGCCATGCTCGTCCAGCGGCACCAGAAACACCTGGTGCGCCTGCAGGTAACGAAGGATGGCCGCGCTGTCGTCGCGCTGACGCAGGGCATCGCATAACGCCGCGCAGAAGCGCTCCTGGCACGCAGTGTCGAACAGAAACGCCTGCACGTCCTCAGGCAGGATTTCGATGACTTCTTCCAGCAGATAATCGCGGATCAACCCTTCCCCGCCATGCAGAGCCTGGGGCAGCGCATGCTCGTCGCCTGACTCGCTCGCTGCCAGTTGCCAGAACCGCAACCCGGCAACCCAGCCGTCGCTGCGCTGGATCAGGTTGTCCAACGCCTGCCCGCGCAGGCCTGTAGGCTGGCGACCAAGAACGGCCAGGGCCTCGTCGGGCGTCAGGCGCAGTTCCTGCTCGTTGATTTCGACCAGTTGCCGTGAGAGCCGCAGCCGCGCCAGGTGCCAGTCTGGCCGCTGGCGGCTGGTGACCAGCAACACCAAGCCGCCCGGCAAGTGGTTGAGAAAAAACTGCAGGCAGCGATCGAGCACCGGCCCCTGGGCCAGGTGATAGTCGTCCAGTACCAGCAGCAAGGGTGTATCGGCATGCAGGTACAACGCCAACTCGTCGAGCAGGCCGTCGATCCATTCCTCGAACGCGAAGGGTTGGTGGCGCTGGCGCATTTTCAACAGGCCCATGGCTTGGCCGCCCAACGCCGGGCAGTACTGCTGCAGACCCTCAAGCAAGCGTTCGAGAAAACGGCCCGGGTCAGCATCGCGCTGGCTGAGCCCAAGCCAGAGGCTGCGCCAATGGTCGGGCAGCGCCTCGCAGAATTCGATGGCCAGGGAGCTCTTGCCGAAGCCTGCCGGGGCATTGACCAGCAACAAACGGCCGCTGAGGCCAGCCTGCAAACGCTGGCACAGGCGCGCACGCGGCACGTGGCCGTGCGGCAGCGGCGGCCGGAAGAAACGCCCGTCCAGCAGGCCCACGGCCTGGCTGGCGACTCCATGCGTACGGGACAAATCAGTCATGGCCGGCTCGTTCTGGTTGGAAGACTACGGCGGTACGGATTGTTCCGAGACTAGCGGGTAACGCGGCGTATTTGAAGATGATGGGCGCAAATGGCCTGTAAAAGACTACGACAAAAAACGACAAGCCTGATGGACAGAGGGCTGGCGCGGGGTTTGGCGAGGTATTCACCCGTTTTATAACTGCGCCGGCCAGTACAACAAGAGGCTGGAACAGAAACGCCCCGGCAAGCCGGGGCGTTCTGGGAGTATCACAAGGTGTGCAGCACTAGCGGTTCATCGAATACCCGACTGGCGCAGCGCAGCTGGCTGGAACTCTGACTTGCTGGCACTGAAGCCGAAGTCGTAGGCGCGCTTCTCTTCGTTCTTCATGCCCAAGGCCAGGTAGCGGCCCGATTGCAGATCGTAGATGGCCTCCAGGGTGTACCACGGTACCTGCACATTGTAGTAGTCCTGGGCATGCGCCTCGGAAACCCGCCATAGCTGGCCGCGGCCGTCATACTGGTCGATCACCGCTGCCTGCCAGGTGTCCTCGTCGATATAGAAGTCGCGCTTGGCATAGATGTGGCGCTGGCCCGGCTTGAGCGTCGCGACCACATGCCAGACCCGGCGCAGCTCATAGCGGGTCAGATCCTGATTGATGTGACCGGCCTTGAGAATGTCGGCGTACTTGAGCTTCGGATCGTCGAGTTTGTAAGCGTTGGAGGCGATGTACATCTCCTTCTTGCCTTCAAGTTTCCAGTCGTAGCGGTCTGGTGCACCGTTGTACATGTCCAGGTTGTCCGAAGTACGCAGGCCGTCGGCTGCGGTACCCGGCCCGTCATAAGACACCTGTGGCGCCTGGCGCACGCGACGCTGGCCGGCGTTGTAGATCCACGCCTTGCGCGGTTCTTTCACCTGGTCGAGGGTTTCATGCACCAGCAGCACGGTACCGGCCAGACGCGCTGGCGCGGTCACTTCCTGTTTGAAGTAGAAGAGGACGTTGCCCGGGTTGTTCGGATCGAAGTCCTTCATCTTGTCGCGAAAGACGAACTGATCAGCGAAGTACACCAGGCTGTAGGAGCCGTTCTGCTGCGGCGTGGCCTGGGTTACCAAGCGGCTAACGCTGCCACCACGGTAGCGGGTGATGTGGTTCCAGATAACCTCAATGCCACTCTTGGGGATCGGAAATGGCACTGCGGTCTGGAAGTTGTTCAGCCCGTTGCCGCCTTCGACCAGCGTGGTCGCGGTGGCATTCTTCTTGATTGCGGCAAACACCTCGTCAGGCACCGTGGAGCCACGATGGGTCTTGTACACCGGGATCTTGAAGGTTTCCGGGTAGCGTTTGAACATCGCCACCTGGCCTGGCGACAGCTTGTCCTTGTACTGGTCAACGTTCTGCGCGGTGATGGTGAACAGTGGCTTGTCGCTGCCATACGGGTCGGAAAGGAAGCCCTTGGCATCGACGCTGCCTGCGGTCTTTGACAACGGTTGCCACGGGCCGATGGAACCGTCGGCGTTACCGGCCTTTTCCGCGCCCATCGGGGTCAGGGTGCTGCCAAGCTTTGCCGCTTCATCGGCGGAAACCGCAGCCATGACGCCGGTTGCCAGCAGGGACAGGCCCAGTACACCGGCTTGCAGCAGACTTCTGGTCTTGTTCATGTCGTGTCGTCCTGGATCTGTGTGCTTAGAAGTTCACGCCGAAGCTGAGGGCGAGGAAGTCGCGATCATCCACGGTGCTGTACTTGCCGTCGAAGAAGTTGGTGTACGAAAGGCTCGCGGTGTAGGTCTGCTGGTATTCGGCGTCCAGCCCAAGGCTGACTGCCTTGCGGCCTTCCTCGAAGTTGCCGCCAGGGCCCGGCGAGTAACCATCGACGTCATGCGACCAGGCTACGCTGGGGCGCAGGTTCACACCGGCAATGACGTTGTTGTAGTCCCAGATAGCGCGAACGCGATAGCCCCAGGAATCAGACGTGGTATAGCCATCGTTCTCGCAGTAGCGCGATACGTTGTTGGCATCGGCGGTGCCCAGGGTACTGCTGTTGAGCGCCTCGCACTGGCCATTGGGCAGAGGCCCCGGGCCGAACACCGGGTCACGCCCGTAGCGCATCTTGGATGTGCTTTCCAGGCCGCCGACGTGGGTCCAGCCGATTTCGCCGACCATGGTCAGCCGCTCCGCCCCCATCACCTGATCGAAGAAGTGGGTGAATGTTGTCTGCAGCTGGGTGATTTCCTTGCGACGATAGCCAGGCTGGTCCGCACCAGGTGTTCCAGGCAACACAGAGACATCCGGATTGAGCGGCGTCAGGCCCGAATAGAGGATATCGGTGGTATTCAACTGCACTGGAGCGTTCGGCCGGTAGCTGACTTCACCACTCCAGGCGGTACCGGTAGGCAGTGTGGTCGAGAAGCTCAGACCATACAGACGGATGTCTTCCGGATACTCCACGTAGTAGCTGGAGTTGCCTGCAACCTGTAACGGCATAAGGCTTGGCAACAGGCTTGCCAGCGCAGCAGACGGCACACCCGCACTGACCAGCGCGCCCGCCAGACCGCTTGTGCTGTAGTACTGGGCATCGGCACCGCGACCGCTGAAGATTGGCGCACGGCTGTGGTAGTTCATGAAGTAGCCACCGAACTCGGTATTGAGCGGCTCGTACATGTAGCGCAAAGCAACGCCGAACTGACCACTGTCCCGGGCATCGCGGTCCGCGCCACGACGGACGATCACGCCCTCATCGGGGGAGCCGTAACTCACGCCTCGCGCGGCCAGAGTGGCCGCGACCGGCGCAGCCAGCGGCCCAAGCCTGCTGGCCAAGGTGTTCTGCGTGGCCAGCACGGCCAGGTTGTTGTCGCAGCCGTCGGCGATCACGTCGGGCTGGGAGAAGAATGTGCCGCAGTTGTCGACAACGGTCTGGTCCCACTCGATCTGGTAGAAAGCTTCGGTCGACAGGTTGTCGGTGAGGCTTTGCGAGACGTAGAACATGTTGACGGGGATCAGGCCTTCCTTGATTTCAGCCCCTGGCCGACGGAACGCTGAGACGTCGATCGGGTTGACTGCGTTGATGCCGCCACCAATGAACGTACTCTCCCCCCAGCTCACTACCTGCTTGCCCAGACGCACCGAACCTGGTTGATCGCCGATGGCGTAGTTGTGGTAAACGAACGCGTCGAGCAGTTCGGCGCCAGACGATTTGGCGCCCTCCTTGCGGTTTGAATCGCTGATGTCCTTGAACTCGCGGTTCTCGTCCTTGAGTTCGAAGTCGTACCAGTACTTGCCCCGCACGAAGATGCCGGTGTCGCCGTACTTCAGTTCAAGGTCATGGATGCCTTTGAAGATCTTCGAGAAGGTTTCACCTTTCTTGAAGTTGAGGTGACCATCGTCCGAGGTTTGCGAAAGACCCTTGCCGCCGTTGTTGGCGCCGATCAGGTTGCTGTTGGGGTTGGCGGTCGACCAGCTGGCCCCGACGGAGAGCGACGAGTCGAACTGGCCTTCGATTTCCCCGATGTTGAAACTGACCGCGAAAGCAGGGCTTGCGAGCGTGGAAGCAAGGCTGACGGCCAAAGGCAGCTTGGCCCGACGCCAGAACGGGTTTGCAGATGTCATCGACGCTACTCCATGTACTTTTTTGTTATGGCAGTGAGTCCTTTCAAGAACGGCCCGTGCGACCGGTATGCAGGCTTGCGCCCGTGGCGACACGTGTTGCGCGTGTCGCCCTCCCCCATTCCTGAAAATCCCCTGGCCCCGACTATAGCCAGCAGACCAAGGTGCTTGATCCCTCTAAAGTGTGATTTGCACACCCTTGGCCAATTCGCCCTGGGTGTTCCCAGGTTGCGCACCGGCAGTGCCCAAGCATGGCCGATTTTTACCGATTGGCAAGGTGCCGGCCGCTCTGGTCTGCGGGTCGTGCCCCGGGGTACACGACCCGCAACGCGACTACAGCGTGGAAAGGAAGGCGCTGTTACTGGCCTGCCACTGGACGATGTCCTGGCGGATGCGCTTCTTGTCGAGTTTTCCGACACTGGTCTTGGGAATTTCTGTAACAACGGCGATCTGGCAGGGAATCGCCCACTTGTTGATGTGCCCTTGCTCTACAAACGGTTTGAGGTGCTCCTTCAACGCCTTGGCATCGACGACCTGGCCGTCGCTCACCACCAGCAGGGCAAACGGCCGCTCGCCCCACTGCGGGTCGGCAACCCCAACCACCGCAACCTCGCGCACAGCAGGGTGTCGGCTGATCAGGTCCTCAAGGTCCAGAGAGGAGATCCACTCCCCCCCCGTCTTGATCACGTCCTTGATACGGTCACGGATGTCGATGTAACCCATGCCATCCAGGGTGGCGACGTCACCGGTATGCAGCCAGCCGCCCTGCCACAGCTCCTCGCTTTTCTCCGGCTCCTTGAAGTACCCCATGGTCAACCACGGGGCACGCAGTACCAGTTCGCCTTGGGTCTCGCCGTCGGCCGGAAGGAAATTGCCATCGCCATCGACGATCGCTGCCTCCACCAGCGGCACCGGGACACCTGCCTTGATGCGGTAGGTCACGCGTTCGTCTTCGCTGCCGGCCTGCAGCTCATCGTTCAGGTGCGCGGCAGAAATCAGCGGGCACGTCTCGGACATGCCATAGGCCGCGGTCAGCTGAATACCCCGGGCCAGCGCCGCTTGATAAAGCGAGCGGTTGAGCGCGCTGCCACCGATGATGATCTTCCAGCCGCCGAAGTCCTGGCCTTGGGAGCTGGGACAATTGAGCAACATCTGCAGGATGGTGGGTACGCAGTGCGAGAAGGTGACCTTCTCGTCCCGCCAGAGCTTGATCAGCATGTCGGGCTCGTAGCGGCCCGGGTACACCTGCTTCAGACCGAGCATGGTGGCCGCGTACGGGATGCCCCAGGCATGCACGTGAAACATGGGCGTGATGGGCATGTACACGTCATTGCTGCCAAGCAGGCGGACGCTGTCGATACTGCCGGTCACCGAGGCCTCGGCCAAGGTATGCAGCACCAACTGGCGATGCGTGAAGTAGACGCCCTTAGGGTTTCCTGTGGTGCCGGTGGTGTAAAACGTGGTGGCGACCGAGTTCTCGTCGAAGTCAGGGAAGTCGTAATGCGGGCTGGCCGCCGCGAGCAACTGCTCGTACTCGCCCACCATGTTCGGCAGCTCGGCGGTCTTGTCCGGGGCATCAGTCAGCAGCAGGGTCTTGTCGACCGTGGTCAACTGCCCGGCAATGGCCTGGTAAAGGCCGACAAAATCGCTGTTGACCAGTACGAAGCGGTCCTCGGCGTGGTTCATGGTATAGAGGATTTGCTCAGGCGACAGGCGCACGTTGATGGTGTGCACCACCGCGCCGATCATCGGGATGGCGAACATGCATTCCAGGTAACGGTGGCTGTCCCAATCCATCACCGCCACGGTGTCACCGGCCTTCACCCCGGCTTCGGTCAGCACGTTGGCCAGGCGGGCAATACGCTCGTTGAGCTGTGGATAAGTCAGCCGCAACCGATCGCGGTAGACGATCTCGCGGGTCTTTTCATAGCGGCTGCCGGACATCAGCAGGCGTTTGATCAGCAGAGGAAAGCTGTAGGCGCCCTCGGCGGGCTTGATGATGCGGGTCTGCAGCATGGTTATCCCTTCTTGAAAAGCGAGCCGGACAAGTCTGTGGCCTACTGTAGTTCGCCAATGTGACGGTCAAATCAGCCGAAGGAATGATTTGGCTAGGCGAGGTATGAGTGGCATTGTTCGGTCGATGGATCAACCCTTGCCCTGCCACTGGAGCCGTATCTATGCCCAGCACGCGTCGCGCCGTGTTTCTCGATCATCAATCCCTGGACCTTGGTGACCTCGACCTTTCACCTTTGCAGAGCCAGTTCGACGCGTTCGAACTGTACGACGCCACCCGCCCGGATCAGGTAGCCGAGCGTCTGCAGGGCGCCGTTGCGGTGATCAGCAACAAGGTCATGCTCGACGCCGACGCCCTGTCTGCCAACCCACAGCTCAAGCTGATCCTGGTCGCCGCCACCGGCACCAACAACGTCGACCTGGCTGCCGCCCGCGCCCAGGGCATCACCGTCTGCAATTGCCAAGGCTACGGCACGCCCTCGGTGGCACAGCACACCTTGGCCCTGCTGCTGGCACTGGCCACGCGCCTGTGCGACTACAACCAGGCGGTGGCCGAGGGCCAATGGGCCAAGGCCAGCCAGTTCTGCCTGCTGGACTTCCCGATCGTGGAACTGGAAGGCAAGACCCTTGGCCTGCTCGGCCATGGCGAACTCGGTGGCGCCGTCGCGCGGCTTGCAGAAGCCTTTGGCATGCGCGTGCTGAGCGGGCAGATCCCCGGGCGCCCTGCGCGCAACGATCGCCTGCCGCTGGATGAACTGCTGCCGCAAGTCGATGCCCTGACCCTGCACTGCCCACTCAACGAACACACACGGCACATGATAGGCGCACGTGAGCTGGCATTGCTCAAGCCCGGCGCGCTGGTGGTCAATACTGCACGTGGCGGCCTGATCGACGAGCAGGCCCTGGCCGACACCCTGCGTCGCGGCCATCTGGGCGGCGCCGCCACCGACGTGCTGAGCGTCGAGCCGCCGGCCAACGGCAACCCGCTGCTGGCCGGCGACATCCCGCGCCTGCTGATCACGCCGCACAGCGCCTGGGGCGCGGTGGAGTCGCGCCAGCGCATCGTCGGCCAGCTCAGCGAGAACACCCAGGCATTCTTTGCCGGCCAGCCACGCCGCGTGGTCAGCTGAGCGCAAGGGCAGGCTCTGCTACACTGCGCCACTTTTTTCAGGAGGCGTCGTCCATGGACCCGCGCAGTGAAGTTTTGCTCCGCCAGGCGGACCTGTTCCAGGGTCCACTGCTGATCGCCGGCGCCCCCGCCGATGACCTGCTCGGCCAGTTGCCAAAGGCCAATGCCTGGACCTGGCACGCGGGCGATCAGGCCATGCTTGACGCCCGCTTTGCCGGGCGCAGCCATTACGGCGTCGACGTGCCGCCGGTCGCCTTCGAGGCGGCTGTGCTGTTCCTGCCCAAGTCGCGCGAGCTGGCGGCCTACCTGCTAAACGCACTGGCGTCACGCCTGGGCGGCGGCGAACTCTACCTGGTGGGCGAAAAACGCGGCGGTATCGAAGGCGCAGCCAAGCATTTGCAGGCCCTGGGCAAGCCACGCAAGCTCGACAGTGCCCGGCATTGCCAGCTGTGGCAGGTCACCGTGGACAACGCGCCCGAAGCCAAGCCACTGGAAAGCCTGGCCGAACGCTTCGCGCTTGAACTGGAAGACGGCCCGCTGCAGGTGGTCAGCCTGCCTGGCGTGTTCAGCCACGGCCGTCTGGACCGCGGCACGGCGTTGCTGCTCAAACACCTGGATAACCTGCCAGTGGGCCATGTACTGGACTTCGGCTGTGGTGCCGGCGTACTCGGCGCCACAGTCAAACGCCGTTACCCACAAAGCCGGGTAACGATGCTGGACGTGGACGCCTTCGCCGTGGCCGCCAGCCGCCTGACGCTGGCGGCCAACAAGCTGGAAGGTGAAGTCATCAGTGGCGACGGTATCGATGCTGCGCCAGGCGACTTGAGCCTGATCCTGAGTAACCCGCCGTTTCATACCGGTGTGCACACCAACTACCAGGCATCGGAAAACTTGCTGAAAAAATCAGGACAACATCTGCGAAAAGGTGGCGAAATGCGCTTGGTCGCAAATAGTTTCCTGCGTTATCAGCCACTGATCGAAGGCGCCCTGGGCAACTGCCGGACCTGCGCCGAGGCAGACGGTTTTCGCATCTATCAGGCAACACGTTGATAAAACAGGGCTTGCCCAAAGCGTTTGGGCTAGGCAGAATCCGCACCGTCCTAGGGGAGTAGTCTCCCGCAAGCAACCTGCTTGCCCGGCACGCGTCAACACACTTGGCCCACAGGCCATGGCGCGTGCGACCCACGATCTGCGCAGACGGATCCAGGGTTTGACAAGACCTATGACACGCACACCTTACCCGGGGCGGGGAGGCTGTACGTGTCATAGCCGTGTCGACCCGCCCCCACAGGAATCCTGATGCTGGAATCTCTCCTCGTACCTACCGCGATCGTCGCCCTGGCCGAAATCGGCGACAAGACGCAACTGCTCGCACTCATTCTGGCTGCCCGCTTCCGCAAGCCCTGGCCGATCATCGCCGGCATCATCGCCGCCACCTTGGCCAACCATGCCGCCGCAGGTGCCGTAGGCGCCTGGGTCAGCGGGTTCTTCAGCGAGTCGACGCTGCACTGGATTCTCGCCGCGAGCTTTACCGCCACGGCCCTGTGGACCCTGGTGCCAGACAAGATGGATGATGATGAAAACCCTGCGCGGCGCTTCGGCCCGTTCCTTACTACGCTGATCGCGTTCTTCCTGGCCGAGATCGGTGACAAGACCCAGGTTGCCACGGTGATGCTGGCAGCCCAGTACCCGCACCTGATCATGGTCATCATCGGTACCACGTTAGGCATGCTGATTGCGAACGTACCGGTAGTCCTGGCGGGCAATTTCGCCGCAGAAAAACTGCCGCTTACGCTGATTCGTCGCCTGGCCGCGACGGCCTTCATCGTGCTGGCGATCGTCGCCGTCTACTCGGCAATGAAAACCAGTGGGTGGGTGGGGTAAAGCTGCAAGCTGCAAGAAAGAGCAGATGTACGCGTACTGCTCTTGCTTGTAGCTTGTAGCTGCTCTTACTTCTTGGCGGCCTGATACAGCGGCATGACCTTGGGAATTGCCGCCTGCAACGAGGCGATCCGGCTGTCAGAGGCCGGGTGAGTGCTCATGAACTCAGGTGGCGCGCCCTCGGACGCCTTGCTCATCTTGTTCCACAAGGTGATCGCGGCATTCGGGTCATAGCCGGCACGCGCCGACAGTTCCAGGCCGATCAGGTCGGCTTCGTTTTCGTTGGCGCGGCTGTTAGGCAGGGTCATGGCGTAGTTCACTACCTGGTCTGCCAGCGCAATGCTGTTCTGGCCAAGGCCAAACAGCGCACCTGCGCCCTGGCGGGCCATTTCCACGCCATAAGCCTTGGACATCGCTTCGCGGCTGTGTTCACGCAAGGCGTGAGCGATTTCATGGCCCACCACGGCGGCAATCTCGGCATCGGTGAGCTTGAGCTGGTCGATCAGGCCGGTGTAGACAATGATCTTGCCGCCAGGGCCGCAGTTGGCGTTGAGCTCATCGCTCTTGATCACATTGACCTCCCACTGCCACTGGGCGGCATCCGGGCGGAATTTCGGCGCCTGGGCGATCAGCCGGTCGGCAATCACCTGCACGCGCCTGGCATCGGCGCTGGACTTGTCCAGCACGCCCTTGTTCGACGCCTCGCCGAGGGTCTGCTGGTACGACTGGGCGTACATCTGGTTGACCTCATCGGTCGAGAGCATGCTGAACATGTACTGCTTGCGCTCGACGCCGACAGCACCGCCGCTGGTGGTATTGACCGCCTGGCAGCCAGCCAGCAGGATGCCAGCACTCAAGAGGCTGACGACAAAAGACTTACGCATGAAAACACTCCCTTTTTACATGCGGGATATCCTAGGCCGAGTCGCCCATGGGCTACCAGAGCCGTAGGGAAGATTTTCTTCGCCCGTATCGGCCCCATCAGGCCGGCGTCAAGCACTCGGGCGCATCCAGCTTCGGGTCATTGACGAAATTCGCCAGCGCCCGCTCACGTAGCGTAGCCGGTGGGCTGGCGAGCAGCTCATGCAAACGCGGCAGCGGTGTTTCAGGGTCCAGCCATGCGGCCTGCCCCGCCTCATCGAGAATCAACGGCCGGCGTTGGTTCATCGCCGCCTGGGTCACCACCGCACAGCTCAGCCACACCTGGTCCTGGACCGGGTAAGCTTCCCATATGGCTGCGAAATACAACGACGAGCCCTCCCCCGGCGTCAACCAGTAAGGGCGTTTGCGCACCGTGCCACGCCATTCGTAAAAGCCGTTGGCTGGCATCAGGCAACGCCGCAGACGTAACGCTTCACGGAACATCGGCTGCTCGGCCAAGGTTTCGGCCCGGGCATGCGCGGGGGTGCGTGAGAGGTCAGTGAGCCAGGCCGGGGTCAGGCCCCAGCGCGCCTTGGCCAATTGCATCTGGCCGTCGACATGGCGCTGGATCAGCACCGAAGCGCCGGGCGAGATATTCCATTGCGCCGGCTGGCCGGCAGGAAAGCCTGGCAGGCTTGCCAGCACCTGGGGCCAGCGAAACAGGGCATAGCGTCCACACATGGGCGATTTCAGAACCTAGCAGATCAAGGTACCGGGATAGCTCTCCGGTTCGTCGCCGACAAGCGGCTGGGCGCCATTGTACGCATCGATCAGCTGCCGTGCGTAACCTGCCTGCTCATCGGCCACTGCGAGCCCGAGCAAGCCTTGCATCGGCAACTCGCCAACACCACCCATCAGGTCACGGCCGACCAGGTGCACCTCGATACCCTCGCTGGCCAGCATGCCAGCGAGCATTTCTGCCTCCAGCAATGTTTCCGGTTCGTAGATCCGCTGCATCAGGCATCGTCCTCGCGTCTGACTTCGAGCATCCATTCGTCGCCGTGCACCTGCAGGATGAACACCACCGGCTGACAACATACCTGGCAGTCTTCGGTATACATCTGGTCGCCACCGGAGATGTCCACGGTGGTTTCCACGCGCTCGCCGCAATAAGGGCAATCGTAGAAGTCGGTTTCCAGCATCGCGGCCTCCGCAGTGACTTATGCGTATAATTGCCGGTCTGTTTACAGGGCCTGCGTGTGTCCGAGCCGTTTTTCGGGCCCCACCCCTACTTTATTACCCTAGCCGTTTCCAACAAGAGAGCATGATGGGCGAATTCGATGCCATCCGACCGTACGACGATGCTGAGGTCCCTGCCGTGCTGGCACGCCTGCTCAGCGACCCGGCATTCCTCGATATCCTCACCCACTTCCGCTTCCCGCGCGCAGCCGGGGCACTCGGCTGGTTGCTCA
>Ga0247820_10001355_pt1 | contig 13790 bp, 12 predicted proteins | sample 13C_Glucose_Day1_2_FD_192480 | JGI IMG/M metagenome (GOLD analysis project Ga0247820, IMG submission 192480) | Soil microbial communities from agricultural site in Penn Yan, New York, United States - 13C_Glucose_Day14 | ecosystem: Environmental > Terrestrial > Soil > Agricultural land | place...
GCTCGGCGCCGGCGGCTGGAAGCCGCTGGCGCCGAGCGCGCTGCCGTATGCCGAGGGCTTCGAGCCGCCCCATGCGATGACCGGCGACGACCTCGACAAGGTGGTGCGCGAGTTCGAGGCCGCCGCGCGGCGTGCGCAAGCCGCCGGCTTCGAGGTGCTGGAGCTGCACATGGCGCACGGCTACCTGCTGCATTCGTTCCTGTCGCCGATCGCCAATCGCCGCACCGACGACCAGGGCGGCGCGCTTGCCAACCGCATGCGACTGCCGCTGCGCGTGGCCGCCGCCGTGCGCGCCGCTTGGCCCGAGCATCTGCCGCTGTTCGTGCGCATCTCCGCCACCGACTGGTTGGACGGCGGCTGGACGCTCGACGACTCGATCGAGTTCGCGCGCGCGTTGAAGGCGATTGGCGTCGACCTCGTCGACTGCTCCAGCGGCGCCATCACGGCGACCACGCGGGCGCCTGCGGCGCCTGGGTTCCACGTGCCGTTCGCGTCCGCCATTCGCGAGCGCGCGGGCATCGCCACCGCGGCCGTGGGCCTCATCACCGCCCCGGCGCAGGCCGAGCAGATCGTCGGCACCGGGCTGGCGGACCTGGTCTGCGTCGGCCGGTCCTTCCTGGACAACCCGTATTGGGCGCTGCACGCCGCTCGCACGCTGCGCGCGGATGCGGCATGGCCGGTGCAATACGCGCGCGCCGTCGGCGCCTCTTCTGCCTAGATGTCAGACCGCCTGCCGGCCGCCGTCGACCGCCAGCGTCACGCCATTCACATAGCTCGCCATCGCCGACGCCAGGAACACCGCAGGGCCGGCGATCTCCTCCGGGCGACCCACGCGCCCCGCCGGAATGCGGCCGAGGAAGCGTGCCAAGCGCTCGGGATCGTTGCGCGTGGCCTCGGTCATCGGCGTGTCGATCACGCCCGGCGCCACCGCGTTCACGCGGATGCCGTCGGCCGCGAGGTCGGCGGCCATCGACTGGGTGAGCATCTTCACCGCACCCTTGGACGCCGAGTAGCCCACGCATCCGGCCTGCGCCGTGAAGGCCGCGCCGGAGGCGATGTTGACGATGCACCCCTTCGTCGCGCGCAGCGCCGGCAGCCACGCATGGATCGCGTTGAAGGTGCCGAAGAGGTTCACGTCCATCACCTGCCGCGCGACGTCGTGCGCGCGCGGGCTGTCGATGCCTTCGCGCACGAGGATGCCGGCGCTGTTGACGAGCACGTCCACCGGGCCGACGTCGCGGCCCACGCTTTCGGCGAGCGCGCGGCAGGCGTCGGCGTCCGTGACGTCGAGCGCGAACGCCCACGCCCGGTCGTCTGCGCCGACGGCACGCACCTGCGCCAGCGCGTCGGCGCAGCGGTCTTCCGTCAGGTCGGTCAGCACCACGCGCGCGCCCTCGCGCGCATACGCCACCGCGATCGCGCGGCCGATGCCGCTGCCCGCGCCGGTGACCAGCGCGAGCCGGCCTTCGAGCAGCCCCTTGTCCATGGTCTTCACCGCCCGGCGATGCGCACGATGCCGTCGATGATGCGCGGCCACATCGGCAGCGGCAGCGCATGGCCCATGCCTTCGAGCACCATCAGCTCGGCCCCCGGGATGCTGGCCGCGGTGTCCACGCCCGCGGCCAGCGGCACGAGCGGGTCGGCGTCGCCGTGGATCACGAGCGTGGGCGCCGTCACGTGGCGCAGGGCGCGGCGGCGGCTGCCCGACGCGAGGATGGCCGCGAGCTGGCGCGCCGCGCCCGCCGGGTTCAGTCCGCGCGCGTGGTTGCGCGCGGCGCGCACGCGGTCGCGCGCTTCCTCGTCGGGAAAGGCGGTGCCGCGCAGCATGCGCCACAGCTTGGCGTAGTGGTCGATGTAGGCCTCGCGCTCCAGCGGCGTCGGCTTGAAGAGCGCGGTCAGGGCCCAGGGCTTGGGCTGCGGCAGGCCGGGGTCGCCGGTGGTGGACATGATCGACGTCAGCGAGCGCACGCGGCGGGGATGTTGCAGTGCCAACTGCTGCGCGATGGTGCCGCCCATCGACGCGCCGACGAAGTGCGCGCCGTCGATCTTCAGCGCATCCAGCAGGCCCACCACGTCCAGCGCCATGTCGCTCAGCAGGTACGGCGCGTGCACCGGCACGCGCAGCCAGGCCTGCGTCATCGCCGCGAGGATGTCGGGCGTGCCGACATGGTCGAAGCGGGTGGACTTGCCCGCGTCGCGGTTGTCGAAGCGGATCACGCGAAAGCCGCGGCCGGCGAGGCGCTCGCAGAAGTCGTCGTCCCAGCCGACCATCTGCGCACCCATGCCCATGATCAGCACCACCGCCGGGTCGGCCGGCTCGCCGAAGGCGTCGAAGCAGATCGACAGGCCGTTGGCCTGGAGAAAGCCTTCCGGCGTGTGGCGCACCGAACGGCTCATGCGGGCCCGGTGTCGAACACGATCACGCTGCGCGCGACCTCGCCGCGCTTCATCGCCTCGAAGCCCTCGTTGATGTCGTCCAGGCCGATGCGGCGCGAGACGAGGTCGTCCAGGTTCAGCCGCCCCTGCATGTACAGCTCCACGAGGCGCGGGATGTCCTCGCGGATGCGCGACGAGCCGAGCGCCGAGCCGCGCAGCTTCTTCTCCAGGAAGAAGTCGCTGCCCTCCACGGCCACCTTCACGCCGGGCGGGAACAGGCCGAGGATGGTCGCCGTGCCGCCCGGCTGCAGCATGCGGAAGCACTGCTCCACCGTGGCCGGCATGCCGATGCACTCGAACGCGTACTCGACGCCGCCTTGCGTCATCTCGACCACCTTGGCCACCGTGTCGCCGTCACTCGCCAGCACGGCGTCGGTTGCGCCGAATTTGCGCGCGAGTTCCAGCTTGGACGGCACCGTGTCGATCGCGATGATGCGCGCCGCGCCGGCGATCTTCGCGCCGTTGATCGCGGCCAGCCCCACGCCGCCGCAGCCGACCACGGCCACGCTCGAGCCGGCGGGCACCTGCGCGCTGCGGAACACCGCGCCGGTGCCCGTGATCACCGCGCAGCCGAGCAGCGCGGCGCGGTCCAGCGGCATGTCCTCGCGGATCTTCACGAGCGCATTGCGGTGCACCAGCATCTGCTCGGCGAAGCCGGAGAGGTTGAACACCTGGCTCACCGGCTTGCCGTCCTGGAAGAGGCGCTTCGCCTGCCCGGGCGGCTGCTTGACGTCGGTGTCGGCGCACAGCGCGAAGCGGCCGCCGAGGCATTGCCGGCAGGTGCCGCAGAAGACCGACAGCGCGCCGACGACGTGGTCGCCGGGCTTCAGGTCTTTCACGCCGGGGCCGACGGCTTCCACGATGCCGGACACCTCGTGCCCCAGCACGCCCGGGAGGGGAAACTTGCGCATGCCCTGCATGAAGTGCAGGTCGCTGTGGCACAGGCCCACCGCGGCCGTGCGCAGCAGCACTTCGTGCGGGCCCGGCGACTCGATGGCCAGCTCGCGGATCACGAGCGGCTCTCCGAACGCCTCGATGACTGCGGCTCTCATACCCTGTGGCTCCTCTCTCTGAACGAAACCCAGTATATCCACAAGAACGGAACCGATTGCATCGTGCGGTACTCGGCAGGCAGGCCGCTCTGCGACCGGCCTTGACCCCCCGGACAGGCAGCGCTAGAGTCGCGCAAGTTCCGTTCTGCGGATTGCATTCCAATCATAGGAGACAGCCATGCCGGGACTTCACCTGCTGGACCGCCTGATCGGCGACGAGTGGCCCCGCCTCGCCACCGACGCCGACATGCGCGCGTTCGAGTCCGTCCCCTACGACGAACGGATCGCCGCGACCAGCACTTACGAAGCCCTGCGCCTGGGCGCCGCACGCGATCCGAAGACGCCCGCCCTGCTGTTCCTGCCCAACGCCAGCCCGGAGGAAGAGCCGCTGCGGCTGTCGCACGGTGATTTCTTCGCGCGCGTGACGCAGACGGCGAACGCGCTGCATGCGCTGGGCGTGGGCCCGCGCGACGTGGTCAGCCTGATGCTGCCGCTGGTTCCGCAGGCGTTCTACGCGCTGTACGGCGCGCAGGCGGCCGGCATCGTCAACCCGGTGAACGCCTTCCTGGAGGCAGGGCATATCGCGCACATCCTGCGCGCCGCGCGCACCAAGGTGCTGATCACGATCGGGCCCGCGCAGGGCTTCGACACCTGGGAGAAGGTGACGCGCATCCGCGCCGAGCTGCCCGACCTGCAGGCCATCCTGGTGATCGACGCGACGGCCGGCCTGCTGCCGGAGGGCGCCCGCGACTTCGATGCGCTCGTCGCGGCGCAGCCCACCGACAAGCTGGCCAGCGGGCGCCGGATCGCGGCCAACGACGTCGCGGCGTACTACCACACCGGGGGCACCACCGGCCTGCCGCAGCTGGTGCCGCTCACCCACGGGAACCAGGTGTACCAGGCCTGGGGCATGGCGCTGATGTTCCGCACCCGGCCCGCCTCCACGCTGCTGATGGGCCTGCCGCTGTTCCACGTCGGCGGCGCGCTCACGCATGGGCTGCAGCAGCTGAGCGCCGGCGGCACGCTGGTGGTGCTGTCGGCGCAGGGCTGGCGCAACAAGGCGGCCATGCCCAACATCTGGCACCTGGTGGAGCGCTACAAGCCCGAGCTGCTCGCGGGCGTGCCGACGGTGCTCGGCGCCGTGCTGAACGCGCCCATCGAGGGCCACGAGGTCTCCAGCATCAGGAAGGTCAGCGGCGGCGGCTCCGCCATCCCGGTGCCGGTGGCCGACGCCTACAAGCACCGCTTCGGGCTGCCGGTGCTCGAGACCTACGGCATGACCGAGGCGTCGAGCTGCCACACCATCTCCTACCCCGAGCGGCCGGTGTACCTGGGCTCGGTGGGGCATCCGCTGCCGTACAGCCGCGTGCGCGTGGTGGAGGTCGATGACAAGGGCAAGTTCCTGCGCGACTGCCCCACGGACAAGATCGGCGTCGTGACGATGCACGGCCCCGGCGTGTTCTCCGGCTACGCCACCGGCGCGCCCGACGCGCCCTTCGTCGAGCCCGGCTGGGTGAACAGCGGCGACCTGGGCCGCGTCGACGCGAACGGCTACCTCTGGATCACCGGCCGCGCGAAGGACCTCATCATCCGCGGCGGGCACAACATCGACCCGCTGGGCATCGAGGAGGTGCTGTACGAGCATCCGGCGGTCGCGGTCGCCGCCGTCGTCGGCGAGCCCGACGCCTACGCCGGCGAGCTGCCGGTGGCCTACGTGCAGCTGAAGGAAGGCGCCAACGCCGACGGCGCCGCGCTGCTCAAGTACGCCGCGGCACGCACGCCCGAGCGCGCCGCCGTGCCGGTGCAGCTTTATGTCGTCGACTCGATTCCGCTCACGGCCGTCGGCAAGGTGTACAAGCCGTCGCTGCGCACCGACGCGGCGCAGCGCGCGGTGCGCCGCATGCTCGACTTCGTACCGGCGTCGGGCTGCAAGGCCGACGTCGACCTGAAGCCGCACAAGGAGCATGGCACGATGATCCACGTGCGGCTGAGCGGCGGCCAGGCAGCCGCGCGCGAGGCCGTCACGGCGCAGGTGAAGAAGAAGCTCGACCCGCTGACGCTGCGCCACGCCATCGAATGGACCGACGAATGAGCAAGCCCACTGCTTCCGATCCTTTGAAGGCCTGGCGCGACTGGTTCGTCGAGAACGAGCGCGCGTGGAGCGAGTCGCTGACGCGCGTCATGAACACCGAGCCGGTCTCGCGCGCCGTGGGGCAGGAGATCAACGCGGCGCTCCACAGCCAGCAGATGCTCACGCAAGGCATGGCCGCGCCGCTGGCGATGATGAACCTGCCGACGCGCGAGGACGTGGTCGCGCTGGGCGAACGCGTCGGCCGCCTGGAGGATGCGGTGGCCCGCGTGGAGGCGGCGCTGGTGCAGATGCGAAGCGCGCCCGCCGGCAACCCCACCGGCAAGCCCGCGCGCACTCGCAAGCCGCCGGCGCGCGGAGCCGCCCGATGATCCCCTGGATCGAGCCGCTGGCGTCGCAGCGAGCGGATCTCGCCATCCTGGAAGCGGAGATGGCGCGCGAGACCGCCGTGACGCCGAAGGAACTGGTGCATGCGCGCGGCACGATGCGGCTTTACCGCTACCTGCCGCAGACGCCGGACGTCTATCGCGTCCCGCTGCTGATCGTGATGTCGCTGGTGAGCAAGCCGTACATCTTCGATCTCACGCCGGGCCAGAGCTTCGTCGAGCACCTCGTGCGCGCGGGCTTCGAGGTGTACCTCGTCGACTGGGGCACGCCGCGCGCCGAGCACCGCGGCCTGAAGGTGGACGACTACGTGGCCGACCTGCTGCCCGACTGCATCGCGCATGTGAAGGAGCACTCCGGCGTCGACGAGGTCACGCTGCTCGGCTACTGCCTGGGCGGCATCTTCACGGTGCTGTACGCCGCAATGGAGCCGAAGGGGCCGCTGAAGAACCTGCTGCAGCTGGCCACGCCGGTCAACGGCGAGGGCATGGCACTGCAGCGCCAGCTGCTGACCAGCCAAGGGCTGGATCCCGACCTCATCGTCGACACGCTGGGCAACGTGCCGTCGTCGATGATCGAGGGCGCGTTCCAGATGCTGCGCCCGCTGCAGAAGGCGTCGGGCCAGGTCAGCCTGCTCAACAACGCGAACGACCGCGAATTCGTCAAGGCGCACCTGCGCATCGTGCGCTGGGGCGCCGACGCGCTGCCGTTTCCCGGCGAGGCGTTCCGCCAGCTCGCGCACGACTTCGTCGTCGGCAACAAGATCGTCGGCGGCGAGTTCGAGGTCCGCGGCCGCAAGGTGGACCTGCGCGACATCCGCGTGCCGGTGCTGCACGTGCTGGCCGAGCACGACCACGTCGTGCCTTATGCGGCCTCGCGTGACCTCGTGCCGCTGGTGCGCAGCCGGGACAAGGAAGAATGGGTCATCAAGGGTGGCCACGTGAGCCTGGTCGCGGGCGTGGGCGCCGTCACCCGCACGTGGCCGCGCATCGTCGACTGGCTCGCGCCGCGCTCGGTCTGAGCGAGACCGCCCTGGTCAGTCGACGGTCGCGCCGGATTCCTTGACGATGCGCGCCCACTTCGGCAGGTCTTCCTTGATGAGCGCCGCGAACTGCTCCGAGTTGCTCTTGAACGGCTCGCAGCCGACGCCGCCCAGCTTGGTGCGGGCATCGGCGGTGTCGAGCGCCTTCGCGACCTCGGCCTGCAACTGCGCGACGAGCGCCTTCGGCGTGCCGGCCGGGGCGAACAAGCCATACCACGGCGTCGAGCCGAAGCCCTTGATCGTCTCGCCGATCGTCGGCGCGTCCGGCAGCGCGGACACGCGCTGCTCGTTGACCACGCCGAGCACCTTCAGCTTGCCGGACTTGATGAACGCGAGCGACGACGGCAGGCTCTGCACGGACAGCGGCACCTGTCCGCCGACCACGTCGGTCACCGCGGCCGACGCGCCCTTGTACGGCACGTGCAGCAACTCGATGCCGGCCGCCCTCTGCAGCATCTCGCCGATCAGGTGGTTCAGCGTGCCGTTGCCGGCCGACGCGATCGCGAGCTTGCCGGGCTCCTTCTTCGCGGCCGCGATCAGCTCGGCGACGTTGTTCGCCGGAAAGGACGTGTTCGCAACCAGCACGTATCCGGCAGTGGCCACCGTCCCGATCGGCTCGAAGTCCTTCACCGGATCGAAGCCGGGCGACTTGTACAGCGCCGGGTTGATCACGTGCGAGCTGTTGACGGTCAGCAGCAGCGTGTAGCCGTCGGGCTTGGCCTTCGCCGCGGCCATGGTGCCGAGGTTGCCGCCGGCGCCCGGCCGGTTGTCGACGATGAACTGCTGGCCCAGCTGCTGGGTCAGCTTGTCCGTGACGATGCGCGCGATGGCGTCATTGGCGCCGCCTGCGGCCTGCGGCACGATCACGGTGACGGGCCGGCTCGGGTACTTGTCCTGCGCGGCGGCGGCGCCGACGAGGCCGGCAAGCAGCAGCGCGGCGATGCGGGGAAGGGTTCTCATGGGGTGTCTCCGGGTGGGTCGGTCTGGGTGGTTGGCGCTCAGGGAAAAAGCCAGGGCTCCGCGTCGCGGCGTCGCGCCTCGTAGGCGCGGATGCGATCCGCGCGCTGCAGCGTGATGCCGATGTCGTCCAGCCCGTTCAGCAGCCGGTGCTTGCGGCCGGAATCGATCGCGAAAGGAATGGATTCGCCGCCCGCGGGCGTCACCGTCTGCGCGGGCAGGTCGATGTGCAGCTGCAGCCCGGGGGTGGCGTCGACGAGCCGGAACAGCCGCTCGACGATGTCGGCGCCGAGCACGATCGGCAGCATGCCGTTCTTGAAGCAGTTGCCGTGGAAGATGTCGGCGAAGCTCGGCGCGATCAGCGCGCGGATGCCGAAGTCGCGCAGCGCCCAGGGCGCATGCTCGCGGCTGGAGCCGCAGCCGAAGTTCTCGCGCGTCAGCAGGATCTGCGCGCCGGCATGGCGCGGCTGGTTGAGCGGAAAGTCCGGGTTGCGCGGCCGCGTCGACACGTCCTGCCCGGGCTCGCCGCGGTCGAGGTAGCGCCATTCGTCGAACAGGTTGTCGCCGAAGCCGGTGCGTCGGATCGACTTCATGAACTGCTTCGGGATGATCGCGTCGGTGTCGACGTTCGCGCGGTCGAGCGGCACCACCAATGCGGTGAGTTCGGTGAACGGCTGCATCACGAGGCCTCGCTGGCGACGTCGACGAAGTGGCCGGCGATCGCGGCGGCGGCCGCCATCGCCGGGCTGACGAGGTGGCTGCGCCCGCCGGGGCCCTGACGCCCCTCGAAATTGCGGTTCGACGTGGACGCGCAGCGCTCTCCCGGGCCGAGCCGGTCGTCGTTCATGCCCAGGCACATCGAGCAGCCCGGCTCGCGCCATTCGAAGCCGGCGGCGACGAAGACCCGGTCGAGCCCTTCCGCCTCGGCCTGCGCCTTCACGAGGCCGGAGCCCGGCACGACCAGCGCCTGCCGGATGCCGGGTGCGACGCGGCGGCCGGCGACGACCGCGGCGGCGGCCCGCAGGTCTTCGATGCGGGCGTTGGTGCACGAGCCGATGAACACCTTGTCGGGCCGGATGTCGCGGATCGGCGTGCCGGGCTCGAGCCCCATGTAGGCCAGCGCGCGGACCATGCCGTCGCGGCGCACGGCGTCGGTCTCCTGCGACGGGTCCGGCACGCGGCCGTCCACCGGCACGACCATCTCGGGCGACGTGCCCCAGGTGACCATGGGCCGCAGCGTCGCCGCGTCGATGCGCAGCGTGCGGCCGAACCGCGCGCCCGGATCGCTGCTGGCTTCGTCTCGGATGCCTCCAGCAGCGCGTGACGAAATTCTGGAACCGGGGCGCCCAAGAGTGAACGACAAAGGCGCGGCACCTGCTTTCGCGAATCGCGAAAGCAGCACCGGGTTTACCCGGTGCGCAGGCGGCCGGACGGCTCAGCGGCGGGGGCCAGGTGGTCGATCAGCACCCGCACGTGGCGGGGCACGGCGTTCGCATCGCGCAGGCCGAGCACGAGGTGCCGGCGGGCCCACGCGTCCTCCAGCGGAATCGGCCGCAGGTTCATCGACCGCACGTGCGGCTGCACCGCATCGCCCGGCAGGACGGCGACGCCCATGCCGGCGGCGACCATCTGGCACATCGCGTCGAAGCTGCGGACGTTGATGCGCATCTTCAGGCTGCGGCCGAGCGCTTCGGTCTCGGACTGCAGGCGCTTGGCGAGCGACGTCCCCCGGGGAAGGGAGACGAAGTCGAACTCGATCGCTTCCTCGAAACGCACCGACCGGCGGCGCGCCAGCGCGTGGCCCTTCGGCACGACGAGCACGAGACGGTCCGACCGGTAGTTCATCACCTGCAGGCCGAGGGCCGGCGTGCGGTCGGCGAAGATGCCGAGGTCGGCCCGGCCGTCCAGGACCGCGAGCACGATCGAGCTGCTGTCCTCCTCCTCGAGCTCGATGCGGATGCCCGGGTTGGCGTCGACGAAGCTGGAGATGTCCCCGGGCAGGAACTGCGTGACGGCCGACGTGTTGGCCCACAGGCGCACGACACCGACGAGGCCCGCGGCATGGTCGGACAGGTCCGCGGCGAGCTGGTCCACGTCGCTCAGGATGCGCTGGGCATGCCGCTGCAGCGCCTGGCCGGCCACCGTGAGCGTCACGCCGCGCGAGTGGCGTTCGAACAGCGCCGTGCCCACGGCCGCCTCGAGGTCGGTGATGCGCTTGCTGGCGGCGCCGACGGCCAGCAGCGCCAGCTCCGCGCCCTTGCTGATGCTGCCGCTGCGCGCCACGAGGCTGAACAGGGATAGCGAGACGAGATCGAGGCGATGGAGGTTCACGGCATGCGAAGCCCCACCGGCAGCCGGGCTTGGACCGTCACGCTTAGCCTAGCTCTTGGGGAGGTTCAGGCTCTTGACGACCGGTACCCATCGGTCGATTTCAACGCGCAGGAACTTGTCCATGTCCTCGGCGCTTCCTCCGCGGGGCTCCATGCCGATCGCCCGGGCGCGAGTGACGAACGCGGGGTCGGCGATCACCTCGTTCACGGCGCGGTTCAGCTTGGTCACGACTTCCTTGGGCGTGCCGCCCGTCACCGAGAGGTAATAGCGCAGCGGGGCATCGAAGTCGAATCCCTGTTCCTTGAACGTCGGCGCATCCGGCACCTGAGACAGGCGCTCGCCGTCCATCACGCCGAGCACGCGAAACTTCCCGCTCTTGATGTGCGGCAAGGCGCTCGTGATCGAGGTACCGTAGATGTCGATCGAGTCACTCAGCATCGCCTGGATCGCCTGGGCATCGCCGCCGAACGGGATGTGATTCGTGCTGATGCCCTGCGACCTCTCGAACATGATCGGCGCGAGGTTGCTCAGGATCGCGGCCCCCGGAGAGCCTCGATTGATCTTGCCCGGGTTCGCCTTCGCATACTCCACCATCTCCTTGATGTTCTTGTAGGGCAGCTCGGTGCGGCCCACGATGATGGTCGGCTGGTACGCGATCTGCGAAACGGACGTGAAGTCCTTCTGCGGGTCGTACGGCAGCTTCTCGAACAGGACCGTGTTGGTCCCCAGGATGCCCACGAAAGACATGATCAGCGTCTGTCCGTCCGGCTTCGCCTTGGCGACGTAGTCGGCGGCGATGACGCCGCTGCCGCCCGGCTTGTTCTCGACGATCACGCGCGTTCCGCGCTTGGTCATCTCCTCGGCGAGCATGCGCACGTACGTATCCGTGCCGCCGCCGGGGTTGAACGGCACCACGATCTTCGTGATTCCCTGTTGGGCGACGGCCGAGCCGAACGCGGTGGACACGGCGAGTAACGCGCCGAGGATCAGTCTGCGAACGGTCATCTCGTCTCCTTCGTTGCTGCAAGCGGTGAGCGCGGAATGATAAAGCCGGCAAGGGTTCGAACGCAAGCATTTCGGAACCGGTTGCGTCCCTCGGAACTGGTTTGTCAGGGCTCCACGACGTTGAACATCGGGTCGAACTCGTCGAGCGATTCGACGAAGCGCCGGAACAGCGCCTGGTCGCCGCCCACCTTCATGTCGCCCGCGTCGAGCGCCTCGAGCAGCGCCGAGCGGCCCGACGACACCTGGGCCAATCGATCGCGCGACATCTCCACGACCGCGTCGGCCGCCGGGCCATGGCTGCCCGGCAGGTGGTTCAGTGCGCCGTTGGACACGGTGAGCTTGTGCGTGTCGACCGCGCCCCCGGCGTCGACGAGGCGCCAGTCGAAGCGCGCCTGGATGTCCTGCGCCTTCGGGCCGTTGACTCGGATGCCCAGGTACTCCAGGAAGCTGCCGAAGGGCAGGATGGCCACGACGTCGGAGCTGATCGACACGCCACGCGGCGCGGACGCCTGCGACCTGCTACGCAACTCTCGCGCGGCCAGCAGGTACGAGTTGCGCCACGTCGCGGACTCGGACTGGTAGCCCAGCTGCTCCATCGCGTCGGCCGCCAGCTCGCGAGCCTCGCGATGGCCCGGCTCGGCGAACACGACATGGTTCAGCGCCTCCACGACCCAGCGGAAGTTCCCGGCATCGAAGTCGGCGCGGGCGCGGCGCACGACAGCGTCGGCGCCGCCCATGTACTCCACGTACTTGACGCCCGCCTCCTTCGGCGGCAGCGCGTTGAGGCTGGCGGGATTGCCGTCGTACGGGCCCAGGTAGTGCGCGTAGATGGCGTTCACGTTGTGCGCCACGGCGCCGTAGTAGCCGCGCGCGAACCACTGCCGCGACAGCTTCGTGGGCATCATCAGCTCGTCGGCGATCTCCTTGGGGGTGCGGCCGTGGCTCATGAGGCGCAGCGTCTGGTCGTGCAGGTAGCGGTACATGTCGCGCTGGCCCGCGACGTACTCGCCGATGCGCTCCTGCCCCCACACCGGCCAATGGTGCTGCACCACCAGCGCGTCCACCACGGGCACGAAGGCGTCGAGCGCCTCGTTCAGGTAGCGGGCCCAGGCCAGCGAATCGCGGGTCTTGGCGCCGCGCAGCGGACACAGGTTGTGCATCGTGTGGCAGGCGTTCTCCGCGAGGTTGAGCACGCGCAGCCCCGGGTAGTGCATGTTCATGTCGGCCGGGGCCTCGGTGCCCGGCGTCAGGTGGAACACGATCTCCACCCCGTCCACCTTGCGCCGCTCCACCGGCTGCGTGATCAGCGTCGTGGGGGCGATGAAGCCGTCGCCGCCGCGGCCCACCGCCTTGCCGAGGCCGCTGTCCACGTGGGCCATGGTGCCGGGTTCGAGAGACCAGCCGAACTGGAACAGCGCGCGGCGTCGCATCGGCACGCCTGCGAGGATCGACTCCGAGAACGACTCCTCCGTGAAGCCGAAAGGCGCGATCACGTCGACGCCGTTGCGCACGTCCTCGGGGCCGATGACGCCGCGCACGCCGCCGTAGTGGTCGCGGTGGCTGTGCGTGTAGATCACGGCCGCCACCGGCCGCGGGCCGCGGTGCTCCCGGTACAGCGCGATCGCGGCCCGTGCGTGCTCGGTGAACTGCAGCGGGTCGATCACGATCACGCCGGTGTCGCCCTCCACGAAGGTGACGTTCGCCAGCGAGAACCCGCGCACCTGGTAGACGCGCTCCGCTACCTTGAACAGCCCGTGGATCGCATTGAGCTGCGACATGCGCCACAGGCTCGGGTTCACGGTGCTCGGTGCCTCGCCGCCGAGAAAGCCGTAGGGCTTCATGCTCCAGGAGACGCCGCCCGCATCGGCCTCGATGTGCGCGTCGGGCAGCGTCGCGATGAAGCCGCGCCGGGCGTCCTCGAAGTCGCGGGTGTCGGAGAAGTCGAGCTCGGCCAGCGTGCTGTCGTATGCCGCGACGGTGATGGGGTGGGCGGGCTTCATGGCGCTCCTACGGGTTTCGCATTGCGGATCGGCTGTTCCACATGTTGGAACGTGTTCCTTAATCCAATGGTAGTCCCCGGAATGGCGGATTGTCAAAATCGCCCTCCCCTGCCGACCAGCGAGCGAGGCCTGAAACGCTGCCGAAGGGCGCGGATCCGGCTTCGCCGGTCCGCAGCAAGGGCCCCCTCGGGGGGCGTCCAGTTCCACCAAGCCCTGACCGACGCCTGACAGCGCCCTGACGACTTCGCGGCGGCCCGTCCGCACACTGCAGCCACTGCATCGGCGCAAGCGCAGGCCTCAACGAACAACAGCCTGCGCGGGTCGATGCAGCCAACCTCAACTTTCGTTTCAACCGATCCAGGAGTTTCACCATGAACCACCAAGCCCGAACCATCCAATCCGCCACCCCCGTCGCCGACGCGCCGGCCCGCTTCGACCTGCGGGCCACCGGTCTCAGTGACGCCCAGCTGAAGTCGATCGCCGGCGCGTCGGCG
>Ga0247820_10001364_pt1 | contig 13747 bp, 33 predicted proteins | sample 13C_Glucose_Day1_2_FD_192480 | JGI IMG/M metagenome (GOLD analysis project Ga0247820, IMG submission 192480) | Soil microbial communities from agricultural site in Penn Yan, New York, United States - 13C_Glucose_Day14 | ecosystem: Environmental > Terrestrial > Soil > Agricultural land | place...
CCCCCCGTCGCTCTTCGATGTTCTGCAGGATTTTCAAGTGCTCCTCCGATAGTCGCCGGGCCGCCGCCATGGGCTCAACCGTAGCTACAGATTCCCATATTTGGCAACCCACATGGGGTTCCAAGTGGGAACCCATCTGGTAATGTGGAACCCGCACGACAGCACTGACCAGCGCAAAGGGCAGAGTTACCAAGATCCCCGAGGAACCAAGGAGACCACGTGTCCAGTGGCCTGATGGGCGGCGAGAAGACTCGCAGCCTGTTCACGAAGTACACCGGCGTCGGTGAGTGGAAGGGCGGCGTGATCATCGAGCCGTTCCCCCACAAGGTGCAGCAGACCGACTACGACACCGGCGAGCCGTTGTGGTGGGACAAGGACGAGACGCAGCCCAAGGAGCACATCGTCATCACGCTGCAGACCGACGAGCGTGACCCCGATGACCCCGAGGACACCGGCGTGCGCCGGGACTACCTCAAGGGCGGGGACAAGCAGAAGAAGACCGCGCTCGCCGTGAAGGCGGCCGGCGCCGACGACTTCGAGATCGGTGCCAAGTACTTCTCCTGCCGCACCGGCTACGGCAAGCCCCGCCAGAACGCCGCGGGCCACGACCTGAACGCGCCGTGGCTCTGGGAGGTCGAGTACGCCCGCCCGGCCAAGACCTCCGGTCTCAACGACGGCGGCGACGGCAGCTCCGGCGGCAACCTGCGCAAGGGTGGCGAGACCGGCGGCAACACCGTGCTCGACCGCTCCCAGGCGCGCCAGGCCGCCGCCAAGGCGACGATCCCCCCGTCCCCGCTGTCCGGCCAGCAGCCGGTCGACGAGGAGCCTCCGTTCTGATGGGCTGGCTCAGTAACGAAAAGCCCCGACAGGGCGAGAAGGTCAAGCTCCCGTATAAGCAGCGCGGCAAGCTCGTCAGCGCGTGCCGGACCTGCGGGTGCGGCACGTGTCAGTGCGCGGCCATCGCTCGGCGCGACCGCGAGGCGGCGGCCAAGGCACGCCGACCGATCCCCTGCGGGCAGCGCCTCGGCAGCGGCGGCACCTGCTACAAGACCGTGGTGCCGGGTGAAACCTGCCCGCGCGACCACTCGCGTCACTAGAAGTTCACGCCCACCGTCCGGATGGGACTGTACGTGGCCAGGGGTTCGTGTCACCCTGCCCTCGTACTTCGCGTCCGGTGGGCACCCGGGCGCTGCGTAAGGGCACGTCGCTAGCTGGGGAGCGGGGCGACGTGCCCCTCGGAGCGTCTGAACCTACCGGAAGGTATCGCTATGCCGAGTTCGGGCTTGATGGCCGCGCCTGACCGATTCTGGTTTCGTCGCCGAACGATCGGCCGCAACCAGCTGCCACTGGTGCTGCAGCCCGGCAAGCCCGCGGCGGAGGCGGACGAGCTGACCTACTTCCGGGCCTCCGGGGTGTCCGGCTTGGTCATGGACAAGAGCGGCATCGCCTCCTGGGACAAGCGCGCCGCCATGTGGATCACGGCCCATGACCAGGACCTGCTGCTCTCGGTACAGGCGCTGGAGGACTACGAGTCCGACGAGGCCAAGAAGCGGTTCAAGACGCTGTTCAAGGATGCGGAGATCAAGTCCGGCCAAGTGGCCAAGCGCGAGCGTGGCACCGACATGCACTCCTTCTTCGTCACGGCCAGCCTGGGGCGCCCGTTGCCGAAGACGCTGGCCGAGCGCTACGCCGACCTGACCCAGGACTTCCTGCGGATGATCTCGCGGTTCACCGTGTTCGGCTTCGAGCGCACGGTGGTGTGCGACGAGCTCGGCATCGCGGGAAACCTGGACGTCCTCGGCTCACCGCGGGCGGCGATGACGCCGGTGGACCCGGACGGCGTCCAGTTCGCCCCCGACGTCCTGCCCGGCGACCGGATCGTGGTCGACAACAAGACGTCGGAAGAGTGCGACTTCATGGGTGAGCACTCCATGCAGATCGGCCCGTACGCCAATAGCGTGGAGTACTACGAGGTCGAGGATCCGAAGATCCGTGCTCAGCAGCGAGCGTCGCTGTCCTGGGATGAGTTCAAGGGCGCGAAGGCCTCCCGTGCCCGCGTGGCCGAGTTCGTCCGCACACCACACGGAGCCCGCACCGACGTCGCGCTGATCATCCACGCGGCCTCCAGCGGGAGCAGCCCGGTGCACCTGCACTGGCTGAACCTGATCGAGGGCTACGAAGCTGCGCGACACGCCATGGTTACCCGCGAGTGGCGCCCGAAGATCCCGCGTCTGTGCTCAGCCGCCGAGCCCCCGGACCTGCTCGAGGTGCTGCGCGGGGTGAAGACGCGCGAGGAGGCGGTGCGGTTCTGGGAGCTGCACCGCGAGGACTGGACGCCCGAGCACACCGTGGCGGTGGCCGAGGCGCTGAAGGGCGAGGGGGCGGCGTGAACATCCGAGAGGCGCGCGATGAACTTCGCGAAGAGGTTGCTCGGCTCCACTGCGAACTCGAAGGACTGGTCGACAGGCATACGAGTGACACGGGCGAGCACCCGATAGCGGTCGCCGAGATTCGCAACGTGCTTCGGCCCGGCTCTGCGCCTATGCGACCGGCGACAACGGGCTGGGCTGCCACGTGCGGCATCTGCATGCCCGAAGGCGATGGCGTTCACCAATCACCGAGAGAGGGATAACCATGAGCACATCATCGGAGCGCATCGAGGCGGCATTGGCCAGTCAGCGCCGCGAGGCCGAACGGCAGCGGTATATCGCCGCGCGCCAGGCGGCCGAGCAGGCGCAACGGGACGCCGCGGCGAAGAAGGAAGCGGCGAACGCGAAGCGCCGCGAAGCCGCGGCGGCCAAGCGTGCGGCGAAGAAGTGAGGTGCTGCACCCGCCGGTGGCTCTGCGACTGCTACGGCTGCGAGATCGATCAGCACTGCGACCCGCGTCCGCAACCGTGGTGGTTGCGCCTCTTCCGCCGCTGATGTAGTCTGTAGTCAACAGACACACAGGAGGTGGGCCGGGATGGAATACAACGAGTACATGGTCACGGTGAAGACCTCGGAGGGCGAGAAAGCGCGGATCGTCGTGCACGCGTCCGACGGCTTGGTCGCGGCACAGATGGCCGAGCAGGCCACGCGGCTGACGGTCGTCGACGTGAAGCGGCAGTCGTGATGACCTGCAAGCACTGCGGGCAGCCCATCAACCGGGACATCACGACCTACTGGGTGCACACCGCCACCAAGCTCGTGATGTGCGAGGACCGCGAGCACTGCGCGGAGGAGTCCTGATGCCCTTCGTCAACAAGAACCGCTCGACGCGGACGCACTCGAAGGTCGCCGGGGCGCGCATCAACAAGACGCGCCGCTGGCTGTGGCCGGACCGGATCGACAGCGTGACGATCCCGTGGTTCGGCGGTCGCAAGACCATCTGGGAGCGCGCGCGATGATCGTCTGGCTCGCCGCGGGCTGCATGGCCGGCGGCTGGCTGCTCATCGAGCGTGGCTACTCGCTGCCGGGGCTGGCCCTGGCGGGCGCGGGTGCCTGGCTGGGGATCTGGTGGGCCGCCTCGTTGGTGGCGGGATAGGAGAGGGAGATGGCCGAGGCATCCGAGCAACTGTTCTGGCGGTTGATCCGCGAGGGCTACTCCTACCCGGAGGCCCGCCGCCGGGAAAAGGCGGCGAAGGATGCCCGCGCCCGCGAGATCATCGCCCGCGGCGAGGCAGATCTGACATGACGACATATCCGAGGAGGTGTTACCGATGGCCCTGTTCCCCCGCGACGCGCGCTGTGTCGACATGGACCCCGAAGTCTTCTTCCCGCTGCCCGGTGACGTCCTCGGGATCGCCGCGGCCAAGGCGGTCTGCGCCGAGTGTCCGGTGCGCGACGAGTGCCTGGCCTTCGCGCTCGAGTTCGGCGACAACGAGCCCGGCGCGGTGTACGGCGGCCTGACCGGCGAGGAGCGCGACGCGCTCGCGCGGCGTCCGGTCGCTGCGTAGGCGGGGCGTGCCCCGCCCCTTTCAACTGGAGGACGACATGGGAACCGATATCCACCCGATCGTGCAGGTGCGCCGCGAGGGCACCTGGCAGAACGTCACGATCCCCGAGGATGGCCGCTACGGCAACATCCTCGACGGGCGCTGGTACGACCTGTTCGCGATCCTGGGCAACGTCCGTAACGGCCGCGGCTTCGCGGGCGTTGTCACCGGGTCGGGCTTCGTGCCGATCTCGGACTGCCGCGGGATCCCGGAGGATGCCGGGTTCACGCTGGATGACAGCAACCTGATTCGCTGTGCCAAGCATCGGATTGCGCTGCCGGTCGGCGGGACGTCCAGCTCGACCGAGTTGGCCGTCCCGCTCTCCGAGGACGATGAGGACGACCTCTGGGACTGCCGCGACTGCGTCTGGCTCGGCGATCACTCGCACACCTGGGTCACCCTGCGCGAGCTCAACGAGTACGACTGGGATGCGCCGGTGGCGAAGGCGGGGGTGATGCACGCGCGCTTCAGGAACGGGAGTCCGCGGTGGCCTGGTGATCAGTCCTACGAGGAATGGATGAAGTCGCCGACCTACCTCACGGCCATGCCCGACAGCTACGCCGGTGGGATCGACGGTCCCGGCATTCGGACCGTGCCCGAGGTGGACTACGTCAACATGTTGCGCGCCGGCACGCTCGACCCGAGCGTCGAGTACGTCGTCTCCTTCGCCCGCTCGATGACCGTGCGCCAGGTCGCGGGGATGAGTTCGTTCCTCGCCGACGAGGGACCGCTGGGCTGGCTGCGCTCGCTGGGCGAGCCCGACGACGTGCGGATCGTGATGGGCTTCGATTCGTGAGCAACGACGATGGCACGCCGCGCAAGAACGCAGCGAAGATCTGCGTGGACTGCGCGGCGCTGCCGTTCCGCGAGGGCCCGTCGCCCTGGGGTCAGGGTCGGCAGTACCCGACGCAGTTCCAGCCGGCCAAGCCGCGCCCGATCAAGTCCGGCAACTCGCCACGGTCTTACCGGTGTGGCGAGCACACGCGAGCGCATCAGAAGGCCGCGAGGCAGCGCGCCAGTGACGCCCGCAGTCGCAAGCGCGCGGGTATTGACGAGGAGACGCGCCAGGAGATCCTGGCCGAACAGGATCATCGCTGCGGCGGCTGTGGCACGGTCAAGCAGGCCAAGCGTCTCAATTTCGACGCCGACCACGATCACGGGTTGGCCGCGCAGCATGACCACTCCGATGACGTCGCCTGCCTTGACTGCATGTGCGGATATCTCTGCCGGACGTGCAACCGTGACTTGATCGGCCACGTAGCACAGCGCGGCGCGCGCGGCCGAGTGGTGCGAACCCGTGAAGAGACCGCCGAGATCTTCGAGCGGATCGCGCGCTACCTGCGTCATCCGCCTGCGGCGCGGGTTCGCGCCCGCCGTGACCAATCCGTAGCCACCGATGTCGCCTAGCTCCACATCAGACCGGGAACATCAACAGCATGCTTGCCATCGTCGCTGCGGTCCTGTTCCTGTTCTGCACGTTCGGCCTGGATCACCTGTCGGTCGTGCATCTCGGCTGGCTCGGCCTGGCTTTCCTCGCCGTGCACGTCGCCTACCCGTGGGCGCCCTGGAGGCGCACCGCCTGACCACAATGAGTGCGTGAACCGCTCCCTCCTCGCTTCCCTCGCCCTGGCGGGCATCCTCGCCGGCTGCGACACCGCTCCGGTGCAGCCGGCGATCCCCGTCCCCCCGATCACCTCCGAGGCTGTGCCGGCCGCGGTCGACGCGCCTCCCACGTTGGCCGTCGTCGGCTACACCTCGCCTCCGAAGGTGACCGGTCGGCAGCGCCCGTCGTGCCTGGCCCGCGCCCGCGGGCAGCTGCCCGACCCTGCCTGCACGCCCGGCTCGGTGGGCAGCACCGACGTAAACACGGTGTGCGTGCCGCGGTTCTCCGCGCAGCGCCGCCCGTCGGGGTACAACACCGAGCCGGTGAAGACCGCGGCCATGCTCGCCTACCGGATCCCCGTCGCCGACCGCAAGCGCACCGAGCTCGACCACCTCGTCCCGCTCGAGCTGGGCGGGTCCAACGACGTCTCGAACCTGTGGCCGCAGATCTCCGACTTGTCCCTGGTCGACGAGCACAACTCCAAGGACCAGGTGGAGAACCGGATCAAGCTCGCGGTGTGCCGGGACCGCAAGGTCACCCTGGTGGCCGCGCAGGAGGCGCTGGCCCGGGACTGGACGGCGGCCGAGAAGTTCCTGGGGCTGTCGCCTGCTTGACCCATTGTGAGGCGTGGTCTACACTCTATTTATGACCAACGTACTTGGACAGGCGTTCATCAACTTCGCGACCGGGTTCAATATTGCGGCCATGCTGGCCATCCTGGGTGTCCCGAGGGAAACGCTGCTGATCCTGCAGATCGCCCTGGTTGTCGCGGCGGGGATCGTCGCCCTGGTCGGCTGGCGCCGTTCGCGACGCACGTCGGTGCGGTGATCGCGATGACCTGGATCGAGACCGCAAGCATCAACGAGTTCATCGCCGAGATGCAGCGCAACCCGGACGCGAACCTGCTTCTGGAGTGGATCGAGCACCGCGCGGCGCAGGGCGTCGACGACCTGGACGATCGAGAAGATGCCCTGCTGGACATCACCGGCATGGTCGCGGTGTACCGGCGAGTACTGGAGGACTGACCTATGAACTTCACGAACCTCGACGGCGGCCAGACCGTGCTCGCGCTGATCGTCGTCTGCCTCGCGATCGTGATGATCGTTCATGCGATCGTCGGCATCTTCACCCGCGGGCGCGTCGACAGGGACGAGCTCGCCGACCGCATCGAAGCGGCCATCAAGGACGCCGCGGTCGACCTGTTGAACGCGCTGGAGAGCATCGAGAGCGACACCACGCGCATCGCACACACGCTGGACCGCCTCGACAAGCGCCACGCCGAAGTGGTGGAGATCATGCGCGGCAACCCTGATCTCCGGCTGCGGGACGTCTGATGACCCGCAAATTCTCCACCATCCCCTGCGTCGGCGGCTGCGGGCGCACCTGCACCATCAAGCCCGAGGGCACCTACCGCACGATCCCGTCGACAGTGTTGCGCGCCGTTCCCGGTCGCTCGGAAATCCGCGCGTTCGAGGTGCCCGGCTGGGTGTGCGCCCGGTGCTGGCGCAAGTTGCCCGACTGACCACGGCCAAGAAGAAGAAGAAGAAGGAGAGGACGACCATGTTCGACGACACCATGAGCAAGTCCGAGATGACAGCCGCGCGCAAGAAGTTGCTGCGCAAGTCCAGGCTGTCGCGCCAGGAGCAGATCTACCTGGACATCTACAACGCCGTGCTGGACAACGGCGGCGACATCACCGCGACCCGCGACCACACCCCGCCGAAGCGAGGCTGGTTCAGCTGACCCGCGCCACCCTGGTCGCCCTGCTCGCCATGCACGGCCCGCGCACCACCGCGGAGCTGGCCCGGCTGGCGGGGCTTCCACGGTGGTGGGTGCGATGGTTGCTGCACCGTCTCTGGGACGACTACCTAGCCGACGTCGTGCGCGGCGACGTGTGGCGACTGACTCTCCGCGGCCACGAATGGGCTGCGGAGCTGCGCGAGGACGAGCCGCGGTTCGCGCGGTTGACGAGGACGAGGTGAGGGAGCACGTCGCCCCCCTGCTACACTAGTTGACTGTTGACAACTAACGAATACTCACGGAGACTGGACGACATGACCGAGGATGTGAGCGCGCAGCTCGACAAGCTGCGCACGCTGTATGCGCGCCGCCGCGCTACCGGGGTGAGCGCTGAGCAGCGCGTCCGACTGGACGAAGAGCGCGCCGAGATCGTAGATGACCTGCTGCAGCGCTTGCATGTCCTCAACCTCGCCGAGCGCCGCTCGTGGGAGAAGTACCAGGAGGATCTGCTGGCCCGCGACGGTTTCATCGCGCAGATCGTGAACTCCCAGCACAAGAAGTGGGCCATCAGCGGTAGCGAGATCGGCGAGGCCATGGGTGTCGACCGCACCTGGCCGTACACCATCGGGAAGACCTACCGCTCGCGGATGATCGAGTGGCGCGAGGCATATCCGGAGCACTCCGCAGTGGAGTAACCGAAGGGGACGAGGACGGAATGGCAACGAAGGTAAACCTCGACGAGGTGCCGCGCGCGCTGCGCGTCGAGGCGCTGCTCAAGTTCATCACGGGCGCGCTGGAGGAGTGGAAGACCGGCCGCGGGCTGCAGGGTGGCGGACTTGCCGCGGACCTGCAGCGGTCCCAGGTGGACGAGTTCACCACGGAGATCCGCGAGTTCTACGCGCGGTACTTCCCGAAGAGCGGCGTCACCACGGTCGCCGCGCTGCCCGAGCGCGAAGAGCGGAGCGCCTGATGGCCGGCGGCGAGACCGGGGGGAACCGGTGAACCTCCCCGAGTTCGCGCAGATCGAAGAGGAGAACGAGCGCCTGCGGGATCAGCTCGTCGACCTGGAGAACGAGAAGAACGACGAGATCGCAGCTCTCAAGGCCGAGATCAACGAGCTCAAGGCGCAGCTGTCAGCCAAGGAAGAGTTCGCCACCGCGCATCCGCAGATCGAAGAGCGCGATGGTTACACGTGGCAGCGCACCGTCACGGTGACCGCGCCCGAGTGGGAGCAGCTGCCTGGGGTCGGCGCGTGAGTGATGAGCACGTGTTGATCATGGGAGGCGATTACCAGGAAGTCTGGCGATATGCGCGCATGCATGCCGTTGAGCTGGGCATCGAGGACCCTCGTCAGGCACTCGCCGTGACCCATCCGCTCCACCTGTCGGGTCGTGTCGGCGGGCAGCTCATCGTGTTGGACGGCTACACGAGGTTGCCCCGCCACGCCGAACTTCTGGTCGAGGCGCGTCGCCGCGGGATGGAAGTCGTACACCGGTGGGGGGATCGGTGATCGCCCGCGCACTGCGCCCCGACGACGTGATCCTGTGGCCGGAGAGCGACGAGTGGTGGTGGGTCAAGGCGTCCCGACCGGCCGATCCGGACGACGTTCTCGACGGTCCCTGGCGGGTTGCAGCCGAGCAGCTGACCGGCCTCCAGGCGCAGGATCCGCAGGTCATCCGGGCCGAAGACGTCGACCCGGAAGACGACTTTCCGCTGATCGGATGGGACGCATGAAGTTCGACATCCCCGACGGTTTCGTCGTCATCCCGTTGAACGCGACGGGCACACCGACCGGCATCGCGCTCTGGTGCGAGACCCCGGATCAGTGCGAAGAGGTCTTCAACCAGGAGCACGGCGGCGAGGGCAACGCCTACCTGGTGAGTTGCTGGCGATCGAGCGAGGTGTCGCGGAAGGGGCCTTCCGGCTCCGTCGTCAAGCTCGAGAAGCCCAGTCATCGCCACCGTGTCGAGGACGAATAACGAGAGGACGGCCGTGACCGAGTTCGCGTTCGCACGCTACTTCTGCGCGCTCATCGTGGTGCTCGGGTTGGTCCTCGTGGGCATCGCCTTCGCCGACCGGCCTTGGCTCGTCGGCATCGTGCTCATCATCGTCGGCGGCGTCATCGGCGCACCGCTGTGGAAGTGGCACCTGGATGCCGAGGCCGAGGCTCGCGAGATGGCGAAGTTGCGGCCGGAATCCGCACGTCAGCAGCCTGTCCAACAGCCCGAGGTGTGAACCTACCGTGGGTAACTTTCACGTCAAGTCACGGTCAGGCTTAATTCGTAACTCTCAGTAGAAAGGTGCAGGTAGATGCCACGTCCGCCGGCACCTGACGAGGTATGCGAGCGCGCATGGGAACTCTACGCCACCGCGCGTGGCTGGCGTGAGGTCGGACGCTTGCTGACCAAGGAACTGAAGCGCCCGGTCTCCCACGAGACTGCCCGACAGTGGGGGATGCGCGGCAAGAAGCTCTACATGACGAAGAAGGACATCGACCCCCTTCTCCAGCGCTACCGGTTTGCCGACTTCCTCGAGCAGTGGATGGGTCGACTCAGTGGCTACGCCGACGAGGGCGCCGAGCTCAAGGACGTCCTGGAGATCACCGCACAGCTGAAGTGGATGTACGAGGCGCGGGCGAAGTTGGTCGCCATCAACGCCGAGCCGACGCGCGGCGGCGGCTCAGGCGAGCCGGTCGAGCCGCAGGCATTCATCCAGGACATGGTCCGCCGCGGAGCCCCGGACCCGGAAGAGTTGTACGGCGGGGGGAACGGGCGCCGTTGACCACCTTCCTCGACCTCGATGACCTCGCCAGCATCGAGTTCCCACCCGGCTGGGACCGCACCGAGATCCTGCGCCCGCTCAACACGCAGGCGTGGCGCAGGATTCGGCGTAAGCGCCTGGAACTCACCTACTCCTCACCGCTGCGCTTCGCGCTGACCTACATGCCGCACCGGTTGCAGCATCCCGACACCGGCGCGATCAGCTTCATCCAGATGCACATGGACATGTGCGTATGCGGTCGCTGCTGGATGAACCCCGGCGAGCAGCTGTGCTCGTTCGTCGGTCCGCGGGGTAGCGGGAAGACCACCTGGCCGTTCCAGATCCTTCCCCCCTGGGCGCTCGGCCATGGGCACAGCAGCAACTTCCTGGCCTTCTCCTACACCGCCCAGCAGGCCCGCAACACGCACCTGAAGAACCTGCTGAACGAGCTGAAGACCAACGAGCTGCTGCGCCACGACTTCCCCGGCCTGATCCCCAAGCGCGGCCAGTCCTCGATCGACCGCATCGTGTTGGAGAACGGCGCCACCCTGGCCGCGTTCGGCATGATGGAGACGAGCCTGGGCTGGCAGGACGTGCAGGGCCGGCGCCCGCGCATCATGGTCGGGGATGACCTGGAGCCCGCGGAGGCGAAGAACACCCTGGACGAGGTGGATCGCAACAAGTCACGCCTGCTGCACAGCGTCATCCCGATGGGCAACCGGCGCGCGGTGATCTGGGTAACCGGCACGACGCCCTCGCATGACTCGCTGATCCACCAGTTCGTGCATGCGGCCAAGGGGCGCCCGCAGGGTGACTGGGTGCGCCGCGCGGGCTTCGAGCCCCATCACTACCCGGCACTGGACGAGAACGACGAGTCCTGGTGGCCGCAGCAGTGGTCCACCGAGACCCTGCGTGCGATGCGCGACGCCGACCCCTACGGCTTCGACCTGAACTACCAGAACGACCCGCGTCCACCGAGCGAGCAGAGCTTCTGGACGCCGGAGCTGTTCCGCTACGACCCGTACTGGACGGCCACCGAGCGGGTGCTGCACGTCGACCTGGCCGAGTCGACCGGGCCGGACTCGGACTACACCGCCCTGGCGCTGGTCAGCCGCAAGGGCTCGGCCGCCTGTCTGGAGCGCGGTGACTTCGGTCGCTGGACCGACCCGGAGATCCGCGAGCGGATCCACGACTTCTGCGCCCCGTTCGGCCGCCACAAGCCGCACATCGTCGCCGAGGGGAAGCCCAACCGGGTCGACAGTCTCGCGCCGTGGCCGGAGGGCGTGACCTACGAGATGGTGCACGCCACCGACCCGAAGCCCGTACGGATCCGTCGCGGCCATGCGCAGTACCACCGCCGCGCAGTGTGGCACCTCTACAAGCCCGGCGAGTCCGAGGAGTTCGATCGCTTCATTGCCGAGCTATTGCGCTACCCCCGCTCCAAGCACGATGACGTGCCCGATGCCCTGTCGGGCGCGCTGGCCTGGGCGTTCCCGCTGAGGAAAGGCTGATCCCGTATGACCACCTTCGAGGTCGGCACCGCCTTCGGCGCAGGCATGGCCCGCGAGCGGGACCTGCTCCCCGAGCGCGACAGCTGGACCCGCGAGCAGTGGCTACAGCGCAAGGTCTTCCTCGAGGACCTGATCGACGAAGAGCTCGCCGAGTGCGATGTCGACGACGCCGAGGTGGCCCGCCTCAAGGGCAGGCTGGCCATCGTGTGCCTGGAAGGCCAGACGAGGTTCGGCCGATGATCCTGACCGAGAAGCCCCAGGTGATCTGCCACCGCGGGCGCTACCACGTGAAGGTCGTGCACACGACCGGCGTTCACTTCGAAACCTGGCGCACGCATCTATCGGCCATGAACTGCGCCCTGGCCATCGCGCGCACGTCGCCGAACAACTGGCCGCTACCCGACCCGATGGATGGATCATGGAAAGCATACTGACCGTACTGTTCTTCATACTGGGCAACGGCGCGATGCTCTGGGCGATCTTGGAGCTGCGCGAGCGCTACGAGATTCGCCGCGACGAGAAGCGCGGCGAGCGTGAGGCCTACGACGGCATGCTGCGCGTGCGCTACCAGCAGGCCAGGGAGACGATGGAGCGGCGGGAGCGCGAGGCGGAGGCTCCTACGGACCCCACGCCCACCCCTGACCCCATCGAAGAGGCTGACCAGGCCTGGCCCTATGACGAGAAGCGTTGACCGCCCGCTTCCTGCTCGTCCTCGTGGCCGTCCTCCAGGTCATCTGGCTCGGCGAGACCTGGTGGTGGACGGTGGCCACGATGGTGGCGGGCGTGTTCGCGATCGAGTGGCTACGGCCCGAAGAGCACTGCCGCTGCGGCGCCACCGAAGATGATCACGCTGATCAGGACGAGTGCCCCGGCGGCGCTCAGTAGGAGTTCTTCGTGCAGGCCCAGCGGCGGCAGCGTTGATCGGAGCTGACGTCGCGGGACACAGGGTCGGGAGCGGTGTGTCACCGCCTGAAACCTACCGGTTGCCCTGTTGTGACGACAACATGGTCGCTACCCTGAGCCTTCCGCGCAGCCCCTACCTACTCCCCTCTCTCGAGTAGCCCCCGGGGGCTGCGCGGTCCACAACGCAGAAAAGACGCCCCACCTCGCCGCGTAGCGAGGTGGGGCGTCCCCGTGGGGGAGCGGGGTCTCGGTGTCGAGCTACACCCGGTTGGACTTCTTGGCATACCCCGCCAGGAAGGCGAGTACGGGCGGGATCGCAGCGATGGTGATGAACCGCAGCGCCGGGGGCCAGGGCGCGAGGATGTCGGGGCGTTCGGCGACGGCGTTGGCCACCGCGTAGGCCACGTCGGCGAGCAGGGCCACCGCCGCGGTGACGACGACCTTGATCTCGATGGTCTTCGCCGGATCGGCCGGTGGCGTTACGGGCTCGGGGTCGGAATCGGAGAGTTCGTGGCGGCCCATCACATTCCCAACGCCTTTCTCGTCATGGCGCCGACAACTCCGTCGACGGCCAACCCCGATCGCCGCTGGAACTCCTTGACCGCAGCCAGGGTCTTGTCGCCGAAGTAGTCGGTGACCGGCGACCAGTGCGCGTAGAGCGGGTAGCGGGTGGTCAGGATCGACTGCAGGCGCAGCACGTCGGGATGGCGCATGCCGTAGCGCAGCACCACTCCGCTCGGCGCCGGCGCGGCCCGGTCAAGCACCCAGACCCTGGTGTCGTCGCAGGCGGGGTCGGCGACGACGGACAGGTGCACGTGGTGGGTGTGCGGGTTGGTCCCGTCATAAGGCTGCCAGGTCCACGGGTCGAGCATGGGTCGGGTGTCGAGGATCCGCCGGTTCCAGATCAGGTACTTGATCCGCGGATCACGGAAGCGCACCAGGGTGTCGGCCAGCCACTGGCCGTCCAGCCCGCCCGCTGGGTCGTGGGTGAAGTCCCGTGCGGTGACGATCCCCGGGCCGTACCAGGGGTTGTGGTCACTGTCGCGGGTGGCGTGCGCGGCATCGCCGATTCCGCCGTCGCTGGCCCTGGACCGGTTCGGGGCCAGTGCGTTGAGCTGGCCGAGCAGCACATCGAGCGATCGAGCGACGCGCCAGGTCACGGTGCCTCCCGTTAAGCTCGTCAGGTGATGTGGCTGGAGTTCGCCGGGGTCGTGGTCGCCGCCGCCGTAGGTGTTGGACTCGCGCACCTTTGTC
>Ga0247820_10001365_pt1 | contig 13744 bp, 12 predicted proteins | sample 13C_Glucose_Day1_2_FD_192480 | JGI IMG/M metagenome (GOLD analysis project Ga0247820, IMG submission 192480) | Soil microbial communities from agricultural site in Penn Yan, New York, United States - 13C_Glucose_Day14 | ecosystem: Environmental > Terrestrial > Soil > Agricultural land | place...
GAACCAGAGTGCCGTGGTGACCGACGAGAACAGCACCCACGACAGTACCTGCATGTCCAGTTGCAGGCTGGGGGCGGCGAGCGAGATGAGCGACACCAGCACGGCACCGATGCCGAACCAGATGATGAAGAACGTGGGCAGGACCAGTTCGAGCAGGATCAGCGCGATGCCGAAGACCAGCCAGATCCACCATTGCATTTCCATATGGTTGACGCTTTCCGGAGGGGAGGGGGGTTGAGTTTAAGACTGACGACAGGCCAACGGCCATATGAATGTATCTGGTCACAGCGCAGCGATGGTCGATAGCCACTGTCGGAATATGGAAAGGGTTACGTCTTTTACCCTGGCATGGCCAGCCAATCCTCAACCCGCAACCCCGGAACGCGCATGAACTCTCGCAGGTTGTTTGTTACCAAGGTAAGCCCCCGCGCGCGGGCATGCCCGGCAATCAACTGATCGAAAGGACCGATGGGCGTACCGGCCTTTGCCAGTTCTGAGCGAAGCTGCCCGCTGTGTTCTGCTGCATGGCTGTCATAGTCGAGTACTTCAAGACGCGCTACGAAACCCTCCACAATCGAGAGATTTCGTGCAGGAGCGGCCGATTTCTCTGCACCGTAAACAAGCTCCATCAGTGTGACGGTGCTGATTGCCAGCTGACCATGGTGGCGGTTGAACGCTTCACGAACTACCTGGGGTTTGTTCTTGATCGTGAAGATGCAGATATTCGTATCGAGCATGTACTTGAGCATTAAAACCCTTCACGTTCCTGGTCGGCAGGTTGGTCGCGGCTGGCCATGAAGTCCGGGCTCGCATCTTCGCCGTCAAACCAGCTATCCCATGATTCACCAGCGGGAGTGATGATGCGGGTTCGACCCACTGCAACAATGTCCACGCGGGTCACCTCTTCGGGAAATGCGACAGATTTCGGCAAGCGGATGGCCTGGCTACGATTGCTTTTGAAGACAGCACCTTGCTCCATGATGGGTCTCCCTGGAAGCGGCAAACTGTGACTGAAGTTTAAATTCCGCAAGGTATATGTCAATGGGATATACGTTGCCAAAGGCTGCCAGTCATAGATGCAGGGCGCTGAGCAACAGGCAGTACCGGGTGAACTCAGCATCGACCTGTGGGAGTGTGGGGCGCTTCAGAATGAGTACTGGAACCCCCAGCTCCCGCGCCACCTCAAGCTTGGGCTCGGTCGCCACGCTGCCGCTGTTCTTGCTGACCAGCACATCGATATCGCGCCGTGCGAACAGCACCCGCTCATCGTCAAGGTGAAACGGCCCCCGCGCACCGATCACTTCGCAGCGATCATTACCAGGGCAGGCCTGCAACGCCCTGAGGGTCCAGAACTGCTCTGGCGGAATCTCGTCCAGATGCTGCAGCGGCTCGCGCCCCAACGTGAACAGCGGCCTGCGGAACGGCTTGAGCGCTTCGATCAGCCCGGCCCAGTCTTGCACTTCTCGCCAATCGTCACCCTCCTGGGCCTGCCATGCCGGGCGCCGCAAGGCCCAGCACGGGATGCCCACGGCCCGTGCGGCGGCGGCAGCATTGTGGCTGATCTGCGCGGCATAGGGGTGGGTGGCGTCTATCAGCAGGGTGATACCCGCCTCGCGCAGGTAGGCGGCCAGGCCTTCGACCCCGCCATAGCCGCCGACCCGCACCTGGCAGGCCAGGCCCTGCGGCACCCGGCCGATGCCAGCCAGGCTGTAGACATGCTCCGGGCCAAGCTGACGGGCGATGGCCAGTGCCTCGGTGACACCGCCCAGCAGCAGGATGCGCCGGTTCATTGCATACCTGCCTTGCCGACGATGCCGCCCTGGCGGTCGATGGCGAACACTTCCACCTGCACCTGTGCGGGCACCACGCTGCGGGCGAACGCCAGGGCATGGGCGCAGACCGCGTCGCCCAGGGCGATGCCGGCCGCGTGTGCCAGGGCCAGGGCTTGCTGGCTGGTGTTGGCGGCCATGATCGCTGCCTGCAGGTCGGCATCGGCGCCGATGTCCGCTGCCCAGCCGGCCAGTTGCGGCAGGTCGATGCTCGAGTGGCGGCTGTGAAGGTCCATGTGCCCGGCGGCCAGCTTGCTGATCTTGCCAAAGCCACCGCACAGTGACAGGCGTGGCACCGGCACCTTGCGCAGGTGCTTGAGCACCGCGCCGACAAAGTCGCCCATTTCGATCAGGGCAATTTCCGGGAGGCCGTAGACGCGGCGCATGGTGTCTTCGCTGGCATTGCCGGTGCAGGCGGCAATATGGGTATAGCCATTGGTGTGGGCGACATCGATGCCCTGGTGGATGGAGGCGATGTAGGCCGCGCAGGAGAAAGGCCGCACGATGCCGCTGGTACCAAGAATCGACAGCCCGCCGAGGATGCCCAGGCGCGGGTTCATGGTCTTGAGTGCCAGTTGCTCGCCGCCCTTTACGTTGACCGTGACCTCGAAGCCGCCGCGGTAGGCGCAGTCGTCGGCCAGTTGTTGCAGGTGTTCACTGATCATGCGTCGCGGTACCGGGTTGATCGCCGGCTCGCCCACGGCGAGTACCAGCCCGGGGCGGGTGACCGTGCCGACACCCACGCCCGCGACAAAGCGTATGCCCGGCTCGTCCTGCAAACGCACCTGGCTGTAGAGCAGCGCGCCATGGGTGACATCGGGGTCGTCGCCAGCATCCTTGAGTGTGCCGGCTTCGGCGCGCTCGTCCTCGCGGCGGCAGAATTCCAGGCGCATCTGCACCACCTTGCCCTTGGGCAAGGTGATGCTCACGGCGTCAGTGCTCACACCGGTGAGCAGCAGGCGCGCTGCCGCCAGGCTGGTGGCAGTGGCGCAGCTGCCAGTGGTCAGGCCGCTGCGCAGTGGCGCCGGCTGTTCGCGGGTTTCTTCACGCATCGTGAGGCTTCACCACGTCGAGCAAGGTGATCGGCAATGCCTGGCGCCAAGTGTCGAAGGCGCCCAATGGCTGGGCCTGGGCGACATGGATACGCGTCAGGTCACCGCCATGCTGTTGGCGAAAGTGCGCCAGTGCCAGTTCGCTTTGCAGGGTCACGGCATTGGCCACCAATCGCCCTCCGGGGCGGAGCCGCTCCCAACACAACGGCAACACGCCTTCACGGGTGACGCCACCGCCGATGAAGATCGCATCCGGGCGCTCCAGCTCGGCCAAGGCCTGCGGTGCTTTGCCGCGCACCAGTTGCAGGCCGGGAACGCCAAGGGCATCACGGTTGTACTCGATGAAGCCCTGGCGGCCCTCGTCGGCTTCGATTGCCAGTGTTCGGCAGGCGGGGTGGGCGCGCATCCACTCGATGCCGATCGAGCCACAGCCTGCGCCCACGTCCCACAGCAACTCGCCTGGTTGGGGGGCCAGACGGGCCAGGGTGATGGCCCGTACGTCACGTTTGGTCAGCTGGCCGTCATGACGGAAAGCATCGTCCGGCAGGCCGGCTGCGCGTGACAGTCGCGGAGCGTCGGCATTGGCCTGGCACTCGATGGCAACCAGGTTCAGCGCGGCGACCTGAGGCTGGGCCCAGTCATCGGCGATGCCCGCCAAGTGGCGTTCGGCAGGGCCGCCGAGGTGCTCGAACACCTGCAGGCGGCTTTGCCCGAAACCGCGCTCGCGCAGCAGGGCGGCAATGGCTGCCGGGCTATCACCGTCGTTGCTCAGCACCAGCAGGCGCATGCCGCTGTAAAGGTGGGCGTTGAGAGAGGCCAGGGGGCGTGCGACCAAAGACACCACCTGCACGTCCTGCAGCGGCCAGCCAAGGCGGGCGGCGGCCAAGGCGCAGGAGGAGGGCATCGACAGTACCTGCAGCTCTTGGGCCGGCACCTGCCGCGCCAGGCTGGCGCCGACGCCGTAGAACATGGGGTCGCCGCTGGCCAGCACGCACACCTGCTCACCGCGCCGAGCCAGTACCGGGGCGAGCGAGAACGGGCTCGGCCAATCCTCCCGGGCGGCGCTAACGCAGCGCGGCAGCAGGGCCAGCTGACGTGGGCTGCCGATGATCCGCGAAGCGCCGAGCAGGGCGCGTCGGGCCTGTTTGCCCAGGCCGCTGAAGCCGTCTTCGCCGATGCCTACTACTGTCAGCCAGGGTGTCATGTGTTTCTGATCCGCCATTTTTGGGGGCGCGTCGCCCCGCCTCAGCCGGCAAAGGGGGCGACGCGGTGGTGAATTTCTGTTCAATCGCCAGCGAAGCTCGACCACCGGCTTTTCATGCCGCCGGACAAAGCAGGCATAATACCGCGCCTTCTACACTCAAGCGCATTTTCAGCGATTGCCGGACGTCCCTTTGAAGCAGGTCCATACCCCACCCGTATCGCCCCGTCCCTCGGCTTGCCCGGGGTTGTGGCGCATCGTCAGCGCCCTTGATGGCGGTATCTGCCGAATCAAGCTGCCCGGTGGGCTGTTGCTGGCCGATCAGGCCGATGCCGTGGCGGCGGCTGCGGAGCGTTTCGCCGGTGGCGTGATCGAGGCGACCAACCGCGGCAACCTGCAGATCCGTGGCATTGGCGACGATCACGCCGGCCTGATCGAAAGCCTGCTGGCAGCAGGCCTGGGCCCACGCGACGCTGCCAGTGACGATGTGCGCAACCTGATGCTCAGCCCCTTGGCCGGGCACGACCCCTTGATGGTGCTGGATGTTCGTCCCCTGGCCGAACACATCCTCGACATGCTGCAAGGCACACCGCGCTTTCACCAGTTATCGGCCAAGTTCGCGGTGCAACTGGACGGCGGCGAAGCCCTGGCGATGCTCGAGCATCCACACGATCTGTGGCTTTCAGCATTACGACTCGAGCAACGCACCTGGCTGGCGTTCGGCCTGGCCGGTTGCCCGGCTGACGGCCAGGTGCTGGGCGCGGTGCCGGTGGAGCAGGGGCTGGCGCTGGTGCGCGCAGTGCTTGAGCGCTTCCTCGACCTGGCCAGCCCGGACCAGGCGCGCATGCGCCAGTTGCTTGAAAACTGCTCAGTGGAGCGATTCATCGAGGGGCTAGGGCTGGCGATCCGCCGGGATGATGCCGTGCTCGATTGGCGCCGCAAAGCGGGCAACAGCCCATGGCTGGGTGCCGTTGAGCAGCTGCAGGGCATGGCCCTGGGCGTTGCCCCGCCGCTTGGCAGGCTCAGCGCCGACATGCTGCGCGGTGCGGCGCGAATCGCACGTGAACACGGCGATGGCAGCCTGCGCCTGAGCCCCTGGCAGAGCCTGATGCTGACCTCTGTGGCTGGCGTGAGCATCGCCCCGGCGCAACGTGAGTTGTCGGCCCTGGGCCTGCTCTGCCACAGCCACGAGCCCTTGGCCCGCATGGTTGCCTGCACCGGCGCCAGCGGCTGCGCCAAGGCGCACGGCGAAACCAAGGCCGATGCCGTGGCTCTGGCAGCCCTGTTGCCCGCTGGCGCCCCTGCCAGTGTGCACCTGTCTGGTTGCCCCCGATCCTGCGCCGTGGCCCATGTCGCCCCGGCCACACTGCTGGCCCGCTCGCCGGGCCGCTATGACCTCTATTTGCGTGACGCGCGCCTGCCGGGCTTTGGTGCCCTGCGCGCCGCCAACCTCACCTTGAACGAAGCAGGCGCCATGCTCGACCTGCCGACGGAGCACCTTGATGATTGATTACATCCGCGATGGTCAGGAGATCTATCGCAATTCCTTCCGGATCATCCGTGAGGAGGCCCGGCTCGAGCGGATCCCCGCAGACCTCGAGAAACTCGCCGTACGTGTGATCCATGCCTGTGGCATGGTCGAGGCCATCGACGGCCTGCAGTTCTCCGAAGGTGCCGGCCGCGCCGGGCGCGAGGCCCTGGCCAACGGCGCGCCGATCCTCTGCGATGCGCACATGGTCGCCGAAGGCATCACCCGTGCACGCCTGCCCGCCGATAACAAGGTGATCTGCACCCTGCGCGACCCGAGTGTTCCGGCCCTGGCCAAAGATGCCGGCAATACCCGCTCGGCTGTGGCTCTGGAGCTGTGGCGGCCCTATCTGGAGGGTAGCGTGGTGGTGATCGGCAACGCGCCGACCGCTCTGTTCTACTTGCTGGAAATGATCGATGCCGGTGCACCAAAGCCTGCGCTGATCCTCGGTTTCCCGGTTGGCTTCGTCGGTGCGGCGGAGTCCAAGGCCATGCTTGCCGCCGACAGCCGGGGCATCCCGTTCGTGATCATGCAGGGCCGCCTGGGCGGTAGTGCGATGGCTGCTGCCGCGGTCAATGCCCTCGCCACGGAGGTGGAATGATGGCGCCGCGTGGACGTCTGCTGGGCCTGGGCGTAGGCCCTGGCGACCCTGAGCTGATTACGCTCAAGGCCCTGCGCTTGCTGCGCGAGGCCCCGGTGGTCGCCTACTTCGTGGCCAAGGGCAAGCGTGGCAATGCCTTCGGCATCATCGAGTCGCATCTGCAGCCAGCGCAAACGCTGCTGCCGCTGGTCTATCCGGTGACCACCGAGGCGTTGCCGGCGCCGTTGTCGTACGAGCAGGTCATCAGCGATTTTTATGACGAGGCCAGCGTGCAGGTGGCCGAGCACCTCGATGCCGGCCGCGATGTCGCGGTGATCTGTGAGGGCGACCCGTTCTTTTACGGCTCCTACATGTACCTGCATGACCGTCTGGCGCAGCGCTATGACGCGCAAGTGATCCCTGGTGTCTGCTCGATGCTGGGAGGCGCGTCGGTACTGGGTGCCCCCCTGGTTTACCGCAACCAGAGCCTGTCGGTGCTGTCGGGCGTGCTGCCGGCCGAAGAACTCAAGCGGCGCCTGGCCGATGCCGATGCGGCAGTGATCATGAAGCTGGGCCGCAACTTCCCCAAAGTGCGCCAGGTGCTGGGCGAACTGGGCCTGGACAGGCGTGCGCTATACGTTGAGCGGGCGACCATGGCAAATCAGAAAATCGTCGCGCTGGACCAGGTGGACCCACAGTCATCACCGTACTTCTCGCTGATCATCGTGCCGGGTGAAAAATGGCAGGGATGAGCATGCACAAGGCACCGGCAATCATCGTGCTCGGCGCTGGCAGCGTGGCCACCGCGCGGCGCATTCAGCAGCATTATCCACAGGCGACGATCCATGGCCTGAGCGGCCGGGTCGAGCTGGCCGACCAGTATTACGAGGCATTTGGCGACACGCTGCGCGCCCTTTATCTGCAAGACACGCCGATCATAGCCCTGTGTGCGGCGGGTATCGTCATCCGTAGCCTGGCCAGCCTGCTTTGCGAGAAAGGCGCAGAGCCGCCGGTGCTGGCGGTTGCCGAGGACGGCAGTGCGGTAGTGCCGCTGCTTGGCGGGCTGAGCGGCGTCAATGTCATGGCTCGCGAGATCGGTGAGGCGCTGGGCGTGGCGGCGGCGATCACCACCAGCGGCGAGCTGCGTTTCGGCACCTGCCTGTTGAACCCACCCGAGGGCTACGCCCTGGCGGATATCGAACAGGGCAAGCGTTTCGTTTCCGATCTGCTGGCGGGGGAGGCCGTACGTATCGAGGGCGATGCGCCTTGGCTGGCTCAGGCCCAATTGCCGGCCAGTGAAGCCGCCATGCGCACCATTCATGTGGGATGCACTGCGCGCCCGGCCAGCCGTGACGAGTTGCTGATCCACCCCCGTTCGGTGGTGGTTGTGGTGGATGCGGGCGGTCCTGATCTGGTTGAACGCGTCAGCGATGCCCTGCGTGAAGCGGGCATCGCCGAGCAGTCACTGGCGTGCCTGCTGGTTGCCGAACAGGCCATGGCCGAACCGTCCTTGCAGGCAGCGGCCAAGGTGCTGGGTGTCGCACTGCGTTTTGCTGCCAAAGAAAGCACTCTTGTCAGCATGGCCGCCGAAGCACTGCCGGATGCGCGTCTGATCGAGCAGACGGGCCTGGTCATTGCGCTGTCACCAGCGCCTGTCAAGGCCAACCACCTGGGCCGCAGGCGTGGTCGCTTGGCCGTCATCGGCCTTGGCCCTGGCGCCGCCGAGTTGATGGTGCCGGCGGTCAAAGCCGAGCTGGCGCGCGCCGAGGATATTCTCGGTTACGAAACCTACGTGCGCATGGCCGGGCCGTTCCGCGACGACCAGGTGCAACATTGCACCGACAATCGTGAAGAAATGCAGCGCGCGCGTCATGCTTTCGAGCTCGCCGCACAAGGACGCTCGGTGGTGGTGGTTTCTTCGGGTGACCCGGGGGTATTCGCCATGGCTGCAGCCGTGCTGGAAGCGCTGCACGGGTCCACTGACCCCGCTTGGCATCGTGTCGATCTGGAAATCCTGCCGGGGGTTTCGGCCTCGCTGGCCACTGCCGCTCAAGCGGGCGCGCCGCTGGGGCATGACTTCTGCGTGATGTCGCTATCGGACAACCTCAAACCGTGGTCGACCATTGAGCATCGGCTGGACCTGGCGGCCCAGGCCGACCTGGTGCTGGCCTTCTACAACCCGATCTCGCGTTCGCGCCCCTGGCAGCTTGGGCGCGCGCTGGAGATCGTGCGCCAGCACCGGGATGGTAATACACCCGTGGTGCTTGGGCGTGACATCGGCAGGCCGGGGCAGACGCTCAGGGTGGTCACCCTCGCCGAGCTGACGCCAGAGATGGTCGACATGCGTACCATGGTCCTGGTCGGTTCTTCCACGACCTGCACCTTTGCCCGTGCCGAGGGTGGGCAGTGGGTCTATACCCCGCGCTGGTATCCTGTTGCGCCCTGAGTCGCAGGGCTAGCCGACCAGGTAGCCCCTGATGCCGGTGAAGATGATCTGCGCCGCCAAGGCGCAGACAAACAGCCCCATCAGGCGGCTGACGATCTGCAGGCCTTGATCGCCGAGAATGCGCTCGATCCCGTGCGACAGATACAGCACCAGGCCCACGGTGAAGCTGGCCAGCGCGATACTGACGATGGCCAGCAACTTGTCGTCCCAGTGCGGCTGGCTGACGCCCATCACCAGCAGGGCGCCGATGGTGCCCGGGCCTACGGTGAGCGGGATGGTCAGCGGTACGATGGTCACGTCCTGCTGCACGTTGTCGGCCTGCACGGCCGGTTTGCCCTGGGCCATGCCTAAGGCAGAGATGAACAGCACGCTGCCGGCGCCGATGCGGAAGGCATCGGCCGTGATGCCGAAGATGCCGAAGATCGCCCGCCCGAAAAGGTACAGCAACACGCTGGCGACCAATGCGGCGAAGGCAACCTTCCAGGCCAGCTGTTTGCGCTCCTTGCTGGAGTGGCCACGGGTCAGGCTGATGAGCACGACAGCACGAAGAACGGGCTGTAGAGCACCAGCATCTTCAGGTAGACACTGAACAACTCATGAAGCATGAGGGTGAGTCCTTTGTAGGAGCGGCCTTGTGTCGCGAAAGGGCTGCGCAGCAGCCCCCGTTCCGTGTGGTGCTGCTGAAATTCTGGGGCTGCTGCGCAGCCCTTTCGCGACACAAGGCCGCTCCTACAGCGCTTAATCGGCTACGAAGTATGCAGCGGATCGGTCTTGGCTTCCCGCTGGTTTGCCCAATACTGGATCAACTCGCGCAATTGCGACAGCTCCACCGGCTTGGCCATGTGCCCATCCATGCCGGCCAGCCGCGCGCGCTCTTTGTGTTCGGCCAGGATGTGCGCGGTCAGTGCCACCACCGGGGTGCGCTGGCGCTGGTTGGCGACTTCCCAGGCGCGCAGTTGCTGGGTGGCAGAGAAGCCGTCCAGCACCGGCATTTCACAATCCATCAGCACCAGGTCATAACGCTGGGCCTTCATGGCTTGCAGGGCTTCCTCGCCATTGCTGGCGGTGTCCGGTTCGAGGTTGAGTTTGCCCAGCATGCCGCGGATCACCTTGGTCGAGATGCTGTTGTCCTCGGCGACCAGCACGCGAAAGTCGCCCGGCAGCTCGTGGGTGGGCGGTGTGCCTGGCAAGGGCATCGGCACGGTTTGTTCGCGGCCGCGCTGGGCCAGCTCTTCGGCCAGGGTGGTCTTGAGCGTGTAGCCGGCCACCGGTTTGGCCAGGATGCGCTTGACCCCGGCATTGCGGGCAATGACCTTGCTCGGTGCGTTGCTGATACCGGTGAGCATCACCACGAGGATGTCGTGGTTCAGGCTTGGGTCTTCCTTGATCTTGGCCGCCAGTTGCATGCCGGTCATGCCCGGCATGTTCTGGTCCAGCAAGACCGCATCGAAATAGTCACGCAGGTGCGCCTTGGTCCGTAGCAGGGCCAGGGCCTCCTTGCCCGAGGGTACGGCACTCACGTTCATGCCCCAGGCGCTGCACTGCTGCACCAGCACCTTGCGACAGGTGTCGTTGTCGTCCACCACCAGCACTCGGGCGTCGCGCAATGGGCTGTCGAGGTCGGCCAGGGGTTGCTCCAGGCGGGAGGGGTCGAGCGGCAGGGTCAGCCACAGGGTGTTGCCCATGCTGGTGCTGCTCTTGATGCCGAATTCGCCTTGCATAAGGCCGATCAGTTGCTTGGCGATGATCAGCCCAAGGTGGCCGCCAAGCTTGTTGCTGGAAAGGAAGTGATGGCTGTGCAGCTCTGCCTGCAGCAGGGCTTCGCGCTCGGCCGCAGGCAGCGGCTCGCCGCTGTCCTGCACGGCGATACGCAGGCGCGGCACCTCGCCGCGCTGGTCCAGTGCAACGACCAGGAGGATTTCGCCCTGGTCGGTGTTTTTCAGGGCGTTTTCCAGCAGGCTGGAGAGAGCCTGGCGCAGGCGCGTAGGGTCACCGCTAATGACCCGTGGCACTTGCGGCTGGGTGAAGCTGATCAGCTCGATGTTCTGTTGTTCGGCCTTGGCGCGGAAGATATTCAGGCAATCTTCGATCAGGGCATTGAGGTCGAATTGCACATCGTCCAGTTCGATCTGCCGCGACTCGAGCTTGGAAATGTCGAGAATCTCGTTGATCAGTGTGAGCAGTTCGTTGCCGGCGCTGTGGATGGTCTGCACGTAGTCACGCTGCTTGACCGACAGCGGCGTGCCCAGCAGCAGTTCGGTCATGCCCAGCACGCCGTTCATGGGTGTGCGGATTTCATGGCTGATCTTGGCCAGGAACTCGGCCTTGGCATTGATTTCGGCATCACTGGCCGCCAGTGCACGGCTGGCGCTGAAGCGCTCTTCGCTCATCCGCCGCAGGCGCTCGCTGACCGCAAGGTTGAGCAGCAGGCCGCTGGCCACCGTCAAACCGAGCAGAATGCACAGCAGCCAAGGCGTCGAGGTGCGGGTCAGACCGAGCAGGGCCGGCAGCAGCACCAGCCCGCCCAGGTTGAACACCACCATGGCCAGGCTGAACAGGCGTGCCGGCGCATAACCTTTGTACCAGTGGTAGCTGCTGACCAGCAGCATGCTCACACTGCCCAGGGCCAGCAGGGCGTAGGTCATCAGGTTGAGTGGAAGGGTATCCACGAACAGCAGGATCAGGCCGCTGACTCCGGCCACCAGCATTTCGCCTTGCAACAAGCGATTGAGCTGCGGGGAACTGCAGCGCGAGAAGAAGTGCTGGGTGAAATAGAGCCCCGCGAGGCCCGCCAGCACCAGGGTCAGATAGGCGGCCGGGGTTTGCGCACTGTGCCACAGGTGCCACCAGGGGCCGCTGAGGTTGAGCAGGATCAGGCCGCTGAGCAGCATCAGCCCGTGGTACAGCGCAAGGATCAGGGTGGTGCTGGAGCGGGTGTACAGAAAGCGGATCAGGTTGTGCAGGATGAGCATGACCAGGCCGCCGAAGAGCATGCCGAACAGCAACGGCTGGCCATGGTTTGAAGCGGCGACTGCCGCAGGCTCCAGGCTGATGGCCGGGCGCAGTTGATGCTCGGAAACCAGGCGCAGGTAGATGTCCACCGCTTTCGGGCTGTTTGGCAAGGGCAAAACGTGATCGCTGCCGCGCAGGGTCGGGCTGGCGTTGCCGGCCTGGCGCCCGTGGTGCAGCTGGCGTAGCAGCCTGTCGCCGTCGAGGGCGTAGAGGTCCAGACGCGAAAGGTCCGGGGCAAAGACCCGCAGCAGTTGCTCCTGGTCACCTGGTTCGAGGCGATAGTGTAGCCACAGGGCCTGTTGCGACGGCGCGGCATCTAGGTCGCTCAGGGTAGTAGGGCTGAACTGGTTGCGATAGCGATCCGAGCGGACGTCGCTCAATTGCAGGTTGGCTTGTACGTCGAGCAAAACGGACCAGCCTCCGCCTTGGTCGGCCGAAGCCGGGAGCAGGCAGAGCAGGGTCAGCAAGCTGACGATCAGAGCTGTGGCAATCCGAAGCCGACGCACTACGAGATCCCTTCCTAGCTGATGTGCCGTGTAGTAACTATGCGCGGCGCGCCAAGTCGAAGGCAAGGCCCCGATGGGGCCCTGTCGACGAGCCGAAGGCCGCATGCGCAGGACGCTGCGGCTATCCGGTAAGGTTATTGCTGATGTTCACCGCGCTCGCGGGCGATAGCCCGGTAGCCGATGTCGGTACGGTAGAAGCTACCGTTCCAGGTGACTTCCTTGGCCAGGCGGTAAGCCTGCTGCTGGGCATCGGCAACTGTGCTGCCCATGGCCGTGGCGCAGAGCACGCGGCCACCGTTGGTCACTACCTGGCCGTCCTTGAGCGAAGTACCGGCATGGAACACCTTGCCTTCGATCTTGGCTGCGGCCTCCAGGCCGCTGATTGCGTCGCCCTTGGCGTAGTCGCCGGGGTAACCGCCGGCGGCCAGCACCACACCCAGGCTTGGGCGTGGGTCCCACTGCGCTTCGACCTTGTCCAGCGCCTTGGCGAAAGCGGCTTCGATCAACAGCACCAGGCTCGATTCCAGGCGCAGCATGACCGGCTGGGTTTCCGGGTCGCCAAAGCGGCAGTTGAACTCGATGACCTTGGGGTTGCCTGCCTTGTCGATCATCAGGCCGGCATACAGGAAGCCGGTGTACACGTTGCCTTCCTCGGCCATGCCGCGCACGGTCGGCCAGATCACCTGGTCCATCACGCGCTGGTGTACATCGGCGGTAACGACCGGGGCTGGGGAGTAGGCACCCATGCCGCCAGTGTTCGGGCCGGTGTCCTGGTCACCCACGCGCTTGTGGTCCTGGCTGGTGGCCATTGGCAGCACGTTGTGGCCGTCGACCATTACGATGAAGCTGGCTTCCTCGCCGTCGAGGAACTCTTCGATCACCACGCGCGAACCGGCTTCGCCAAAGGCGTTGCCCGCGAGCATGTCACGCACGGCGGCTTCGGCTTCTTCCAGGGTCATGGCGACGATCACGCCTTTGCCCGCAGCCAGGCCGTCGGCCTTGATCACGATCGGCGCGCCTTTTTCCTGCAGGTAGGCCAGGGCCGGCTCGATCTCGGTGAAGTTCTGGTAGTCGGCGGTCGGGATCTTGTGGCGAGCCAGGAAGTCCTTGGTGAATGCCTTGGAACCTTCCAGCTGGGCCGCGCCCTTGGTCGGGCCGAAGCAGTCCAGGCCGCGGCTGCGGAACAGGTCGACCACACCGATGACCAGCGGCGCCTCGGGGCCCACGATGGTCAGGTCGACGTTCTTCTCGGCGAAGTCTGCCAGTTGCTCAAGGGCAGTGACGTCGATGGCAACGTTCTCGCACTTGGCTTCAATGGCGGTACCGGCGTTGCCGGGGGCGACGAATACTTTCTCGACGCGTGGGTCCTGGGCGACTTTCCAGGCCAGGGCGTGCTCACGGCCGCCGCTGCCGATGATCAAAACTTTCATTACAGGCTCCTTCGGAGAAGCTGCAAGCTGCAAGCGTCAAGAAAAAGCGGTTCGTGCTGATCCTTGTAAATGCTCACAACTCAGGGATTCAAGGGGCTGTGGCTGCAAGCGGGAGCAACTTGGCCTGCTCTTGCTTGCAGCTTCCAGCTTAAAAGCTTGC
>Ga0247820_10001368_pt1 | contig 13740 bp, 18 predicted proteins | sample 13C_Glucose_Day1_2_FD_192480 | JGI IMG/M metagenome (GOLD analysis project Ga0247820, IMG submission 192480) | Soil microbial communities from agricultural site in Penn Yan, New York, United States - 13C_Glucose_Day14 | ecosystem: Environmental > Terrestrial > Soil > Agricultural land | place...
TGGTCGACTGCGACGCGCGGGTCCGGCAGTCCGGCAAGGACGTGCTCCTCACCCTCGTCAACCACCTCCACGACATGGCCCTCGCCCAGGAGGCGACACTGTGACCGACCCCGCCCACCCCCCGGGTTGTCCCGCCCACGCCGGCGCGGTACGCCTGGGAGGGCTCGAGTACCAGCAGACGCCGTCACAGCTCTACCGCGCGCTGCGCCGGGAGCACGGCCCGGTCGCGCCGGTGCTGCTCGACGGCGACATCCCCGCCTGGCTGGTCCTCGGCTACTCCGAGGTCACGTACGTGACCTCCCACGACGAGCTGTTCGCCCGGGACTCGCGGCGCTGGAACCAGTGGGAGCACATCCCGCCGGACTGGCCGCTGCTGCCCTTCGTCGGGTACCAGCCGTCGGTGCTGTTCACCGAGGGCGAGGACCACCGGCGCCGGGCCGGGGTGATCACCCAGGCGCTGGAGGGCGTCGACCAGTTCGAGCTGTCCCACGACTGCCGGCTGATCGCCGACGACCTCATCGCCCGGTTCGCCGGCAGCGGCCAGGCGGAGCTGATGGAGGACTTCGCGCACGCCCTGCCCATGCGGGCCGTGGTGCAGATGTGCGGAATGCCGACCTCGGGCGAGGACACCCGCCGGCTCGTCGACGACCTGCGGATCTCCCTGGACGCGGGGGAGGGCGACGACCCGGTGGCGGCGTACGGGCGGGTCGGCGCACGGCTGCGGCAGCTGGTGAAGGACAAGCGGGCCGCCCCCGGACCGGACGTCACCTCGCGCATGCTGACCGACCCGGCCGGGCTGACGGACGAGGAGATCGTCCAGGACCTGATCTCGGTGATCGCGGCGGCGCAGCAGCCGACGGCGAACTGGATCTGCAACACGCTGCGTCTGCTGCTGACGGACGAGCGGTTCGCCGTCAACGTGTCGGGCGGCCGGCTCAGCGTCGGCGAGGCGCTCAACGAGGTGCTGTGGCTGGACACGCCGACGCAGAACTTCATCGGGCGGTGGGCCGTACGGGACGTCCAGCTGGGCGGCCGGCAGATCAGGGCCGGCGACTGCCTGGTGCTGGGGCTGGCCGCGGCCAACACCGACCCGCAGATCTGGCCCGCGGGACACGTGGGCGCGGAGAACGCCGCGCACCTGTCGTTCAGCAACGGCGAGCACCGCTGCCCCTATCCGGCGCCCCTGCTGGCGGACGTGATGGCGCGGACGGCGGTCGAGACGCTGCTGGAGCGGCTGCCCGACCTGGTGCTGGCGGCGGAGCCGGAGGAGCTGAGCTGGCGTCCGTCGATCTGGATGCGGGGCCTCACGGCGCTTCCGGTGCGGTTCACGCCGGTGATGCAGTAGCGGTTCCGGGACCCTTGCCCCACCCGGGCCGGGGTGGACCGGTGGGGCAGCCGGCGCTGGAGCCCCCGGTGCGGCCGGTGCGGGGCGCACGGTTCGGGCAGGCCCGGACGCGGGGCGACCGGCAGCGGGCCCGTACGGGTCGCCGTACGGGCCGGACGCGCGCGTGCGGACCGCCGGCCGGGTCAGCCGCTCACGGGGGTGAACCGCACCGGCAGGCGCTGCGGGCCGCGGGTGAACACGCCCTGCTCGGCCGGTTCGAACCCGTCGGCGAGACGCATGTCGGGCATGGCGTCGAGGAGCTGGGCCACCCCGGTCTCCACCTCGGCCTTGGCCAGCAGCGCGCCGACGCAGAAGTGCCGGCCGAGCGCGAAGGCGAGGTGGTCGGCGGCGGCGGAGAAGGCGGTCGTGGTGGTGAGGTCGTCGCGGAAGATGTCGAAGCGGTCGGGATCCGCGTAACGGCTCTCGTCGCGGTTGGCGGCGCCTATCAGACACGTGACGGTGGCACCCGCGGGTATCGTGCCGCCGCTGACCTCCACCTCCGTCGCGGACTGCCGCATGATCATGTGGACCGGCGGGGTGAAGCGCAGGGTCTCGGCGAAGGCGCGCGGGATCAGCGAGCGGTCCTCGCGGACGGCGGCCAGCTGGTCGGGGTGGACCAGCAGGTTGGCGAAGATGCCGGCGATGGCCTTGTCGGTGGTCTCCCCGCCGGCGGCGAGCAGCAGACTGCAGAACGCCTTGACGTCCTCGTCGCTCATCCGCACCCCGTCGACCTCGGCGGCGCACAGCGCGGACAGCAGGTCGTCGCCCAGGTTCTCGCGGCGCTCCCGGATGATCGGCAGCATGTACTCGGCGAACTCCACCCGGGTGCGCTCGCCGGCCGCCGTCACCTCGGCGTCGCCCGACAGGTTCCCGAGGAAGGCGATGACGGCCGTGTACCAGCGGTGGAAGCGGGCGTGGTCGGCCTTGTCCAGGCCCAGCATGTCGGCGATCACGTTGACCGGGAAGCGCGTGGCGTAGTCGGCGACCAGGTCGGCGGAGCCGGTGTGCCGGAAGGCGTCGATCAGCTCGCGGGAGTTGCGCTCGATGACGGGCAGGAACTTCTGCTCCAGGTCGCTGCCCCGGAAGGCGGGCGCGACGAGCGCCCGGCGCACGGCGTGCTCCCGCCCGCTGAGCTGCAGGATCGTCTTGCCGTGCACGGGCTCGATCTGCCAGGCGTAGTTGTCGGTGGTGAACTCGCCGGCCTTGTCCTTGAAGACGCGCTCGACGTCCTCGTAGCGCGAGACGATGTAGCTCCGGGTGGCCTCGTGCCAGATGAGGGGCGCGCTCTCCCGCATCACCCGGTACGCGGGATAGGGGTTCGCCGCGAACTCGGGCGAGAGGATGTCGGGCACCTGCTGTGCGGTGGACATGGGGCTCCCATGTGTCGTCATTTGGTGTACCGCACAAGGTTATTGATCAACCATCAGCTACGACAGGCCCCGCCGGAGGCCGACCTTCCGCGAACCGCTCATCGACCGAAAACCGCCCCTGACGGGTGCCTCAGGGACCTCCGCCCGCCGCCGTTCACCACGGCCCCTTCCGCGGGCGGGGCAGACCGCACGCCTGATTGGCGCCCAGCTGAAGAACGTCCTCCCTCCGCTTCACCTCCGCCCCGCGCGGAGCCCGCCTCGCCCGCCGCCTGGTGGCCGTCCGCCTGGACGCCTGGGGCGTCCCGACCGGTCGCCCCCGGCCCGAGGTCCCCGCCGTCGACGAAACCGGCCGGGGCCTCCTCCTGATCGTCGCCGTCGCCACCCGCTGGGACTGGCACCCCTGCCCGGACGGCCCGGGCAGGACGGTCTGGGCGGAGTACGAGGTGTTGACTGCCGCCTGATGTACATCTGCTACATTCGTGACATGAGTGAACCGGTGATCGCATCCATGGCCGAGGTCCGAGGCCACCTCGCCGACGTCATCGACCGTGCCCGGCGTGAGGAGACCCCGACGATCATCACGCGGCGAGGGAAGCAGGAAGCCGTTGTGATCGACATCCAGGAGTACCAGCGGCTGCGCCGGATCGCCGAGGATGCCGAAGAGACCTGGCTCAACCGGCTGGCCGACGAAGCCGAGTCCGAAGGCCTGGAGGGGTCGGTCTCGCTCGAGGAGATGGCCGCGATCCTCCGCGCCGGTCAGGACTGACCGCATGGGGTACGTCACGCGCTTCACGCCGCACGCCCAGCGGGACATGCTCAAGATCCCGCGCCCGGACGCCCTGCGGATCCTGTACCGGCTCACCGAGTTGCAGAAGGCGATGGACGCGGGCGACACGGCGGCGTTGGACATCAAGGCCCTGCAGGGCCACAGTGCCCGGTGGCGGCTCAGGGTCGGTGACTACCGCGTCGTCTACACCGTCGAGGACGGGCGATTGATCGTGTGGGTCTTGGCTCTCGGCAATCGCCGCGATGTCTACCGCCAGGTTCCCTGACGTGCCGTCCTGCGGACCCGGCGACCCGGGCACCCCCGAGGAGCGAACGATGCGGGCCGAACCTGGGGGTCGTACGAGGAAAATGACGCGACGGGCCGCGGGTGTACGGGATACGTTCCTGTCCGTTCGAAGGGGGGCCCGTAATGGCGAAGTTGAACCAGATCATCGCGGTCGAGAAGGGTGTCAAGAGCAAGTCGCTCCAGGACATCAACGCCGCACACGCCAAGGTGCAGAAGCCGGCGCTGCTGGCCGGCATCTCGCGTACGTACCAGCCGAAGGACGAGGAGGGTGAGCAGCTGCCGCCCGAGTCGACCCGGGTGCAGGTGCAGGGGGAGGACGTGCTGCGGGAGATGGCCGCCTCGCTGACCCGGCTGTTCGACGTGACCGCGACCAAGGACTGGGCGAACTGCGCGGCCCGCGCGGACGTCACCGTCGAGGGGCGGACGATCGTCGCCGACGTTCCGGTGAGCTACCTGCTCTTCCTGGAGAAGCAGCTCACGGACCTGCACACCTTCGTCAAGAAGCTGCCCACCCTCGACGCCGCCGAGTCCTGGTCCCACGACCCGTCGACCGACTGGTGGAAGACGGACCCGGTGCGGACCATCCGTACCAAGAAGGTCCCCCGCAACCACGTCAAGGCGGAGGCGACCGAGAAGCACCCGGCGCAGGTCGAGGTGTACTACGAGGACGTGCCCATCGGGTACTGGACCACGGTGAAGTTCTCCGGAGCGCTCCCCGCGCGGCGGGTGAACGAGCTGGTGGAGCGGGTGGAGAAGCTCCAGCAGGCCGTGAAGTTCGCCCGTGAGGAGGCCAACGGCGCCGAGGTCACCGACCGGCGGGTCGGGGACGCGGTGTTCGGCTACCTGTTCGGCTGACGTGACGGCACGTCACCTCCATGATCGCCCCCGCGTGCGAGCGCGGGGGTGCGCTACGGGCGCGGGCCGGGATGAGGACCGGTTCGCGTGAGGAGCGCAAGCTGACACTGAAGTTCAGCCTGAAAGCGCGGCTCGCCGAGACGGCGGCCGCGGTCAATCTCAGACTCTCGCTCCAGTCTCAGCATCGCCGCCGATCGCCGGATCGACCGGGGACGGACGAACGCCGTCGGATGCGAGTTCGACTCTCGCCTGCGCCTCTTGCACGGCGCGGTAGTTCAAAGGAAGAACACGACGGCATGATGACTGATCCGTCCTCTTAAACGCCGCCGGCGTGCGCAATTGGGTGGCATCCCCAGGGGCCCGGGAGCTGGATACGACTCCCGGGCTCCGCCACGTCCGGGGACGGACGACGAGGGTCGTCACTTCCCGGTGGCCGCCTTCGTGAGCGCCTGCGTCGCCTCCGTCAGGCAGGCGACCGGGTCCTCCGTCTCCGTCACACAGGTGAGGAGGGGTGCGGCCATCTTCAGCAGGGCGTCGAGGGAGTCGAGGGGGACTTCCTCCAGGAGGTCGATCCGGTCCAGCAGGGGAGCGACCTGCTCCAGCAGCAGCGGGGCCTGCTCCAGCAGAGGAGCGACCTGTTCGATAAGGAGCGGGGCCCGGTCGAGCAGGCCGGTGAGGCACTCGCCGACGTCCCCGGGAGCCTCCGCCTCGGGGCAGAGGGAGCCGGACAGTCGCGGGTGCTGTGCCAGAACGCGGTCGAGGGCCGCCGTGAGGACCTTCGCGTTGGCCTCCACCGTCTCGGGGGCGGGGAGCGCCAGCTCGGTGTCGGGGAAGATCCAGTGACCGAGGTCGCTGCCCTCGCGCCCGTGGTCGCGCGCGCCCTTCTCGATCGCCTTGGCGTTGGCCCCGAAGACGGCCCACCACTTCATGCCGTCGCCGTAGTGGCGGTCGGCGATCTCCCACAGGGTGTTGCCGCGGGCCACGGTGTGGGTCTCGTGACGTGCCGCTTCCTTCGGGTGCCCGGCCGTGGTGCCGGACGACCGGTGCGGCCGGGTCTCGCGGTCCGTGGCCGCTGCCTGACTCGTGCCCACGAGTATCGAGCCGGCTGCCAAGCCGCTGATCATGGTCAGAGCCAGACCGCGGCGGCGTATGAGCCGCATATCTCACCTCCTGAGGTGTACGCATGCTGTGACGAGTCCTCACGCTAGGTCACGGCATGTGTCGCGGCTCGGCCACTGGGCCGATCAGCCGATGGGCCGCACCGTCAGGATCTGCTGGGCGTGGCCGACCGGGCCGTCCACGTCGTGCAGGACGGTGCTGGTGAGGCCCTGGCCGGTGGGGCCGAAGGCGACCGTGGTGTCCAGGCCCGTCCAGGAGCCCCGGGGCGCCCGGTGGAGGTGGACCGTCAGGTCGACGTTGGGGAACATCCACTCGGTGGGCGGCTGCCGTACGGCGATGCCGTTCGCGGTGTCGACCAGGGCCAGGTAGGAGGCGAGCGGGCCGACCCGCCGGCCGGCCACCAGGTCCAGGGGCGTGGAGATCCAGGCGGTGGTGCGGCCCGGCCGTGGCGGGGCGACCGGGCGGACGTCCAGCTCGGCGATGTAGCCGCCGGACCAGAGGTCGGACATCGGCCAGGGGTCGAGCGACTCCGGGGCGGGGAGGCGGTCCGCGGGGCCGCCCGCGACCGCGGAGGTGTCGAGTCCGGCCAGCAGCCAGGCGCGGGCCCGGACGACCGGGCGGCCCGCGATCCGTACGACCGCTTCCAGGAGCTCTATCGTCCGCCCGGGGCGGAGGGTCTCCACCTGGATCTCGCACTCGTCGAGGGCGAGCCTGCCGAGGATGTCGTAGCTGATCCGGGAGAGGATGAGGCCGTCGTCCGGACCGGCGGCGGCCCGGTGGCGGTCGATGGCGTGGACGACCAGCCCGCCGAGCGGGCTGAAGTGCTGCTCGTCCGGGTCCCAGGCCCCGCCCGCGTGCGCCGTCGGCTTGTAGCGGTGGTCGTCGATGGGCTCGAAGTAGCTGCCCCGGGGCGTGCTGGACGTGGACAACGGGCGTCTCCCCTTCGGTGTCGCGGGCTCCGGCGGGCAAACCGGAGCCGGTGCCGTGCCGGCTGACCGGGACGCTACCGGCATCCGGGTGTTTCGGCGAGCAGGAACGTGTATATGGCAAATATGTCCGGAGGGGTGCACCGCGCGGGCGTCGTCCGCGCCCGCCCGGGGCCGGTGCAGGTTCATGTAAGGGCGGGCGATGGCCCGGTGCGCGGTAGGTAGCGTTTCCGGTGCGGCGGTTTTAGTGGTCGGGTTCTGCCGTGGGTGTGGCCGCATTGGGGGGTCAGGATGCACGAGCGCGAGTTCCGGGCCTTTGTCCTGATCGCGGAAACCGGTCGCATGGATGTCGCGGCACGGAAACTGGGCTATTCCCAGCCGGCGATCACGTATCAGGTCAAGCGCCTGGAAGAGTCCCTCGGTTACAAGCTCTTCACCCGGCATCCCACGGGAGCACGGCTGACGGGGGACGGCCGGATGATCCTGCCGTCCGTGCGGGCGGTGCTCCTGCTGATCGACAGCATGCGCGACGCGCAGGGGTCGCGGTCCGACGAGGACCGGGACCTGGAGCGCAGCGCCTGACATCGCCGTTCAGAAAACGAATAGCGAACCGCTTGGAGAGTGGACGATGAGCACCAATCCCTTCGAGGACAACGACGCCCGGTACCTCGTGCTGGTCAACGACGAGGGCCAGCACTCGCTGTGGCCGGCGTTCGCCGAGGTGCCGGCGGGCTGGACGGTGGCGCACCCCGAGGACAGCCGTCAGGCCTGCCTCGACTACGTCAACGAGAACTGGACCGACATGCGTCCGCTCAGCCTGGTGCGTCAGATGGAAGGCGCCGAGTAGCCGGTGAGAATGGCGACGATCGTGAACACGGCGGCCGGGGCCGCGGTGCAGCGGCCCCGGCCCCGGCCCGGCGCCGAGCGGGTGCTGGTGTGCCTGAGCTACTGCGGCGGCGGCACCGCGCCGTTCCGGCAGTGGGCCGAGGACCTGCCGGAGGACGTGGAGTTGGCGCTGATCTGCTATCCGGGACGGGAGGCGCGCTTCGGTGCTCCGTTCGCCCGGGTGTGGACGGAGCTGCGCGACGACGTGGTGCGGTCCGTGCGCGGGCTCACCGGGCGTCCCTACATCCTGTTCGGCCACAGCATGGGGTCCTGGATGGCCTTCGAGACGGCGGCCGAACTCGAACGCATCGGCGCCGCACCGCCCGAGGCCCTCGTGGTGTCGGGCGGGGTCGCCCCGCACAAGCGCCGGGAGATGCCCCGCGAGGACACACCGCGGTCGGACGCCGACGCGGACGCACTGGTGCGCTGGATGCGCGACCTCGGCCAGGTCTCCCCGGCGATCGCCGCCGAACCGGAGCTGCTCAAGATCGCGGTGGACCTGCTCCGCGCGGATCTCGCGGTGACGGAGTCCTACCGGTTCGTCGACGGCACCCGGGTGTCGGTGCCGCTGCGGGTGCTCTACGGGACCGAGGACGCGGCGCCGTTCGCGGACGTGGAACGGCACTGGCGGCCGCTGACGGCGGGGCCCTTCCAGGCCGTGGAACTGCCCGGCGGGCACTTCTACACACCGGAGGTGTGGTCCAGGCTGACGGAGTGGTGCACCCTGCCCGTCCCCGGTGCCGCCGGCACCCGCTGAAACAACGGACCGGCCCCGCGGCGCGCATGACGCGCCGCGGGGGCGGTCCGTTGTACGGCGGGTTTCTCAGCCGGCGTCGCGCAGCGACCGCTTGCGGTCGTGCAGCACCAGCAGCAGGGTCAGGCCCATCATCACGCCCAGGACCGCGCTGACGTCCCGGGCCAGTGCTCCCGCGATGGGGAGTTCGGGGGACGGCTGCTGCATGTCGGTGAGGGTGAGCAGGTTGTAGACGCTGTAGGCGAACAGCATGCCGGAGGAGACCCACGCGGCGGCCATCGGCGGCAGGAAGCGGCGGGAACCGCGGTGGGTGGCCAGCACCAGGATGCCCCACGCACCGGCGAGCGCCCAGGCGGCCGTGCTCAGCGACAGCATGTGCCACCACAGGTCACGGCGGTCCAGCTCGCCGGCGTCCAGGCCGAGGGTGCCGCCCGCCGCCCAGAAGATCTTGACGCAGGCGAGCAGCACACAGCCGACGGCGATCAGCCTGGCCAGCGTCAGCTGCAACTGCCGTGTGCTGCCCTCCGGTTCGGCGCACCGGAGCGGGCCGCCCAGGGCCTCGGGCCAGCGCGCCCTGGCGTAGCCGGCCAGGGCGACCGGCAGACCGACCCCGACACCGACCAGCGAGATCATCACCAGGATCTGCTCGTAGATCCAGAAGTCCGGCGAACCGGCGTCCTGGTCGCGGTTCATGGCCGCCGGACCGAGCACCGGCGCGAGCAGCAGCATGGGCACGAGCAGGCCGGTGCCGACCCATACGGGCAGCGCCACCAGCCACGCGGGCAGGCGCTCGCCCCACGGCCGGGAGAACGCCATCGCCAGCAGGATGCCGACGGCGGCGAGGAACGCGGTCGCCGCGTTGATCGCACGCCAGTCCGCGCCGCCCATTTCCTCCGTCGGAATGAAGAAACCGAAAGTCCAGACGATTTTGATGAGCAGATACGGTGTCACCGCTATGGCTGCTCCGAGGCCGCCGATCCGGCGGAACCTGGTCAATCGGTCGGTCGGCTGTTCTGCCCTTACTGTCATATCGGCACGCTATCCGGGGTCGGTGAGCAGGTCAAAAGGTCCCGGCGCATCCACGAGATTCCGCCACTCAGATGAATTCGGGACGAACGGCATTGTCGATTCGTATTGCGGTGAGATGCCCGGATTCGGAGACCGATATCAGCACGGCCGGTCCGCCGCCGTCCGGCCGGGCCGTCAGGGCGGTCAGTTCCAGCAGGCCCGACACGGCGCAGTGGCGGCCCGGGCGCACCGCCGCGTCGGCGTCCGGGACCGTGCTCCCGGCGTCGGCCAGCGCCTTGGTCACCGCGTCGCGCACCGCGACCGCGAGAGGCATGGCGGCGGGCGGCGCGTCGATCACCAGGCGCACGGCGCCGGCGGCCCCGGGCAGGGCGGCGATCCGGGCCGCGCTCGCGCCGAGCGCGGCGGGAGCGGGCTCGCCGTCCGGGTCCGGAGCGAGGAACCGGGAGAGTGCCCCGGTGACTGCGGCGAGGGGGCGGCCGGGGCCTGCCGAGCCGGGAGCCCGCCCCCTCGCCGACAGCACGACGGCGGCGGCGGCGTCGTACTCGCCGCTGCCGCCGTGGTCCTCCGGCGCCTGGTCGGCCGCCGCGGCCACCACCGTGTCCGCCCGGCCGGTGCGCAGCGCCGTGACCGCGAACAGCACGGCCCCCAGCCCCGCGGTCACCGGATCGGTGAGCGTGACCGAGAAGGCGCGCGCGCCGGTGCTGATGGCCAGCTGGCTGCCGGGCGTGTTCATCGAGAAGCCCGGCACCTCGGCGGGGCTGATCCCGCGGACGCCCTCGCCGGTCAGGGTCGCGTCCATCCGGCGGTGGACGCGGTCGATCGCGTACTGGGTGCCGGTCACCACGCCGAACCGCTCGGCGGCGGCGCCGGTCAGCGGCGGGTCGTCGTGGCGCCGGCCGAGCGCCTGGTTGCCGGCCGCCAGCAGATAGCGGGTCGCCGGGGTGAGGTACTTCCAGCCCCGCCGCCCGAGATGGGCGGCCGGGTCGAACCACGGGGCGCCGCCCGCGTCCGTACGCGGCTCCTCGGCGACCGCGCCGACGCCGGTGATCAGTACGGTCATGCGGCGGCCCGCCAGGTCAGCACGGCGTTGTTGCCGCCGAAGCCGGTGCCGCTGACCAGGACCGAGGGGCGGGGGAGCGGCGCCGGCCCGACGAGGGGGACGGTGAGCGGGCACTGCGGGTCCGGGTCGGTGACGTGCGCGTTGGGCGGGACCAGGCCGTGGCGCAGGACGAGGGCCGCGATCACGCAGCCGAACACGCCCGCCGCGCCCGCCGTGTGCCCCATGACCGCCTTCGGCGCGTAGCCGAGCACCTCGCCGGCCGACCCGCCGGCGGCCGTCACCGCCTCGCCGATCGCGGTGGCCTCCACGGTGTCGTTGAGCGCCACCCCGGCGCGGTGCAGCACGGCCGCGCCCGGGGCCCCGTCGAGCCCGGCGAGCGCCGAGGCGGCCGAGCGGCGCAGCTGGTCGCCGGACGGCTCCGGCGCCATCGGGTGGTGGGCGTCGCAGCTCCAGCCGTGTCCGGCCAGCTCGGCGAGGGCGGTCCTGCCGCGCCGGCGCGCCGACTCGGCGGACTCCAGCACCAGGGCGGCGGCCCCCTCACCGGTGACCATGCCCGCCCGGCCGGTGTCGAAGGGACGGCAGCACTCGCCGTCCAGCAGCCCGAAGCGCTGCAGCGTGCCGACGGCGACCCGGGAGAAGGCGTCCCCGCCGCACGCGACGACCACGTCCGCCTGGCCCGTCTCGATCAGCTCGGCGCCCCAGCCCACCGCGTAGGCGCCCGCGGAGCAGGCGGTGGAGAGGGTCTGGCCGGGACCGCCGATGCCGAAGCGTGCGGCGAGGGAGGCCGTCACCCGGTGGGTGGCGGGCGGCACGGAGGCGTCCGCGTCCGTCCCCGCGCCCCGCTCCGAGAGGTCGATGTCGCCCAGCGACGTGCCCACGGTCAGCCCCGCGTCCAGCAGGTCCCCGGCGGACAGCCCGGCCTCCGCGACGGCCTCGGCGACGGCGGCCGCGAGCAGCGCGCCGGTCCGCCCGGTGCCCCTCGCCGGGGCGTCGCCGTCCGGCACCGCGTACAGGTGCGGGCGGGCCGGCAGACCGCAGACGTCCGGCGCGGGGTCCGGCCGCCGGCTCGCGCCGAGCAGCCCCTCCCACAGGGCGCCGGTGCCGCTGCCGAAGCAGCTCACCGCACCGAGTCCCGTGACCACCACCGTCACCGTGCACCTGCCTCGCTGTTGGCTCTTTCCCGATGGCGCGGCACAATGGCCGGCACCATTCAGGATGCATTCCCGGGAATCACCGCCCGCGGCGCTTGCAAGTACCTGCAGCAATCAGCGGCGCGCCTCGTCACCTTCCACCGCGCTGACCTAGCATCCCTCCGCGAAACGCCTATTCGTAAAACGCATGAATGGTCCGAGGAAAGGGAATTCCGGTGAGTGCCGAAACCACGCTGGACGTATCGGAACTTCGCGAGCTGGTGGCGGACACGCTGGATGTCGAACTGTCGGCGCTGACCGACGACGTCCTCCTCATCGAGGAACTGGGCGTCGACTCCGTCGTGGCCCTGGAGCTCATGGTCACGCTCGAGCAGCGCTACGGGGTCAGGATTCCCGAGGAGGAGCTCGGCACCGTCCGCAGGTTCCCCGACATCCACGTCCTGCTGAACCGGAAAGCGGCCGGTTGATGGAGGCGCAGACGGCGGCCGCCGGCACCCGTGCCGGCGCCGGCGCCGCGTCCTACTTCCTGCTCGAGAGCAAGGGGAACTGGGCGGGCCCCACCGCGGGCGCCTTCCTCATGGACGCCGTGGCGCTCGCCGAGGCCGGCCACCGGGTGCGGGTGTTCCTCGTGGAGGACGGCGTACTGAGCGCCGTCGGCACCGACGTCCCCGAGATCCGGCGGCTGGCCGCGGCCGGCGCCGAGATCCTCGTGGACGACTTCTCGGCGGCGCAGCGCGCCCTGTCCGCCACCACGCTGTCGCCGCACGTCCGCCTGGCCGGCATGGACGTCGCGGCCGCCGCGCTCACGGAGGACGGCTGCCGGGGGGTGTGGCACTGATGGCGCGCATGGAACGCCGGATGTGGGACCTGCTGCTGATCCTGACCGCGGCCCCGCACTCCGGTGACGTGGTCACCTCGGCCCTGCGGCTGTCCCAGGCGGTGCTCGACCGGGGCGGTTCGGTACGGGTCTGGGCGTGCGGCTACGCCAACATGATGACCCAGGACACCTTCGGCGACACCAAGCTGCCCAACACCCGGGACCCCGAGGGTCATTACCCCTCCCCGTCGGCCGTCGTGCAGCGGATGATCGCCGACGGCGAGGGCCGGTTCGGGTGGATCGCGTGCACCGCCTGCTCCGAGGAGCGCGGCGCCGTGCACCACGTGCCGCAGGTGCGGCACCGCTCCCCGCTGCGGCTGGCGTCCACCGTCGCCGGCGCCCGGCAGACGCTCTACCTCGGAGGGGCCTGATGAGCAGCACCACCACCGCCGCCGGCCGCGGGTCGGGCCCGCCGGTGCTGTGCGTCCTGGACCGCGCCTACCGGGGCGCCGTCGAGGCGCAGTTCTTCCACGCCCTGTACGGACTGCTCGACCTGCACGGCCAGTTCCAGCGGGTGGACGTGGCGCTGCGCGGCGCCGCGGTGACCCTCGCGGTCGAGGAGGACGTCTACCGGCCCGCGGTCCGGCTCGGCACCATGACGCTGGACACCCTGCCCGACTACCGCGGCTCCGTCCGTGACCTGGTCGCCGAGGACTTCACCGTCTTCGTGGACCGGGAGGCGGTGACGGCCCTGGGGTTCGACCCGGAACGGCTCGTCGCCGGTACCGTCCTGCTGGACTCCGCCGAACTCGCCCTGCGCTGGCCCGAGTACGAGCAGGTGTGGTTCGTATGACCGGGCCCGCCCCGGTGCGGCGCGGCTACGCGGCGCCGCTGCGCGCGGTGGACCGGACGGAGGTGCTCTCCGAGGGGCCGTCCGGGACCAGGTTCGTGCTGTACAAGACCGTCGACCCGGAGGACCCCTACATGGAGGGGCACTTCCCGGGTCTGACGCTGCTGCCCGCGGTGTTCGTCCTCGAGGCGCTGCGCCAGGCGGTGACCGGCCTGGTCGGCGCGGACGAGCCGCTGAACCTCCTGGAGGTGCGGTCCGGACGCTGGCTGGCGCCCATGCAGGGCGGTGACGAGATCCGTCTGGACGTCACGGTGACGCCCGACGGGCCGGGACGCCTGCGGGTGACCGCGGACGGCGTCCGGCAGGACGGCACCCCCGTCGCGGCGGTGAAGGCCACGCTCGGCGACCGTGCCGCCGTCCTCGCGGCGCGGCCCCCCGAGGACCCGCCGCGAGGACGGCGGCACGGTC